>Ga0075030_100003236_pt1 | contig 14845 bp, 11 predicted proteins | sample LitLauG_LLR_2012_FD_71393 | JGI IMG/M metagenome (GOLD analysis project Ga0075030, IMG submission 71393) | Freshwater sediment microbial communities from Pennsylvania, USA - Little Laurel Run_MetaG_LLR_2012 | ecosystem: Environmental > Aquatic > Freshwater > Creek > Sediment | place: USA... | reverse complement strand
AAGCCAGGGCCAGATAGTGGATCTTAGTGTCTAGCTCGGAGGAAGGTAGCCGCGCGGTTCGAGATGGGCAAGAGCCTTTGGACTCGACCGATCATTGATTTACAAGCATTTTGCATGGACATGGATAGGGGTGAAGCGCTGCCCAGGCTGGTAACAGAGCAAGGCAGCAGTGGCGGAAAGCAAAATGGGCGGAACTCGCAAGTTCCGCCCGGCTATCCACATGCGTCGGCGTGGTTACTTCTGACACGAATCGGAGACCGAACGCACATCCGTGATCGTGAGGTGTCCGTGTTCGCCGTGGTCTTTCTTCATGCCGGCGTCGGAAGCCATATCCTTGCTGTCTTCTTTCATGTTGTGCATTTTGCTGTTCTTCACAACGCCCTTGGCTTCGACGGTGTGATTCACATTGCCGGCCAAATCGACGGAACTGCTGGCATGCACTTCCCAAGTGCTGCCGTCGTTGGCGGTCAGCAGGTATTCATCGCCGCCACCGCTCTTGGTGAGGCATCCAGAGACAGTCCGCACCGAGTCTTTCGATTTCGCGCCCGCGTCCGAATCCTGCGCCACCGCCCAGGCCGTCGTCAGACCCGCGAAGACCACACACAGCAACAACCGACTCCACTTTGTCATTGAGTTGCTCCTTTATCGCGCCCCGGATTTTGTGAGGGGCAGTAAGAGACGTACTTTCCGCAGGTAAGTTGCATTTGCAGGAGCAGAGGTTGCCGTCGCTCAACGGCTCGGCCTTTCGGCTGGATGTTTGAATAGGGGCGGGAGGTACGGTTTGAGAGCGAAAAGAAGAGGCCCTGATTCAATTCCCCCTCATGAGAACCGAATCAAGGCCTGTCGGCTGTAGTACTTACTGTTTGGCTGAGGAAGAAACTAACACGAAACTGGACCGAGAGAAGAGCCGTTGGACTCCGGAGGACAAGAATTTGCAAACTTAACAAAATTTACAGCTGGACTCGTTCGCTTCCTCAAACTTCCTTGCGGGCGAGCTATGCGCCTTCGCATTTGTGCGCTTCGAACTGTGCGCGAACGCGGCGAAGCACATCCTCGATGGACTCTTCGGATTGCGGTTCTGCCGCGAACTCCTTACCGCATTGGCTGCAGGAAGCAAGGATGTTGGGATCGTTCACGTCGATCGTTTGAAAACGAAGGTAGCGGTTGGAAGGAGTCATTTATTCGTTCACGGCCCAAGAGCTTGCGGTGTCTCGCTGCTTCTCAACATTCCACTCGATACGGTAGAAGACAGACTCGACACACAGTCCACCGTCCAGGGAATTCGACCCTCTCACCGAGACTGAATGCCGCCATTTCGCCAGCCATGGCTAGCTTCGCGATGGAAGACGTCAGGCAGCAATCCATTTGCGACAAGATGAACTGGAAAACCCCGAAGGTCTGTGATCAGGATCACAATGGGCCGATTTTTGACGCCTGGGGGATCAGGCGAACTTAATTCTCCGGGGCACGCGGCTGGACCGGAATTCGGGCACAGCGCGGAAACAATCATCAACACCTTCGAGCATTTGCGCCGAGCAATAGTCGAGCCTGAGCGGCGGAGTCTTTCTTCCCTAACGCCACCATCTTGCTCAGAGAGGCAGACCTGTGTAGAGTTGCTACTGCGCAGTTCCCTCCCCTGTACGATCACTTCCCATTCTCAAAACAGCTCCCGAGGTTACGCGTTTATGCATCGAGAAGTCGGCTCAAGCGTCTCTAATCGTCTCCAGGTTCGCCGCGGAGTATGGCTCACCAGCGTTTTCCTGTTTATTAGCGGCTGCTTGCTGGCCAGTTACGCCCAAAACACGATCTACACGGTGGCTGGGGGCGGTACGGTGGCCGGCCCGGCAACGGGAGCGAACGCGGATCTGCCCGCGCCCAGCGCGGTAGCCAAGGACGCGAACGGGAACGTGTACATTGCCGATGCCAGCGCGCACTACGTATATAAGGTGGACGGGTCTGGGAATCTCACGATCTTTGCCGGCATCGGGCATCCCAGGGAACATCCGATTAACGACGCGGGACTGCAGGCGACGGCGGCGGGACTCAATGTGCCCAGCGGCGTAGCGGTGGATCCGAACGGGATCGTCTATATCGCTGATACCGTGAACTACATGATCCGACGGGTGGACCTCAGTGGCGCGATCACTTCGATCGCCGGGAACTCGAAACTCTGTCAAACCACGACGGCGCTGTGCGGGGATGGAGGCGTGGGACGGGGAGCACAGCTGAACTATCCGATCGGCGTGACGACTGACGCGGCGGGGAACGTTTATATCGCCGACACGGGCGACAACCGGATTCGCGTGGTGAATGTCAGCAAGGCAACGATCACGATTGCGGGAGTCACGATCGCCGCGGGGACGATTCAGACTGTGGCCGGGACTGGCGCGAAGTGTACGAATCCGCTGGCCGGAAATTGCGGCGACGGGGGCATGGCGTCAGCAGCGCTGCTGAACAATCCGCAAGGCGTGGCAGTGGATAGCGCGGGCAACATCTATATTGCCGACTCGGGAGATCACCGGATTCGCGTAGTGTCGGCGAGCAGCGGAATAATCAGCAACTATGCCGGAACTGGCCTTCAGTGCAACCCAAATAAAGGGTGCGGGGACAATGGTCCGGCAACTTCGGCCAATATCAGCAATCCTTTTCAGATTTCTATCGATACTTCCGGCGATCTTTTTCTCACGGATTCTCCAAACAGCAGCATTCGGGAAGTGATTGCCAGCACGCAGATCATCACGACGGTAGCGGGTAACAGTCATCCCGGATACAGCGGGGACGGCGGGCCCGCTACAGCGGCGAACATTAACGGCTCGCGCGGGGTTGCGGTAGACGCTTCCGGGAACGTGTTCATCGCGGATACGGGCAACGAACGCGTCCGCCAATTCGTGGTCGGAGGAAATATAAACACGCTGGCTGGGGGTGGCAGTGGCAACGACGGATCGGTGGCGACTACGGCAATCTTGGGTGCTGGGCGTGGCGTAGCGCTGGACTCCGCCGGAAACTTGTATATCGCCGATACGTATAACAATCGCATCCGAGAGGTGACGCCCGGGAATCCGCCGAACAGCTTTGGGACGATTACGACCATAGCAGGAACCGGCATCGCAGGATTCGGAGGAAACGGAAAGCCGGCGATTTCGGCGCAGCTCAACTTTCCTTCCAGCGTGGCGGTGGACAGCGCGAACAACGTCTACATCGCGGACACGGGAAATTTTGCCATCCGCAAGGTCGATCCCACGAGTTTGCTCATCTCGAATGTCGCGGGAATTCCGCAGCAGTCCTGCAAGGCAGGATCATCGTGCGGCGATGGCGGCCCGGCATCGTCGGCAACGTTCGCGAAACCGACGTCCGTAGCGGTGGACAGCGCTGGCAATGTGTACGTGGCCGATGCTGCGGAACATGCGATTCGGGTGGTGAATATGGGAAGTACGACGCTCACCATAGGAGCGGTCAGCATTCCACCCGGTTACATTCAGACGGTCGCGGGGACGATTGGAAAAGCCTGCACGAAAGCGTCGAAAGGTTCGTGTGGCGACAATGGTCCAGCGAACGTCGCGAACTTGAATGATCCCTTCGGCGTGGCCGTGGATAGCTCAGGGAATATTTTCATCGCCGATACCGGGGATAACCGTATTCGCGAAGTGGTCCTGGCGACGGGCAACATCGTCCCCTACGCTTTCAGCGGCGGCACCTTCTTCGGGCCGACCAACGTTCCTGCGCTCAATTCTCAGTACTTCACGCCGCACTATGTCACGGTGGATCCACGCGGCAACGTGTACGTGGCCAGCAGCGACATCTATTACGTGCCCGAGCGAATCGACGCCGTTTCAGGCTATGTCGTACCCATAGCGGCGGTGGCGAGCGATCCAAAGTTTTACGGCCTCGACGGGGACGGCGGTCTGGCGCTGGGCAGTCATGTCAATCCGTCAGCGCTGGCCATTGACGGCGCGGGACACCTTTTCATCGCCGATAGCGGGAACAACCGCGTACGGGAAATTTTGCTGACCGCAGCGGCGACGCTCTCGCTAACAACACTGAACTTCCCGGCGACGCCGGTGGGCACGACTAGCGCGCCGGTGAATTTCACACTCACGAACGGTGGCAGTGATGATCTCTACATTTCGAATATCGCTGTGAGTGGACCGTTTGCGTTGCAGACTTCGACCTGCTTGAACAACGTCGTGCCGCCACGGGCGGCGTGTACGTTCAGCATGACGTTCACCCCGACGGCTACGGGACCGGTGAGCGGGTCGATTACAGCGAGTGACAACGCGTTCGGGTCGCCCTCGCAGGCGGTTACGCTGAACGGAACGGGACAGTAGTGGGTTTCACGAGGTAAGAAACTCGCACGCGTGCTTTCCATCTTGTCTCACAAAACGGGAAAGATGGAGAACAGTCGCTAGTAATTGCCGGCAACCAACCTGCGATGTCGTTTACTTCAGTCCTAACTCCGCCAACTTCTGCACCGGCCTAGCCAGGACCGCCTTGCCGCCGTGCACAACAATCGGCCGCTGGATGAGCTCTGGATGCGTGGCCATGATCTCGACGAGTTGATCGTCAGTCAGATCCTTGTCAGCTACGTGGGACTTGTACGCCGCTTCCTTCGTACGCAATGCGTCTCGCGGCGAGAGGCCAGCGGTGCGCAAGAGCTGTCTCAGTTCCTTCGCCGTGAGCGGATGCTCCAGATAGTTCACGGTTTCAAACTCTGCACCTTGTTCAGTCAAGACCCGCTTGACCTCGCGGCAGGTGCTTCAGGTGGGCTTCCAGTACAGTACGGTCTTCACGGGATTCTTCATGGCTAGCTCCAGAAATATTCCGAGTCGGTAGTCTGACATGAGTTGCCCATCCTGGGCGCGGCGTGCGCCAGGATGGGCACAAAGCGTTGCTATTTCTTGCTGGTTGGAGTTGGCGTGTAACTGCACGGGTAGGAATACGATCCCATGTACGTAAACCGATGGTTGACCGAGGTAGGCGCGGGGTACTTTCCGGCAAACCAATCGTAGAAGACAAGATCTTCCAGGTGATACGTAAATCCCGCAAACGGGACGGTGAATCCGAACGGTTCAACCGGATCGCCGACTTCCATGTTGGGATCAGCGAGACAGGGGGAATTGTTGAAGGTGAATGGATCGCCCGTCGTCTCGCCCAGTTCGTGACTGAGGATGAAAAGGTCCGGCACAAATCCTTCCCAGGGAGCGTTGAGATAAGGTTGGTTCAGGTTGGCTCCGGTGACGGAGTGATAGGCGCCGGCAAAACAGCCAGACTCTGTCGTGCCATCGCTTTGCCCCTCACAGGTGTTGTAGGTGAGGAAAAACGGCAGTACGTTGCTCGGCACGCCCGCCGTGGCAATGTAGTTCTGCTGCTGGGCGTCAAACCAGTTGATGTCAACATCGGCCATGTTGCCGCCATTGGCCGAGCCGGGAGTTTGCACGCCAAACCCGGCGGGCACGATCCACGAAAGCTCGGTCTGAACGACCGGTTGGAACAGGACGTGGTAGTCCGCGGCGGTCGTGCTCACATACTTCCACCAACTGCCGCGCTGGAAGGCGTCAATGTATTGCGTGTCGCCGAGGTTGACGCCGCCGTTCATCCAGGTCGTGGTGCCGAAGATGGGCGAATTGGCCGTGGCGTCGATCGCGTTCACACCTTTTTTCACCTGGACTGCAGCGGGATCCCAAACCGATCCATCGGGCAAGGTGATTTTGACTGGGACGACGTAAACGGGAATGACGGTGGTGGAGGAGCCATTCGCCGGATTGTGCCCCAACATGCTGAAACCATATTTGTGGGTGCCCCAGGTGATGGTGCCATTCCAATGTGTGACCGTCGCGGCGGCCTCTGACGCAGGGCCGGGCACCTTACCTTCTTTCGCAGCTTTTTCCAACAGAATTTCGCGGGCCTTGGCCTCACCGGCTGCCCAGTTGATTTTTTTCGGTTGCTGGGCGAGGCCGAGAGTAGTGCATCCCGCCGAAAAAGCCAGTATGGCGGACATGAGTTTGGAATTCATGGATTTCAATCCTCCGTTCGATCGAGTTGTCGAGATAGAGTACGGACAGTGATAGTGACGAGCCCACCACCGCGTTGGGAACTACGAGGGGACTCCTGCAGGGAGCAAAATCATACGTCGGAATACCGACTACTGACAAGGAGGAGGACCTAAATACTAGGCGCTTTCTCGTTCGACCAGATGGGGCACCGTGTTTGGAGCGGTTGTGCTTGGCAGGCCGCTCTGGATTTCGCGCAAGGCGAGCTCTGCCGTGATGTCGCGGTTGGTTTCGAGCACGGATTTTACATTTCCCTTCGCATCGGCGGATAGGCACCAGCGGCTGGAAACGCTGATCTTGGAGCCGTCCTTCCGAGTGTGGGTGAGTTCGCCGCTCCAGCGGCCATTGGCGTGGAGTTTTTCTTGAATCAATTTTAGGGACTCGGGAAATTGAGTGGCCAGCAAGTCGTGCGTGACCCGCCCCATCGCTTCTTCGACGGTGAATCCGTACAATTCCTTGGCGCCGTTACTCCAGTAGATGACGCGATCTTCCGGATCCCGCACCACAATAGCGTCACTGCTGAGGTCGAGGAGCGACGCTCTTTCCTGTAATTCTTCTTCGGCAGACTTTCGCAAGCTGATGTCTTCGATAATCGCGATGAAGTATTTGAGTTCGCGCTCGCCATCGCGGACGGCCGAAAGGGTTAAGTTGACCCACACTACCGATCCATCCTTCCGCGTCTGGCGTGTTTCGATGGAATAGCTGTCACTCAGGCCGGCGCCGATTTCGCCGATCCGCTCGCTGTGCTCCGGAGGATCGGTAATCTCGCGAAATGTGGCTCGTCTCAGTTCCTCTTCTGAGTATCCCAGGATCTCGCATAATTTCTTGTTGACGCGGAGCCAATGACCGTCGACGGAGACGTGGGCGACACCGATCGGGGCCTGCTCGAAGGTCAGGCGGAAGCGCTCTTCGCTCTCACCAAGTTCCTTCTCAAACAGCACGCTGCGCTGTAGAACCTCTTGCAGATCGACGTTGTTCTGAGGGCTTCCGTAGACTCTTGGGAATCGCGCCGATTCTCCCGAGTTGAGTCTCTCCAGCGCGCCGACCAGATCCGTGGAGATGGAGGATTTCACCACGTATGCAGTGGCTCCTGCATTCAGCGCCTGGCGTACGATCTCGTTCGAGTCGTGCTGACTGAGGACGACAATGCGAATGTGGGGAAAGAGTCGAGTAATTTCGCGGGTGGCGTCGAGCCCATTCAGGTTGGGCATGCTGACGTCCATCACGATTGAGTCGGGCTTGAGTTCCCGGGCTTTGGCGATGGCATCGCGGCCATCGACGGCCTCGCCGCAAACTTCGAACTGAGGATGGCGCTCCAACAGGCCACGAACCCCGCGGCGCACGACTTCATGATCGTCGACCACCAGAATTCGCATAAGTTCCTCAAGCCGAGGACTTGGTGGAAAGAGTCGCGCCCTAACGTCCACGCGGCCGGTGCTCCCCACTTGTGCGAGCGGGCAGGTTAGGATGACGCTCACCCAAACAGATGTTGTACAGCAAACGTGCGGATGAAACGTATACATGGAAACCCGTATTGGCGAGGCAGGAGAAGGCATCTTTCGGACGCGACTCCGAACGGAAACCTGTTCATCCCATGGTCTGCTGCGGTAAGCTGAGTGGCTTCATTCCAACTTTGGAGATCACACTTCATGAATACAGATTTCGTGTCGAGGCGCGCGTTTCTGAAATACATGTCGGCGGGAGCGGCAGCGACGGCTTATCCCCTGCGCGGGCTGGAGATGACCCCGGGTGTACCGACCGCCGGCGCGCAGAGTTCTCCGGAGCTGTCGCGCGAAGCAGCTACTCGGGACAAACGCATGGCGTGGTGGCATGAAGCGAAGTTTGGAATGTTCATTCATTGGGGGCTCTACAGCGTTATCGGACAGCATGAGTGGGCGATGGAGGTGGAGGGCGTTCCCATTGCGCAGTACGAGATCCTGGCGAAACATTTTCAGCCCAAGCCGAATGCGGCGCGGGATTGGGCGCGGCTGGCGAAGCGCGCGGGACAGAAATACATGGTCATGACGTCCAAGCATCATGAAGGCTTCTGCAACTTCGACACGAAGCTTACAGACTATTGCGCGACCAAACAGGGTCCTGGGCGCGACCTGGTGCGCGAGTTTGTGGAGGCGGCGCGCGGCGAGGGCCTGCGTGTGGGTTTCTATTACTCGCTGATGGATTGGCATCATCCGGATGGAGTGCGCTGCAAGACGGATGAAGAGGCGCGTAAGAGATTCGTCGCCTATACGCATGGGTTGGTTCGCGAGCTGATGACGAATTACGGGAGGATCGACGTCCTGTGGTACGACGTCGACTGGCCGCTGACGGCCGAGCAGTGGGAGTCGGAGAAAATGAACCAGATGGTGTTTGAGCTGCAGCCGGACATCATTCTGAACAACCGGAACGGGCTGCCGGGGGACTTCGCAACGCCAGAGCAGGAGATCGGCGGAGGTGAGGAAAAAGGCCACGCATGGGAAAGCTGCATGACCATGAACGACAGTTGGGGATTCAACCGCGGCGACGACGGGTGGAAGAACGCGAAGACGATCGTCAGCAACCTGGCGCAGTGCGCGCGCGGCGGAGGAAATTATCTGTTGAATATCGGCCCGATGCCGGATGGATCGGTCCCGCCGAAATCTGTCGAGGTGCTTGAGGCCGTGGGCAAGTGGCTCGAGACGAACGGAAAATCGATTTATGCGACCGAGCGAGGGTCGTTCAGCTGGAATTCCAATGCGCAATACTCGCGGCGTGGGAACACTTTGTACGTACATCAGCAGTATTGGCCGGGAGGGACTCCCGCGGCGGAGTGGTTGCCGTTCTTTCAGCCGCCGACGGTGGTGGCGATTGGCGGACTGAAGACCAAAGTCAAATCCGTCAAGCTGCTGAAGACTGGACAGACTGTTCCCTTCGAGCAGGATGAGTTCTCGCTACGAATGAAAGGGTTGCCCGCCGAACCGCCGGACGCTCCCATCACCGTGTTTGAGGTGGAGTGTGAGAGCGAACCGGTCATCAGTCACGAGGACATTCGGTCGCACTGGACCCGGTATGCGCCGGGGGTGAAGAGTGCATGATTAGCAAGCAGCTTCATTTCACCCCGTGAAATTCTGCCAGTATCTTGAACCAGCATCGTGACTTTGGTGATGCGGGGATCGACCCATTGTTTCGGGTTTCTGCTAAGCTCCGTGCAGCCCTGTTGTGATCTGTACATCGACCGGGGGATCTCTCCGGATATCGAGTCATTGAGCATGGCAAAAGGAACACAGCAGCAAGATGTGTCTGTGCTGGCGAGTGCGAAGAACGGATTGATCTACCTCACGGCGAACGATTGGACACTGATCGCCGATAAAGCCACGCGAAAGAAGTTCAAAGCAGGCGAGACCATTGTGCTGCGGGGAAAGCGTACATACGGGGTGTTCCTGCTGCTGACGGGAATGGCCTCGGTGGAGATTGGCACCGGAAAATCTCCGCAACTGGGGCCAGGTCAGGTGTTTGGAGAGATTTCCTGCCTGGACGATCTGCCTGCCACGGCCACCGTCGTTGCCCGGGAAGATGTGGAGGCTTACTACATCGACCGCAGCACCCTGGACTCGCTCTTCGAACTGTTTCCCCATCTGGGTTCGAGGTTCTACCGGTCTTTGGCCTACAGTTTGTCGCGGCGGCTGAGAGAGATGATCGGGCCCGAGGAAGCGAGCGCCAAGACTCCGGTTTCCGAAGGTCAGAAGAAAACAACCGCGCCACAGATCTGATTCATGATCTGACATCGACTGAACCTTCCTTCACAGCGCACTTCCCTTCTCCAGGAATGTGCTAGCCTACGAACTAAGTATTTCCGCGACGTCCAGTTGCGGAAATGCTGGCTTGCTTGCCGATGATCGATCCAGGAAATCTACGATTGGCGCTGTTGTCGCTCGGGATGCTGGGGTTTCGTCACGGCTTCGACTACGACCACATCGCGGCCATTACGGATATCAGCAGCGTACAGTCGCGGCCCCGCGATGCGATGCGCTATGGATTGCTCTATGTCGGCGGTCACGCGGCAACGGTCGCGGTACTTGGATCGTTAGCTGTGGCGTTTCGCGTTACTCTTCCAGCCGCCAGTGATCGCTGGGCAGAGCGGTTAGTTGGCATTACGCTACTGGCGCTCGGAATCTACGTACTAGGAACCTTTTTCCGGCCAGGGGCGCACAGCCATGCCCCGCGCACACGAATTACGCTTTTGATCAATGGAATGCTCTGGGTGTACTGGCGCCTGAGCCGGATCTTTGGGGGCACGCGGGTCGAGGCGCCACAGGTTTTCAAGGATGGATACGGCACGACCTCGACCTTTCTGGTAGGCGTGATCCATGGCTTGGGGGCCGAGACTTTCACTCAGGTTTCGCTATTTCTAGCGGCCGCGAGCTTGGGCGGCATGACAGGACTACTTGGGCTAGGCGCGTTCATCATCGGACTGGTGGTGATGAATACGCTCATGTGCGCCTCGGCCGCAGGGCTGTTCTCATTCAGCTTTTCACGTCCCGGCACAATGCGGGCGTTAACGCTGGCGACCGCGGCCTACAGCATTGTGGTCGGAACGATCTTCTTGATGGGTGCGGCGCAGAAGCTTCCTTCCTTAGGGGGTTAAACCCATTATCTCAGCCGCTATGTACAAATGCTGTTCCCCTGGCCCAGAGTACAGAGGCAAATGTGGTATGGTGTGCGCTGTTTGAAGAATCGAGGCCGGAAGCACAAAGTCGCAAAAGGCTGTTTCAAGTGTGCAGCACTTTGCACTCACAAGGGTTCCCCGACGAGGAGTAATTCCGGTTAAGTACTTGTTTCTCTAGTGTTTTGGCCATGGGCGGGATTTGGAACTCAAGGTGCACTGAGTAGTCAGCCGCTTTATGCGCGGTTGGGGTTTTGCTTCGCCAAGACGGAAGTTCAACAAAATAGAACAATTGCACGAAAGCTTCTCAGGAGGGTGGTACTTATGAAGCGCACTTTGTTACTGGCATTGCTGGCGCTGGCTTTACCGATGTCGGTGTTTGCGTCATCGAACTCGGTCGACTTCACCAATAGCGGCGGAACGCTCACCGGCAACAATAACGGTTTAAGCCTGAGCGGATCGACCCTGATTGCGGTAAATGGGCTCAATGGTTTGGGCCTGGTGACGGGAAATCTGGGAACCGTGACTTTCTCGACTGGCAGTTTCGCAACCGGCGACGTGCAACACGGTGGCACTTTTAACAGCGGCGGAAGTTTCACGATTTGGTCGAGCGGCGCGAATGGACTTCCAAGCGGCAACCTTTTTAACGGCAGCTTTACTTGCGGCACGTGCAGTTGGACGATGACGACGCTGGCGAACGGAACCCATAACTACACGCTGACGGGCGCCGTTACCGGCATGTGGTTCAACGGAACGACCGTGGAAGGAACGGCCGTACAACTCACCATCAATACCGGCAAGAATCTCTTCAATGGCACGATAACCATAAGCAGCGGCGATATTAACATCGCTCCGGTGCCAGAACCTGGAACGCTCGGGTTGCTGGGAACGGGATTGATCGGTGTGGTGGGGCTGTTGCGACGTAAACTTAAGAGCTGACATCTCTTCCCTCCTGGATTTTGAAGGCCCCGCACGACGCGGGGCCTTTTTCGTTGTTGCGTAATGCAATAGGCAGAAGCTCCATCATTACCGCGGTAATCGGGCTGGGGGGATTACCGTTGACCCGCCAGAGTCGGCCTCCTTACAGTGCGTGAAGGGGGTTGTATGAAGGATATCCATGAGGTCCTGCGTCAAAAGCAGGCGAAATACGCCCAACTAGGCAAACAGATCGAGATGCTCCAGCAGGCGGCGGAAAAGCTGCGCGAAGTGGCTCCGTTACTGGCTGAGAGCGACGACGAAGACAACGCCGTTCTCGCAGAAGTCGAGGAAGGCTCGAGCCAGGGTGACGCGATGGCAGCGAAGGCTGGAGCGAGCGGATCGTCTTCATCGAAGGCAGGCCGGCCCACAGCACCTCGCTGGCCCTAAACCCGCGGAAGTTAAAAGCCCAATCCTGTATGACTCTTCAGGCACTGCTGGTCTCGATTGACGATGCCGCGGCGGATGTGCTGGGCAGGGTCGTGCCCGCGCTCGGCATGGCCATGGACCGCCTAAGCGACCGCGAAACTACCCTCGCTCGCATCCAGCAACAGAAGTTTGAGGTGCTGATTGTCGATTTCGACGATCCCGCACTGGCCAATGATGTTTTGAAGACGGCCGCTGGAACAGGCTCGGGCCCGCTCAGCGTTGCGCTGGTGGGAGATCCGTCGAAGGTACGCGAGATTCTGACGAGCGGCGCGCATTTTGTGCTGCACAAGCCGCTTTCCGAGGAAGCAGCGCAGGCCGGTTTACGTCCGGCGGCGGCGCTGTTGAGTCGCGAGCGGCGCCGGGCTTTCCGAGTGCCGGTTCAGGCTCCGGTTACCATCACGCTCCTGGACCAACGGAAAGTGGATGGCATCCTTCTCGACCTGAGCGAGACTGGCATGGACGTGCTGACGGCAGAGCCCCAGGTTGCGGGAGCGTTGCTCGCGTTTCACTTTCAGTTGCCCGACGGCGCCTTGGAGGTCGACGCTCATGGGCAGGTGGCATGGGCGAATCCGAATGGCCAAACTGGAGTTCATTTTGTCGATGTACCTGAGGCCGTCACTTCTCGGTTAAAGATTTGGTTGAAGACGACGGCGGCAAACGTAGGAACTGAAACGGAAGAGAGTGTCCCTCACTGCAAGCTCACGGACTTAAGTCTAGGCGGTTGTTACGTCGAAACCGCTGCGCCATTTCCTGAGCGGGCGCTCGTCGATCTCTGCTTGAAGAGCGGCGAAATGGAGGTTCACACTGAAGGCATGGTGCGGGTGGTGCATCCAAGCCATGGCATGGGAGTCGAGTTCCCTTCCCGCACCTCGGAGCAGCGGGCGCAGGTGGGAAACCTGATCAACTTTCTGCGAAGTAATTCTTCAGCTACACCCGAATTGACCATTTCTCCACGGGCACTAGTGGCGGATGCTACCCAGTTCCAGCACGATCCATCTGCGGAACCGGTGGAGGAATTAGAAGATCCTCTGCTCGAACTGCTGCACCGCGGAACATCTTTGCAGCAGGATGAATTTCTTGGGGAGCTGCGACATCAACGCAATCCTGAGGAAGCATCGGTTTAATTCCTGCCAGAAGTTTTTCATTTCTCCCCAAACTATTTTCCAAACTCTCAAGCCCGCTTTTGGGACATCGCTGCGAACACATAAAAGCCTCCCGGGGCAGGTGGTGTGGCAGGATTACGTGGGATTTTGTATCGCGGGCAGAATCGGCGGGAAGAACATGGGAGGCGAGAGGCTTTCGGCGGTATTTCACGAAGTTGAAGGGCCAGCATCCCGTCTCTGACACAAGCCCTTCAACATTCGTAGTCTGTTCCACCCCAATGCAAGCAAGGTATCGAAGGCGCATTGCGTTAAGATTGCAGTCAGATTAAATCTGCATTAAATCCACGGAGGTTGAAGGTAGACTGTTGATCGGCTGTTCGCCGAGATTGAATTTTTCTGCATGAGGAATTAGGTCTGCCAAAAGCGCGCACGGAAAAGCTGGCAACGGGCAGTGCAGTTTGCGGAAATTCCCTTCTCTGGTCTCCGCTGCTTGCGATTGGGGCCGCGGCATTCGCAGTCGAAATTCCATTCCTTTTTCGGGGGACCCCTTCCGGACATGACGTGGAATTCCATCTCTACTCGTGGCTGGAAGTGTTGGCGCAGTGGAAGCAAGGAGTCTGGTTTCCGCGATGGGCCTCGCTGGCAAACTTCGGATACGGTGAGCCGCGGTTTGTGTTTTATCCCCCAGCGTCGTGGCTCATGGGATCGGTCATCAGTAGATTGTTTCCGTGGACGATCGCGTCATGCGTGTTCCTCTGGATCGCACTGACATTGGCGGGGACGTCGATGTTCCTGCTGGCGCGACGATGGTTGAGTCGGCGCGATGCGCTGTTTGCAGCCGTACTGTACGCGGTGAATCCGTATCACCTCGTGATCGTTTACTGGCGCAGCGCATTTGCCGAATTGCTGGCGGCGTCGTTGGTGCCGCTGCTGTTGTTATGCGTGCTAAAGGCAGCGGAGGAAGGCCGGCGCACGATCGTGCCGCTGGGACTGGTGTTGGCAGCGGCGTGGCTGACAAACGCTCCGGCCGCAGTGATGATTCACTATTCTCTCGCGCTCCTGGTCGTTTTCCTGGCGTGGCGGAATCGGTCGGGGCGAGTGGTTTTTGTCGCAGGGGCCGCGATTCTTCTGGGTGCAGCGCTGGCTTCGTTCTACCTGTTGCCCGCGATTTATGAGCAGCGCTGGGTGCAGATCGGAAACGCTGTATCAGCGGGCGCGCGGCCATCAGACAATTTCTTATTTGTTCATACGTCAGACGCGGATCACGACGCGTTCAATCGCTTGATCTCCTGGGTGGCGGTGCTCGAGATTCTCGCGGTGGGAACGATGTTGTGGGCGGCGCGGCCATGGCGGAAGGCGGCTCGGACCGAAGTGTCCGCCCCACACGGTTCAGCCTGGATCGGCCTCGTGGGCTGGGCAATCGCATGCAGCGTGATGATGATGCCGGGAACCACTGTGCTCTGGACGGTCCTGCCGAAGATGCAGTTCATGCAGTTTCCCTGGCGATGGCTGCTCTGCCTGAGCATGATGTTCTCTCTGCTCGTTGCCATGGCGTTGCCGCGATGGTGGATGCGGGCGGTGGTCTGCACCGTCGGCGTACTGGTGATCGTGGTGGGATGGCATCGCATTCAGGCGCCGTGGTGGGATAACTC
>Ga0075030_100003232_pt1 | contig 14852 bp, 17 predicted proteins | sample LitLauG_LLR_2012_FD_71393 | JGI IMG/M metagenome (GOLD analysis project Ga0075030, IMG submission 71393) | Freshwater sediment microbial communities from Pennsylvania, USA - Little Laurel Run_MetaG_LLR_2012 | ecosystem: Environmental > Aquatic > Freshwater > Creek > Sediment | place: USA... | reverse complement strand
GGGTGAAGCCGTGGGCTGCGTGGTGGTGATGGCGCCCGATCGGCCGTTCGATGAGCCGGTACGGACGGCGCTGATGAATGCCGTGGTCGCCGGACTTGGCTATCCCTACAAACCGGCGTTCGTCGTCGCCGTGCCGGACCTGCCCAAGACGCGCAACATGAAAGTGATGCGCCGGCTGGTGAAGGCGGTCTGCGGCGGCGAACAGCTGGGCGACACATCCTCGCTGGCCAATCCCGAAGTGCTCGATGCGCTGCGCAGCGCATTCGCCGGCATGCCATCAGACGGTGGCAACACAAAGCCTTAAGTAACGACCCAACAGGAATAAAACGTATGTTGAAACGGATTGGCGCGGCTTCGTTGCTGCTTGGCTTTTCACTCGGGCTTGGCCAGCCGGCTTTTGCGGACGACAAGCTGCGCATCGGCTTTCTGACCGACATGTCCGGCGCCTACGCGGATCTCGACGGCAAGAACGGTGCGATCGCGATCCAGATGGCGATCGACGATTTCGGCGCCAAGGTCAACGGCATGCCAATCGAACTGCTGACCTCCGACCACCAGAACAAGCCCGACATCGGGGTTACCACGGCGCGCGAATGGATAGACAGCCAGCATATCTCCATGCTGGTGGGCGGCACCAACTCCGCGGTTGGGGTGGCGGTGGCTGGGATCGCCGCGGAAAAAAGGTGCTGTTCCTCGCCAACGGCCCCGGCACGTCTGCGCTGACCAACGAGGCATGCAACCCGTTCACCATTCACTATGCCTATGACACGGTGGCGATCGCGCGCGGCACCGCCGGAGCGATGGTCAAGCAGGGCTACAAGAACTGGTATTTCCTCGCCGCCGACTACGCTTTCGGTGCGGCGCTGCAACGCGATGCGATGACGGTGATCACCGCCGGTGGCGGGCGGATGATCGGTTCGGTTAAGCATCCAGTAGGTACGTCTGATTTCTCGGCCTACCTGGTTCAGGCGCAAGCCGCGAAGCCACAGATCCCGGGCATCGCCAACGGCGGCAACGACATGATCAACGCGTTGAAGTCGATCAAGGAATTCGGTATCGACCAGAACATGAAAGTGGCCAGCCTGCTGCTGTTCATCACCGATGTGCACGGCATGGGCCTGAACGACGCGGGCGGTTTGCTGTTCACCACAAGCTGGGACTGGAATCTGAATGACGAAAGCCGTGCCTTCGGCCGGCGTTTCTTTGCCAAGACCGGACGCATGCCGACCGACGTGCAGGCGGCCGATTACTCTTCCGTCATGACGTATCTGAAGACGGTGCGGACGCTGAAAACGGCCGATTCCGAGAAGGCGATGGCCTATCTGACGAGCACCAAACTGAAGGATTTCTATGCCGAGGGCTTTGCGCGCGCCGATGGACGTTACGTGCACAATATGTATCTGATGCAGGTCAAAACGCCTGCCGAATCGCATCAAGCGTGGGACTACGTGAAGGTCGTCGCCACCATGCCCGGCGATGAGGTGTTCACCACCAAGGCAGAGACTCGCTGCAAGCTGTGGCAGTAGTCTTTATGCCGTCAGTGCGGGCCGCCCTGTCGGGGTGGCCCGAGCGTCGCGGCAAGATTGAGGTGGTTCCGGAGATTCGGACAGTTGGTTCAGCTTATCCGGCTCGCCGATCCGCCTGCATCGTGCAACGCCGCTGCAACGCCGAATTCGGCGAGGCGGCATATACAACGATCGGAATTCCGAGGATTGGCGATGGTGCCCAGGGGCGGCATCCCTGTGGCCACGTAGAGCTATGAAAACATGAGCGTTTTAGGCTGTCTGGAATTTGACATACCACCACGGACCCCATTACCCAACTCAGGTGATATTGGACTACCAAATTCCGCGTGTGAGCACCGTGTAGGACTGCAACGCCTGTTTCAATGCGCTCGACTGCAACAGCACGGACAGGCCGGTGAGGGCGCGTTCGCCGATTGGCGCCGAGGCGCGGGAGGTCAGTGCCGACCAGAGGTGCTCCTTCAACGCGGGGGTGACGGTGACCGCCTCGCGGGCCAGGAACGTGGCAATCTACTCGGCCGCCCAGGCCCGCGAGGCGGCATCGTCGATGCGGGCAAGCGGTTGCAGCGGTTTGGCCCGAGGCCTTTCTTTCCGGGTACGACCTGATGGCACACCGAACACTGTTTCTTAAACATTGTCTCTCCAGCCGCGGCGTCCTGCGCGCGGACTGGCGCTGCCAAACCGGCGCCTACCAGAGCCAGACCCAATATCTAGGCGTTTCGCGTCATCGTGGACCTTTCAGACATGCATCATAACTTTGGTTTGGGAGTGGCATCGCCGCCCGCCAGCGCTTCAGCCTCAACCTCCAGGAACACGCGGTAAGCGTTGCCGTGGTTGCTCGCGTTGAACGCGGGCAAGGTCTTGTAGGCAGACCAATCGGTTGCCTGATAGGCGTCCGCGAATTCGGTCCAGTTCGCCACCGCGTCGCCCATGGCCTTGCGAACGAAACGAATATAGCCGTCGGTGAACGCGATCGCCTCTGCCGCGTTGGTCGCGGGCTTACCGTGGCCGGGCAGGATGAAGCCGGGCGCCAGCATCGCGACCTCCTGCAATCCGGCTAGCCAGTTGCGGGTATTGACGGCCGCGCTGGCCATAAACGGGATGCGGCCGTTCTGCACGATGTCGCCAGCGAACAGCACCCGTTCGGGCAGCACCAGCATCATCATGTCGCTCATGGAATGGGCGGGGCCGGCGTAGATGAATTGGAACTGATGTGCCCCCAGCCGCACTTCGGCGGCCACCCGGAATACCAATCCCGGCAGCACGATGCGTGTCTCGGCATTCACCCAGGGCGGCAGGGCGTCGCGCCGCTGCGCCAATCGGGCGTCGGCAGCCTCGTCGTCGATATTGCCCGCCGCCGTGTAATCCAGCGCCTTGGCCTGTGCCAGGATGGTCGCATCGGTGCTGTCGCGGAAGGCCTGCAAGCCATAGATATGATCGGCATGGTAATGACTCAGCGCCACATACCGCACCGGTTTGTCCGTCACCGCCCGGATTTTTGCCAGCAACGCCCGGCCGAGGCTGGGGGTACCGAGTGCATCGAAAACCACCACGCCGTCATCGGTGACGACGAAGCCGGCATTGGAGGTATGGCCTTCGTTCGCGACGCTGGGAACGCCCGGGTGACCGAGCACGTAGTAGATCGGCGCGCCGGGTACCTGCTGAACGACAAGGTCCTGTGTCAGGGGCGCATAGGCATCCGCCCGGGCGGCGGGGATGAAAGCAGCGGCGAGGGAACCCGATGCCGCGCAGGTCAGCAATCCGCGTCTGGTCGAGCCGCGTGGCAGCAGCCAGGACCCGCCGCAGCAGGCATCTCCGAACGGGCGGTTATTGGGCATAGCGCTGAAATCCGAACGGGGCCAACGTGGCGAAGGCGGCATCCGAACGCACGAAATCCAGCCACGCCCGGGCGGCGTCCGGATGCGGTGCGTGCGCCACCATGGCAGCGCTGTAGATCGCGCGCGTGTTCTGCCGATCGGGAATGACCACATGGGCGATAGGGTTGCCAGCACGTTCCTGAAACACGGCCTCCGACGTCCATGTGATGCCTGCCTCGCCCACCCTCTGCATCAGAAACAACGGAGTCTGCCGGTGATGGATGCGCGTCAGCACGGTCGTTCCGGCGGCGACCTTGGCGTCATAAACCGACGTCGCCAATGCTTCGCCGCCGGCCTTGACCAGAGATTCCCGAATTTGCGTGGCGACGCCTTCGAATGCCGGATTCGGCATCACCACCGCCAAATCGGCGCGTGCCAGGTCGGCCAACCCGGCTATATGGGCCGGATTGCCGGCCGATACCATGATTGTCAAATCATTGGTCGCGAAAGAAACGACAGGGGCGGCCAGGCGGCCGTCCTTGACCCACGCCTCGCTGGCGCGCTGTTCCGCCATCATGACGTCGGGCTTGACCGTGAATGTGAGGTTGCCCGATGTGATGGTTCCGCCGGCCGCCATCTGTTTCAGTAGCAAACCAGGCGGCAACGTCTCATAGAAAACCCGGCCGCGCCAGGCGGGATAGGCGTCGCCGAACGCCCGCACCATGTCGCGCATGGCAAAGTAATAATTGCCCGACGCATAAAGCACCAAAGCCGGGTTATCAAGGCTGCCGTGAAAATCCGCCATAGAATCGGCCGGCGGCACAGTGAATATCAGACCTTGATTGGGCGCATCGTTGTTCTGTCCACCCTGCCAGGGCGGATATTGGGCCTCGATTGCCTCCAGCCTGGCCGCCGGGGCGCCGGGCGGGGCGGCCAGAGCCGGAGCCACACTCAGCAACACGGCGACAGCGAGGCCAGATGCCTTCAGGCCCGGGCGGCGGCAGGTTGCACTCATTTCACCCTCAAATCATGACTGCACGGCGGCAGTGCCCTAAGCTGACGAGTTCCGGCGCCTCCTTGAGGGAACACTCCACCGGTCACGGTTGTAGTTGCACGTAGCCATCCTGGACCAATTGGACGATCCGCAGGTTCGCGCCGGTGTTTACTTTCACCGCGGGGAGCAAGTCGCTGTTCACCCACCCGTTGGCCCGCGCGGTCTGGCCGCATTCCTCGAATGCCACGCCGTCCTTTTGCAGCGCCGCGATGGCATCCTTATACGGATTGCCCCGTTCGGTTTTCCGGACCTTGTTATATGTGGCATCGTTCAGCAGCATGTAGCCGGCCATCCCGTGATAGACCGCGGTGATCTGGATGGGCGTCTCACTGGCGTGATAATTCTTCAGCATGAGGCCCATATACATCAGCCCGACCGACTGATCGCCCGCGAAGGTCGGATGGTCCATGTTGAACACGACCTTCGATGCCTTCAACTGAACCGGAACGTCGATATGCAGGCCGGCCGGAGCCGGCGTTTCAGCGGCCAGGACAGGCGCCGCATGGATCAGCACCATAAGGCCGGCGGCGGCAGTGATTTCCCTCAAGAAACGCATTTGACGGAGCCTTTTCTGAGCCGGGTTGACCCGAGCGGTTAAACATTCAGGCGTGGATTTAGAATTTAGAATGCGGGTGGCACCCAACGAAACGTGGCTGGGCCGGCCGACATCGTTCCATCCGCGTGTCATGGCCGCACGACTGTATAGCCGTGTTCGGCCAACATGATGATTTGCGGCACGCCCGCGACGACCCGGCGCGCCTGCGGACTTAAGGGAAACGGCGCGCCGGTGTTGCGCTCGATGGTCTCGATGGTGTTGTTGCAGGCCTCGAGATGGACGCCCTGAGCGACCAGGCTGCGAATGCGTTCGGCGTTGGGATTGCCGTCGCGCACCAGGTCGATACCCGGCCCGAATGCAACGATCTCGATCGCCACCTTGTCGGGTCCGTACACCTTCAGGATGTTGAAGGCGACATTCAGGATCAGCGTCTGTTTCGCCTCGCCGGGATCGGAAATCTGTAGCGCGACCCGGTGTTCGGTGAACGCCGGTTCGGGTGCAACCCCAAGCACCGGGGCCTGTGCCCGCGCCTGATGGGCCAAAGCCAACCCGGCCAGCACTACCGCAGTACGATAAATACTCATGTCCGATACCCCGCGTTGCCTTCGATGCCCTTCAGCGTCACGCGGCTGGGAGTCCCCGGCTTCACCTCACCCAGGCCACGCAGATAATGCGCCACCACATCCCATACCGGCTTGCCATCCTGCGGTAGGCTGACCGACGCCCAGCCCGCGACTTTGTAGGTCTTGTCCGCGTCGATCTTGGTTCCATCCGGCCTGGCCATGTCGGAGATCCGCGAACCCATGGCCGCACCCGGCGTGCAGGTGAAGCCGAAGCCGCCCGACCGCACCATGTCGCCGCCCTGCTGCACGTAAGGGTCGGGATTGAACAGGTTGTCGCAGACATCCTCCAGCACCGTCTTGATGGCCGCCCCTGACATCTGCTGCACATAAACGTCCGGATAGCTGATCGCGGTGTGGCTATAGATCGTGCCCATGGTAATGGCCTCACCGGGCAGCACACTGGGTCCCCAGCGGAACCCTGGTGACAGGGAAAACTCCGCGTCCAGTTCGTGCCGCAAGGCATCGCCGATCACCTGATCCATGGTGCCCGCGATGTTGCCACGGCGGTAGAGCAACGTGTCTGTCGTTGCCAATTTCTCGTTCAGCATTGCCAAGTGCGGAGCTCGCAACGCATCCAGCTGCGTCTGCATTGCCGGATCGGCCGGCAACAGATTGGCGAACACCGGAACCAGGGTGTAACGCACGCCGTTCAGGCGGCCCTGTCCGACATCGAGGTCGATGACACCAAGGAATTTCCCGTTCGACCCGCCATTGGTGACCAGCGTCTTGCCGCCCGCGTTGGTCACCGCGATCGGCGCTGGTACCGCGTCGTGCGTGTGGCCCCCAAGAATAATATCAATGCCGCGCACACGGCTGGCCAGCTTCAGATCGACATCCATGCCGTTGTGCGACAGCAACACGACCGCGTCGGCGTGCTCTTTCTCGCGCACGATATCGACCACTTTCTGCATCTCGGCGTCCCGGATTCCGAACGTCCAGTCGGGGACGAACCGGCGAGGGTGGGCGATCGGCTGATACGGGAAGCACTGGCCGATTATGGCGATCCGACGTCCGCCCGCCTCTTTCATCACGTAGGGTTTGAACACCCGTCCGCTGTCGGCGTCGAACGCGGGGGCGTTGTTGAAGGCGGCCTCGTCGGTCAGGAAAACGTTCTGCGCGATGAAGTCGCCTTTGAATTTCGTCAGATTGTCGCGCAGCTTTTCCTCGCCGTAGGTCATTTCGAAGTGCGAGGTCATCGCATCGACACCCAGCATGTTCTGTAAGCCGACCATGGCCTCGCCTTGGGTGCTGTGCGCGACATACGACCCCTGCCAGGTGTCGCCACCATCCAGCAGCACCGTGTTGGCCGCGCCCGCATCCGACCGCAGCCGATTGATCAAGGTCGCGAGATGCGCGTAACCGCCCATTTGGCCATAACGGTGCGCCGCCTCCACGAAGTCGAGGTAGGTCATCGCATGTGCCCGGGGCGTCCCCGCGGCAATGTCGAAATGCTTCAGGAACGCATCGCCGACCAGATGCGGCGGCCTGCCGGCGGCGTCGCCGATGCCGATGTTGACGCTGGGTTCGCGGAAATAGACCGGCATGGTTTGGCCATGCGTGTCGGTCATGTGCAGCAGCCGGACGTTGCCACTGCGGCCGATGTCGTACAGATCGTCCTTGGCCTGCGCATGCGAGGGGCGCGGCAGCACGCCGGCCGCGGCGCTGGCCGACAGCAGCCTTAAAAGATCGCGGCGATTCGGCTGCATTCTGAAAATCCCGTCTTGTTAGCGGATGGCTGCGTCGTGCCAGGCGGTTTGCTGTTCTTTCGATTGCTCAACCGAACGCAATGCGAGCGCGCGGGCGGTCGCGGCTTGTGCGGCCGCTGTGTCCCAATCCTCGCCGATTAGCGCGGACCGAGCAGCTTTCAAAGCGGCCTCTGCTGGAACCCATCGATTGCCGGGTTCGGCCTGCGATTCAATTTGCGCGGCCGCCGTGACCGCCGCTTCGGCGTCAGCCTGCGTGGCGGCTCGGGCCGGACCCGTCAGCACCCATGCCATCAGCACGGCAAGTAACGTTTTCATGGCCGCGTTCCCGGGCCGGAGATCGGCACCCCGTTGCTCATGTAGGACAGGAAGTATTCCAGGTCGCGATACTGGACGTCCTGCGGCGGCAGCGGTGCGGCGCGCATTTGCAGACTGCAACTGGTGAATCGCCGGTCGATCGTGCCCATGCTGCCCCAGTCGGAGCGATAGATCGGGAATGATGCCAAGATGCCCAGCGCGGGTGCCAGAATATCGCCGCGCATCCGCTGGCCGGCCGCGCCCGCGTGACAACTGGCGCAAGAAAAATTCAATTGGCCGCGGCGCGCGTAAAAGAATTTCTTACCGTCCTCATAGGCCGCCGTCGCCCGCGGATCGTCCGGTATCTTGATGTCGAACGGCTTGTCGCGCGAGGTTTCGGCCATATAGGCGGTGATCGAGGCCATCATGCCGGTTTGATACGGCAACGGCTTTTCGCCGTTGGCGGTTCGGCATTGGTTGATCGCGAGATCCAGTGTCACGACCTCGCCGGTCTTCGTATCGAAATACGGGAACGTCTGCCGCACGCCGATGCCCTTATTGGCAAAGCAGTCGGCGTAGGATTTGCCATTGGCGAATGGCGTTTCGAACGCGGTCTTGCCTTCGTCAAGGGCGAAATCGTAGGGAGGAAACTGCATGATATCCTCCCACTGCTTGCGCATCGGCGCATTCACCGCATAGGGGCCGTTGGCGAAATCGGCGAACGGCACCTGTGGAAACCGGTCCTTGAAGTAGGCCTGGAACGCCTTCTGGTCGGCCTCCGGCGTGGCCGCCGGTTCGGGGGCCGCGCCGCCCAGCAGGCAAACCGCCGCGACAGCGATCAGCCAGGGCGCTGTGCGGCGGATGCTCATGTGATTTTGGCCGTCAGCGTGTCGGTCTTGCCCAAATTGTCCACCCAAGTGACTGTCAGGTCGTCGCCCTTGGCGCCGCCGGCGAAGGCGAATTTTATATACGGGTCTTTGGAGACCGCCGGTCCCCAGTTCGCCGTCAGGACGATCTTGCCCTTATAGTCGAACGTAACGGTTTCTATGTGGTGCGCCGGTATCAACTTGCCGTCGCTGTCTTTGACAAAGCCGCTGTCCATCGGGTGCTGGATCAGCGCCTGAACATCGGTGGAGGTGCCGCTCGCCTGGGCGCGAACGCGAATGGTTGATGGCATTGATCTGTTTCCTTCTCAGCCGCCGCAGCCGCCAAGCGTGACTTTCACTTCCTTGGAAGCGCCGTAGAGCTTGCCGCCGGACTCGACGATGCCGATGACCTTGCTGGTCTTGGCCATCTTCAGCCGGCAACCGATCGACGCTGCTGTTCCCTCGGCGAACTTGTAGGACGCGGCAAGCGCGAACGGATTTTCCGGCACCAGAATGCTGATCGAGGTCACGCCCGGCAGGCTGCTGCTGACCGAAACCGGCACCACTGCGCCGTTCTCCGCTATTTCCGGTACATCCAGCGTCACCTTGTCGGACATTTCGAAGGATTTGCCGTAAAGCAGCTTTAACGCCTCATCCGGGGTCTTTTGGTGGAATGCCTGTTCCGGCCAGCCCGGGGCGTCTGCGCGGGCGGTCCCCGCCAGGCCAGCGACACCAAGCAAAGCGAGCAGACGCAACGTCGCGCGCCGTGTGGTTTCATTCGAGGATAAAGCGGCGTGCATGGGAAAACCTCTAACTTTACAGCGCATACAGAAAATCGACGATCTTGTTGATCTCATCGGCGGTGAGGATCTGGTTGCGGCCGAACGGCGGCATCATGGTCTGCGGGTTACGTGCTTCCTCGTTGGTCAGGATCGCCACCAGATCGGCGCGGTTGGGAAAGCGGGCCTTCATGTCCTTCAGTTCAGGCCCCACGTTGCTGGGCACATCACCGCCGCGCATCGTGTGGCACGCCAGGCAGTTGCCCTTGGACCGATCGAACGCCAGGTCCTGACCGTTCGGCGCGTCCGCGGCGCGCGCCATCAGCGGCATCGTGGCGATCAATGCAAACACCAGCGCCTTCATTGCGGCATCTCGGTATCCAGCGTCCCCGTGGTGCGCGGCGTCAGCGCCTTGCCCTCGGTGGTCGAGGTGATCTTGATGTCAGCCGCCGCGCGGCAATTTGTCATGCAGGCGGTATCGTGGGTGTCCGGCCGTGGGTCCTTCCAGATAAATCCATCGCGGTTCGGCATCTTCACCTTCGGCAGTGACTCCTTGTTCGCCACGAAATCGTCGCCAACCAGGTTGTTCAGGTTCAGAACATACGCGGTGACGGCATAAACCTGATTCGTGGGCAGGCTGTGCGGCGCGGGAAACGGCATGGCGCTGTTGATGTAATCGAACAACGTCGTTGCGTACGGCCAATAAGTTCCCACCGTCTGTTCCGGCCGCTCGCCGGTCAGCGAGCCTTCGCCGGCGATCCGGGGGAACCGCCCGGCGCCTTCACCGAACGTGCCGTGGCAGGCGGCGCAGTTGTTGGCGTAGATTTCGTCGCCGTCCTTGACAGACCCTTGACCGGGCGGCAGGCCCTGGCCGTCGGGACGCACTGCGATCGCCCAACCGGCGATTTGCTCCGCCGTCGGCGTGGTGCCCAGACCGTACTGTGTCGGTTCGGCTGCGACAGCCGGCACAGCCGCGATGCCAGCGATGATCGCAAGCCGGCTAAGCCAACTGGACATTGAAGACGCTCCCATCCGGCTTGACCTGCCAGGTCTGGATCGAATTGTTGTTGTAAACCCCGTTGGTGCCGCGAACCGCCCGTAGCTCGGCCAGAGTCGGTTGCACAAAGCCAGTGTCATCGATGGCCCGTGATTGCAGCAGCGCCGGCTTGCCGTCCCAGCGCCATTCCAGGGTGAATTTGGTCAGCGCCTTGGGCAGTACCGGCCCATGCAGCCGCGCGGACGCCCAGTTCATGCCGCCGTCAAGGCTGACATCCACCTGCTTGATGGAGCCGTTGCCGGACCAGGCCAATCCGCGGATTTCATAAACGCCCGGCCCATTGGGTGGCACCTCGGGGCACGGGAATGTAATGACCGATTTGGCGAAGATGGGCCATGTAAACCCGCGCGCCTTCCCGTCCTTCATCAACTCGGTGTATTTTGATGTTTCCTCGCGCGTATACCAGGGCGCGTCCCCGATTTGCAGCCGCCGGATCCACTTGATGTTCACGTTGCCCTGCCAACCGGGAACGATCATGCGCAGCGGGTAGCCCTGCTCCGGGCGCAATGCCTCGCCATTTTGGCCATAAACCACCAACACGTCGTCAAGACATTTCGACAATGGCAGCGACCGGGCCATGTGGGCGCCATCGGCGCCTTCCGCAAGCACCCAGCCAGCACCGGTCTTGATCCCGCATTCGTGCAGAATCGTGGACAATTTGACGCCGGTCCACTCCGCGCAGCCGATCATGCCGTGGGTGTATTGCAGGGAGTTCAACTGCGCCGCACGCCACTCCATGCCCCCATTGGCGGGGCATTCAATGAAATGAATCCGGTTTTCGCTCGGAAAACGCTTGATATCCGCCATGCTCAGCAGCAACGGCCGCTCGACCATGCCGTGGATCATTAGTTTATGTTGGGCCGGATCAACGGTCGGGCGCCCGGCGTGGTAACGTTCAAAAAACACGCCGCTCGCGGTGATGATCCCTTGTTGATATTGCAGCGGCGTGAAGCTGATCGACGACTGCGCGCTGGCGGTCAACCATGGCACGTTGCGGCGCATCACATCCGCCTCAAAATGCGAAGGCTGCCCATAGGTCCGATCGCCAATGCCCGGGCCCAGCGTCTGCGACCATTCGGGGTCGGCGGGCGGGGACGCGTCGGCGGCACGAGCGCGTCCCGACGCAACGGTGGCGAGCGCCGCCGCACCGGCGCCAAACCCCGCGCGCAGCATAGAGCGCCGGCCCGATTGATGATGCATCAACCCTAGATCGTTCATTGGCGGTTTCGCCATTCCGTCGTTCCATCCCAGATTATTCTTGCCCGCATCTTGGAATGCGGAAGGCCGGACTATTGCGTCTGGCGCGCCGGACTGCGATTAAATTCGGTGACAGGGAGAGGTTGATGACAGCGATCCTCGTGATCGAGGACGATCCGGATACGGCGGCGGAAATCGATGCCGATTTGACCCGGCGCGGATTTACGGTCGGCCGAGCGGTCGATGGCGAGGCGGGATTGGCGCGGGCGATCGCGGAACGCTGGGATGTTTTGGTCGTGGACCGGATGCTGCCGAAATTGGACGGCCTGTCGCTGATCCGGGAGCTGCGCGGCCGGGGTGTCACAACTCCGGCGCTGGTCCTGAGCGCGCTGGATCAGGTCAGCGATCGTATCACCGGACTGCGGGCGGGCGGTGATGACTACTTGGTCAAGCCATTCGCGCTGGGTGAGCTTTCGGCGCGGTTGGAGGTCCTGATGCGCCGGCCGGCCGGGGGAGCCCAAACAGTGCTGCACGTCGGTCCGCTGGAACTCGATCTGATCGCTCGGCGGGCATCGCTTGGCGGGCGCGTGCTGGACCTGCTGGCGCGCGAATTCCAGTTGCTGGAATACATGATGCGGCGCGAAGGCGGGGTGGTGACTCGGCAAATGCTGCTGGAAGACGTTTTCGGTTACCGATTCGAATTGAAGACAAATCTCGTCGATGTTCACATGGGGCGCCTGCGCCGCAAGCTGGAGGAAGCCGGAGAGCGGCCGTTCCTGACAACGTTGCGCGGCCTGGGATTCGTGCTCCATGCTCCGGAGTAAAACATTCTGGCGCAGCCGTGGTCTGCGCTGGGGCATGGCTGTCGCCGCCCTGTTGGGCAGCAGCCTGCTGGCGATGTTCGGGCTAATGTACTGGCGCAGCAGCACATTGTTGTTCGAAACGCTGGATCGATCCGTGGTCGAACAGTTGGACCTGTTGACCGCCAGGCCGCCCAATATGCTGGCGTTCATGGTCGCCTCGCGTATGGACCGTAAGACGGCTGTTCTGACCGAGGTTGGATTATTTGGCGCGGACGGCGCGGCGATCGTTGGTGATATCGCTATATTTCCGCCGGGCATCGCACTGGACGGCAAGATCCATGCGATCGTCGCACCGGACGAGCCGACGGTGCATTGGCATGCGGCGGGCCGCACACTGCCGGATGGAAGAATTCTTGTGGTGGCGCGGGGAACGGACGAAATCCTTACGGTGCGTCAAGACCTGGTGCGCGGCGCCGTCGCCGGCATCATCCCGGCGATCCTGCTCAGCCTGGCTGGCGGGGCATTGGTTGGGGTTGCCAGCGAACGGCGGCTGCGGGCGATCAATCTTGTCGCGGAACGGATCATCGCGGGTAATTTTGATCGGCGGCTGCCGGCCCGCGCGGCCGGGGATGAACTGGATCGCCTTTGCACCATCGTCAACCGTATGCTGGCGCGCATGGAGGAGGCGGTCGATGCGCTGAAGGGGGTAGGAGACAATATTGCGCACGATCTTCGAACGCCGCTGACCGCGTTACGCGCCCGGTTGGAACGGTCGCTAGACCTCGCTGGGGACAATACCGAACTTGGGCGGACGATCGGGCTGTCGATCGATGGGGTGGACAGGGCGCTGGCGATCGTGACGGCGTTGCTGCGGATCGCCGATATTCAACATGTCCGGCGCGAAGCCGCGTTTGTCCGTTTCGACCTTGATGTCATTGTGCTTGAGACCGCGGAATCCTACAGGCCGGTCGCCGAGGAGAAGGGGGTGAACCTGGAATGCTGGATTGGCGCGCCGGCCATGATCCTCGGGGACCGGCAATTGCTGATTGAGGCCTTGGTCAACCTTGTTGATAACGCGGTGAAATTCACGCCGCCAGGCGGCAGGGTTCGGATCGAACTGGACGGCATGCACAATCTGCCAGTCGTTACTATATCGGATACCGGCCCCGGCATACCGCAAGAGGGCAGGGGGGCTGTCTTTCGGCGCTTTCGGCGCGGCGATGACAGCCGATCGACACCGGGCTACGGGCTTGGTCTGAGCCTTGTGGCGGCCGTGGTGGCGCTTCACAAGTTCACTATCCGGTTAAGCGATGCCGGACCCGGGTGCCGCGTCGAATTGTTGTGCTGGCGAACGGAGTCCGCCGGGCATGACGGGGCTCAGCCGATCGGCCGAAACATACGTCCATTGGTATGACTGCCGGTCAGGGAAAGTAACGAAAAGTACAGAATTGAAAGGCCTGCTCGGTTTCCCAAGGCGTCACATGCCGGTGCAAACGGCGATCCAGCAGGCCGAAGCGGAATCCCAGGGTCTTCGCCAAGCCCTCGGCATCGTATCGGATTACCGGCAGCCCGCTGCAGTGCGGTGGGCCGTCAGCGGCGAACGTGCCGATGATCATATGCTCGCCGGGACGTCGCCCCCGTCGCGGCACAATCATGTAAGCGGCCTGGTCAATGCCGGCCAATCGCGATGCGCCGCCGCCGATATCGATGATCGCGGCATGCCGGGTCGCGCCGGTCAGCGCCAGAAGATCGAGCGAGGGCGCCGGTGTTTCCTGGAACCAACTGACCTCCACCTCGTGTTTGGATGTGTAAACGGACTGCCAATGCGACTGCCGATCCACCATGGCCGGGTCACGCGGCCGGTTTGGAACACGCGGTCAGCCACTCGCGTCCGCGCAGCATCAGATGCCAATAGACACCGGGCATCACGCTCGCCTTCAGAAACCACGCGAGACGGCGCGGCTTGGTGGAATCCCACGGGAAAGACGGCAGCAATTTCCCGCCATAGCCGAACTCGGCCAGGATGACACGGCCGCGCTCCACCGTCAGCGGGCAGGCGCCATACCCGTCATACGCCGCCGGCAGAGGCCGGTTGTCGAGGAAGGACAGCAGGTTTTCGGCTACGATCGGGGCCTGTTTGCGCACCGCGGCGGCGGTCTTCGCATTCGGGGCGGAGCACACGTCGCCCAAGCTGAACACGTTGGGGAACCGCACATGCTGTAGGGTCGCATGGTTGACCTCCACCCAGCCCGCGGCATCGGCCAGCGCCGATTTGGCTACAAAATCCGGTGCGACCTGTGGCGGCACGACATGCAGCATGTCGAACGGCTTCTGTTCGGTGCGAACCGTTCCGTCCGCGTTTTTGATCTCGAAGGTCGCGATCCTGGCGGGTCCATCGACCGCCTTCAGGGTGCTGGTGACGTGCAATCCGACGTTGTAGCGGCGAATGTATTCCATCAGCGGCGGCACGTAGGCGGCGACACCGAACAATCCCGGGGTGGCGGTGTTGAACTCGACCGCGATGTTCCCCAGCACGCCCTGGCGCTGCCAGTGATCGCAGGACAGGTACATTGCCTT
>Ga0075030_100003231_pt1 | contig 14852 bp, 15 predicted proteins | sample LitLauG_LLR_2012_FD_71393 | JGI IMG/M metagenome (GOLD analysis project Ga0075030, IMG submission 71393) | Freshwater sediment microbial communities from Pennsylvania, USA - Little Laurel Run_MetaG_LLR_2012 | ecosystem: Environmental > Aquatic > Freshwater > Creek > Sediment | place: USA... | reverse complement strand
CCCCAGCACGTGGGAGCGCCCGTGGCGCCGAAGGGTCATCCCCCCGAGGCCGACGACGGTGGCTGACCCGGCGTTGAGGTCGAGCACGCAGCCGGTGTGCTCGTCGATGCCGAGCACGAAGGCGTCGCCGGGCAACTGCGCTTCGAGCCGGCGCAGGCGCCCCTCGCCTAGGTAGCAAAAGCGCGTGTCGTGGGTCCCGCCCTCGGCGTTGTCGTAGTGGGGGATCACCGCAGCCCGGACCCCGGCGACGGCGAGCAGGTCGAGGCCCGGCACCCACACCGGCTCCTCGCCGACCTTGTAGATCTCGTAGACCGGCACCGTCACCAGCCCGAGGGTCAACGCCGCGGCGCTGGCGAAGCTCACGCAGCCGCCGTGTCGCAGCTTGTCGGCGAGCAGGTTGGGGATCTCGCTGCCCGCCCACTGGCGCAGCGCGTAGGTCGGGCTGCCGGGGCCGGCAAAGACGTAGCGGGCCCGCTGGAGCATCCCGAGCGCCGCCTCCCGCGCCACGCGTTCGCCGCCGCCGCCCGCCGCCGCCCGGCGAAAGCTGGCCACCTCGATCGGCCGGCCCACGCTGTCGCGGAAGTAGGCGATGGTCCGGGCCGACAGGTCGTCGGCGTTTTCCTGGAAGCCGAAAGGGGTGTCGAGCAGCACGGCGGGCACCGGCTCGGGCCCCAGGCGCGACAACAGGTCCCGGTGGGTCCTGACCATGGTCGGGCTCGTCTCGCCCGACCCCAGGATCGCGAGCAGGCGGGCCGCGGCGCTCACGCGCCAGCCGCCTCGTCCAGGAGGTCGGCCAGGGCGTCTGGGAACTGGGCGTGGATGTCGTGGTCGGCCGGCACGAACCACTGCGTGCAGACGCGAGCGAGCGCGGTCTCGGCCCGGGCGATGCTGGCCCGCTTGTCCGCGTCGGCGTCGCCCCCCTGGCCGGCCGGCACGAGCACGACCGGCACCTGCACGAGGGCGTAGTGCTCGGACGGCCGGTGCTCCCAGAGGTGCCGCAGGATGGTGAGGTGGCGGGCACGGGTGAGCCAGGGCCGGATGGTGCCCTCGGCCCGCACCTCGACGTTGGCCAGGGTGCCGGCAATGCCGCTCTCGGGCCAGTCCGGGTGCATGCGCCGCACGGCGGCCTCGAAGTCCGCCGCCGCCATCCCCTCCAGCACCGGCGGGGCGAGCGCCGCCTCGGCGTCCTCCCACCGGGGGAAGTGCGACGACAGCTCGATCGTGCCCCCGTCCACCAGCGCGATCGAACGGGCCGCGTCCGGGTGCCGCACGGCGAGCTCGAGGACGACGTTGGCCCCCCAGCTCTGCCCCACCACCAAGGGGTGACGGTCCGATCCCGGCCGCCACCCGAGCGCCTGCTGCAGCGCCACCAGGTCGGCGGTGACGGTCCCGAAGTCGTAGCCGTCGTCGGGCTTGGCCGAGCGCCCGTGGCCCCGCAGGTCGACGGCGGCGACGGGGTGGCCGAGCTCCGCCAGCGCCGCGGCCGTGCCGTCCCACAGGCGGGCGTTGGACGCGAGCCCGTGCACGGCCAGGACGGGGACCCCGGTCCCCTCCGGGTTCCAGTGGCGGACGGCCAGCCCGATGCCGCCGGTCCCGGCGAGCATCACGTCGACGACCACGGCCGGCCTCAGCCGGCCTGATCGGGGCCGGCCCGCTCGAGCTCGACGCGGATCACGACCCGCCGGTCCCGGACCATCGCCGCCCGGTAGTCGTCCCAGTCGGGGTGCTCGCCACTCACCCGGCGGTAGTAGTCCTCGAGCAGGGGGAGCGCCTCGGGCAGCCCCACGATCTCGGCCCGGCCGTCGGCTTGGACCCACCGGCCGTAGAACGCGTCCGGGAAGGCGCACAACGACACCCGGGGGTCCCGGCGCAGGTTGCGGACCTTGTAGGCCGGCTCCCGGCTCGAGATCAGGATGTGGCCGGTGTCGTCCACCGCGTGCACGATCGGCGACAGCTGCGGGCGTCCGTCGGACCGGTAGGTGGCGAGCACCGAGCGGTGGTGCTCGGCGAGGAACGCACGGGCGTCGGCGAGGTCCATGACAGCGGTCTACCAGCCGGCGAGCGCCTCGACCATCTGCTCGGCCAGGACCGACAGGTAGTGGTACACCTGGTACTCGGGCGTGATCGGGGGATCCGCGTCCTCGCTCACGCCGAGCTGGGTGCCGAGCACCAGCCGCACGTCGTTGACCGCCCGCAACCAGGCGCCGAGCTCGTCCTCGGTCAACTCGGTGGCGTCGACCGTGCGCTCGAAGACCGCGAGCCCCTGGCGTCGGCGGTCCACCAGGTCCTCGCGCATCAGGCGCCGGAACTCGGCGTCCTTCTCCGGATCGTCGGTGTAGGCGGGCGGAAAGAGGCGCACCAGGCTCGGGTCGTCGCGCGCGAGCAGCTCGTTCATCTGCTCGGGCAGGCTGCGCAGCAGGTCGCGCTCGAAGGCGGACAGGTGGAGCACGTAGCGACCGTCGCGCGTGCGCTTCACCGATCGTCGGAACATCCGCACGAACCTACTGGCGTCTAGGTGTCGTGCTGCATCGTCGCCCACAAGCCGTGCTCGTGGAGGCGGAACACGTCGAGCTCGGCCTTTTCCCGACTGCCGTTCGACACGACCGCCTTTCCCTTCTGGTGGACGTCGAGCATGAGCTTCTCCGCCTTGGCCTTGGGGTAGCCGAAGAGCTTCTGGAGCACGAAGGTCACGTAGGACATCAGGTTGATCGGGTCGTTCCAGACGATGACCACCCACGGGCGGTCAGGCTCGACGCGCTCGTCGCTGCGGGGTTCGTCGATCCGAACGGGACTGGTCGTGGACACGGGAGCGTGATCCTCCTCTCCCCGACGGGCTCAACCGGAGGCCAGGATACGGTCGGACGGGTCGTGGGCGGACGGGTCGTGCGCCGCCGGGCTCGCCCACACCTCCGGCGGGTCCTCGGGGGTGCCGGGCCGGACCCACACGCCGAGGGCGAAGCGGACCGTGACCGCCCACAGGAGCGTGGCCAGCGCGACGTGGACCGCGACCAGGCCCGCAGGGACGCCGGTGAAGTACTGCAGGTAGCCGACGCCTCCCTGCACGACGGCCACGAGGATCACGGCCTCCCCCTGGCGCATCACCGACGCCGGCGCCCGACCCCGATGGAGGCTCCACAGCGTCGCGACGGCGATGGCGAGGAAGAGCCACACCGCCGTGCCGTGCAGGCGGGCGACATCGTGCAGGGAGTACGGGAAGCGCTTGGCCTTGGGATCACCGCCATGGGGCCCCGAGGAGGTCACCACCGTGCCGAGCACGATGACGAGGGCGGCCGCGGCGACGAGGAGCCGGGTCATGAGCACCTGCTCCCGGCTGACGACCGCGCGCGCCGGGCCGCGGATGCGCCCGCGGCCGCGCTCGTCGGCAGGGTCCTCAGGGGCGGACGCCCGGTGGTGCAGGATGAGGGCGTCGAGCAGCAGGGCGATCGACAGGAGGAAGTGGGACATGACGAAGCCGGGGGCCAGTTTGGCCCGCACGGCCAGGCCGCCCACCACGATCTGGCCGATGAGCCCGAGCACCAGGCCCCACGACAGCCAGATGAGGTCCCGGCGGCGCGGGGAGCGGCCGTGGGACGCCAGCACGGCGAGGATCACGGCGCCCGACACGATCCCCGTCACCGTGCGGTTCCCGAACTCCACCATGGCGTGGTACTGCCAGGGCGCGACCACCCGGTGGCGGGCACAGGTCGGCCAATCGGGACAGCCGAGCCCCGAGCCCGTGAGGCGCACCGCCCCTCCGGTGAAGATGATGAACCCGAGCGCCCAGACCGCCAGGAGGGTGATCCTGCGGAACGTGCGAGGCGACACCCGAGGAGGTCGCACACGCATCCGGAGCCGGCTCATCGTGGCCACGATGCTACGGCGGCTCCCCCGGGAGGGACCAGCCGGGGAGGCTGCCGCCGTCGCCGTGAGCTCCCGCTTTGTCGCGTGGCGTGCGGGCGCCGTATTGTCGCGGCCGATGCCCCGCTCCGTCAGCCGGTTCACCGGGTCCGTCCGGCCTTGACGACCGCCAGCGTGCACGCCGCGCCGGTCCGAGCCTCCCAGGCACGGCTGCGCGCGTACGTCGCGCTCACCAAGCCCCGCATCATCGAGCTCCTGCTCGTCACGACGGTGCCGACCATGGTGGTGGCCGCCCGAGGCCTCCCCTCGCTGTGGCTGATCCTGGCCACCCTCGTCGGGGGGAGCCTGGCCGCCGGCGGCGCCAACGCCATCAACATGTACGTGGACCGCGACATCGATGCGGTCATGAAGCGCACCGCCAACCGGCCGCTCGTCACCGGTGCGGTCACTCCGACGGCCGCCCTCACCTTTGCCATCGCGCTGGAGGTGTTGGCCTTCGGCGAGCTCACCCTCCTCGTGAACCTGCTCTCGGCGGTGCTGGCCGTATCGGCCACCTTGTTCTACGTCTTCGTGTACACGCTGTGGCTCAAGCGGACGTCCCGCCAAAACATCGTCATCGGCGGCGCGGCGGGCGCCGTCCCGGTCCTCGTGGGATGGACCGCGGTGCGCGGATCGCTGGCTTGGTCCCCGTTCGTCCTGTTCGCACTGATCTTCGTCTGGACGCCGCCGCACTTCTGGGCGCTGGCCATCAAGTACAAGGAGGACTACGCCGCGGCGGAGGTGCCGATGCTGCCCGTGGTGGCCTCCATGACCACCACCACCCAGCAGATCCTGGCCTACACCGTGGTGGTCTGGGCGGTGTCCCTGTTGTTCGGTTTCACCGCCTCGATGGGGCCGATCTACTGGGTGGCGGCAACCGTCCTCGGTGCCTTCTTCCTGCTCTCGGCCATCCGCCTCTACACCGAGCGCACCACCGCTGTCGCGCTCAAGCTCTTCACCTTTTCGATCACCTACATCACCCTCCTGTTCGGCGCGATGGCCCTCGACCAGCTGGTCCACCATGCGTGAAGTGGCGTCGGGCCCGGTCACGCTGTGTAGAGTCCCCCCGCTCACTTCCCTGATCACCGGAGGGCTTCCCCACCCATGACGCTCCTCCAGGACCGTCCGGAGCTCGAGGCCGCGGAGGCATCGCCCCCGCCTGCGGTGGCCCAGGTGACGGAGAGCTGGTTCGACACCTCCGACCACAAGCGCCTCGGGTTGCTGTTCGTCTACACGTCCCTGTTGTTCCTGGTCGCTGCCGCCGTCGTCGGGTTGCTGGTCGGTGCCAAGGACGTCTCGCCGGGCTTCGTCTCCTCCGAGGCGTACCTGCGCCTGTACGGCTTCCACACCCAGGCCACGGTCCTGCTGTTCCTCACCGCCATCTGGATCGGGATCGCCACCTACGTCGTCCCCCTCCAGATCGGCGCCGGTCGTCTCGCCCTCCCCCGCCTGCTCGCCACCGGGTACTGGAGCTACTTCGTGGGCGGCGGGATCTACGTGGCCAGCTTCCTCGTCGGCGACGTCAGCGGGACGACGGTGGCCTCCAAGCCGGTGGCCGCGGTGGGCGGTGCGGCCAACGACGCCACCAAGCTGTGGATCGTCGCGCTCGCGCTGATCTCCGTCGGCTTCCTGCTCGCCGCCGGCAGCCTGTTCACCACTGTCGTCACCCACCGCAGCGAGGGAATGACGATCCTGCGCGTGCCCGCGTTCAGCTGGGCGACCCTGGTCGCCTCGGCGATCACCCTGGTGGCCACGCCGGTGTTCCTCGGCGGCCTGTTGCTCTTCGGCATCGACCAGCACTTCGGCGGCACGCTGTTCGCCCCGGCGACGCCGGGCTCCCTGTCGATCTGGCAGCACACCGTCTGGCTCTACGGACGCCCCGACGTGTTCCTCCTCACCCTCGTCGGCCTCGGCGCGGCCACCGACATCGTCACGACCCACGCCCGCCGGCCGTTGCTCAACCACACCGCCGGGCTGGGGCTCATCGGGGTCTTCGGGGCCCTGACCCTCACCACCTTCACGGCGGGCGACTCGGTGACCAACGCGGTGATCGTGCCGACCTACACCACCGCGGTGGCCCTGGTCGCCGCCCCGCTCGGTGCCCTCGTGCTGCTCTGGCTCGGCACCAGCGCCCTCGGCCGGCCCCGGTTCCACGTCAGCCTCCTGTTCGTGGTCGCAGCCCTCGGCCTGTGGCTCCTCGGCGCCGGCAACGCCATCGCCGCCGCAGCCAAGGACGTCAAGGGCTTCGACGGCTCCTCGGCCTGGGTGGCGGGCAACGTCCACGCCCTGGTGTTCGGTCCGCCGACGCTGCTGGCCATCGGCGCCCTGTACCACTGGGGTCCCAAGATCTGGGGCCGGCGGCTGCACGCCAGCGCCGGTGCCCTCGCCGCCCTGCTCCTCTTCGCCGGCTTCGCCGCCTCAGGCATGGGGTACTACCTGCTCGGCTACAACGGCGTGCCGCTCGGCATGACGGGGGACCTCACCTCCTACCAGAAGGGCCTCTACGGCCTGGCCGAAGGCGGCGGGGCCGCGATCGCCCTCGGCGTGCTGATCGTGATCTCCGACCTGGTCGCCACGGCCCTGCACCGGGGAGGCCGCCCGGCGGGCGATGATCCCTACGAGGGGCTGACCCTGGAGTGGGCGACCTCGTCGCCGCCGCCCCGCTGGGGCTTCGATCAGGTCCCCGAGGTGCGCTCCGAGGCGCCGTTGGCCTACCGGCGCGAGGCCGAGCGACTGGCGGCGGGCGGCGATCCCGGTCCGGTGGGCGGCGGGGCCGGCGGCCCGGCGGCCATCAGCGCAAGTGCGGGTGGTTGAGGTGAGCATGCAGCTGGCACTGCCCGCGGGGGGACGGCCCACCCCCCGCAACGTGCTCACCAGCGGGGCGCTGGCGCTCGCGGCGGGGGCCACGGCGCTCATGGGCTCGCTCGTCGGCGCCTACATCACCGTCGGCCACTTGGCCAAGGCCTGGCCGCCGGGCGGGGTGCAGCTCGACCAGTACGCCGGCAACATGATGGCGCTCACCATGCTCATGAGCGTGGTGACCGTCGAATGGGCGTGCTACGCGATCAAGCGCGACGACCAGGCTCAGTCCACCTGGGGCCTGGCGCTCACGATCGGCTTCGGCGCCGGGTTCCTCCTGCTGCTGTGGCAGGTGGGCCGCCAGGTCGGCTTCGGCCCGGGTTCCCCGAAGGTCGGCGCCTTCGCCGTGCTCTTCTTCGCCCTGATCGGCGCGGCGGGCGCCCTCGCCCTGATCGGTCTCGTCGCCCTGATCCTGGCGCTCGGACGCACGCTCGGGCACCAGATGAACGGCTCCCGCCACGAGATGATCCGTGCCACGGCCTGGATCTGGGACTTCGTGGTGCTGGCCTGGATCGCCGTGTACGCCACGATCTGGTTGTTCACCTAGGGCCGGGGGAGGAGGAGCGTGTTCAACAGCGCCGCAAAGCTGCAGTTCGGCCTCGCCGCCGCCGTCCTCGTCGCCGCGGTCATCTACGGCTTCGCCCTCGACGACCCCGGCGGGTTCGTGATCGCGATGGGGGTGTTCGTCGCCCTCGTCCTCTCCGCCCTCGCGACCACCGGCTCCGGTGCGCTCGACCGGGCGCCGCGCTACCCGAGCGTCGCAGACTCACCGCCCGTGCAGACCGTGACGGTCGAGCGGACCCAGACCCGTCCGAGCCCCTGGCCGCTCGTGGGCGCGACGGCCGCCGGCATCTTGGCCGTCGGCCTGGCCATCAGCGACAACCTCGTCGTCGTCGGGGTGGTCGGCCTGCTCGTCGCCGCCGCGGGGTGGCTGTCGCAGTCCTGGCGGGAGGATCCGAGCTTCGCCGGCCCCGCCCGCTCGCGCATCTCCGAACGGCTCATCGAGCCGATCGGCTTCCCGGCGCTGGCGGTGACGCTCATCGCCGTGCTGGTGATCGGCGTGTCGCGGGTGCTGCTGGCCGTGCCCAAGGAGGCGTCGGTCGCCGTCGCGGGCGGTGTCGCCGTGCTGGTCCTCGTCGTGTTCTTCCTCATCGCGGCGCGGCCCCGGGTCGGCCGCAGCGCCCTGGCCATGGCGGCCGCCGTCGCGGTGGCCGGCGTCGTCGTCGCCGGCGGGGTGAGCGCGGCGAGCGGCTACCGCACCTTCGAGAAGCACGAGACCGGTGATCCCGCCGCCGTCAACGAGGTGGCGCAGGGCATCGCGTACAAGGTCAAGTCCCTCACGGTCACGGCGGGCAAACCCGTCACCATCACCTTCACCAACCTCGACGCCGGCACCTACCACGACGTCGCGGTGTACACGACCAACCCGGGCGGGACGCCGATCTGGGCGGGCGAGCCGATCAAGGGTGTCAAGAAGATGAGCTATACGACCGTGTTCAACACCCCGGGCAAGTACTCGTTTCGATGCGACTTCCACCCCGCGATGGTCGGCACCTTCACCGTGGTGAACCCGTGACTCGAGGATCGATGCAGCCGCACGCGCCGAACCGCCGCTCGAGGCTCGCCAGGGCGGCGGCGCTCGCCGGCGCCCTGACGATCCTGCTCACCGGATGCGTCAGCAACGCCAGCCAGGACTCGCTCAAGGCCAAGGGGTCGGTCGCCCGCTCGCTCGACAGCCTCTTCGTGCCCGTGTTCTGGATCGCGGTCGGGGTCTTCTGCCTCGTCGCCGGGCTCGTGAGCTTCTGCATCGTGCGCTTCCGGCGCCGCTCCGACGACGACGCGCCCAAGCAGATCCACGGCCACACCCGCCTGGAGCTGACCTGGACGATCCTGCCCGCCCTGTTGCTGGCCGGCATCGCCATCCCCACCGTCAAGCTCGTCTTCGACGTCAACAGCTACCCCAAGAACGCGCCGGTCGTCAACGTCACCGGACACCGGTGGTGGTGGCAGTTCGACTATCCCAACACCGCCGTGCACACGGCCAACGAGCTCCACATCCCCGCCGGCCAGAAGGTCCTGCTCGTCCTCACCTCCGACGACGTCATCCACAACTTCTGGGTGCCGGAGCTGGCGGGCAAGGTGTACGCCATCCCGGGCCGGCACAACAAGCTGCTGGTCGAGGCGGACAAGCCGGGCACCTACTACGGCCAGTGCGCCGAGTACTGCGGCACGTCCCATGCGAACATGCGCATCAGGCTGATCGCGGACTCGCCGGCCGACTACCAGGCCTGGCTCACCTCGCAGCAGGTCGGGCCGCCGACACCGAGCGCCGCTGACTCGACCGCGGGCCTCACGCTCTTCCAGCAGAAGGGCTGCGCCGGCTGCCACACGATCCAGGGCATCTCCGCTGGAGTGGTGGGGCCCGATCTCACCCACTTCAAGAGCCGCAGCGTGTTCGCCGGGTCCATCTTCGACAACAACGACAACAACCTGCGGGCATGGCTGCGCAACCCCCCGGCGGAGAAGCCCGGCTCCGTGATGCCCAACCTCAACCTGACACAGGACGACATCAACAAGCTCGTGGCCTACCTGGATACCCTCAAGTGACCGACACCTTCCGCGCATCCAACAACCACTGCGACGAGTGGGGAGTTGCCTGATGACCACCGTCCTCGAACCTCCCGCGCTGGCCCCGATCCCGGATAAGCCGAAGAGCCCGGACACCGGCGGGTTCCTCGCCCGGCCGAAGTCGAGCAAGGGCTTCTGGAGCTGGGTCTTCACCGTCGACCACAAGAAGCTCGGGATCATGTACGGCGCCACGGCGTTCTTCTTCTTCCTCGTCGGCGGGTCCGAGGCGCTGCTGATCCGCCTCCAGCTGGCCCGGCCCAACGGGCACATCCTCTCGGCCAACGAGTACAACCAGGTCTTCACCATGCACGGCACGACGATGGTCTTCCTGGTCATCATGCCGTTGTCGGTCGGGTTGGCCAACTACATGCTGCCCCTCCAGATCGGGGCGAGGGACGTGGCCTTTCCGAGGATGAACTCCTTCAGCTACTGGCTGTTCCTCTCCGGTGGCATCTTCTTGTACTCGAGCTTCGTCTTCGGCGGCGCTCCCAACGGCGGGTGGTTCGGGTACGCCCCCAACACGAGCATCACCGGGTACCTCCCCGGGCGCGGCACCGACTTCTGGATCTTCGGGCTCCTGCTCACCGGCATCGCCTCCACGGTCGGCGCGGCCAACCTCGTGGTCACCGCGTTCAACATGCGGGCGCCCGGCATGAGCCTGCTGCGCATGCCGATCTTCTCGTGGATGTCGCTGATCTCCCAGATGCTCACGCTCTTCGCCATGCCGGTCATCACCGTGGCGCTGTTCCTGCTCATGTTCGACCGCAACTTCGGGTCCAACTTCTTCAACCCGGCCCGAGGGGGTGATCCGGTGCTCTGGCAACACCTCTTCTGGTTGTTCGGGCACCCGGAGGTGTACATCCTGATCTTGCCCGCCATGGGCCTGGTGTCGGAGATCATGCCGGTCTTCGCTCGCAAGCCCCTCTTCGGCTATCCCGTCATGGTCTTTTCCGGCATCGCCATCGGCTTCATGGGATGGGGCGTGTGGGTGCACCACATGTTCGCCGTCGGGCTCGGCCCCGTCGCGGTGTCGGCGTTCTCGGTGTCGACGATGTTCATCGCGGTGCCAACCGGGGTCAAGATCTTCAACTGGATCGGCACGTTGTGGGGCGGCTCCCTGCGTTTCGACACGCCCATGCTCTTCGCCGTCGGGTTCATCGTCATGTTCACCATCGGCGGTCTCTCCGGCGTGACCCACGCCCTGTCGCCGTCGGACCGCCAGCAGACCGACACCTATTACGTCGTCGCCCACTTTCACTACGTGCTCTTCGGCGGGGCCATATTCGGCCTCTTCGGCGCCCTGTACTACTGGTGGCCCAAGATCTTCGGCCGGATGCTCAACGAGCGCCTCGGCAAGGTCCACTTCTGGCTCAACTTCATCGGCTTCAACATGGCGTTCGGGCCGATGCACATCCTCGGCCTGCAAGGCATGCCGAGACGCATCTACACCTACGACAGCAGCCTGCACCTGGGTTTCTGGAACATGGTTTCGACGATCGGCGCGTTCACGATCGCCGTGGCGACGCTGGTGTTCATGTACAACATGTTCGTCCTGTCCCCCAAGTCGCCACCGGCTCCCGCCGACCCCTGGGATGGCAGGACGCTCGAGTGGTCGATCCCGTCACCGCCGCCGGAGTACAACTTCGCATCTACGCCAGTCGTGCACTCCCTGGACGACTACTGGCACCGCAAGTACACCGAGGACGAGGAGGGCCGCCTCGTTCGGCTCCCCAACTACGAGGCGGTGCGGGCCGCGAGCGAGACCAACCTGGCGCGGGAGGGCCAGCACATCCACCTCCCGTCGCCGTCCTACTTCCCGATCGTGGCCGCCTTCGGCCTGTTGGTCGCGGCCTACGGGATGATCCTCGGCCACAGCAACGGCGCCAACTACCTGGTTTCCGTCGTCGGTGGGCTGATCACCATCTTCGGCCTCTACGGCTGGGCGCTCGAGCCCTCGGCCGCTCCCGAGGAGGAGGGCGACGACGGCCACGGGGCCGATGGCGAGCCCCTGCTCGTCGGGGCGTCCGCCGAAGCGCTCGGCGCCGGCTCGACCGCTGGGCTCCCCGCTGGTGACGGCGGGGGCGGCCCAGCCGCCGGCGCGGAGGGCGATGCCTCGTGACGACCACCCCCGAAGCCCTGGCCGACGAGCACGCCATCGAGGCGATGCGCGCCGAGGAGCAGCTGATCGGTGCGCACGAGGGACACGCCACCAACACCGGCGTCTCCAACGAGAAGCTGGCGATGTGGGCCTTCCTCGGCTCCGAGTGCCTGCTCTTCGGCGGCCTCATCTCGACGTACTTCCTGTACCGGGGGCGCAGCCTGGCGGGGCCGACCCCCAAGCAGATCTACGACATCCCCTACACCTCGATCAGCTCGTTCGTGCTCCTGATGAGCTCGCTGACGATGGTGCTGGCGCTGGCCGCCATCCAGCGCGGCGACCAGCGGCGCCTGCGGGTCTGGCTGGTGGCCACGGCGATGCTCGGCACGACGTTCATCGGCGGTCAGGTGTACGAGTTCACCTCGTTCATCCGCGAGGGCCTGACGCTCAAGACCAACCTGTTCGGCTCCAGCTTCTTCGTGCTCACCGGATTCCACGGCGTGCACGTGACGGTCGGCATCATCATGCTGCTCTCCCTGGCCGGGCTGTCCTCCAAGGGCAAGCTCCCGCAGTCCAAATCCGAGGTCGTCGAGATCGTCGGCCTCTACTGGCACTTCGTCGACATCGTGTGGATCGTGCTGTTCACCATCGTGTACCTGATCCCGTCGCCGCACGTGCCGCGCCCGTCCGTGCCTCCCCTCCAGATCCGCTGACCGAAGGTCTCCGCCATGACTGACGAGCATCCGTCCCCGACCGCCGCTGCGGGATCGGTCATGGCCGACCCCTCGCCGTCGCCGTCGCACGATCCTGCGCCGTCGCACGGTGCGGGCGGGGCCCACCACATGGGGGAGGGCGACCACGGCGCGCACCCCAAGGACTCCCAGTACGTCCTGATCGCGCTGATCCTCGCCGCCATCACCGCGCTCGAGGTCGGTGTGTCCTACATGAAGGGCCTGGGCGATGCAGCCGCGCCGATGCTGCTGATCCTGGCGGGCATCAAGTTCGTGATGGTCGTCATGTTCTTCATGCACCTGCGCTTCGACAACCGGGTGTTCCGCCGGTTCTTCGTCACCGGTCTCGCCGCCGCGCTGGTGATCTACGTCGTCGTGTTCTTCACCATGGGCGTGTTCTCGTCCACCCACGGCGCCCACGGATGATCATGGTCGCCCCGGGCACTGGTGCCGCTGCCGGGGTGCCGACCGACCCGTGGCGGTACGTCCCGCACCCTGAGGTGTGGCTCATCGTGGTCGCCTTCGGCGGCGCCTACTGGTACCTGGTGACCCGGGTCGGCCCTCGCCTGGTCGACAAAGGACAACCAGCGGTGACCCGACGGCAGGTCGGCTGCTTCGTCGCCGGCCTGCTCACGCTGTACGTGGCCTCGTCGTGGCCGGTCCACGACTGGGCCGAGAACTACCTCTTCAGCGCCCACATGGTCGAGCACATGCTCATCTCCCTCGTGGCGCCGCCGTTGCTCCTGTTGGGGACGCCCGCATGGCTGACCCGCCTGATCCTGCGGCCCCGCTGGGCGTCCGGCGCCGTCCGCGTGCTGGCTCGGCCGGTCGTCGCCGCCGTCGTGTTCAACGCGTATGTCGCCGTCTCGCATGCGCCCGCGTTCGTCGACGGCGTCCTGGAGCACCACGTCCTGCACTTCTGGGCCCACCTGGTGCTGTTCGTGGTGTCGATGCTGATGTGGTTCCCGGTCGTCAACACGCTGCCGGAGTACCCGCGCCTGAGTCGCCCGCTCAAGATCCTGTACCTGTTCATCCAGTCGGTCATCCCCAACGTGCCGGCGGCGTTCCTCGCGTTCGCCGACGGCGTCATCTACACCTGGTACGCGCACGTGCCGCGTCCGTTCGGGATCAGTGCGGTCAGCGATCAGCAGCTGGCGGGGGCCATCATGAAGGTCGGGGGGACCTTCCTCCTCTGGGGCATCATCGTCGTGGTGTTCTTCCGCTGGTACGCCGACCAGGCCCGCAACGACGCCATTTCCCGGAGGGCCACCCGGCTGGCGGCGGGGCCGCTCCCGTCGCGGACCACGGCCACCAACCGCCGCGCTGGGGCCGGGGCGGCCGAGGCCTCGCCTGCTGCAGGGGCTGCGGTGCCGGCGTACGGACCGGTGGTGCGCAGGACCAAGGCTCCGGTGCCCGTCGAGGTCGTCGAGGTCGCCGATCGGGCGGTGTCGGACGGCGCCGCCGAGCGTCGCGAGGGAGATGTGCTGACCTGGGCCGACGTCGCGGAGGAGCTGGCCAGGACGCGCCCAGCCGATCCCGGCGGACCCTGACGCGGCGCCCGTGGCGGTGAGCCGCAACCGTCGGCGCCTCCTGACCGCCGGCGTGCTGGCCGTGGTGGTCGCCGTGGCCGCGGTGCTGCTCCTCCGCCCGTCGGGGTCGACCTCGACCGCCGCCCCCGGCACCACGGCGCCGCTGTGGCAGAGCAAGGACCTCGACGGCCACGAGGTGGCGCTGTCCGACTACCGGGGAAAGGTCGTCCTGCTGAACTTCTGGGCGTCGTGGTGCGAGCCCTGCCGGGCCGAGTTCCCGGTCCTGCGTGGCCTCGCGGCCGCCTCTGACGTGGTGATCCTCGGGGTCGTCTTCAACGACGGAGAGACCACCGCCCGATCCTTCCTGCAATCCGAGGGTGCCACCTGGCCCGGCATCATCGATCCCCGCGCCCAGATCGCCACCGCCTACGACGTGCACGCCAAGCCCGGCATCCCCGTCTCGGTCGTGATCGACGGGACCGGGCGGATCCGCGGCCGCCACCTCGGGCCGCTCAACACCCCGGCCGATGCGTCCGCGCTGATCGCTCTCGCTCGTCGCTGAGCCAGGACCGCCCCGGCCTGAGCCGGGACCGCCCAGGACCGCCCCGGCTGCTCAGGCTGCTCAGGGCAGGTCGAGCCGGGCGTCCGCTTGGCGGACGACCGTCGATGCCAAGCCCGTGTCGATGGGGCTGCTCACCTGGAAGACCACGATCCACGTCAGGCGGGAGGCCCGCTGCAAGAGGATGAGGTCGTCGTAGCGGGCCGGGCTGGCCAGGGCCACGCCGGCGACGGCGCCGGGCAGCCCGGAGAGATCGAGCGGCCGGACCTGGTAGGTCACGACCGGGCCCTGCACGTCGTCGAACTGGGAGCAGGACCCGATCCCTGCGACCGTGGCCCGCACCACCGAGCCGGCGTCGGCCGGTTGGTCGACGACCGTCTCGTCGACCACCTGCAGGTTGCCGGCCGTCGCCAGGACGACGCTGGCATGGTCGGCGGCGCTCGACAGGTCCGGCCAGGCCACACCGCAGGGCGCCGGCGTGGGGGTCGTGGCCGAGGTCACGCGGAAGCCGTCGAGGTCACCCGGCACCAGGAGGGCGCTCGCGGGTGGGG
>Ga0075030_100003229_pt1 | contig 14852 bp, 8 predicted proteins | sample LitLauG_LLR_2012_FD_71393 | JGI IMG/M metagenome (GOLD analysis project Ga0075030, IMG submission 71393) | Freshwater sediment microbial communities from Pennsylvania, USA - Little Laurel Run_MetaG_LLR_2012 | ecosystem: Environmental > Aquatic > Freshwater > Creek > Sediment | place: USA... | reverse complement strand
GATCCTCGGCACTCGTGGAAATCCGCTATGGCTGCTTCGTTCCCGACCTGACCAGGTTCACAGCACCACGATGCGAGGGGGCCCGCCGGAAGGAATCTTAGCAGCCGCGGCAGCGCGACCCGCGCCGGCCCTGCGGCCGACCGTACAGCGTGAGCAAAGCGCGCGAACCGCGGCAGGGCTAGGCGGCCGCCCTTTCCAGGGCCGGATAGTCGGTGTAGCCGGTGGCGCCTTCCGAGTAGAAGGTTGCCGGCTGCGGCTCGTTGAGCGGCGCGCGCTCGCGCAGGCGGCGTGGCAGGTCAGGATTGGCGATGAACAGCTTGCCGAAGGCGACCGCATCGGACGCTCCCGCCGACAGGTCGGCCTGCGCGGAAGCGCCGTCGAAGCCCTCGTTGGCGACAAATACACCTCCGAAGGCACGCTTGAGCGCCGGTCCGATGCGGTCGGTGCCGGCATGTTCGCGTGCGCACAGGAATGCGATGGCGCGCCGGCCCAGTGCCTGGGCAACGTGGGTGAAGAGCGCAAGCGGCGCGCTGTCGCCCATCGAATGCGCGTCGCCCCGTGGCGCCAGATGCACGCCGACCCGCGCCGGCCCCCAGACGCCGATGCAGGCATCGGCGATCTCCAGGAGCAGCCGCACCCGGTTCTCGATGGAGCCGCCGTACGCGTCCTGGCGATGGTTGCTGCCGTCCTGCAGGAACTGGTCGATGAGGTAGCCATTGGCGGCATGGATTTCCACGCCATCGAAGCCGGCGAGCTGCGCATTGACCGCGCCCTGGCGATAGGCCTCGACCACGGCCGGGATTTCGCCAAGGTCCAGCGCGCGCGGCATCGGGTAGGGGCGCGGCGGGCGCAGCAGGCTGACGTTGCCCTGAGCCGCGATGGCGCTGGGCGCGACCGGTTGGGCGCCGCCCAGCAGCGAGGGATCGGAAATTCGGCCGACGTGCCAGAGCTGCAGGAAGATGTGACCACCCTTCTCGTGGACGCCGTCGGTCACGGCGCGCCAGCCGGCCACCTGTTCGGCCGACCAGATTCCCGGCGTGCGCTCGTAGCCCACGCCCAGGGGCGTAACCGAAGTGGCCTCGGAAAGGATCAGGCCCGCGCTGGCGCGCTGCGCGTAATACTCGCGGGCCAGCGCCGTCGGCACGCGCCCGTCGGCCGTAGCGCGCGAACGCGTCAGCGGGGCCATGAAGACGCGATTGGGCAAAAGCAGGTCTCCCAGTTGGATGGGATCGAACAATGACGTCATTGGGGGCTTTCAGGAAATTTCGAGGGTCTTGCCGTCGGCAGCTATCAGCAGCAATCGTAGCGGTTTCCGCATTCCTGTGCGCTGCAGCACCCTGGCGTAGCGCTCGACCTGGGCGCGGTAGGCGGGCAGCGCCGCGTCGGCGGCATCGCCGTCGAGACGCCATTTGTAGTCGAGGATCCAGCACTCCTGCGCAAATTCCACCAGGCGGTCGATGCGCAGCACGGAGCCGTCGGCGTCGATGAGTTCGAGCTCGTTGTCGGCACGCAGCGCCGCGGTGCCGGGCAGCGACGGGTCCGGCGCCAGGGAAAAATAGCGCTGCAGCTGGGGCGCGGCGCGGATGCGCGCGGCCGCATCCAGCGCCGCGATCGCCTGTGCCTCGCTCAGGCCGTAGCGCCGCGCCAGCCGCGCCGGTGACCAGCGCGCGGGCGCCGCGGCGCCGCCGTGCGCGGGCGCGCCCTCGAGCACTGCATGCCAGGCGCTGCCCAGCCGCATGGCATCGGTGGCGGCATTGTCCGCATCGCCGGCCGCAGTGGCAACGCCCAGCCGCACCGGCCAAAAATCGCGGAACGCGCGGATTGCAGCCGCCGGATCCGCGCGCGCGCCCTCGGCCGCAACCGCCTGCTGCAGCGCCGGGACGCGGTCCGGCGCCAGCGTCGCGGCAATGCGCTCATACCAGCTGTTGGCCGCCGCCCGGCCACGATCGACACCCGACACGACCAGGACCTGGCGGGCCCGCGTCATGGCGACGTAGAGGAGGTTCCAGTCTTCCTGGTCGCGCTGCGCCTGGTCCAGCGCGACCCAGTGGGCGCGGGAACTGCCCAATTCGCTGTAGCGGCCCACCAGCGACAAGTGTTCCGGCGCGGGCTGCTCGGGCGGCCAGCCCACCAGGACTTCGTTGCGATCGTCATGCACCTCGCCGCCATGGGCGTCGGGCAGCACCACGATGGGCGCTTCCAGTCCCTTGGCCGCGTGGATGGTGAGCAGCCGCACCGCATCCTCGCCGGCGGCCAGGCCCTCGTCGGCCTCCGAATCCTGGTCATCACGCAGCATCCGCAGTTCGGCGAGAAACCGCGGCAGACTGGGAAATCGCCCCGCGTCGAGCGTGAGCGCAAGCTCGAGCAGCGCATCGATATTGGCCTGCGCCTGCGCGACCGCCGCCGCCGGCGCCGCCGCGGCGTAGGCACGGCGCGCGTCGCCTTCGAAAAGCACGGCATCGAGCAGGTCGTGCACCGGCAGCACGCCCACCCGTGGCAGCCAGCGGGCCAGCAAGGCGCGGGCGCGCAGGAGCGCAGCGCCGGGCGCGGTCATCTCGAGCAGCCGCGGCCACCAGGCCCGGCCATCGGATGCGGCCAGTTCCAGGAGGTCCTGCTCCGAGCAGTCCAGCATGGGGCTGCGCAGGACGCGGGCGAGCTGCAGATCGTCGGCCGGATTTGCCAGGAACTCCAGCAGGGCGACCATGTCCTCGACCTCGAGCTGATGCAACAGGCTGCCGCGGCGGGCGCTCAGGAACGGTATCTGCGCTTCGCGCAGCGCGCGCTCCAGATCGGCAAGGTGGGTACGCCGCCGCACCAGCACGAGGACATCGGACCAGCGTGCCGGGCGGCTCGCCTGGCGCTCGGTGACGGTGAGGTCCGCCACCGCCGCGCGGATCGCCCTGGCAAGTGCGCAGCCCTCGCGGTAGTGTTCGTCGCGCAGCTGTTCGAGACGCGACTGCTCGAGCACGTCGCGCAGGGCCGCGCCCGACCCGGCAGCCGGTGCAGGCGCACGGGCTATCCGTGGCAACAAATGGAAGCGGGCCTGGCGATCCGGATCGGCAGCCAGCGTCGACTGCACGCGATACAGCGGGTTGGCTCCCGGGAAGACCCGGTTGTAGACCGCCACCAACGCCGGTGCATTGCGCCGCGTGACATTGGTGCGCAGCGAAACCGCGCCGTAGTCGCGCGCAAGGTGCGCGCGCGCCACTTCGAAGACGCGCGGTTCGGCGCCGCGAAACCGGTAGATCGACTGCTTGGGATCGCCCACCAGGAATACGCGCGGCCGTTGGGCATCGGCTTCGTAGGAGCCCAGCCACGAGCGCAGCACCTGCCATTGCAATGGATTGGTGTCCTGGAATTCGTCGAGCAGCAGGTGGCGGTAGCGTGCATCGAGCCAGGTCTGCATGTAGGCGGCAATGTCGGGATCGCGCAGCAGGGTGTGGGCATGCCATTCGAGATCGGTGAAATCCACGGCACCGGCGGCTTGTTTGCGCTGCTGGAAGATCTCCAGCAGGCGCTCCCCGCACGCGAGGCCGTCGCGGGTAAGCTGCAGCGCATTCCATTCCAGCCGACCCGACTGGGCGCAACGCAGGGCCTCGATGATCGCGCCATGGGCGACGCGTTGCCGGGCCTGCAGCGCAGGCTGTCCGTCGAGATAGCGATCGACACGGTCCGGCGTGGCCAGCTCGCGCGGCGTGTCCGCCGCGGTCAGGAAGATCCTGCCGAGCACAAGCAGCGCGCGATCGGCCGCGCTGCCGTCCGCGTCGCTGCGCGGCAAGGCCTCGGCCTGCAGCCAGTCACCCAGGTCCCGGACGAAACCCTGCAAGGTCTTCGTCGGCTTGGGTACGGCCCGCCAGCAGTCCAGCAGCTCGTGCAGCGCCGTGACCAGGGCGCCGCGCAGAACCACCAGCGCCGGATGAATATCGTCGCGGCCCAAGGCGGCGGCGAGTTGACGGCGCATGGCAGCGACGGCGCGGGCCTGGGGTTCGGGCGCGCGCTCCGCAAAGCACCACCAGTCGGCGCGATGCTGCACGAAGCTGCGCAACAGTCTTTCCGTGGCGTCATCGCCCACGCTTTCGGTGAGCCGCTCGTAGGCCGCCAGGCGCTCGGCCGACCCCGGGCGCAGGAGGTCGGCGCAAAACTCGCGCCAGGCTTCGCCCAGCACCGGAGCGGTCTGCTCGAGCAGAACCAGCGCATAGCCGGCGCCCGCTTGCAGGGGCGCGCTCTGCACGAGTCGCCAGAACCAGCCGTGAAAGGTTTCGATGGCGATGGCCGGCTCGGCGGTAGCGACGCGTTCATAAAGGCCGCGCGCCTGCGGTATGGCCTGCAGCGCCGCCGCCGCGGACAAGCCGCGCTGGCTCAGCATCGCGGCGATGTCCGCATCGGATCCGCGCGCCAGGGCGATCAGGTCAGCGTTCAGGCGCTGGCGCATCTCCTGGGCGGCACGCCGGGTAAAGGTGATGGCCAGAACCTGACCGGGCGCCACACCCGATAGCAGCAGTCGCAACATGCGGCCCACCAGCAGCCAGGTCTTGCCGCTGCCCGCGCAGGCTTCGACCACGCAGCTGCCGGCGGGGTCGAGCGCGCGCGCCACGAATTCGTCGTGGCCGACAGCGGCCTCATCGATGGCGTACTCGTTCATGGCGGTGGCGCTCCAGCGCTGCAGGACGCTGCAGCTTGCGCCGGGCTCGCCGCCGCGAAGCCGTGACGGCACAGGCTGCGCAACTCGCAGCGCCGGCACACCGATTCGGCGCCGCTGGCCGGCAGCGCGGCGCCGCCCGCGATACGCTGCAGATCCTGCACGATGCGCTGGCCGAGCTGGGCGACGTTCTCGTCGAACGGCGCGGGGGCGGGGACCACGGTGGCAACGCCGGCGGCCGGATCGGCGGGGTCGCGCGGCGGCTGCAGGCTGAGATAGGCCGCCGCCGCCGCGGGCGGATCGAGCAGCAGGCCATAAAAGAGCAGTTGTATCGCCTCGCCCGCATCCTTCTGCGCGCGCCGCAAGGAACCCGCGTCGCGCGCCTTGTAATCGAGGATTCGCGCGCCGGCGGGCCCGCCGTCGATGCGATCGACGCGGCCAAAGAGGGTGACCGGATCGCGACCGGCCCATTGCAGCGGCCGTTCGAGCTTTGCCTCGCCGTCGCTCCAGCGCCAGCCCTGGAGGCGATCGTCGTGCAGCCATCGCAAGTAGCCCGGAACGAGCAGCCGCAGCCGCTGCCGATAGGCAATGAGCGCGGGCTGCTGGCGCAGCAAGGGCGCGAACACGGCGTCGATGGTCGATCGCAGCACCTGGGCTTCATCCCCCCCGGTGCGCCCGGGTCCGGCGCGCGCCGCGCCCGCCTGGTCGCGATGGAATTGGTAGAGCGCACGGTGCAGCACCTTGCCCAGGTCCCGCTTGTCGGGGACGGGCCGCAGGCGCGGACCCTCGCGCAGATCGAGCACGCGCAGCGCAAAGAACCGGTACGGACAGTCGACGAGATCCTGGTACCCCGTGGCCGACAGTCGCTGCGGAATCCGGCCCGGCGCGGGCGCGCGCGCCGGGCTCGGCGCGGCAGCCACCGTCCGCGTCTGCGGCTGTGGATCACGCAATGCGTTGCCGCATCCGGCCAACTCGGCTACCAGAGCGAGGCGATCGAGCAGCGGCGACAACGGCCGCGGGGCATCGCCATCGCGCTGGCGCCACGTGGCCTCAACCGACGCCGTGCCCGCAAGCAGGCTGGCAAGGTCGAGCAGCAGTTCGCGCTCACGTTGCGCGTCAGTGGCCAGGCCCAGTTCGTGGCGCACTGCGCCGGCGAGCAGCCCCCCCGCCGCACGGCGGCCTGGCAAATGCTCGGCGTCGACGCCGATCAGCAGGGCAGCGTCAAAATGGCGCAGGCGCGTGCCCGCCAGGGTTGTCATCAGCACCGGACTCGCCGCGCCGGGGCCGGATCCGGTACCGGCTTCCTCGAAGTGCTCGGCCAGGAAAGCGCGGAACTCCCGCAGGTCCAGGCGCAGGGTCGCCCCGGCAAGTTGTTCGCGCAACTGCGCAGCGGCCTCGATTACGGCCTTGCCTACCGGGTCGGTCGACAGCGGCCGGCGCATGCCCAGCTGATCGAGCGTCGCATCGAGCAGGCCCAGGTAGCGCCCCAGCGACCCCGGCTGCTGCCACAGGCGCGCGCAGGCGAGCAGCGCATCGATCAGGCGCAGCGCGTCGTCCGCCAGCGCCGCTGACTCTGCGGCACGCGAATCGCCAATGGCCGGCGGTCGCGCCGCGCGCCGCGCCAAGGCGGCACGCACGGCGGCGGCTCCGCCGTGGACCTCTTCGTCGATCAGTACCGCGCGGATATAAGCGACGAGACCATCCTTGGTCACGGCCGGCGCGGGCGCCCGGGCGGGCGCGCCATCGTCATCCGGCAGGGCCAGCGTAAAAGGCGACTGCAACCAGTCGAGCAGGTCTTCGTGCGCGAAATCGGCGATCACGAGATCGATCCAGCGCATCACGGCAGCGGCGGCGCTGGTGGTCGAAAGCTTCCACCCCGCCTCGTCGACGACGGCGATGCCGGCACGATCGAGCAGGGCACGTACGCGGCGCGCCGCCAATCGGTCCAGCGCCACCAGCGCTACAGCGGAGCAGCCGTCCGCTACGCGCGCCAGCGTCCAGGCGGCCGCCACCGCCGCCTCTTCTTCCAGCGAATTGCAGCGCCAGATCGGCGGCGGCACGGCCGGCGCCAAGGCCGCCGTTTCGGCCGCGCGCAGCTGCGCCGCCAAGGCCACGGCCCGTTGGGCAATGGGCGGCGCGTCGGCCAGCGTTGCGGTCAATTCGGGCCAGGCCGCCGCCAGGAGGGGATGTCCCTGTGCCAGTGCAGCATCGTCCCCCTCGACGAGCACGGCCCGATAACCGCTGCGCGCAGCGTAGGCCTGGCAATAGGCATCCTGCCAGGGTGCCGCACCCTGTGGAACCAGCCAAAGCAGGGGGCCGTCCGCCGTGGCGGCGCGGCGCGCCAGGTGTTCGCCCAGCAGCAAGGCGCCTCGTTCCGGATCGAGGCCGGCCCGCCACAAGGCCAGGACGAGTTGCGCCTGCGGTTCGCCGGCCGCGGCGGCGCGCGCGGAGAAATGGCCTTGCACGGCGGCGCGCCAGCGCCCGGCAAACGCCTCGACCGCGCCGCAAGCGGCCAACGTGAGTTCATCGCCCAGCACCGCCGCATCGCGCGCCAGCGACCAAAGCGATCCTGCGCGGGCGCCGAAACGCTCACGCACCCAGCCGTTTTGCCGCAGCGCCTCGAAGAGGTCGGCGCGCTGGGCCGTCAAGTCGGCGGAATCGAGCCCCGTCCATTCCTCGAGGGTCTGAATGCGCGGCGCGATGCAGGCGCGCCCGCCCAGCGCGTGGTGCAGCGCAGTCCGCAACAACGGGGCGTGATGCAGTCGCGGCACGATGACCTGCACGCGGCGCAGGTCCGTGGCGGCCGCGTCGAGGCCTGGGCCCGCCGCGGCCTCGGACGCTGCGGCCAGCTCGCGCACCCCAGCGGCCACTGCAGGCCACCAGCCGGCGTCCCGGGCGATGCGGCGCACGGCGTTGCCCCCGGCCAGTGGCCGCGCTGGCTGCCCTGCGCCGTACGCGTTGCCGTCCGTGGAATGCATGGGTTCCCGCCCGCAGAGAAAGTCCGATTTTGCGGTGTTTTTGACCATACGCCAGCGCACGGCCAAAGTGCTACCATTGCGCCTTGCCCGTTTGCTGCACGCCGGATCAATTTTGAAGCGGGTGCGGTCTTGTGTGGCAAAGGCTTTAGAGCGCAGTTGTGCAGATCGCTGTAACGCTCAATCCCCCGGCCCTTTTCCTGCTATCGAATCTGCCGGAAAGGTTGGGCGCCGGCAACGGGGTATTCGCCGGTTGCTGCCGGATGCCGGCGTGCCCAGGACATCAACCTTATCAACCATCATCACCGTATCCCTGCCCGCCGGCCGGGCATTTGGAGCCGAGGGTTTCCGCCAAATGAGTGACATCAAGACGCTTTCCGACGCCAGTTTCGAGCAGGACGTTCTCAAATCGCCAACCCCGGTTCTCGTCGACTACTGGGCAGAATGGTGCGGCCCCTGCCGTGCGATCGCCCCTATCGTCGCCGAAGTTGCCGCCGAATACCAAGGACGCCTGTCGGTGGCCAAGCTCAATGTCGACGACAACCAGCTCACGCCGGCAAAGTACGGGATACGGGGGATTCCCACGCTGATGCTGTTCAAGAATGGCACGGTTGCCGGAACCCGCGTCGGCCAGCTTTCCAAACCCCAGCTCATCGCATTCATCGACAGCAATCTCTGATTTTTTCCTCGACGGGCGGCTTGTGCCGCCCGTTGTCCCCCGCGGGCGCGGTCGGCGGCATCTGCCTGCACTTCCAACCCGGTGCTCTGCCGTTGCAAGAGATCACCATCGCGCCCCTTCCCGCCCCAGCCCATCGTAAGAAACCCTCTGCGCAACCCCCCTCCCCATGCAACTCTCTGAACTAAAAGCGCTGCACGTCTCGCAACTGCTCGAGATGGCCGCCACGCTAGAAATCGACAACGCCAACCGGCTGCGCAAGCAGGAGCTGATGTTCGCCATCCTCAAGCGGCGCGCCAAGACCGGCGAACAGATCTTCGGGGATGGAACGCTCGAGGTGCTGCCCGACGGCTTCGGCTTCCTGCGCTCGCCGGAAACCTCGTACCTGGCCAATACCGACGACATCTACATCTCGCCGTCGCAGATCCGCCGCTTCAACCTGCACACCGGCGACTCCATTGAAGGCGAGGTCCGCACCCCCAAGGACGGCGAGCGCTACTTCGCGCTCGTCAAGGTCGACAAAGTCAACGGCCAGACGCCCGATTCGACCAAACAGCGCATCCTCTTCGAAAACCTCACGCCGCTGTTCCCCGACAAGCCAATGACGCTCGAGCGCGAGATGCGCGGCGACGAAAACATCACCGGGCGCCTGGTCGACATCATCGCGCCCATCGGCAAGGGCCAGCGCGGACTGCTGGTGTCCAGCCCCAAATCGGGCAAGACCGTGATGCTGCAGCACCTGGCCCACGCCATCACGGCCAATCATCCCGACGCGGTGCTCATCGTGCTGCTGATCGACGAGCGTCCCGAGGAAGTCACCGAAATGCAGCGCTCGGTTCGCGGCGAGGTAGTGGCCTCTACCTTCGACGAACCGGCAGTGCGCCACGTCCAGGTCGCCGAAATGGTGATTGAGAAGGCCAAGCGGCTGGTCGAGTCCAAGAAGGATGTGGTGATCCTGCTCGACTCCATCACCCGCCTGGCGCGCGCCTACAACACCGTGGTGCCGGCGTCGGGCAAGGTGCTCACGGGCGGTGTGGACGCCAACGCCCTGCAACGCCCCAAGCGTTTCTTCGGTGCGGCCCGCAATATCGAGGAAGGCGGCTCGCTCACCATCATTGCGACCGCACTTATCGATACCGGCTCCCGCATGGACGACGTCATCTATGAGGAGTTCAAGGGCACCGGCAACATGGAAATCCACCTCGAACGGCGACTGGCGGAAAAACGGGTCTACCCGTCGATCAATGTCAACCGTTCGGGAACCCGCCGCGAAGAACTCCTGCTCAAGCCGGAAATATTGCAAAAGGTGTGGATACTGCGCAAGCTGCTCTACGGCATGGACGAAATCGAGGCGATGGAGTTCTTGCTCGACAAGATGAAGCAGACCAAGACCAACGCCGAGTTCTTCGACATGATGCGGCGCGGCGGCTAGCCCGTGCCGCTGCCCCGGCCTGCCGGAAGGGGCGCTGCGCAGTACCGGCCCACTTGCCTAAGGGGTCCGGCTTGGACTAGAATCCCGGGTTACGTTTCACTTGGTGGAAGCATTTTGCCCAGGCAAAACCTCGATCCGGTGCGACTCTCTCAGCAGAATGCGAGATCGGAAAATGAAAGAAGGCATACATCCCCAGTACCGCGACGTCGTGTTCGTGGACCTTTCCTGCGATTTTAGTTTCGTCACGCGCTCGACCGCGCCCACGCGCGAGACCATCAAGTGGAAAGACGGCAAGGAATATCCGCTGGTCAAGCTCGACACCTCGTCGGAGTCGCACCCCTTCTACACCGGTGCCCAGACGCGCGTGGTCGAAGCCGGCCGCGTCGAGAAGTTCCGCCAGAAATTCGCTGCCAAGACCAAGGAAGTCAACGCCGCCGCGGCCGAGGCAACCGCCGCGAAGTCCAAGCGCCGCTGAGCACGGCGGCCGCGCCCGGACTGCCGCATGTCAAGCCGGGGGTACCCGCGCGCAGGCGCCGTGCGCCGCGGCCTTGCAATCGGTCCCGTCCGCCTGCGACCTGCGGCGCTTCCGCGGTCATACCGGATAAGGCAGCCCTAGGCTGCCTTTTTTCTTGGCAGAATCCGCCCGAATGCACCCTGCCCTCCCGATTGCAGTCCTGCCGGTGAAGCTCATCGACGCCGGTGTCGCGGCATGCCGGCGACACGGCGGACAGTTGCACTTGCGCCATGATTGAAGCGCCGCGCCGCTCACCGGCGCACATCTCGGCGCAAGCCGCAGCGTCCCTGCCCCGATGGGCCATGGCCTGCCTGCTGATCGCTTTCATCGTTCCCGGGCTTTTCGGTCACGACCTCTGGCCGCAGGACGCCGTGGGCTTCGGGCAGATGTGGTCCATGGCGCACGGAACGCTGGCCGACTGGCTGTTGCCCAATGTTGCCGGCGCCCCGGAACTGCAGGGAGGGCCCTTGCCTTACTGGCTGGGTGCCGTGCTGATCGTTGTGGCCGGCCCGCTGGTCGGCGACGTCAATGCCGCAGCAGCAGCCAACCTCATCTGGATTCCGCTGGCCGTCACGGCGCTGTGGCACGGCGCCTACCGCCTCGCCGTCCGCGACGAAGCCCAACCCGTGGCCGGCGCCTTTGGGGGCGAGGCCAATCGCCGGGACTACGCGCGGCTGGTAGCCGATGTCGCCGTGCTGGTGATGGTTGGAACGATAGGAATACTGCTGCGCCTGCACCAGACGCAGGCCGATGGCGCAAGCGTGGCCATCGTTTGCGTGGCGATGTTCGCGACCAGCCTGCTCGAGTGGCGCCTGGCGCTGGCCGCGGCGCTGGGCGGCGTTTGTGTCGGCGCGCTGGCCCTCACCCAGGGCCCCCTGCCCGCCACCGGACTGTTGCTGGGTCTGCTCGGCGTCATGGGGCGCTCGCAGTTCGGGCCTGCGCCAGCACGGCCACGCCGGCCCGAACTGGAGGCCATGGCGCCCACTGCGCGCGAAACCGCCCACGTCCAGCGCCGCGGGTGGTTCCCCGCGCTGCTGGCCAGCGCGCTGCTGCTGGCCCCCGGCTTGCTGATTGCCGGGGCGTGGCCGCTGGCCGCACATCTGGCAATGCCGCATGCTGCCGCGGCGTATTTCGATTCGTGGCGGGCTGCGTTGCCCATGGGCCTGCCCGGTGCAGATGGCGGCTCCTGGCTGCTGCGCACGGGAGCCTGGTTCCTTTGGCCGTTGTGGCCGCTGGCCGCGTGGTCCGTGTACGCATGGCGCTCGAGCCTGCGCGCGCCGCATGTGGAGCGCCCGCTGCTGCTGCTCGCCGGACTGTTCCTTGCCCTGCTGTTCAGCGTACCCCTGGACGAGCGGACGTTGGTCGCGATCATCGCGCCCATGACGATACTGGCCGCTTTCGGCGCGACCTGCCTGCGCCGCGCGCTCGACAACGTGATCGACTGGTTCGCGATTGCGATCTTCTCACTGGCGCTGGTTTTCTTCTGGGCCTACTACTTCGCCATGCAGGCGGGAACGCCCAAGGCCATGGCCGCGTCCATCGCGCGCCTGGCACCGGAATACATTCCGCACGTTCAGGCGATCCCCCTGGCGCTGGCCGCGGCCGTCGCGGTAATCTGGTCGCAGATCGTCGCCTGGCGCGTGCTGCGGCGTCCCCGGGTGCTCTGGCGCGGCCCTCTGCTGGCCGCAACGGGGGTGACAGCCGTATGGATCACCGCCAATGTCCTTTTCCTGCCGGCCGTGGACTACGTATTTTCCTATCGCACCTTTGCAATCGAACTGGCCACGCAATTGCATGCGCGTGGGCTGGGACAGGGCTGCGTGCAGGCGCACCGCATTCCACTGGCCGAACGCGCGGTCATCGCGTACTACGGGAAGATCCGCTTCGACCGCCAGGGATCGGCCGAAACCTGCCGTTTTGCCCTGCATCGCGAATCACGACGGTCCGCGCTTGACGACGACCCGCCGCCCGGTGTGCGCGGCATGTGGGAACTGGCGTGGGAGGGCCACCGCCGGGTCCGTCCCGAGGAACGCTGGCGCATCTGGGCGCGCGCGCAATAGCCCGGCCCGATCCGGCAGGCCACGCCCTTCTTGGCGGCGCCCAGCGCCGCGGCGCGCGATAATGCGGTGCCATGCGAACCCACGGGCGATCGCAGGGCCTGAAACCCGAAGCGGACGCGCGCCTGCACGCACCCGCCCCGGGACGAGTGCCGGCCCCAGTGCCGGCAAGTCCGCCAGCCACAGCAGCGTCCCGCGCGAACGGCGGGAGGGAGATATCCGCGATGAATCCGTCCACCCCTGGCGCCCGCCGCACCATCCGCCGCGCCGACCTGGTCGAAAGCGTAGCCGGCGCATTGCAGTTCATCAGCTACTACCACCCCAAGGATTTCCTGCAGCAACTGGGCCGCGCCTACGAGGCCGAACAAAGCCCGGCCGCCCGCGATGCCATTGCGCAAATACTCACCAATTCGCGGCTGTGCGCCGAGGGGCGCCGGCCCATCTGCCAGGACACCGGCATCGTCAACGTATTCGTCAAGGTCGGCATGGACGTGCAGTGGGACGGCTTCGACGACGGCCTCGAGGCGGCCATCAACGAGGGCGTACGCCGCGCCTACCTGGATCCGGACAACACCCTGCGTGCGTCCATCGTCGATCCGCCGGAAGGCGCGCGCCGCAATACCAAGGACAACACGCCCGCGGTCATCCAGGTGGAACTCGTGCCCGGCAGTGGCCTGGACATAACCGTCGCGGCAAAAGGCGGCGGCTCGGAAAACAAGTCGAAGCTGGCGATGCTCAATCCCAGCGACTCCATCGTCGATTGGGTGCTGCAGACGCTCCCCACCATGGGCGCCGGCTGGTGTCCGCCAGGAATGCTCGGCATCGGCATCGGCGGCACCGCGGAGAAGGCAATGCTCCTGGCCAAGCAGTCCCTGATGGAGGACATCGACATGTTCGAGCTCAAGGCGCGCGGCGCGCGAACCGACGTCGAGAAACTGCGCGTCGAGATCTACGACAAGGCCAATGCCCTGGGGATCGGCGCCCAGGGGCTGGGCGGACTCAGCACCGTGCTTGACGTGAAGATCCTGCAGTACCCCACGCACGCGGCGGGCAAGCCGGTGGCGATGATCCCCAACTGCGCGGCCACCCGCCACGTGCATTTCCATCTCGACGGAAGCGGCCCGGCCGAGCTGCCGCGGCCTGCGCTGTCGGACTGGCCCAACGTGCAGTGGCAGGCCGACCCGGCACGTTCGCAGCGCGTTGACCTCGATACGCTCACGCCGGAACAGGTTGCCGCCTGGAAGCCCGGGCAGACCCTGCTGCTCTCGGGTCGCATGCTTACCGGCCGCGATGCCGCGCATGCCCGCATCCGCGACATGCTGGCCCGCGGCGAGAAGCTGCCGGTCGATTTTCGCGGCCGGGTCATCTACTACGTCGGGCCCGTTGACCCGGTGCGCGATGAGGTCGTGGGTCCGGCCGGACCCACGACGGCAACACGCATGGACAAGTTCACGGAAATGATGCTGTCCCAGACCGGCCTGCTGGCCATGATCGGCAAGGCCGAGCGCGGTCCGGCGGCGATCGAGGCCATACGCAAGCATCGTTCCGCCTACCTCATGGCCGTGGGCGGCGCGGCCTACCTGGTTTCCCGCGCCATACGCGCGGCCAAGGTGGTGGCCTTTGCCGATCTGGGAATGGAGGCGGTATACGAATTCGCGGTCGTCGACATGCCGGTGACCGTGGCCGTAGATTCCGGCGGCACATCCGTGCACCAGACCGGTCCGCAGGAGTGGCGCGCGCGGATCGCCGGCATACCCGTCGTGCCGGCCTGAGGCCTGCATCGCCTTGAGCACGCCTGCGGTTCAGCCGCCACCCATCGGCGTATTCGATTCGGGCGCGGGCGGCCTGTCGGTGCTCGCCGCGATAGGCGCCGCCATGCCCGGCCAGCCCATCGTGTATTTCGCCGATACGGCGTATGCACCCTACGGCACGCGCAGCGATCAGGAAATCCTCGTCCGCACGCAACTGTGCTGTTCCACCCTGCTCGAACGCGGTGTCAGCGCACTGGTGGTCGCCTGCAACACGGCTACTGCCAATGCCATCGACGAAGTGCGTGCATGGGCGCCGGTTCCGGTGATCGGCGTCGAGCCCGGCCTCAAGCCGGCCGCGGCGGCCACGCGCAACGGCGTGGTGGGGGTCCTGGCAACGCACGCCACGCTGGGCAGCCGGCGCTATCGTGATCTGCTGCACCGGGTCTCCAGCCAGGCGCCGCAGGCACGGTTCGTCGGACATGCCGCGGAGGGCTGGGTGGAACTGGTCGAGTCGGGCGACCTCGAATCCGGGCGCGCCCGCGCGCTGGTGCGCCAGGCGGTGCAGCCGCTGCTCGATTCGGGCGCCGATACCCTCGTGCTGGGCTGCACGCATTACCCGTTCCTTCGCCGCGCCATAGAATCCGCGGCCCCCGGCGTGCATCTGGTCGAAACCGGCCCGGCGGTCGCGCGCGAACTGCAGCGCCGCCTGGCCGAAGCGCCGCAGCGCAGCGCGGCGGTCCGCGATCGCCCCGCCGACGGCGGCGAATCGGCACTGCTGCGTTTTGAGTCGAGCGCCGATCCCGCCGCC
>Ga0075030_100003228_pt1 | contig 14854 bp, 13 predicted proteins | sample LitLauG_LLR_2012_FD_71393 | JGI IMG/M metagenome (GOLD analysis project Ga0075030, IMG submission 71393) | Freshwater sediment microbial communities from Pennsylvania, USA - Little Laurel Run_MetaG_LLR_2012 | ecosystem: Environmental > Aquatic > Freshwater > Creek > Sediment | place: USA... | reverse complement strand
GCCGGCCACGCATAGCTCAGCTTGCCCTCCGATTGCTCGCGGATGAACTCGGCTGGAACCTCGCCAAGAGTCTCGACGTCCGTACGCCAATTGTGCACGCGGAACAAGGGTGCCGGCATGTCGCCAAACATTCGAGTGATCTGCGCAGCATCCATCGCGGAATGCGTGCCAAGCGCCGGCAAGACCGCCTGGAGTTGATCGCCGAAATATTCCCACGCGTAGCGCGTCAGATCGCCGGCACAAGAATGAACGCGGCTCTTATCCGGTGGTACCACGAGCACCCGGCGTCGTTTTCCAAGCTTCGCAAGACTTTCTACCAGCAAATCGTGCAACTGTGGCAGAGATAGATCGGTTTCAACACTGCCCTTGGCGCAATAAAGACTCATGCCGGATTCCACCTTGCCCTAAGTCTAGGATAGGCCGAGGAGCGCCGAGAGGGAATATCAGATTTTCACGCTGGGGCGATGACATGGTTGTAGCATTTGTTGGCGCGTAGACTACACCATTTTCTTTTAAATCTCATGCCAAAGGTACCGTCGCCGACGCGGCGCGTTCTGAGAGTTGCTAGAGCCGTGCCTTCGTACGATAAACCGGCTCAGTGGTAGCCGCTTCCCCCCCGTCTACACCCCTCACAGATCGTCGCGAACATACAGTCGTCGTGCTGGGGTTACAACAACCAATGGGCGATTCCTTGGGAACTTACAACGGTGTCCGAGCGACTTCAACCACACTGCATCTACCAAGGCCGACGACGACTAGATCACGTTCCGGCTGTAAAAGGCCCTCTCTTCGATTGCCGGGGAGGAGACTTTTTTGTTCACATCTCGATACCGTCTGGGCCTGACACAAGCATCGGCTGGAGGGTGAACATTCGCGTTCGGTAGCCGGCGTAGACCAGCCCTATGCCCAGCCAAGCCAGCCCCGCGTGCTTTGTCCACGATTGCAAGCCAAGAAGCAGAACAAAACAGAAAATGCAGCCAAATGCCGGAACGAACGCGTCGATGAAAAACCGCCGGCGCCCAGCTGCTTCCGGCGAATACCAGAAATGAAGTAAAGCAGCCAGATTGACTGCCGCGAAAACCAGCAATGCGCCGAAGGTGGCGATCTCAGCCGCGTGTTGCCAGGGAATCGCCAGCACCGCGACGTACGCGACCAGCCCGACAATCCACTCGTTGTAAACCGGATTGCCTTTCTTGGAACTCAAATGGCCGAAGATCTTCCTGGGCAAAACGTCATCCCGTCCCATGCTGTACAGCAGCCGTGCCGCTCCGACATGGCCAGCAAGTCCGCAGGCGAGGCTGGAAACCAGAAGTACAATTCCATAGGCTGTGAACAACAAAGATCCGCCCGCCATGCGCGCTACATCCATAAAAGCGGTCTCATGATTTTGCAGCGTAGTGTAGTCAGGCCACACCCGCTGCGCCAGGTAGACTTGCAAGCCGCTGAAAAGTCCGGTGAAGACGCAAACCAGCACCGAGGCTAGGAGCACATTCCGTTTCGGGTTTTTCACTTCCTCGGCCAGGATCGAGACACCGTCAAAACCAACAAATACCAGGGCAGCGAACGACGTTCCGGCTGCCAAGCCGCGGAGATTGAAGGTTTCCGGATTGTAGATCGGCTGCATAGAGAAAAGGTCGCCGAAGTGCTGATGCAGCACGACGTAGCGAAAGGCTTGCACCAGAAACGCCGCTGTGACCAGCATCATGAATCCGAGCAACACTTCGTTCGTGCGTGCGTTAAATTTGATCCCTTGAACGGTCAGCACGGTGATGAATCCCACGGTGACCGCGGCCAGCACGGCAAATGGAATCTGCGGCACCATGCGGTGGATCGCCAATACGGCATAGAGTGCGTTCTGAATGGGCTGGAAGAGATACTCCAACACCATAGCCCATCCCAGAATAAATCCCACATGCGGATTCAATGTTCTACTGACGTAAGAATAGACGGAACCTGCCGATGGATAGACGCTGGCCATGCGGCCAAAGCTGATGGCAGTCACCGACATCGCCATCATGGCCAGCAGAAGCGTGGTGACCGCGTGCCCGTGAGAGAGCACTTGTGCCTCGCCAAACAGCGGAACCGCGGCAATCGGAGAGGTCAGGATGATTCCGTAGTAGACGAGGTCCCACAGATTCAACACGCGCTTCAGATGGGGCCGGCCAGTTGTGTCCCCTCCTGCGCTCGCCGCGGTGGTTTGCACCCTTACCTCTTTTCCTGAAACCCAAAGAAGTAGGGTTCCACGCTGCTTCGACAACGCTAATAATTTTTAATTGCAATTCGGCCCGGCACCGGACTCGACTCTTGCTCGAAACGCCGAGGCAGCCTTGGCGATAGCATGCGTCAAATCTAACGAACGGGAAGTGGCATCAAAATCTGCAAGCACTTCTTTAATAGGTTTTCCCATCCCACAAAATTGGTCAGCGTTCGGAAGGGCGCATGCTATTTCCTGAACAACTCTTGATAAATCTCTTGATAAATCTGGATCCTTTTCGTTTACAGCTTTCACACGCAAAAGCTCCAGAAACCCGTTGATGAGTTCCCCTTTCAATGGTTTTTCTGTCTCCGAAGCGGCGAAGACAACCCCGCCGCCCTGAACAAATTGAACGGCCGGCGATATAAGCCCCAGAGTCTCTACCAAATTGCTGGTTTCCATGAGTCGAAGAAACCGTGGCAGGCGATTGCTCGTCACTGGAACGAGGATCGGCTTGGGAAAATACTCATCCAACATCTGCTGTACTACCGGATAATGCGCACGTCGATACGTGTCTTCGTCCACAACTACGGATCCAATCTTAAGATCCGTTTTCGTATATAGATCTCTGAATTTATTCTTCTCAACGATACCGCTTGCCAACATCGCTCTATCGTCGGCATTCGTTGTCCAATAAAAAGGACCGCCTTTGACATCTTCCAAAGTATCGAAATCATGGAGAGCGTGGAAAGAATGATGGGTGGCCAGAAACTTAAATACCTTCATCCAGTCTTCCGGCACCTGATGATCATTTTCATCCAGATGGTCCAGAATGATGCGCAAATGCTTATCATGCTGAAACAGCATAATCAGCCTATCGAGACTCATGTCGCCGTTTTTTACGAACTCTGAGTAAATTCCATATTCATAATCAGGATCCGTCGGATCCCTGGGATAGACACCGTTCCTCCAATCGGCATTTTCTTTAAAGCCATAGTCCGCATATGGAACCATGTCTTTCTCCCCCCTGCCGATGACTTGACGCGGATATACGCCTAAAGGAAAAATATCGCCTCCAACCACCAATTGGTCAGCCATATCTATGCTGAGAATGCCCTTGGAAATATCGTGAATAAAGCCAAAAAGACGTAACATCTGAGCTTCCCGATTCTGAGGCTGTCCCCCAACAATGCCCACCTGGATACTGTGGAGATCTTGTGCGCCCCAGAAATTGTCCGGATCTGTGGCATCAAAACTGAAACGCAGAAGATTGAATATCTGCCACATGCTCATCGGAACGACGGCGCCACGGCTTGCCAGTTTTTCCTGATCAATATCCTTAAGACGCGTGCCGGGCCTAATCTCATCGCCATTTCTAAAGGCGGCTTCGTACCGGTCAATTGAGTTTCGAACTCCATCGACTGTCATCTCTGCGTGTTGTCTTGTGTAAATAACAAAGGGAGGAAAGTTTGGCTCTATACGATAATCACGGAATTCCGTTTTCTGTGTTCCAGACATTGTCGGATCTCCCCCAGACATCTAAAACGCAACTACTTCTGAATGCAATCAGGCCACCATGGCAGATCATCCAGCGCCGGAGTGGAAAGGAAAGCTCGAGTGGCCAGAATGGCCACCGCACACTCGGAGCGGCGGCACTTCCATCAGGCCGCTGATTGGTTCGTAATTCTAAACTAAATTCTTACGGCTCAACAGCGTTATCGATTTGACACTCGCAGTGAAAATAACGTGGCGGAGAGTGGAGTCAGGTGCGAACTCGTCTCTGCGAGAATTCCCTGCTAACTGGGAAAAAATACAGGGAATTCGCTGATTTCAGGCTGTAGAATCGCCGCTACACTCTTGCAACTGACTCGTTTTCAGCCAGATGCAGCGCTTGGATGGGCTAATCGGAACAGGGGGCTATCAGGGAAAGAACTGGGAACGAAGGATTTGTAGTAAGGAACAGCGAATTTGAGAAAAACTCAGGCGCCCGACCTGGGAATTGAAGGATCGTGCACTGCTCGGCCCAACTCATAGGCAGTTTCCGGCTCAGCTTGGCGAGTGTCAGCTCGTGCGGCTGTCGTCCGTCCAGAATGGACTCCACCATGTCGGGTGCCAAGAAAGCGAAGCTAGCGAAGGACATTGCGCGGCAGCACATTCACCTGATGCCGGCAGGCGTCGGTGTGGATCAATTGCAGACCGACTATGCATCGGGTCTTCGGTTGCTGGTGACTCTCTCGGCCTTGCTGTTGTTGATCGCGTGCGCGAATATTGCCAACTTGCTGCTGGCTCGCGGATCGTCAGACCGTGTGCAGACGGCAGTGCGGTTAGCCCTGGGCGCGCCCAGAACCCGGCTCGTTCGGCAGATGCTCACAGAGAGTGTTCTGCTGGCGTTGTTGGGTGGCCGCCGGACTTTGCGTCGCCTATCTCGGAACGCATGCAATCCTGTCACTCGCTTTTCGAGGAGCTCAGTATGTTCCGGTCGATGCGCGGCCGTCCGTTGCCGTCCTGGGATTCACATTTCTTCTGTCGGTTGCAACAGGGATCGTGTTCGGAATCGCGCCAGCGTGGATGAGCTCGCAATCCAGCCCGGCCAATGCGCTGCGCGGAGCAGGCCGCTCCAAAGGTGACCGTTCGTCGAGGCTGCAGAAATCTCTGGTCATCGTGCAGGTCGCATTCTCGATGGCGCTCTTGATTGGAGCAGGCCTGGTCGCGCAAAGTCTTCGCAATCTGGAACACCAGCACTTCGGGTTTGTTACGGAGAGCCGACTGATCGTCAATATCGCCCCCGCTCTGGCGGGCTACACGCCGGAGCGGCTAGCGGGGCTGTATCAACGGCTTGCAAATACTCTGCCGCACATACCGGGCGTCCTGAGCTCCAGCCTCTCGTGGTACAGCCCGTTGGACGGTAACAATGACAATGAGCGGATATTCATTCAGGGGAAGGCACCAGACTATCGTTGGACAGCGCCCTCCTGGGATCGTGTGGGTCCTCGTTATTTCGAGACGATCGGCACGCGCTTGCTGCGGGGGCGCGTCATCGATGAACATGACACGCCGACTGCCCGGCATGTTGCTGTCGTGAATGAAACCTTCGCTCGCAGATACTTTCCGAACGAGGATCCTATCGGTCAGCACTTCGGGATGAGGGATGTGAGTCACAGTGGCGACTATGAGATTGTCGGCATTGTCGAGGATGCGAAATACCAGGACACGCGCGGGCCTGCCTATGCGACCTCCTTTTTGCCTTTGTTGCAGACGCCGCCCGGAGAGTCCGTTGAAGGATGGGTCAGTGCCATCGAACTTCATGTTGCCGGGAAGCCGGAGAACATCGAGCCGGCAGTACGCCAAGCACTCGCTGGTGTCGATCCGAATCTTACTGTCCTCAAAGTGATCAGCTTTGGCGAGCAGGTGGCGCGCAACTTCAATCAGGAACGGCTGATCGCGAGGCTCGCGGAGCTGTTTGGATTGCTCGCGCTGATTCTGGCCTGTATCGGCCTGTACGGTGTGACAGCGTATGCGGTGGCTCGACGAACGAATGAGATCGGCATCCGAATGGCGATGGGTGCCGAGCGCGTGAATATCCTGACCCTAGTGCTGAGGAGCGCCCTGCGACAGGTCGCATGGGGCCTGGCAATAGGAATCCCCGTCGCACTGGCGGGAGGACGCGTACTGGCCGATCAGCTTTACGGCGTGCGGAACTACGATCCGATGACCGTCGGATTGGCAGCGACCGTTTTGGTGGCTTGCGCTCTTGTAGCAGCAGCCGTTCCCGCACGTCGAGCGTCAGGCGTGGACCCTCTGGTCGCTTTGCGCTACGAGTAGATTACCGCAGTCCTTTGGTGATGGCCTCCAGCCAATTCACGATCGCTGCCTGCATTGCGATCCGATGATCCGAAAACGGATGGTCGGTTTGCATGTGCTGCTCGGTAACCTTCATATTGCCAGCCTTCCGCAAGGCGTCTGCTAGTGCCTGGTTGTCAGACGTATTGCGGTCATCGGCCTCAAGAACGAAAATCGGCCGGTCTTTTAACAGAGGGACGCAGTTGAAGTAATTCCACTTCGCTGGATCGCTGTCAACTTCTTGTACTAACTGTTGAGCGGTGGTGCCCACTAAGCGTGAGGCGTTGTCGTTCCATCTTTCCCAAAACTCCGGGTCGGTGGCCCTTTGACGCGCTGATGCTGGCCCGAGGTTCGCTGCCGAAATCAAGGCAGCTCCAAACACCTTCGGCTCGTGAGCAATTGCATAGGCCGCGACGAATCCTCCCATGCTGTGCCCGATGAGGACAATATGGGTCGGATCGATCCTGAACTTCTTGACATTCTCAGGCTGGAGTAAGAAATCAATTGAGGCCTGTGCATCCTCAAGGGTGTGTGTAAACGAGAAAGTGCCTCCACTGCCCCAAGCGCCACGATCGAACGGCACCAGCACGTTCCAGCCTGCCCGCCGGATGGAGTAGGCGAGATCAAGGTTTTTTTCAATGCCAGGAAAACCATGCAGCATCAGCACTGTCGGATGTGGGCCGGCGCCGGACGCAACGTAGAGTACCGAATACATCTTGGCCCCATGGCTTGGAATGTCAGGCCAAGCCATCGTCGCCGGATACGCGGGATCGGGAAGCGGGTCGGAGATCACCGCAGCCGGAACGTGTTGAGCGTTTTCCTGCGCATGGAGTCTGTTCGCGATCCACTGTACAGAGCAGAGCAGCAGCACAAAACAGCCAAGTCGTTTCATGAGCAGAGATGATAAACGGCAGGTATGATAAACGACTACTCCCGTCCTCACAGCCGGGTTTCCCGCTGTGGATTCGACTGGCTCCCCTGGGCGCTCCAGCAGCAAGGCCAATATCTGGAACGGTTGGTCTTGCAAACGAACCTTCAGCCCGCCTTTTGTGAGAACGCGCTGGCGAACATCAGCTTCGTATAGCCCAAACCGAGCGATTTTTTGCCCTGCCGGCCCAAATTCCATTTGTTCCGTCCACAAGCATTGCCCAAAAAGTCCAGCCCGAAGAGTTCAGAACTCTCATCAATCCTCTTGTTTACAGACTCTTAGCTGTTCAGAACTTGTTTCGTGCCAGATCATTTGACCAGGCTGTTCCTGCCTGCTAATTACGTCCCAGCGTAGCCCACGTGGAAGCAAGGGAGACATTTGCAACGGGATTCGAAATCGACCGAACTCCGATCGGATCCCGCCGAGACCGTGGCAATGAAAATTTGGAGTGGTTACATGAAAAACTCGAAGATCTGGCCGGTCCTGCTCCTCACTCTGTTCTCAGTGAGGATCGCTCACGGGCAGATCACGCCCAGTGCCGACGCTTATACCAACGCGGCTCTGCCGACTACGAATTTCGGAACCGAACCAGTACTCGACGTCGAGAGCGCATCGCAAACGGCTTACTTCCAGTTCGATCTGTCTTCGATTCCCGCCGGATACTCCAGTGCCAACGTTGCCAAGGCCAGCCTTAAGCTCTACGTCAACGCTGTGAGACCGGGGGCAACTTCAATGTGGACTTCGTCAACGGCGCGTGGTCTGAGAAATCCATCACCGCCAACTTCTCACCCGCGCTGGGTTCAACGATTGCAGTCAGTGTGCCGTAACGATGCCTATATGAAAGCCCATCCCTACGTGGTTGAGCAGGACAAGCCCGATTTCGAATGCGGTTATTACACCCTTCCCGAGATTTACGGCGCGCCCAAGGAAGAGGGAATTCGCTATGCCCAGGAGCAGAGAAGAAAAGGGCAGGAACAAAGAAACAAAACGACACTACCCGTGAAGGTCCAGAAATAACGGTGAACCAAAGTAGGCTGTCCCAACTTCGCTAATGACTGCAGACTTCACAACCGACGTTAAGAACTTTCTGAGAGCCTGCGGTACTTGCTCGCCCTGGTCGCGTTCTCCGTCTTCATCAACTACATCGATCGCGGCCACCTCGCGATCGCCGCGCCCGACTCTCACCTTTCTTCTAAGAGTATTCGGTGAAGACGGTTCTCCAGAAGGGATTTAGTTTCACACTTCCTATGACCCTACACTTTGCGACCTACTTGAGCGGCAAGTTTCTGCTGGGAACGGGCGCGGCCCGCCCTTGTATCGACACGCCTGACGAGACTATCGAGGGGTTCCCAGAATACGCCGTTAACGTCGATGACCTGAAAGACGCCGATGCGAAGAAAAGGCTCCGGGCTCTGGCCAAGAGAATCGTTGCCAGCCACAACACATCGTTCAGAATCATCGGCTTCGACGTGCATGGCCACGCCGACGTCGCGCTTAAAATACCTCCCGGCGCGGAGCGGGACCAGACCGAATTCGAGGTAAGCCGGGATCGCGCTGAAGCGGCTCAACAATTGCTCTTCCAAATGATCGAAGAGGAGGGAGGCAAGGCGATTCTTGCGGGCATACGCGCCAACTCTAAAACCGTGGCCGTGGGAAGCAAGTGCGCAAAACCCGCACAGACGGAAGCCGAGAGGAAACAAAATCGGCGAGTCGAGATCTTCTTGAAAGAGTTTCGTTTTCTACCCGCGCCACCCAGTCCGCCGCCGCCACCCACGCCCGCTGTTAGGCCGCAACATTGGCGAATTCAGATCAAGAACGGCTCGGTCGCTACGGCGAGTGTTCCCTACGCCGACATCCTCGGGGAAGCAATTATCACTTTGAATGTGGTTATCACGGATCTCGACCGCAAGAAGCAGGCAAATTTCGTGGCGACGGCGACGGGACATACCGTCGGTGGAAGTCCTGCAGCGAGTCCTCTTCCGGCAGGAGCTTCGATTACGAACGTTTTCGAGGGAGACCCCGTCGACTTCACCACTCAGGATCAAGTCCAGGCCATCATTCTCGAAAACTTCGAGGGAACCCTGACGATGGGACAGAATCCAGGCGCGAGTGCCTCAGTGAAATCCATTAAGGGTGAGTTTGTCATGACGTTTACTGCGCTTCGGGTTGGCACCAATCCAAAGTCGGTGACTATCCAAGGAGGGAATGACCCTCTCGGACTTCCCCAGGTATCGCTGGGGATCCTGCCCTCCGATGGTTCAATGAAAATGAAAGGTTCTGCTACACCGATTCAGTGATGTCAGAGGCAATGCTCTCTTGGGCAGTGCCGGTGAGTACCAGAAGCGAGCGTACTTGGCGAAGAAACGTGGAGCGAAAGCAAATGTTCATTATGGATTCGAGTTGAGACTGGTACAGTTTTTCGAATGCCGCAGAATTGAACTGTACCTCCTCATTGAGGGTTCGGGAAAGACTTTCTGCGGCGGCACGCTATAACCGAATTGTGACGATGCCGGGGGGACGAAGCTGCTCCAGACACGCTGACGCCCCAATTAGGAGCAACCTACATGAAACGAATTGTTGCGTACTTGCTGTTTCTTACATGCTTCTTTGGTATTGACGCCCTCTGCTTGGGCCAGTTGGGGTAGCTTTGTGTCGACCGGCACGGCCACTGGGATAGGGAACCCATCTTGTGCTCCGGTCTCAAGCGGACACGTCGTATGTGCTGTCCGGAATTCGGCATCCGCCATCATGGTGAACCAGTTCAACGGAACATCGTGGGGAACATGGTCCAAACTCGCGGGCACCGTGAGCTCCGATCCTAGCTGTACCAGCGACGGCGGCGGCAAGTGGGAAGGGTTTCTCAACATTGGAGGATTGGCTGGCAGCGTGCCCGATTGCACGTCCTTGAACTCCGGTGGACAAGTGGCTTGCTTCGCGGAAGCCTATTTCCGTGGAATCTACGGGAGCCGTTTCGATGGAAGCTCTTGGGCAGTGGGTGACTGGAGCACGTACGGCGCTCTCGGTGGAGAGGTGATCAACAATGCCACTTGCACAACCCAAGCTGCAGGCCAACTGGTCTGCGGTGTGATCGCAATCGACAATGCTTTTTACGCGGACGTTTACAACGGAACAAGTTGGTCGACATGGACCAAGATTGGCGGAACCGGAGTCGGCATACCTGCGTGCGCGCCTCTGGGCACGGGCCAAGCCGTCTGTGTCCTCATGGGTGTGGATAATAAACTGACGAGCGTTGTCGGACCTTAGCTTGCGGTCAGTCATCTCGCCGGCGCCCAATGTCTGCAAGGCGCAAAGGAGGTTTTCACCACAAGAGATGCGAAAAGCGTAAAAGACTTCCTACACATGGCTCACATTGCAAAACGTATTTTGAACACGAAGCAAGAGCAAAGTTGGAGTAGATCATGAAACGAATCATGGCACGTTTGCAGTCTCTCGATGCTTCGCTTGTTTCGGCCCTTTCGGAATGGGCGACCTGGGGCAACCTCGTGACGATGAACAATCCAGATGCGCATCGATCAAATCTGGCCTCGGATTGCGTCCGCCATCGTAGACTGCGGCGTTCTCCAGTTCTCACTTTCGTCTTCTTCTTGTTTTGCGTTCAGCTTTTCCCCTTAGCAAACTTGGCAGCGCAATCAGCACCGGCTCGAACTGAATCTCAAGACAGCTTTCCAGGTAACACGTGGCGGACTCTTTCTTCGCCCGAAAAATACGGATGGTCCAAGGAGAAACTTGCCGCGGCGCAGGCGTATGCCACTGCGGACTCGATTCACACTTCCGCTGTGATGGTCATTCAGGGCGGTGAAGTGGTTGATCAATGGGGAGATTTCGACAAAAAGATTGACTGCTATTCCATCCGAAAGAGCCTACTGAGCGCTCTCTATGGAATTTACTCGGCTGAAGGCCTCATTGACGTTAATCAGACCCTTGAACAGCTCGGCATCGACGATTCTCCCAATCCGCTCACCAAAGAAGAAAAGCAGGCGCGTGTAGTGGATCTGCTTCGCGCACGCTCGGGCGTGTACCACCCGGTAGATTTTGAAACTGAGTCCATGCAGAACAGCCGGCCAGCCCGCGGAAGTCACGCGCCAGGAATGTTCTGGTATTACAACAACTGGGATTTTAATGTCCTAGGGACGATCTTTGAAAAAAAGACTGGCCTGAAGATCGGTGACGCATTTTATCAACGCATAGCCAAGCCGATCGGCATGGAGGATTTCCAGCCGAGCGACGTCTTCTATTTTGGCGGTCCACTTTCCATCCATCCCGCTTATCACTTTGAGATTACCGCGCGCGACATGGCGCGTTTCGGCTTGCTCTATGTCCGTCACGGCCGATGGAACGGCAAACAGATCGTGCCCGAAGCCTGGATCGAAAAAAGCAGTCACGCCAATGAGATGATAAAGTCCGACGGCGCGGATCACGGCGGTTACGAGTATCTCTGGTGGGTGGATTACGGCGGTGTTCACTTCCCGGAAGTGTCGCTTCCCGGAATCTATTCCGCGCGGGGAAACGGGGCTCATTACATTTTCATTATTCCAACCCTGGACATGGTCATCGTGCATCGCACGGACAACGATCCTCCGGTCAAGGATGCCAAAACCATTACGGAAATTGCGAACCGGGCGTCGCCAGCCAGTGTGAACCGGGCACAATTCGGTCATCTGGTGAAGTTGATCCTCGACGCGCAGACTGGCTCGAAGCGGAACGAGAGATTCTCGGAGCGCAGAAACAACGGAACGTCAAAGCGGCGAGAGGGTCTCAGTGTTGACGGCGATCAAGCTCTTGCACACTGTGATTTGGTCATTTCTGGCAGTGAGCATCTTGGTGTTGCCCGTTTTAGGCGTGTTGCGCAGATTCCGTTGGGCGGCAATTCTCACCGTGATTGTTCTGCTGGAGTGCGGGGTGCTAGCTTTCAATGGAGGCAGATGCCCGCTGTCCAATTTGGCAGCCCGATACACCGACGAGCGAACGAGTAACTTCGACATCTACCTCGCGAACTGGCTGGCGAGCCACAACAAAACAATCTTCGGAACGCTGTTCGTCGTTAACGAATTCATGGTGCTGTGGTGCTGCCTGAAACGAGCACGATTATCATCGGCTAACGACGGCGGCAACCTGTGATGCAGGCGGTGAAGGCGGGCGCACTCTATTTCGCACTGGTGTTTGGAGCGGGCTTCGTGCTTGGAACTGTCCGCACAATATGGGTCGTCCCTCGCGTGGCCGCGAGAACAGCCGAACTGATGGAGATGCCCATCATGCTTGCGGTCACCATTGTGGCGGCTCGTTGGACAGTACTGCGGCTTTCGGTGCCGATCATGTGGTCTGCCCGACTTGGGATGGGCTGCATGGCATTAGTCCTCATGCTCATCGCGGAGTTTGGGTTTGTGCTCTGGATTCGCGGTCTCACGCTCAAGCAGTATTTCGCTACGCGAGAGCCTGTGGCGGGAGCCGCCTATTACCTGCTGCTGGCCGGGGCAACATTCTGGTGGATCGTTGCCGGAGTCTTGCAGGTTTCGGTCATCCCCTTCACACTGATTGTCATCCTGCCAACCAATAAGCTGTTGCTCAGCCCTACACTGGATAGGCGGTCAGTCGAAGCAGAACGTCTGCTTGCACGCTGGGGCAGGCTGCACGCCGTGGAAGTGCGCTCAGTGGATTTGCGTTACTGCTTTTCCTGTACTTGACGATCTTCAAGAAGCCTGCGTGAGTATTGACTCCGCTTCGGTCTTCAGTTGCTTGAGGATCGCCTTGCGTATGAGACCAGAGAACGGGGCGACCAGAATCCAGTAGGTGCGAAACTTCCACCGTGCCGCACGACCGAAGCACTTGATTCTTGTCTCGGTGGAAAGAACTGTCTCCTTGGGCGACTCTGCCCTAAGCTTGAAATTCCACGCTACCTTTGCGTATCCAGCGCGAGCAAAACCGCCAAAATCACCCGCAGTAAGGTCGAGACAGCACCCGCCGTCGGGACGCCAGAATCTTCCTGTGACGCCAATGACAAGCTCTTCACTCGGAACATCGTCCAAAATGACAAAGCCCGTGCCTTGGAGCCGCTGACGTAGATCGCCGTGGGCACTATTTCGTGGTCGGCTTCCGGTTCTGATGGTCATCAAGAGCCGCACTACTCGCAGTTGGTTGAAGTCGGATCGCAGAAGGCACTGATACACCACCGAGGCTGGGGCGTTGATGCGAATCTGGTAGGACGCACTGACGTCGTAAATCGGCAGGCATTCGTCAATCCGTGGGCGGGTTGGGACGGTCGTTGTCACCAGCGAGAATCTTATTTCCGAGCATCACCGTGCCACAACCCTGCTGGTTCTCAGCGAACACAACAATGTATGATCCTGATCCGAGGGGGACAATGGCAAGCCCCGTCCACAGGACATGAAGAAGCCTAAGCTGATGATGATAGCCTCTGCGCTGTGATGGCGCTGACCGCAGTTGCGGCGCAAGAGCGAGGAAAGCGCGAGCCAATGACGTTCGCCTTGGACTGCGCCGGAGGCGACTGCCCGTTGCTCAGGGGAGCACCGCAGACAAGCGGGATGAGGGCCGGGTCGGTGAAGCTCAAGCCGGGCGAGAGCGTGGGCTGGCACTCGACTTCGGGGAACGAGGAAGCTCTTGTAATACTGCGCCGGAGTGGCGTTGCGAGCATCGAGGGGCATGCCGATGTGCCGTTGACAGAGAGGATGCTCGCTTACATTCCGCCAGCGACAAGGCACAACGTCACGAACACCGGAACGCAAGTCCTTGAGTACGTGTGGCTGGTCGCACCGACGAATGCTGCAAAGCAGTAAGCCGCCGATCTTGAAACCTGCGTATCAGCCATCCAAGTCAATCCGAACGGTCAGGAGTTGCGTCCCGAACAGGCGCACCGCCCTCGCATTCCCAGCACTGCTTGGCAACTGACTAGCCAACCAGCGTTGGCGCTCACGCGGATCATCATCGGGCAGCAGATGCCGTGCCCGCGTGCCAGCGATACCTTAGTCGCTCGCGCAGCTTCAGGCGTACATGCGGATCACGCTCAATGTTACGCACGTATCCAGCCTTCATGCCGTGCTCTGCCACGAGCCAGAACTGGTTTCCGATACGTCCGTCGCCCACTGGCGTGCGCCGTGGCTTCCCTGTCTTCCTTCCTTTTGTTTCGAGCAACGCATATCCCGGCAGTGGCAGACCTATGGCAAGCGCGAGTTTGATCGGCGGGTTCAGCACGTATTTCTGGAGCGTGTGGACAATGCGATGCTTCATTTCGAGTCCTTCGCGCACATATTGTTAATGTCGCGGTTCTCAAGGACAGGTTTTGGGAAACCTCGCTTCGTCACATTCAGCATGGCGCGTCCCACGCATTCAGTTGTTGTCACATAGTTCGGGAACAGCATCTTCAATACCGGATAGAAAGGTCTCATCACACCGTAAACTGCGCCATACCATGCCGTCTTCGTGCGAACACCATGAAGGGGCTGAATGTAAGCTGGGCGAAACAGGTAGACAGCCTTGAACGGCATCTCCAACAGCGTGTTTTCTCTTCTGCCTTTTACCCGTGCCCACATCAGTCTCCCGCGCTCCGTGCTATCGGTTCCCGCCCCAGACACATAGATGAAGGTCATCGTCGGGTTGAGCTTGGCTAAGGTTCGAGCCACTGACACCGTTAGGTCGAATGTCAATCGCCGATACTCCTCCTCCTTCATCCCTACTGACGAAACGCCGAGGCAGAAGAAACATGCGTCGTAGCCTGAGAGACTGTCCTCAATCGCCGCGAGATCGTAAACATCTTGGTGTACGATTTCACGCAGTTTGTCATGCTGCGGCAGCCTGGCGCTGCGGACAACCGCGAGGACGCTCTCGACGTCAGGGTCGAGCAGACACTCGCGCAGGAC
>Ga0075030_100003225_pt1 | contig 14857 bp, 15 predicted proteins | sample LitLauG_LLR_2012_FD_71393 | JGI IMG/M metagenome (GOLD analysis project Ga0075030, IMG submission 71393) | Freshwater sediment microbial communities from Pennsylvania, USA - Little Laurel Run_MetaG_LLR_2012 | ecosystem: Environmental > Aquatic > Freshwater > Creek > Sediment | place: USA... | reverse complement strand
CGGAACGAATCATCGGCATCGAGTCCTGCAGCTTGTGCCCGCGCCAGCGTCTCTCCATCTGCCACCGCACCCGCCGCCGGACTGTTCCCGTCAATCCCATCCGTTCCGGCGCTGAGGACCGCTATTTTCTGACCTGCAATCCTATTGACGCAATTCAAGACGAACGCGGAATTCCTTCCCCCCATTCCATTCCCCGTGACCGGCGAACTCACTTCGCCGTCCGCTATCAGCGCCACGCGTTCCCCCGGATGAGCTTTCTTAAGCTCCTCCAGTTGCTCCAAGAGGTATTCCGCGGCCTTGTCTATCGGCCACTCGTCCGTCGCATTGTCGCAACAGGCCGCGACCCCTTTCCCTTCAGCCGCATGGTGAGCCGGATGAAACAGGTCATCCCTTCCCATCAGCAAGAAGTAATGCGCGCTCCGAAACTCGGGCTCCTCGCCTTTGGGCGTTTCCGGAACTCGCCCCTCTTTAATCCAATGCTGGAGCTTGCGAGGGAATTTCTCCCACAACCGCCATCCGTCGACCGCTCGATGGAAATCTGCAAGCGTCTTCCTTTCAGGCAGAGTCGGGCCGCTGCACAAAGCAGAGTCCTTCCCCTCGGGAACGTCGGTCACCGCAAGGCTAATCTTCGTTGCCGCTCCCGCAGCAAGAGTTAGTCGCCCGCCCTTCACGGCCGACAAGTACTTCCGAATCGTGTTGATCGAGTCTATGTCGGCCCCTCCCGTCACCAGCGCCCGATTCAATTGCTGAACCTCTTCCAGGGTCATTCCCGAGTCCAGCGGCTTTTCCACGAGCGATGACCCGCCGCCCGTGAGAAGAAAAAATACGAGCGTCTTCCCGTCGCAACCAGCGAGCAACTCCAAAATCGCATCCGCTGCATCGAGACTTTCCTGATTCGGAACCGGATGCCCCGAAATAAAATATTTCAAGCCAGGTTGGGAAATCTTTGGCGGAGTCGGCGCCGCAACTACCCCTTTGTATTCCAGTGAAGCTGGCAACACCGCCCGTAGGCCATCCACAATCGCGTGAGCGGCCTTCCCCATCGCTACGACGCGAAAGTTCTGAAATTTCCTTAGGTCAAACGACTTGCCCTCCACGAGCAACTTTGCGCCGTCACAAAATATCTTTCGTTTCATTACGGAAGGAATATCGATTGCCGCCAGCGTCTTGCCAAAAATCTGCCGCGCTAGGTTCTTCAAATCCATTTAACGGCTCACTTTAAGCGCTTCCGGATTCAAGGGATTGGGCGGCTGCTTCCCTGCAAAAAATGCCGCAATGTTTTCCGCAGCCAAGCAAGCCATTTTCGTCCGCGCTTCCACCGAAGCCGATCCCAAGTGCGGCGCCAATGCCACGTTTGTGCGAAGCAGTCCCCGATGAACGTCAGGCTCCTTCTCGAAGACATCCAGTCCCGCGCCCGCAATCGCTCCTGTCTCCAGCGCGTTCACCAACGCAGCTTCGTCCACCACCGGCCCCCGCGATGTATTAATCAAGAACGCTGTCCTCTTCATCTTCTGGAATTGTTCCGCGCCAAATAGTCTCCGCGTGTTCGCAATGAGCGGCACGTGGATGCTCACGAAGTCCGCCTCCGCCAGCAACTCATCTAAGTTTCGATAGTCCGCTTTGAGTCCCGCTTCAATCTCCGCTGAAACTCTCTTCGTATTTGAGTAAATCACTTTCATTCCAAACCCGGCTGCACGCCGCGCCACCGCCTTCCCAATCCTTCCGAATCCCACAATTCCCAGCGTTTTTCCCCACACGTCCGTTCCCAGCAATTGATCAAAATTCCACTTCTTCCATTGACCCGACCGGATCAGCGCTTCTCCCTCTCCCAGACGCCTCGCCACCGCCATCATCAACATCCACGCAAGATCCGCAGTGGTTTCGTCCAATACGCCCGGCGTGTTCGTCACCGCAACTCCCCGCGCCGTACACGCCGCGACATCGATATTGTCGAATCCCACCGCCACATTCGCAACGACCCGCAAATCTTTCCCCGCTTCAAGCAAATCCGCATCAATTCTCTCCGTCAGCAGGCTCACCAGCCCCGCTTTGCCCTTCACTTTGTCAAGCACCACCTCTCGCCCCGGACGATCTTCCCCTTCCCAATATTCAATTTCGCAAGCTTTCTCCAAGATTTTGCGAGCCGGCTCAAACAATTTGTGCGTTGCGAACACCCCTGTCCTGTTCATCAGCTCTCCGCTTTTTCCAAAAGCTTACACTAACATATTATTCAGCCGACGCATCCCTGCGCCGCAGCCTATAACCCTTTCTGTTTCAATCACTTGGCCAACTCCTCGGGAATATATTTCCGATTGAACATTCGCGCTCCAATCCCGCTCTTTTTCCGTGTAAACTAATCTTGACTTTGCGCTCCTCTCCTGTGGCGAGAACGCGGAGCGATTCTCTTGCAGCGGAAAGACGAGGAGAAAGCTCAAGAATGGCTCGCAATGTTCCGCCAAATCGGCTTTCTTATTACTGCAATCATTGTGACAAATGGGTTGACGGCGTCTTGGACACTCGGAATCGCCCTGTCACCGGTGACATCCAGGAGGTTTTCTGCGATGAGTGTGGCAGCACCCTGCGCTACCGTCCTCCCAGCTTTTTCCGGGACCTCTATCAAAAGGCTCTTCGCTGGCTTCGCGCCCCGATGAATGCGCCAAGAAGATAAGCAACACCCTGGATTCGCCTCCCGGCCCTGAAATTTGCTACGCTCCACGGTAATGGCCACGCCTGAACAAGCTTCGCGCACATCGCGCCCCGGCCGCGAATCCACTATCATCTCTAGCCGCGACAATCGCTGGCTCAAACTGTTTCGCATGGCCCTCCGCGGAGGACTTCCAACTGCCGACGGCTACGTCGGCGTCGAAGGCGTCCGCCTTGTCGAAGAAGCTCTCCGCTCTGGCAACCCCATTCAGGCCGTACTCTTCGGCGAGTCTGGCGAGCGCCACCACGAGCGCCTGGTTCCTTTGATTGGCCGTCCCGAACTTGCCTTTCCCATTCTTCGCACCACCGACCGGCTCTTCGAAGGAATCGCCGATACCGATCATCCCCAAGGTGTTGCCGCGCTCGTCAAACCGCGCGAGACTTCTTTCGACGAATTCGTCCGCACTCCAGACTCCGTCCGCGCTCCGCTCCTCGTCATCCTCGCCGGTGTTCAGGATCCCGGCAACGTTGGCGCCATCATCCGCACCGCCGCCGCCTTCGGAGTCACGGGAGCTGCCACTTGTGCTTCTGGCGTCAGTGGCACCGCGAATCCTTATTCACCCAAAGCCCTTCGCGCCTCCGCAGGCGCCGCGCTGCACTTGCCCGTTCTCGCCGGAATGTCGCTTCCCATTCTGCTGGCGCAGCTTAAAGTTGCAGGCATTCGCGCCCTCGCTTCCAGCATCCAGGAAAGTCCCGGTCCACCCTCTCCGTCTGAAGTGGCGCGCTTTAGCGCGTCCAGCGTCAGTGCCCCCCTTCCCTCTCCGCAAGTAGGGGCGGGGCTTGCCCTGCCCGCCACAAGCGTGCGCGAAAACGCAGGTTCTGCTTCTGCTGTAGAGGCGCGCTGTAGCGCGTCCCCGCCTCTCGCCCCTTGGGAAATCGATTGGCGACAGCCCGTTGCTCTCCTTGTCGGCAACGAAGGCGCCGGCCTCCCGGAAGAAATCGAACGCAGCGCCGACGTTCGCATCCGCATCCCCATGTCCGGCGAGGTGGAATCCCTCAACGCCGCTGCTGCAGCCGCCATTTTTTTCTACGAAGCTGCGCGCCAAAGAAACACCTTGCCCGCCAGCCGCATCTCAACTCCTGCCGCCCGCGGGGCACCTAGCAAATCGTGAGCCTCTTTCCCAACATGCAACAAACGGCCGCCGAAGCCGCCGCGCAATCCGCCAATCAGCCTCTCGCGGAACGCATGCGCCCCCGCACGCTCGATGAATTCATCGGCCAGGAAAAACTCCTTGGCCCAGGAAAGCCTTTGCGCGTGCAAATTGAATCAGACAATCTCGGCTCCATGCTTTTCTGGGGGCCACCCGGTTGCGGTAAAACTACGCTCGCACGCGTCATCGCCCGCCTCACCCGCTCCGAATTCATTCCCTTCAGTGCCGTCCTCACCGGCATCAAAGAAATTAAAGAAGTCATGGCCGTCGCCGAACAAAAATCCCGCTCCGGCCATCGCACCATCGTTTTTGTGGACGAAGTTCACCGCTTCAATAAATCCCAGCAAGACGCCTTTCTCCCGCACGTCGAAGCGGGCCACATTATTTTCATCGGTGCCACTACTGAGAACCCTTCCTTTGAAGTGATCTCCCCGCTCCTCTCGCGCACCAAGGTCTACGTCCTCGATCCTCTCACCACGCCTCAAATCGTCGAACTCCTTCGTCGCGCGCTCGCCGACCAGGAGCACGGTCTCGGCAAAGACCCCGTCTCCGTATCTGACGACGTCCTGTTCCGCATCGCCTCCTTCGCAAATGGCGACGCCCGCTCCGCCTACAACACGCTCGAACTCGCCGCGCGAAGTGCCGCACCTGTAGAAGCTTCTGCGAACGCGAGCAGCCGTTCCATCACGAAAGAACTCCTCGAAGACGTCCTCCAGCGAAAGCTTCTCCGCTACGACAAAGCCGGCGAAGAACATTTCAATCTCATCTCCGCGCTCCACAAATCCGTGCGCAATTCTGATCCTGACGCCGCCCTCTACTGGCTCGCGCGCATGCTCGAATCCGGAGAAGACCCGCTCTACCTCGCCCGCCGCATGGTTCGCATGGCCTGCGAAGATATCGGCCTCGCCGAACCCGGCGCTCTTGCCGTCACGCTAGCAGCCAAAGACGCTTTCGATTTCCTCGGCGCGCCCGAAGGCCATCTCGCCCTCGCGCAAGCCGCCGTCTATCTTTCGCTCGCGCCAAAATCCAACGCGCTCTATACCGGGTACGGTGCCGTTCTGGAAGATGTCCACAAGACCGAAGCCGACCCCGTTCCGCTTCAACTCCGCAACGCCGTCACTGGCCTCATGAAAAATATCGGCTACGGCGACGGCTACAAATACGCCCACAATTTCGATGATAAAGTTACAGACATGACCTGCCTCCCCGACAATCTCTCCGGCCGCACCTACTACAAGCCCACCGACCAGGGCTTCGAGCAGCGCCTCCGCTCCCGCCTCGACGAAATTCGTAAGCTGAAATCACGTGCCCCTAGAAAATCATGAGGTGTCCATGCGCCTTCCGACCGTAGCATTATCGATTCTTGCAACCTGCCTCAGCGTTCAAGGATTCGCCAAGAATCCGCTATCGCGACCCAAAATCTTTGGGATCACATCAGTGACCTTTTGCTCAAATAGCCTTCCTGCTGCGCGCGACTTCTATGCAAAGACCGTTGACCCGCTCCTGACATGCCTCACGTGCGCGGCAGAGGCTCCAGGCCAATTTGTTGCCCGCTTGCCAATCGGCCAGTCCGTTCTGATTACAAAATCGACTAACGATACCAGGACTAGTCTGCTCGTGAACGTGACCTTCATAACGGAAAACGTCCAACAACTAGCGAAATTCTTGAAATTCAACAATATCGAATTCAAATGGAATCAAGCCAGAGACAGTCTTTCGGTGGCCGATCCTGAAGGAGATGTCATCTCGTTCGTCGGCCCCCCAAGAATCGACAGAATCACGGAGCAAGACGCCATCCAGCTAGGGAAGGTGGCTGCCGAGGCACGCAAGCACCCACATATCCCAAAGCTCCACTTGATTCACGCCGGCTTTGTCGTCCACGACCGCGCCGCAATGGATAAGTTTTACAAAGACCTTCTCGGCTTCCGCCTCTACTGGCACGGCGGAATGAAAGACGGCACCGACGACTGGGTAGACATGCAAGTTCCCGACGGAACCGACTGGATCGAATACATGCTCAACGTCCCCGCCAACGCCGATAAGCGCGAACTCGGTGTCATGAACCACATCGCTCTCGGCGTCCCCGATATCCACGAAGCAGAGAAACAATTAATCAAGAACGGCTGGAAGCCCGGCGAAAAGCCTGAAATCGGCCGCGACGGCAAATGGCAGCTTAATCTCTACGACCCCGACGGCACCCGTGTGGAACTCATGGAATTCACTCCCGTCCAAAAACCTTGCTGTTCCGACTATACTGGTCCTCACCCGGGGCAAAAGCGTCCGCAATGACTGTGAATCTTTTCGACCATCTCCCACACTCCGATTCGGTTGGCCCCAGAGTAAGTACCATTTTTTCTATAACGCCGGATTCTCCGCGACCTCTGTGCTCTGACCTCTGCGGCCTCGGTGTTAAATCTTTTCTCTTAGCTCTTGTCTTTTTCCTTCTTTCGGCTCCATCACCCGCCCAAAATCTCGACAAACCTCTCCATAACATCGACGAAGACGTCACCGCCTTCGCCATCGCCCCCGACGGCCGTATCGTCTTCTCCACTCGCCGCATGCTCAAAACAAAACAGTACGAACTCAGCCGCGACGACATCTGGATTCAAGAAGCCGGCAGCAAGCGCCGCCGCATCCTCGAAGGCCCCAAATATACGCGCGGCGCGCAAACTTTCAGCTACATCGTTGACTCTTTTCAGTGGTCCCCGAGTGGCCGTTTTATCCTCGCGCGCCTCATCACCACCACCGTTTCCGATGACTCCGGCAGATCCGAAGACTCCTTTCAAACTCTTCTCTTCGACGATTCCGGTCACGAACTCCGCATCGCCAAGGGCGAAAACCTCATTCTCGATTCCGCTTCGGCTCAATGGCTCATGGACAGCAACACCATCGCTTACCTCTCCGAAATCGCAAAGCCGCAAATTCTCTCCGCTCTTAAATTCACTCGCCTCTCTTCTGGCGCAGTCCCTTCCGTCTACGAGGGCCGAACTTTCCGCGACGTCGCCCTCATCCCTCGCATGAATTTCTCCATCGCCGTCGAGCAGGATCGCGCTCAATCTGGCCCGCCCCGACTCCAGCAATTGGATATGTTCAACGACGTGGACAAGGAACTCGCCACGCTCGAAGGTTACGAAACCGGTCTCAGCGTTTCTCCATCTGGCCGGAAAGTCGCTTATTTTATTGACCGCGAAGTCCTCGAAATCCGCGACATCGCTGCTCCCGCCCGCCTCGCTCGCATTCGCATCGGCCTCGGCACTTATCGCTGGACCCCCGACGAATCCCGCATCCTCCTCAAGCGCGCTCCACAGAAAAAATCCGGCTACTTCGTCTCCGCGCAGATTCCTCAGCTCACTGCCGTCGCCTCCGGCGCTGAAATCCCTGTCACCGAGCCGCCCCTCACCCAGCTCCTCCACGGCCTCACCATCCGCGATTTTGACGTCTCCTCCGACGACCAGTACCTCGGCATCATCTTCCCCGGCAAGCGCAACCTCATGATCTTCTCTTTCCCCCGCTGAAATTCCGGCCCTTTTCTCTCGACGGATTCTTCCAATGGGAGTGTGGGAGCTTGCTCCCGCTTTTCCTTCAGCACAGACCTCCCTGGGCATCCCCTCTTTTCTGTGCCCTCCGAGTTCTCTGTGTAAATTCTTTTTTCTCCACCCCAAAATAAGATAACCCGCGCTCATCCATCTCGCGGGCCACAGCACTTTATCCGAATTGTTTCTGCCTACCTGACCAGCTCCCGGACTCTCTTCCGGTGCTCAATCAAAATGCACGCATCCTCCACGGCGACCAACCCCGCCTCCCTTGCCTTCTCCGCCGCTTCCGTATTCTCCACGCCCAATTGCATCCATACCACTTTCGCGCCCACGCGAACTGCACTCTCCACCACCGCTGGCACCTCTTCCGCCCTCCGGAAAATATCCACGATATCAATCTTCTCCGTCACATCCTCCAGCCGTGCGTAACTCTTCTCCCCCAACACTTCCTTCTCCGTCGGATTCACCGGAATAATGCGATATCCAACACTCTGCATATATTCGGTCACTCCATAGCTCGGCCGCGCCGGATTGGAAGACAACCCCACCACCGCAATCGTCTTGCTCTCTCTTAAGATTTTCGTGATCAGATCGGCATCGCTCTCCCCGCCGATCTTCGCCCCGTCAAGAATGTGCACCCTCATACCGTATTCGCCGCTTTTTCCTTTACCTCGTTTACTTCCTCAACTTCCTTTACCTCTAGCGCCTTTCATCGCGCGGTGAGTTCTCCCTTCTTCAATTGTGTAGGCGCACGCTTTAGTCCAGCCCGAGGAACAAGCGCCGCGTCCCTGCCTTTGCGCTTCAGCACCTGCTCCAGCGCCGCCAGACACTTGTCGTTCTCTTCCGCCGTCCCCACCGAAATCCGCATCGCCTCCGGAAACCCCATCCATCCCAACGGCCGCACAATCACTCCCAGATGGAGCAGTTCCTCACTCAGCTCCTTCGCCTCCGGCCCCACTTCCATAAACGCAAAGTTTGACTCACTCTTCGCCGGCCGGTATCCCAATCCCCGTAATCCTTCGCAAAGCCGTTCCCTCTCCCGCGCATTCGTCTCAATGCACCTGGTTACATGCGCTCTGTCGCCAAGCGCGGCCAGCGCCGCCACTTGCGCCACTCCTGATGTGTTAAATGGCGTTCGCAGCTTATTCATCGCCGAAAGAATTTCCGGTCTGCCTACGGCATACCCTATTCGCAAACCCGCTAGCCCATACACCTTCGAAAACGTCCGCAAGATCAAGACATTTTTCCGTTGCTTGTAAGCCTCCACCGCATCGCCGCGCCCCATGCTCGTGCCGTAATGGATGTACGCCTCATCCAGCACTACCAGCACGCCATCCGGCACCGCCCCCAGAAATTCCCTGAACTCCGCCGCTGAAAACGCCGTTCCCGTCGGATTATTCGGATTCGCCAAATAAATCACCGCCGTCTTCGGAGTGATTGCTTTCGCCATCGCTCTCAAATCAAACGCAAATTCCCGTTGCGCAACGCGCACCAGTTCCGCGCCGCTCGCCCGTATCGCTACCGAAAAAGGCGCGTAACTCCCCTCCGACGTCAGCCCCTGGCGTCCCGGTTTTAGCGTTACTCGCGCCGCCAAATCAATAATTTCGCTTGACCCCAACCCAATAAAAATCTCATCCAGGGTAACTCCCCGCCTCCGCGCCAGTTCTTTCCGCAACAAAACCGTTCCACCGTCGGGGTATCTATGCGACTCGCGCAGCACCGCTTCTGCCGCACGCATCGCTTTCGGCGACGGCCCCAGCGGATTCTCATTCGACGCGAGCTTCACCGCATGGATCTTCAGCTCTCGTTCGACCTCTTCAATCGGTTTTCCTGGAACGTATACAGGCAGGCCGGCAATGTAATCCGGAATCAGCTCTTCAATCGTTCGCGTCATCTTCCCTAGTTTACTTCGTCACCGCTCTTCCCGCCAATCGCCGCTCCCCCGACGTACCCATTCTCTAACTCTAAACAATTTGCAAGCGCAAGTTGTAGGGGCGCGTTTTAGTTTAGCCCGAGGAACGAAGGGCGCGTGCCCTCCGCAGCTCCCTTGCAACCGGGGCAGAGCCATCATGCTGCACCCGCCCATGTCTCGCTCTTCTCCTTTGCCACCTCAATCTCCTTTACTTGCTTCTCGCTTCAACAGCGCCACTTCCCGCACCGTCAGCGCCCTGTACTTCCCCGGCGCCACATCCAGCACCAACGGCCCCATCTGCACCCTCTTAATCTTTTCGACCAAAAACCCCACGCTCAAAAACATTCGCCTAATCTGCCGGTTCCTTCCCTCGATCAGCACCACCTCGTACCACGGATTCTCCGCATCCTCCGTCAACCGTATCTTCGCCGGGGAAGTTTTCACTCGCCGTCCGTCTTCAATCTCAATCGTAATTCCCGCGCGCAATTTGTTGATCGCCGATTCGTTCGGCTTTCCGCTCACTTTCACTAGATACGTCTTCGGCATGTGCGACCCGGCTTTCATCAACCTCTGCGCCAGCGCACCATCATTTGTCATTAGCAGCAGCCCTTCGCTCGCATAATCCAGCCGCCCCACGGGATACACTCGCTCCTCTCGCTTCGGAATCAGTTCCATCACCGTCGGCCGTCCCTCGGGATCGCTCACCGTGGTCACATATCCTTTTGGTTTGTAGAGGAGGTAGTACAGAAGCCGCTGCCGCCCGCCAACGGGCTTTCCATCAACGCAGATCGCATCCAGTTCCGGGTCTGCTTTGGTGCCCTGCTCCGTCACCACTTTTCCGTTCAGTGTGACTCGCCCCGCCGCGATAATCTCTTCCGCCGCACGCCGCGAAGCAATCCCCGCCGCCGCCATAATCTTCTGCAATCTCTCTTGCATAATCCCTTGGTCGATCTTGGCTCGTTCGATTTCTGCTGTGTAGGGGAGAGGCTTGCCCCTCCCGGTCTTTGATGACAAGGTGCCTTAGCTCGCGGCGGCTCTTCCCCGCTTTTTCCGCAATCCGACATATATCACCCCAACGGCCAGATATATTGCCACGTTGAGAAGCGCGACCATCGCCCATATCAGGTAGGCCTTCTTAGCCCCGGTCTCAAAATCAACGAGAGGAATCGTCAGAAGAACTGGGGGACAAAAAATAATGAACGTCACAGACAGAAAATTGTTCAGCACTGACCACGGCGAAGGATCAGCAAACCCCTGATAAACGAGCCAAACAATGGGGACTCCAAGGCCAACGGAAGCAAATTGGGAGATCGTTCGCCGATCTTTATTCATGAACTCCCCCGCGTTCCTCAGCGCTGGCCTGCCGTGGCGGGTCTCTGCGTTATCTTTATCTTTTCCTCGCCACTCGCTACTGCCGTTTCCTTCTTTGCTTCCTTTCCTACCTTAATCACCTTCCTCAACTCCTCCACTTCCTGCTCTTTCAACAATCTATATCTCCCCTGCGGAATCCCCTCCAGCGAAATCGTTCCCAGCCCAATCCTCTTCAATTTCTCCACCGGATGCTGCTCTTTCACGAGCGCCAGCCGCATCTCATCTTTTTTGGAATCCCGCATCCGGACTTCGTACCAGAAATTCGCCGCCCGCCCTCGCGAAGCGTCCGGCTGCCGCACCGTCTTCATCCGCACGCCAAGCTCTTTTCCCAGTCGCTCCAGATCGAGCAGCGTCAGCATACCTTTCACTTTTACGTGATACGCCTGCTCGATTCCGGCCCATCTCTTCAGCATCAACGCCGCCAGGTCGCCATCATTCGTCAGAAAGACCAGCCCGGAAGCTCCATACTCCAGATTTCCCACCGGATACACCCGCTCGGGGAACCCGCGCAAAAAATTCCGCAGAGTCCGGCGCCCTTCCGGATCAGCCATTGCCGAAACCACTTCCGGCGGCTTGTGCAAAGCCATATAAATCTGCCGCCCTTCGGCCTTTACAACTCTTCCCGCCGCTTCAATCTTGTCCTTCTCCGCGTCCGCTTTCGTCCCCAGCTCTTTCACCACGTGCCCGTTCACGCGCACCTGTCCGCTCAATATCAATTTCTCTGCATGCCTCCGCGAAGCAATCCCCGCCCGCGCAATAATCTTCTGTAATCTCTCTTGCATGTTTTGGTTTCACCCCTTCATCGCATCATCATCGCTAAAGCGCAACACCCGAAACGAGCAGACATGCAGCAAGAGCGACGATGGGGAGGAGAACGAACAACATAAGACTAAGCGCGACGTAGATTCGCTTACGACTCGCTGGAAGTAACCTGACATGTTCATCCCAAAGCCGGTGAATCTGCCGAGGGAGGTCTTGCGCCCACGATCCCAATTCAACTCGGTTATCTTCCGGCAATGTTCTGTTCATGTCAGCGCAGATTCCGCGCATTCAATAGAGCCATGAGAGGCCAAGAGAGACTGTTGCAAGAGCGGTGAAGATTCCGACAGCTCCGTGACGCAGGCTCATTTCACAAAGTTCTCTTTAACAAATGGCTCAATCCAACAGAGCGGCATTCCAAACCCCTCGAAGGGCTACGAGGAATCTCTCTTCCCATTTGCATAACTTCCCCGCCTTGCTTCACTACTCCCCCGCCGCTGCCGCCTTCGGAAAATCCCCGCTTTCCGCCTCCGGCATCCCCTCGTTATTCGCCGCGGTCTCTTCCAGTAATTCCTCCCGCGCTTCCATCTCCGCGCTTGCGTTCTTTTCTGCTGCTTCTTTGCTCGCCACCCGCCACTCGCCACTCGCCACTTCTTTTATCCTCGCTTCATCCGTCAAGCTCTCATCCACCGGAGCAAATCCTTCATCGCTCCCCAGCGCTTCCCGCGCCAGCGCCTCAAACTCCTTCAAACTAGGCAGTTCCTCCAAATCGCTCAATCCGAATCGCATCAAGAACTCTTTCGTCGTCTTATAAAGAATCGGCCGACCAATCACTTCCTTCCGCCCCGCCGTCGTAATCAGATGTTTGTCCAGCAGCGTTCCGATCACGCCCGAAGTATTCACCGACCGAATCTCGGAAATCTCCGGTCCCGTCACCGGTTGCTTGTACGCAATTACTGCCAGCGTTTCCAGCGCCGGCATCGAAAGCCTCAAAGGTGGCCGCAAGCTCTTGATGAACCGCCGCACCACGTCATGCTGTTGCGGCTTCGTGTAGACCTTGTACCCGCCCGCAACCGCGCGAATTTCGATCCCCCGCTCTTCCGCCGCGCAACTCGCCACCAATTCGTCGAGCGAAGCCTGCACCGCCAATTTTTCTTCCCCCAGCGCCTTCGCCAATTGCTCGATGGTAGCCGGCTCATCCGCCGCATAAATAATCGCTTCCAGCGCCGCTCTTCGTTCTTCGTTAGTCATGAAAGCCCTTTAGAGGAGGTTGAGGAAATAAAGGATGTCAAGGAGGTAAAGGGAAAAATCACAAACCAGCTCAATTGTGCGCTCTTCGAGATCTCAAATTACCAGCCTCCTAATCCTTTACTTCATTTACTTCCTCTACCTCCTCTACTTCCTATTTATATTCCTCATCAATCTGCTTGATCCCGCCATTCTCATCAAACGCCAGATCAAACATCTTGTCCCTCTTCACCAAAATCTCTCCAAACTGCTTTTCCTGAACCAGCGCCACGGCTTGCAGCTTCACCATCTCCAGAACCGCCAGAAACGCCACAATCATCGCGTGCCGCGAAGGACACGCCTCAAAAAACTGAATCAGATTCACGGAATCATCCGCGCTCGCGGAAATCTGCGCTCGCAACTGCCCAATCATCTGCGCCACGGTGAACTGCTCGTGCTGCAACTCGATCCGTGAAACCTCTTTTCGCCGCTCCAGCACTTGTTGGAAAACTTTCACCAAATCCACTAGCGAAACCACCAGATCCGCGTCTGTCCCTTCATCGTTGTAAAGGGACTTGTCCGGCTTCGACCAAACATTCTCTTCAATCTGCTGCTTCTGATACAAAAGCTGCGCCGCGGTTTTGAATTTTTCGTGCTCCACCAGCCGCTGCACCAACTCCGCCCGCGGATCGCCCGACTCTTCTTCGGTTCCTACCAGAGGATCAGGCGGCAGCAGCATCTTGCTCTTGATGTAAATCAGCGTCGCCGCCATATAAATAAATTCCGCGGACACATCCACGTCCAATTCTTCAAGTTGGTGCAGATATTCCAAATACTGCGCCGTAATTTTAGAAATTTGTATGTCGTGAATATTCATCTCCTGCTTCTTGATCAGGTCAAGCAGCAGGTCCAGAGGCCCCTCATACATCGGAATCTGTATCTTGTATCCCCCAGCCGCAGTTGGAGCGACCCTCTTCTCCGTCGTCCCGTCCCCCGTCAATTTGTCACCCGTCATTTTGCTGCCCGGCGTCGCCATTGTTCTCTCTGTCTTCTGCCGCAACCACAAATGCTGTCATTCCGTGCGCAGCGAGGAATCTGCCTTTTCTTCCCTCTTCTCTTCTTACTTACTTCTTTAACGCCAACGCCGCCCACGCCAGTAGCACCGTCAAGACTCCCGACAAAATTGCCGGCGGCGGCACAAAATACTTCAAACTCAATCCCAGGGTCACCAATAGCACTCCCACGAACGCCCAACCCAGCATGCCAATCGCCTGCGGGTTTGCCCCCGCGAGCGTCCCCATGTGCCATGCCAGCACCGCAAGAAACAGCAAATACGCGGTAAGCATCAGCCCGAATCCTTGGTAAAAGCCTCCATAGGTGTACGTCTTCCCCTCCACTTCCATCTTCACGCTGTCCATGGACGCGCGTAACGCCTGCCCTTCCGCGGTCGGCGCCTTGAACTTTATGAAGCCAAACGTGTGCCCAGCCGCAAACAGCACCAGAAGTACCGCAGAAATTCTGTACAGCGTCGTCGCCGTCATTCTCTCACCCCCATAACGGATCGCTCGTTGTCATTCCGGGCGCAGCGACGAATCTGCTTTGACTTCTCTGCGTCTAGCTCTTTTGTTTTTTCTCATCACTCGCCACTCGCCACCGATTTTCTCTTTTTCTCCCACCCCAACACCGCGTCTCTCACCCGTTCCATCGTCTTCTTCGCAACATCTCGCGCTCGAAGCGATCCCTCATCCAACATTTCCAGCACCCCCTTGCGGTCCTTCTCCCACTTCACGCGCCGCTCGCGCACCGGACCAATCCACTCAATCAAATGGCCCGCCATTTTCGCCTTGCACTCGATACACCCGATCCCCGCCGTCCGGCAACCCTGCGCCGCCCACTTCAGCGTCTCCGCCGTCGAGAACAGTTTATGCCAGTCATACACTGGACACACGTCCGGATTTCCAACATCCGTGCGTCTTTTTCGCGCCGGGTCGGTCACCATCACTTTCGTTTTCGCCCGAATGTCCGCGTCGCTCTCGCTCAGAGTAATCGCATTCCCGTAACTCTTCGACATCTTCCGTCCGTCGAGTCCCGGTATCCGCGGCGTCTGCGTCAGCATCACATCGGGCTCGGTAAGAAGATCGGGGGACGTAAAGTAATTTGGGTTGTTCCGAATGATCTGAAGGTACTTTACAAGGCCG
>Ga0075030_100003218_pt1 | contig 14881 bp, 16 predicted proteins | sample LitLauG_LLR_2012_FD_71393 | JGI IMG/M metagenome (GOLD analysis project Ga0075030, IMG submission 71393) | Freshwater sediment microbial communities from Pennsylvania, USA - Little Laurel Run_MetaG_LLR_2012 | ecosystem: Environmental > Aquatic > Freshwater > Creek > Sediment | place: USA... | reverse complement strand
GCGGGAGAACTCCTGGCTGTGGCTCAACTGCTGGATGGACTGCCCGAGCGGGTTTTCCTAATCGGTATTGAGCCGGAACGAGTGCGTACGGAACTGGGGCTTTCCGAGCACGTCACCGGCGCGCTTCCGGCAGCCCTGATGAGAGCGTGCGGGGTGGTGGAGCGGGCTTTGGCGGAGTTGAAGGAACAGGGGCTGTGCTGCGAAATGCACGAGATCAATTGTTAACGCGAAACGGCAGAAGCAAGAAGTCAGATTGCAGAAGTACTGAGCTGACGACAACGTTGAAGCGGGACCCTGCTTTCTCCGGCGAAATGCTAAGATGCCGGGAATGCCACTTCGCAGCAGACTCAAAAAAGCCACGCAGACGGCCGGCAAACCGGTGCGGCGAAAGGCCGAGCATCGCGACGGCGCCGAGTTGGTAATCATCACCGGCATGAGCGGTTCGGGAAAGGCCTCCGCGCTGAAGGCGTTTGAGGACCTCGGCTATTACTGCGTCGATAATCTCCCAGTCGAATTGATTCCGCGCTTTGCCGAGCTGGCATTGCAGTCGGGGGAGATTCCGCGCACAGCGCTGGTGGTGGACGTGCGCGAAGGCGCGCAGCTGGAAAAGTTGCCGGCCATCCTGAAGTCGGTAAAGCGGCTGATTCCGACACGGGTGATTTATCTGGAAGCGAGCGACGCGGTATTGTTGCGCCGCTTCAGCGAGACGCGCCGTCCGCATCCGCTGGGGACCGACGCGCCCGTGCGGTCATCGCTGACGGCGGAGCGGCGGCACCTCAAGGCCATTCGCGCCATCGCCGACCTGGTGATCGACACTTCGAAGTTCAACGTACACGAACTGCGATCGCACTTGACGGATCGCTTCAAAGCGCACGCGACCGGGCATCAGACGATTCTGGTTTCCTGTGTGAGCTTCGGGTACAAGCACGGTGTGCCGGACGATGCCGACCTGGTGTTTGATGTGCGATTTCTGCCGAATCCGCACTTTGTGCCGGAGTTTCGTCCCCTGACCGGGCGGCATCCGCGGGTGGCCAAGTACATCCGGTCATTTCCGCAGACGAAGGAGTTCATCAACCGTATTTCGGAATTGCTGGTGTACCTGTTGCCGCACTACGTTCGCGAGGGAAAGAGTTATCTGACCATCAGCTTTGGTTGCACGGGCGGACAGCATCGCTCGGTGATGATCGCCGAGGACGTTGGGAAGCGGTTGCGGACGGCGGGGTACAAGGTGAAGGTGGTGCACCGGGATAGTCCGAAGTGAGGTTCTCGGCGCCACACATTAGGCTCCAGGCGAAGGGGCTACCTAAAACGTCGAAAGCCCAAAGCACAGGGCCCATATAGAATTAGCACCTAATCGCATGGCAACCATCACAGTGGCGGACCCGGCTGACGCAGCGGCAGCAGCAACGCCGTCCCGTCAACTGACTCGGCTCTTGCGCTATGTTCTGCCGTACTGGTGGCAATTTCTGGCGTCGGTTGCGTTCATGGCGGTAGTCGGATTGCTCGACGCCTTTCGAGTCCTGCTGATCGGTCCGATTTTTGATCGCGTTCTGAATCCCGCTGCGCCAGGCAAGACCCTCCAGTTGTTCAAGATTCCGGGCACAGAGCGCATCCTCTATCTTCAGCAGTTGGTCCCTTCACATTTCCAACACCCGTGGACCGCGGTGGCGTTTGCGCTGGTTGCGGCAACGGTGCTGAAAGGGATCTTCGATTATGCCGGGACGTATCTGGTGAGCTACGCGGGCCTCGGAATGATTACCGACCTGCGCGACAACTTGTACAACGCGGTGCTCCGGCGGTCGGCGGCATTCTTCGCCAAGCACACGACGGGCACGCTCCTCTCGACCATCGTGAATGACATCGAGCGCGTGCAGTTCGCGATGTCGAATGTGCTGGCGGAGTTTCTGCAGCAGTTCTTTACATTGTTTTTCACGGCGGGCGTGGTCGTGCTATTGGGAGGAAAGCTGGCGTGGGTGCTGCTGCTGTTCGTTCCGGCTATTTTGTACTCTTCGCGGAAAATCGGACGGCAGGTTCGCAGCACAACCCGTAAGGGGCAGGACAAGCTGGCCGAGATTCAGAACATCTTGCACGAGACGATCACTGGGAACCGGATCGTTAAAGCATTCGGGATGGAGGCCTGGGAGATGTCCCGCTTCCGTACCGCCGCGATGCGGTTGTTCCGCGCGAACCTGCGCTCGGTAGCAGCATCCGCCATCAGCTCTCCGCTAATGGATATTTTTGGGGCAGTCGCCATTGGCCTGCTCTTGCTGTTAGGGCGAGACCAGATCAATAAACACGTCTTCACCGCGGGAACGTTCCTGGCCTTTATCGTAGCGGTGTTCAAGCTCTACGATCCGGTGCGCAAGTTTGCGCTTTTCAATAATAGTTTCCAGCAGGCGCTGGGAGCCTCGTCGGAAATCTTCCGCTTCATGGATATTGAAGACGAGGTGCGGGAGAAGCCAGGTGCGAAGCCGCTGGCGAAATTCCTGCGGGACATCCGCTTTGAGCATGTTTTTTTTGCCTACGAGAGCGGGGAGGGCTCGCGGGATATTCTGCGCGAAATCAATCTCGATGTGCAGGCAGGCGAAGTTCTGGCGGTGGTCGGGTCGAGCGGCGCAGGGAAAAGTACGCTGGTGCATCTGATCCCCCGGTTCTTCGATGTCACGGGCGGACGGATTTTGGTCGATGGGAGCGACGTGCGGGACGTAACCCTGGCCTCGTTGCGTTCGCAAATCGGGATCGTGACGCAAGAGACTGTGTTGTTCAACGACACGGTGCGCAACAACATCGCCTACGGGCAGCCGCATGTTTCGCAGCACCTAGTGGAGGATGCCGCGCGTGCCGCCCTGGCCCACGATTTCATTCTCGGGCTCTCGGAAGGATATGCGACCATGATCGGAGAACGCGGCGTGCGCCTTTCCGGTGGAGAGCGCCAGCGGATTGCCATCGCGCGCGCCATCCTGAAGAATGCGCCGGTCCTGATCCTGGACGAAGCGACTTCCGCGCTCGACAGCGAGTCAGAATCGCTGGTGCAGGCGGCACTGCAAAATCTGATGAGCGGGCGTACTGTGTTTGTGATTGCACACCGGCTGTCGACGGTGCGCCGCGCCGACCGCATCGTGGTGCTGGAAAACGGAACTATTAGCGACATTGGCGCGCACGAAGAACTGATGCAAAAGCTGGGCACGTACCGCCGTCTGTATGAATTGCAGTTTGCCGAGGCCGACGCGCCCAAGGCGGGAGCCGTGCCGCAATAGTCGCGATCGCGAAGGAATAAGGCTCTATGCCACTCCGCTCCATGACAGGTTTTGCGCAGGTCCGAGGGCAGGTGAACGGCCAGTTGGCATTTGCGCTGTCACTGAAATCGGTCAATCACCGTTTTCTCGATCTTCACTTCCGGCTGCCGTCGGACACGGATTCGCTGGAGATGAAGCTCCGGCGGTTGCTGAAGGAAAAGCTGGCGCGTGGACACGTCGAGGTGACGCTGAGCCTCGATTACTCGGGCGCGAGCGGGGTTGCATTCAACCGGCAACTGGTCGGCGCCTATGTGCAGGCATTCCGGTCGGCGGCGGATGAGTTCGGCGTTGCGGGTGAGCCCGACCTGAACGTCGTGCTGCGCATGCCGGGAGCAATGGATTCCGGCGCAGAACGGGCCGGAGAGGAACTCGAGAACGCCGTGATGGCGCGGGTGGAGGAGGCGCTCGCCAAGCTGAACGAGATGCGCGAAGAAGAAGGCCGAGGCATCGGGCAAGAGTTGCGCGATCGCATGCGGCAACTGGAGAAGGCAGGAACTGGCGTAGAAGGCCACCGCAACGCCATCCTGCGCAGCTATTCGGAGCGGTTGCAATCGCGGATGCAGGAGATGCTGGGCGCGCAAGTCGACAAAGAACGCATCCTGCAGGAGGCGGCATTGCTGGTGGATCGCAGCGACATCCAGGAAGAAATGGTGCGACTGACTACGCACGTGAAGCATTTTCTCGGCCTTCTCGACCAGGGCGGCGAGGTCGGCAAGAAACTCGACTTCCTGCTGCAGGAGATGAATCGTGAAGCCAACACGCTGCTGTCGAAGACCTCGGGGCTGGCGGGCGAGGCGCTGAAGGTCACGGAGATGGGCTTGCTGATGAAGTCGGAGATCGAGAAATCGCGCGAGCAGGTGCAGAACCTGGAATGAGCATCGTCTATATCGTGTCCGCGCCCTCGGGTTCCGGCAAATCCACGCTGGTGAATATGCTGTTCAAGGTGGTCCGACATCTGGATTTTTCGATTTCGTACACCACGCGGCCACCGCGGGGCAGCGAGCAGAACGGCAAGGAGTATTTTTTTGTCACCAGAGAACAGTTCGAGGCCATGATCGCGGCGGACGAGTTTCTGGAATACGCCAACGTGTTCGGAAACTACTATGGCACGGCCCGGCGCTTTCTGCGGCAGGCTGAAACCAGCGGAAACGACCTGCTGCTCGACATTGACGTGCAAGGGGCGGCGCAGATCAAGAAGAAAATTCCGGAGGCGGTGAGCATCTTCATCCTTCCGCCAGGCAGGGAGCAACTGGAATGGCGGCTGCGGAACCGGGGGCTGGATTCGGAAGCGGTGATTCGTCGCCGGTTGGACACGGCCCGCCGAGAGATTGAGAATTACTCCAAGTACGACTATATACTAGTAAATGACCGGCTTGAGCAGGCTACCGATGAGCTGAAGGCGATCGTGCTGGGCGAACGCGTGTGGCGTTCGGGCAAGCAGCCTTCGGCGGAGGAAACGCTTTTGCTGACGACTGCTCAGCAGTTCCGCCTGGAGCAGGCGCGGGAACGCGTGCAACCGATTCTGGACTCGTTTGAACAGGGGAGATGAAGTTCCTGGGGGAGAACGAAATGAAACTCATAGAAGGCTTCGACAGCAATTACCGCTACATACTGGTGGCGGCGCGGCGGGCCCGGCAACTGCAAGGCGGCGCTCCGCCGGTGATCGATACCGGGTCCCGGAAACCCTGCCGTATCGCGCAGGATGAAATTAAAGCGGGCAAAGTGAAATGGCTGATTCCGGAAGTTCCGAAGTCGCCGGAAGAAACCGCCGCCGAGGTGCTGGATAAGGCCGTCGGGCAGGATTCGTAAGATTACAAGCCGGCCGGAAGGCCGGTTTCGCTTTGTGCGGCAATTGGTGCGTTTGAAACGCGCGCACGGGTTGCGGCATCAATTCTGCAGGCGGGCACCGGGATTTGAATGAAGATGTGCCCGTTTTCTTCGCTATGAAAATTGCGCTCGGTGTGTCCGGGGGGATCGCGGCTTATAAGTCGGCGGAAATCGTCCGCCTGCTGCAGGACCGCGGTATCCGCGTGCAGGTGGTGATGACCCGCGCGGCTCAGGAGTTCGTTCGTCCTCTCACGTTCGCAGCGCTCTCAGGAGAGAAGGTCATTACCGATCTGTTTGGCTCGGACGAATCGCAGGCGAATGTCGAATCGGCCATTGAACATATTGCGATAGCGCAGGCGATCGATGCTCTGCTGGTCGCTCCGGCAACGGCCGATGTGCTCGCGAAGTTCGCGCAGGGAATCGCCAACGACTTTCTTTCGACTCTGTATTTGGCAACGACCGCTCCGGTCGTGCTGGCACCGGCGATGAACGTCAACATGTGGAACCATGCGGCGACCCAGGCGAATCTTGAGATCCTGCGGAAGCGCGGCGTCCGCATCGTCGACCCGAGCAGCGGATATTTGGCCTGCGGGATGACCGGCGCCGGGCGACTGGCGGAGAACGAGACAATTGTCGCTGCGGTGCTGGAGGCACTCGGGGCCTCGCAGGACCTGGCGGGCGAGACGGTAATCGTTACCGCTGGTCCGACGCGCGAAAAAATCGACCCGGTACGCTACCTGACGAACCGGTCGAGCGGGCGCATGGGGTATGCCATCGCTGAAGCGGCGCTGCGGCGCGGCGCGCGCGTGCTGCTGGTGAGCGGGCCAACGGCGATTACGCCTCCGGGCGCGGCAGAGTTGACGCAGGTCGAATCCGCCGAAGAAATGCGGACCGCGGTCTTGAAGTTGCTGCCCGAGAGCACGGTGGTGATCAAAACGGCGGCTGTGGCAGACTTCCGCCCAAAAACGGCAGCGGGGCAGAAGATCAAGCGCAAGGGCCCGATGACGCTGGAGTTTGAGCCGACTGCCGATATCCTGGCAGAGTTGGCTCACCAGAAGACTTCGCAGATCCTGGTCGGATTCGCTGCTGAAACCCATGACGTTCTGGAAAACGCGCGCAAGAAACTGGCGTCGAAGTCGCTTGATGCGATCGTCGTGAACGATGTTTCCCGCGAGGGCGTCGGCTTTGATTCCGACCGGAACGCTGTGACCATCATTACGCACGATGAGGTCGTCGAAGTCCCGGAAACCTCGAAGTGGGAAGTAGCGCAGCGCGTGCTCGACCAGGTAGTGAAGTTGCGCAAGCGGATAAGAATTTCAACTTAGAGACAGCGCCTCGGCTGTCCGGTCGAGCGAAAACTCGACACTGTTCCAGTTGAGCCGGCATTATTCCGGCGACGCACGGCATCCTAGCTGTTTGGCAGGTGATCCCTTGAAAACCGTCTCTTTCTTTGCACTGGCATTTGTATTGGCCGGTGTTGGTATGGCCCAGCAGTCGCCCGTCTCGGTGGAAGACGAACCACATCATCATGTCCTGCTGAAAAACGAATCTGTGCTCGTGGTCCGGGTAGCGCTCGCGCCGGGGGAAAGCACGCTGTTCCACACGCACTCGTATGACCGGGTGACCATTGATTTGACCGACACGACAATCACCCGGGAAAAGCTCGGCAACCCAGAAATCGTGCGCGAGGCGACGAAGCCAGAAGACGTTGCGGCGCCGGCGTTGAATGGACCTTTCATCCACCGCGTGCATAACATTGGCTCCGGCGTATTTGAGGCACTGGATGTGGAACTTCTCCATCGTCCAAAGCAGCCTGGCGGCACGGCGGCTGCGAAAGTGGAAGCGGAGAATCCCAGCGCGCGCGTTTACAAGTGGACACTAGAGCCAGGGACTTCGTCCCCGATGCATGCGCATGTGCGTCCCTACTTGATCGTCTCGGCTACGCCGCTGACGCTGAAGATGACGGATCCAGAGGGGAAGTCGTTTACCCATGAAGTCAAGGCGGGGGACGTTCATTGGGTCGATGCCAAGGTCACGCACACGCTGGCTAACGAAGGGACCACTGCGGGGCAGATTGTGGAGATTGAGTTGAAGTAAGTTGGCGATCGGCCCGTCGGTTGTTCGCGGGCGAGGGCGCCCGCGCCACACCTACCTTTTGTTATCCTTATTCGCAATGCCCGACACTTTGGACCCTGAACTGCGCCGCGCGCTTGCCGCGCGCATCCGCTACTACAACGAGATGGGGATCTATGACTTCTACCGGCGCGAGACTCGGGGAGAAGTTGCGGAGACCGCTGTCTTCGATGCCGTTGCTGCGTCAATCCATCCAGAATCGAGGGAAGAGATGAGTCCACGCAAGGCCGCGGCGGTCGCGGTTGCAGTTGAAGGAAACATCTTTGAGGTGCTTGTACCAAAGCCGGAACATGGCGTAAGCGATCCCGCGAAGGCGCTCAAGATCATCCGCGAAGACCTTGGCGATTGTACGCGTTGCCCTCTTCACAAGCAGGGGCGGAAGCAGATTGTGTTTGGTGTAGGCAATCCCGCAACGGATCTGATGTTCGTGGGTGAAGGGCCCGGCGCTGATGAAGACCGGCAGGGTGAGCCGTTCGTGGGGCGTGCCGGACAGTTGCTGAACAACATGATCAAGGCGATGGGGATCACGCGCGAGCAGGTGTACATCGCGAACGTGGTCAAGTGCCGCCCGCCGGGGAACCGCACGCCGGAGCGCGAGGAGTGCGAGACCTGCTCTCCGTTCCTGATGCGGCAGATTGCGGTGATCAAGCCCAAAGTGGTGGTAGCGTTGGGCGCGGTCGCGGCGAAAACTTTGCTCGCAATGAATTCGTCCATGGCCCAGCTACGCGGACGGTTTTACGATTTCAAGCCGACGGGCGTGGGCAGCAGCGATCCCAACTGGGACGGATGTAAATTGGCCGTGACGTACCATCCGGCGTTCCTGCTGCGCGATCCTCGGCAAAAAGGCGAGGCGTGGAAGGATCTGCAGATGGTGATGAAGGAGTTGGGGTTGGCAGCGCCAAGAGCAAACGCGTAGGGACAGCCACCCTCGGCTGTCCAGCCGGGTGGGGCCGACAGTCTGGACATCAATTTTGCCGCAGTCGATTGAATCTCCAGCGATCAATTAGCCAGCCGATAGCGTAATACCAGGCGAAGATCAACACCGGCATCAGAATCATGAAGCTCCAGACCTCGCTGGCTCCGTAATGCCCAAGAACACGAACGAGCGGCATCCCAACTAGGAATGTCGGGAAAGCCGACAATATCAGTGCCCTCGTTAGCAAGCCAGGATCCTCGATCGTGTGGGGCTCCCAGCTGACGCAGTTATCCTCCGCCTCCTTGCAAGGGGTTGTGGCGACAGCGTGGTCAACTTGGTGGGTATCAAGAGGAATCTGAGCCCACCAGAAGTACTTCCCGTGCGCCTTCTCATATCGGCGACCCTGCAGAGATTCGTACGTCACACCTCCAAAGAGCATCAAACCGATGGCAGGAAGAATCAGTTGCCAGCATCTCCGCATACTATATTAGACACCGTGGGGAATCTTTACCGTACATTCGCAAGTTCGACGTTGTTGGTAATCCTGCGGGGCCGGATCTTCTTGCCGATGCCGCTGCCTTCTGCGATTCTCAGGTCATAGTCGTTTTGAAGATTGAGCCAAAACTGCGCGGGGAGGCCGAAGTACTTGCCCAAGCGAATGGCCGTATCGGCGCTGATGGCGCGGTCGCCCCGGACGACTTCATAGATACCTGGGAAATTGAGAGCCTTCGCCAGTTCATAACCACTCACGCCCATCGGTTCCATGAACTCGGTCTTGAGGATTTCCCCCGGGTGAACCGCAAACACCTTCCGCGATTTGGCCATGGTCACTCCGCCTCTAGTGATAATCGACGATCTCGACCTCAAGAGCATTCCCGTCCCGCCACACGAAACAAACACGATATTGATCGTTAACCCGAATACTGTGTTGTCCCGTCCGATCGCCGCGAAGCGCTTCCAGTTGATTTCCTGGAGGCACTTTCAAGTTATCGAGCGCGACCGCAGCGTTCAAAATGGCGAGCTTCTTGAAAGCTCTTAGCTGCAGATCGGACGGCAGGCGGCGGCTTCTGCCCGACCGCCACAGTCGCTCCGTTTCCTTGTCGCGGAAACTCACGATCATTTGAATATGATACTAACGTAACACGATACTACTGTCAAGCGGTAGTATTGGGAAATGCGGTAGGATTTCTCCAGCCCGTACATGCCTACCTTCTGCGACGTCGCTCTCGCCGTGCCGCTGGACATGGCGTTTACCTACGCCGTTCCTCCCGGCATGGAACCGGTTGTCGGCGGGCGCGTGCTGGTGCCGTTCCGGCAGCAGCGGATGTCGGGCATTGTCGTCGAACTGCATGACCGCCCGCCGAAGGTCAAGACCAAGAAAGTTATCGAAGCGCTCGATCTCTCACCCGTCCTCGACGAACAACTGCTGAAACTTGGGAAGTGGATTGCCGACTACTACCTCGCGCCGGTGGGTGAAGTGTTTCGCACCATGCTGCCGCTCTCGGCGGAGTTCAAGCGGGCGATCACTTACCGCATCACCGACGAAGGCCAGATGGCGTTGCATCTGGCGGGGATGTCGGGGTCTCCGGCACGGTCGCGGCGCACTCCGGACGAGCAACTGGTCGAGTTCCGCGTGCTTGATTATCTGGCGGAGCGCGAGAGCGTGCGGGAAGAGCGCTTGCGCGGGGCGACGCGAGTGTCGCGCGCGCTGCTTGCCGGGATGGTGCGGAAGAAGTGGATCGCGCGCGAGGACGTTTCAGCGGCGCGAGATGCTGCCCGCACGGTGAAGGTGGCTGTGCTGGCCAGCGCGGAGACATCGCCTCCGCCGGACGGGCGAGTCGCCCGTCCCCACATTGGTAGCGATGCTGGAGCGCCGGGCGTCCCCGCCCGGCCGGACGGGCTCCATACCCAGCAGGAGACGGGCGAGGGCGCCCGTCGCTCCACCAAACCAAAGAAGCTCAACGAAAATCAGCGCACACTGCTCGACACCTTAGCGGCTGCGGGGGGCAAGGTTCCGGTCGAGGCGCTGCGCGGGGTCGAGGTTCCACGCACCACCCTTAGCACTCTCGTGAAGCGCGGGATGATTGAGTTGATCGATGAGCCGCAGGACTTCGCGATGTCGAAGATCAAGCCGCGGCGGTCACCTTTCGAGTTCGAATTCAATCCGGCGCAGAAGGAGGCGCTCGCGACGATTCTCGAAGGCGTTTCTTCGCGCAAGTTCACCGGCATGCTGCTGCACGGTGTTACCGGGTCAGGGAAGACTGCGGTTTATCTCGCCGGGATGCGCGAAGTGCTGGAGCAGGGGCGTTCATCGATCTTGCTGGTTCCTGAAATCGGCCTGACTCCGGCGTTGGCGGCCGACCTGCATCAGGCCTTTAGCGACGAAGTCGCGATTCTGCACTCCGGCCTTACGGATGCAGAGCGCGCCGAGCAGTGGCATCGCATCAAGCGCGGCGAGGCGCGGGTGGTCGTCGGCACGCGCTCGGCAGTATTCGCTCCGGTCAGCGATCTGGCGCTGCTCATCGTCGACGAAGAGCAGGATTCCTCTTACAAGCAAGAAGAAACGCCACGCTATCATGCGCGCGACGTGGCGGTGATGCGGGCGAAGATGGCCGGCGCCGTCGCTGTGCTGGGCTCGGCCACTCCCTCGCTCGAATCCTACTACAACACTAAGAAAAACAAGTATGCGCTGGTGGAATTGCCGGACCGTGTGGAGCAGCGCCCGCTGCCAGAGGTCGAGATCCTCGACATGCGGCAGGAGTTTCAGGAGACTGGGCACGAGCAGGTGATCTCGCGCAAACTGGCGGAGGAAATTCGGGACCGGCTGGAGAAAAAAGAGCAGGTCATGGTGCTGCTCAACCGGCGCGGGTACTCGCCGGTCGCGCTCTGCCGCGCCTGTGGGAAGACGCTCCAGTGCAAGAACTGCGCCGTGTCGATGACTCACCACAAGCGCGAGCACAAGATGGAATGCCACTACTGCGGGTACGTCGCCCACATTCCCGACAAGTGCGCGCTTTGCGGCAGCGAGTACGTGTATTTTGTCGGGACGGGCTCGGAGAAGCTGGAAGAATTGTTGCACGGCATGTTCCCGCAGGCCCGCATCGGGCGGCTCGATCGCGACACGGTCCGCGGGCGGGAAGATTTCGAGCGCGCCCTCAATGCCCTGAACGAAGGTGAACTCGACATGCTGGTGGGCACGCAAATGATCGCCAAGGGACACGACGTCCACGGCGTAACGCTGGTGGGAGTGGTCGGAGCCGACATTGCGCTCGGCCTGCCCGATTTTCGCGCCGCGGAGAGAACGTTTCAGCTCCTTACCCAGGTGGCAGGACGCGCGGGGCGGGGACAGTCGCCGGGCAAAGTCGTACTGCAAACTTATTTTCCCGATCACTACGCCGTGCAGTTTGCAGCGCGGCACGACTTCGCCGGGTTCTATGACAAGGAGCTGCAATTTCGCAGCTGGATGCACTATCCACCATATAGCGCGATTGCCAACGTCCTGATCCGCAGCGAAAAGCTGGACGATGCGCTCACCTGGTCCGGTGAACTGGGACGATGGTTCGAGAGGACGCGGCACGAAGGGATTCGCGTGCTCGGCCCGGCGGCCGCGCCGATTCTGCGGCTGAAGCGCGACTACCGGTATCACTTCATTCTGAAGTCGCCAAGCCGGGAGAAGATGAACACGCTACTGCGGGCGATGCTGGCGGAGGCGGCCGCGCGGAAGATTCCACGCACGCAGATCATCGTGGATGTGGATGCGGTGTGGCTGATGTAGTGCACGCCAACAATCTTTCGTCGCTTGCTGATAAGGGCCGGTAGCTGCAATCAGTTCTTGTGGAGGGAGTGCCGAATTTTCTCTCCCAGCCATTGGACGGCAGGCTGTCCTCCCTGGCGCCACACATCGCGTCCCGAGGCCTCTGAAAAAGGTGCAGGCGTAAAGGCCAGTACCAGCATGGCGACGCCGAACACCGCGACCCATTTCCGCGCTCCAGAGACTCCTGGATGGGCCGGAACCGGCGGATGGTGACTAGTGAGCCAGAGGACCACCGCCCAGAGCAGCCATCCCATCCAGCAGTACTTCATGAGCGGGATTAGCGCGAGGACGGTAAGGAATGAGATCCAACGATGCAACCGGGGAAGGACTGAGAAGAGTATGTGTCCACCATCGAGTTGCCCGCCCGGCAGGAGATTCAGCGAGGTAGCGAACATTCCAACCCAGCCGGCCACTGCGATAGGGTGGAGAGAAAGTGACGAGAGTGGCGCACCTGTATGTAGAATCCGCGCCGCCAAATGAAAAACCAGAGGGAATCCCAGTTCGTTGTCGGGTGCCCCGCTGCTCGATACCAACGGATGGGAGAGCGAGAGACCAGCCAGGACCGCAACGCACGCTGGGATAAATCCCGCGATCGGGCCTGCAATCCCGATATCGAACAACGCAGCCCGTGAGGGGATTGGGCTCTTGATGCGGATGAACGCTCCGAGCGTCCCAATCAGGCTGGGAAAGGGCAGAAAAAACGGTGGAGTTGCGTAGACGCGGTAGTAGCGCGCATAGAGGTAGTGTCCCATCTCGTGCGCGAACAATATGAACATGAGAGTAAGCGAGAAAGGAAGGCCTGGAAGCAACTCAGAAGGATGTCCAATCCAAGTTACAAAGGGCGCGAAAATGTTTTCATCCAGTGAAAACGCCGGTTGGTCGTGTAGGTAATGATCCTGCATGCGCGCCCCGACCACCAGCGTGCTGAACATGGTCAGCACGAAAAACAACACATAAAGCCACCAGCGCTGGCGCGGCGGCGTGATGATCCAGACTTCCTGCGGGCGCTCGTTTTCGGGAGCGAGTGAGGACGGCGGCGTGGGTTCAGACATGCAATCTCAAATCGGATGTGGATGCAACCCACTGCGGCCGGGGCGCGGGTTCCGCGTCGCCAGTCCGGCAGAGCCTGCCCGGAGGCGAGCCAAAGGGATGCCGGCGCTACTTAGTCAATCGACTGCAGTTCCTTGCCGGGCTTGAAGCGCACGGCCTTCCCGGGCGGAATGGAAACTTCGGCGCCAGTGCGCGGATTGCGTCCGATGCCGGTCTTGCGCGGGCGCACGTTGAACACGCCGAAGCCGCGCAGTTCGATGCGGTCGCCGGTGGCGAGCGCCCTCTTCATGCTTTCGAAGACGGTTTCGACCGCCAGTTCCGCCTTGGTTTTGGTGATCCCCGTGCGGTTGACTACTTCGTTGATGATGTCGAGTTTAATCACGCGGCGTCTCCCATTCCCCGAGGCAAAGCATGCCTCAAGTTATTGATGCTAAGGGAGATAGGGCGGATTGTCAACCGGGGGATCAATCTCGTAATATGGCAGCACCAGCCGAGAGAATTTGCAATTGGTAATTTCTAGTTTGTAATTGAACCCCGCCCAACCCTGGGGCTTCGATTGCGCAATCAATTACCAATTACAAATTACCAATCACAAATCCCAAGGAGCTTCATGATTAAGAGCGACCGCTGGATCCGCCGCATGGCGCAAGAGCACGACATGATTAATCCCTACTCCGAGAAGCAGGTGAGCGAGGGCGTGATTTCTTACGGTGTGTCCAGCTACGGATACGACCTGCGCGTGGCCGACGAGTTCAAGATTTTTACCAACGTCAACAGCACCATCGTGGACCCGAAGCATTTCGACGAGCGCTCGTTTGTGACCGTGAATGCCGATGTGGCGATTATCCCGCCGAATTCGTTTGCGCTGGCCCGGTCGGTCGAGTACTTCAAGATTCCGCGCGACGTACTGACGGTGTGCGTAGGCAAGTCGACCTATGCGCGCTGCGGGATCATCGTCAACGTGACGCCCTTCGAGCCAGAGTGGGAAGGCTTCGTCACGCTCGAGATTTCCAATACCACGCCCCTGCCCGCCAAAATCTATGCCAACGAAGGCTTGTGCCAGATTCTCTTCTTCCAGTCGGACGAGGTCTGCGAGACGAGCTATAAGGACCGCAAAGGGAAGTACCAGTCGCAGAAGGGGATCGTGCTGCCGAAGCTGTAGATAGCGGTCAGCTCTCAGCCATCAGCTCTCAGTTGGAGCGTCGCTCGCTCGTGTACATGGCCTTCGGTGATTGCATGGCAAATCATTCCAGGACTCTCCGTTCGAGTTCCTGGGGCGCGGAGTTCTTGATTCAACTTCGAGAACTGACAGCTGAGCCCTGATAGCTGACGGCTGATAGCTGACAGCTACTTCTTCCCGTTCTCGCCTTCCTTGAACATGTACTTGATGGCGGGCTTGTAGATCATCAGGTTGGGGGCACCGGTGCGGGTCAGCTTGAGGCAACTCTTGTCGTACCACTCGATAATGCCGTGGACTTCCTCGCCGTCGCGCAGCACAACCACCATGGGCGTCTTGCTCTGCATCTGCTTCTGGTAGTAGAAATTCTCGGCGTTGGTCTGCTCGGTCGGGGTGGTCTTCTTGGCGGTCGCGGCAGAGCGGTCGCGGCGCTCGCCGGGCGCATGGCTGTGCGTGTGATTGTGGTTGTGATCGTTGCGGCTGAGCGAAGGGCGGATCAGCTTGCGATTCGCGAAACCTTCCTGATCGCCGGACTGTTCGGCTGGTATGGGGTCGACCGTGTCTTTCATATCGCACCACCTGCGCGCATGGCGGCAGAATATGCCACAACACTTGAGCCTGTGATTGTGGGTCCTGAGGTGTGAACTTAACGTTTACGGTATCACAGC
>Ga0075030_100003216_pt1 | contig 14891 bp, 16 predicted proteins | sample LitLauG_LLR_2012_FD_71393 | JGI IMG/M metagenome (GOLD analysis project Ga0075030, IMG submission 71393) | Freshwater sediment microbial communities from Pennsylvania, USA - Little Laurel Run_MetaG_LLR_2012 | ecosystem: Environmental > Aquatic > Freshwater > Creek > Sediment | place: USA... | reverse complement strand
GATGCGTGGACCGACATCACGCCGCTCGCCCGAAACGAGTTCATCTGCTGGGTCCAAGATGCCAAGCAACCGGCAACCCGGGAGCGACGCATACGCAGGACCCAAGAGGAGTTGGAGGAGGGAAGGCGCAGACCGTGCTGCTGGCCGGGGTGCAGCCACCGGGAGCGCACTGGTCGTCAGGAGTCGACGTCGCGCCTTGAGGGGGCAAGCCGGCGTCACTAGGACCGTTGCCCTGACCCGGATGATGCGCGTTTGGTCGGGTCACCACCGATCTGTCGCAGGTCCCCGAAGGTACGCCGGATCCGTCGACCCCTGAGCCGAGGCCGGCTCGGATCGCAACGCAGGGCCGGTCGAGTTCTGCTGGAGTTGCAGAATTCGATCCGTCCCATGGATCCAGAGCTGGCCAGGGGACCAGAGCCGGGCTCGGTGCCACCAACGGCGTCGCATCGAAGATGCAACTCCCGTCGTGTCTCGGCGCTGGAGTCTTCAGGATAGTCCGTCGACGATGTTGGACGACATCGAAGCGTCGAAGATCTGGCGAGCGAGCGCCTCGGGGGACGCGACTGTCGTGTCGACCGTTAGGTCGTAGTTCATCGCCTCGTGCACGACGGCGGACGAACCCGACGCGAAGCCAACGTACCGATCACCGCGTTCCGCCTCGCGGCGAACCAGCTCGTCGACGTCGCACGTCACGCCGACCCAAAGGGCGCCCACAAGGCTGCTCCTCGCCTGCTCGCGAAGTGTCGCGTCAAGAATGACATGGTCGATCAGAAGGTCCACGCCTCCGCGCGACATCCTCGACCACGCCTCATGCGCGACTCGCGTCAAGTTGTGGAAGTCACTGCCGAACTCTGGGATCCACGAGGGCGGTGGGCCGTCGCCCGGCACGATGCGAATGCCCGTGCTCGCGAGTGCCGACGTGCCGTCGTCGGCGGGGACCTCCACGAACGACGTCGGCCACCCGGCGATCAGCACGTCGAGCCCGGTGGTCCACAGCGGCCGCGGCCAGAGCCGCTGCATCTCTCGGGCGATCGTCGACTTCCCGCTGCTGCTGGGTCCGTTGAGGACGATGAGGCTTGCGGGCATGGGGTGAGTCTGCGGCATCGTCGCGGGGACGTCAACGACCGGGCTGCTCGTCACGTGCGGTCGCCCGCCGCGACGCACAACCGACGTCTGAGTCCAGGAGAGTCAATCAGACCGATCGATCTGCCGGGCCCAGGAATTCGCCCGAGCCTTGGTCGAACAGGCTGAGCTCGTCGGCGTCGGGGGCCACGAACTGTGCGAACCACACGGCGAGATCATCCCGGGTGATCGGCGGGTCCTCCAGCTCGCGGGCGCGGACGCGAGCCCACAGCACGTCGAGGCCGACGTCCAAGTAGCGCAGCTCGACCGCCGCGCCGAGCTGTCGAGCCCGCACTCTCAGATCGTCTCGCTCCTGTCGTCCCCACGTACCCCACTCGATGACGACAGTCGCACCCAGCGTCAGGAGCTCTTGGGTCATCGTCCACTGCAGCGACTCGACCCTGGATCGCGCGCCTCGGTCCCACAGATTGAAACCAAGGTCCTGCATCCACTCGTCGGGGCACATCCTTATGGCCGTCCCGGCAGCACAGAGTCCCCGTGCCAAGGTGGTCTTGCCGCTCCCGGGAAGGCCGCAAATCATGATCAGTCGACCGTCGCGACGAGCGCCCTCCGAAATCGAGTCGTCGAATCGCACAGGTCCATCTTGCAGGAGTTGCCCGCAGCACGTTCGTGGCGCTCGCGGGGAAGGTGCGCTCGCCGAGGCCCGGCGGGGACGATGTGAATGGCGACCCGTCGATCTGTCACGCGCTGGAGCGCACGAGGTCCGGTCCCCGAGCCGACCACCGAAGCGCCCGGTGCGCACTGGCCGCGCCCGACGTGACGAGGAATGACCGAAGTGCTCCACGAGTCGAGTCCACAACTGCGCAAGCAGGACCCACGCTGAACGCGGTCACAATCGCGGGAGGCAGATCTCGAGCGTCGCCCGGTGCTGGCTAGCGCGGACGAGGTGTGTCCATCACGGTCCCACAGGACGAGCACGTCGCCGACCCCTCGGCCAATGCGGATCCACACGCTCTGCAGTACAGGGGAGCACGGTCGGTGGACCCGCAGTAGTGCAAGGCCAGGGCGTTCGCCTCCTGGGCCTTGCCGCACCACACGCAGTAGGAGGCGGGTGCGCCTGGGGGGCGCGGACTCTCGTGCGACGAGGGTGGCGCCTCGACGTCACTCGTCGCGCTCTCAGCGGCACCTGCCGACCCCGCAGGAGCAGCAGACGTCGATGGTGCAGTCGAGACCGCAGGTGAAACCGAGGACACCGTCGGCCTGGGTGCGAAGTACGCCGCGGGTGCCGGCGACCGCCTCGCCGCTTCCTTCGTCACGGGCCAGGTGGAGAACGCGAAGACCAAGAACGCTCCCCAGTTCACGAGGAATCCCAACAGGTCGATCACGGCTAGGAGGCCCAGCCGGTTGAACGCCCCGTTCAAGGACGTGGGCGGGGAGCTGTTGATTGCCAGGGCTGCGGCAATCTCGACGAAGAAGGTGATGAACGGAAGCAGGACCCACCAGCCCGAGTAACCGGCCTGCGAGAGGATCTTGACGAATGCGACGACGGTGACGACGAAGGCGGCGATCGCCAGCAGAAACATGATCAGGCCCGTGATGCTTGACACCGAGTCCACGATCATCACCCTCATGCTCGTCGCCCCCTAGACGGCACGCAGGCAGGTGGCGTCCGCGTGCGGTCGGATCGTAGCGGCCCCGCCCATCGATCAGAGGAACCTCACCGCGCGGGCCATCGGCGCGTGATCGGGAATTCGCCGCCGACGTTGGCCCGTCGCGCGCTCGTCAGGATTCTGTCGAGCCGCCAGGCCCAGGGTGCCGCAACCGCTTGACCGTGCGGACCGGGTTCGCTCGACGGCCGATGGCGCGAGGCTCAGCCCACACACACACACACACACACACACAGCGTGGGGCAACCTCCTGCGGCATCATCGTGTGGTGGCGATCGTCTTCACACCGCTGGGAGACGGGCACCTCGCGACCCTCGCGGAGTGGCTTCGGAGCCCCCATGTCAGCCGGTGGTGGCCCGATCCGTGCGAGCTGCCGCAGGTGACCGAGAGGTATCACCCCATCGTGGAGGGGACGGACACGGCGCACGGCTTCGTGATCGAGCTCGACGACATTCCGATCGGCTACATCCAGTCCTATCGGCTCGCCGACGAACCGCAGTGGAGTGCGACGCTCGCCGTCGCGATCGAGCTCCGCGACGCGGCGGGCATCGACTACCTGATCGGGGCGGCCGAGATGACAGGACGTGGATATGGCACCAGGGCGATCCGCGAGTTCGTGGCATCACTGTGGCAACGCTACGAGGACGTCTCGACCGTCGTCGTCCCCGTGCAGCAGGCCAACGTCGCGTCATGGAGGGCGCTCGAGCGTGCCGGATTCCGTCGTGCGTGGGAAGGGCTCTTGGACACCGATGAGCCGGGCGACCAAGGTCCCGCCTATATCTACGTGTTCGAGCGCGGGACGCCCGACGCCCCCGCGACTCGAGGGTCGTGACGGCCGCGCCGCGCGCCGACGCGGCGACCGAGGAGGTGACGAGTCGTGCCCTGCAATGGAGCCGGATGCATCGCGGGAGCCGAGGGTGCAGCCCGGGTCCGCGTCGACGTCGCCGAGTCCCGAGCTGGCCCCTGGAGTCGATGGGCATCAGCGGCGCGACGTGGTGTTCGCGGTGGACGGAGGTGGGGCGCCGCGCGGCCCAATGAATCGAGCGGCTCAACCGAATTGACCGGCGGCCGAAGCGACGTGGTCGTGAACCGAGGTTGCTGGGCGCACCGTGGGACAATCCGGGTCGTGGAGGCGTCGCTGGAGCTGCAGCGAAGCGGGCACTGGAGGGTGGCGGTGTGGAGCCTCCGCGTGGGCTACGTCGCACTCCTCGTGGCGTTCGCCGGTCTCGCCTCGGTGCTCATGGGTGCGACGCCGTGGGTGCTCGCCGCGGGTGTGATCACCTGGCTCGCGGCCGCTGCGGTGACCCTGGTGGAGTTCTTGGTGTGTCGACACGAGTACGCCGGAACGCGACCGGGGCTCTGGAGGATGCGCCTCCTTCTCATCCACGACACGGTCCATGCCCTCCCGTCTCCCGGGGGACCCGACTCCGCGGAGCGCTCGCTTCGCTGATCCCGGCGCCTCGAGCGCGCCGTGCGTCCAACTCCCGGCTCGCGTCGGCGCCCCGAAGCGAGGAAGGGAGCCTCGTCGCAGGGCGAAGGTGACGCGGCGCCGCCGCGAAGGCATGGCTCGATGAGCCGATCGGGGCGTCCGTGGCGAATGTGCCGCAGGGGGCGACGCGGTCCCGCGAGCCTCCTCGCCCTCGTAGTGCCACAATCGGTGCTGCGCCACGACGAGGCGCTCGATCAAGGAGGTCCCATGGGAATCCTCGACAAGGTCAAAGAGCAGGCCGCCGCGGCCACCGCCGCGGCAAAGGATGCAGCCGCCAAGGGGCAGGGCAAGCTCGACGACATGCAGGCCAAGAAGGCCGCCGACGCGATGCTGCGCGACCTGGGTGCGCTGACGTACGCGTCGGCGACTGGGCGCGACGGGGCGACTGCGGAAGCCGATGCACAGCGCCTGGTGAGTGCTCTGCAGGCACAAGAGGCCGACCATGGACCGGTGTCGCTCGAGCTCGAGAGCCCCGCGGGCAAGGGTCAGTAGTCCGTCGACCCCGGACGCGTCGAGGGCGGCACCGTGCGTGGACGGCGCGGATCGGTGGACCTGAGGCGCCTCCTCGGGCTCTCCTACGCACCGGAGCGCCCGTCGCTCTGGCGCGGCGCTCGTCGCACGACCGGCCGACACCTTGGCGAGGCGCACCTGTGCGGCATCGATTCGGGCACGTGCGAGCTGCCGAGTGGTGCTATCAAGACCAGATGTCGAGCACGCGGCACGTCCATGGCGACCTGCCGGCCCCCTTTGTGCGCGAGGTCGCTGACGACGTCTTCGCCTACGTGCAACCCGACGGGGGTTGGTGGATCAACAACACGGGCTTCATCCGCGGCGCGGACACCACCGTGTCGATCGATTCGTGCTCGACGGAGCGCCGGACGAGGGCGTATCTCGAGGCGGTCGATCGAGTCACCGGCGGAGCGCCGCGCGTCCTGGTGAACACCCACCATCACGGAGACCACACCAATGGCAACTGCCTTCTGCCGTTCGCCACGATCATCGGTCATGAGCGCTGTCGCGAAGAGGTGCTGCGAACGGGAATACAGCACTACGACGGGCTGTTCGAGCCCGTGGAGTGGGGCACCCTGCAGGTCGCACCGCCCTTCGTCACGTTCAAGGAGCGGCTCGACGTGTTCGTCGGCGACCTCAAGGTCGAGCTCATCCACCTGACCGACGCGGCGCACACGACCAATGACGTCGTCGCGTGGATCCCCGAGTGCCGTGTCCTGTTCAGCGGTGACCTCGTCTTCAACGGAGGGACCCCGTTCGTTGTCATGGGCTCGGTCGCCGGGTCAATCGAGGCGCTTCGGCTCATTGCGGACCTGCGGCCCGCGGTCATCGTCCCGGGACATGGCGCTCCCTGCGGGATCGAGGCGGCGCTCGCGTGCCGGTCATACCTCGAGTGGCTCCAGGTGACTGCGCGGCGCGGGATCGACGCGGGGCTGACACCGCTGGAGGCCGCCAGGGAGGCGGACCTCGCCGAGTTTGGCGAGCTGCTCGAGCCCGAGCGGCTCGCTGGGAACCTCCATCGTGCCTACGCCGAGTGCGCCGGCGCCGACCCGGGCGAACCGATCGACCTCGCGAGTGCATTCGCTGACATGCTCACGCTGAACGGCGGACGACCACTTCGGTGCATGGCCTGATCGAGCCGAAACCCCCGAGCACATCGGCGCACCGTTGGCGGCGCTGAGCGCCCGGGCGCCCCGAGAGCGGGCCGCCTCTCACAGGTGAGCGCACGCTGACCGGGTCGCGAACCGAAGCGAGCGCGCCCGCACGGAGCCTCCGTGCGACCTCCGTGTGCGTGGGTGCCGATGCGGCCGGGCGGAGGGGGTCCGTAGGATTCACTGACCGCCACCATCGGCGCAATTCGACGACTAGGAGCGACATGCCTGCGTACGTGATCTTCTTGGTGGACGTCAGCGACGCGGCGCGCTACGACAACTACAAGGCGAGGTCGGGGCCGAGCGTCGTGAGCGCAGGCGGCAGGTACCTCGTGCGCGGGGGGGAGTCCCAGGTCCTCGAGGGCGATCTGCCCGCAGGTCGGACGGTCGTGATCGAGTTCCCCGACGTCGCTGCGGCGCGGGCGTGGTACGACGGTCCGGAGTACTCCGAGATCCGACGGCTGCGCGAGGGTGCCGCGGACGTGACCTTGTACGTCGTCGACGGCGTCGACTGAGCCGGTCGGCACGAGGCGGCCCGCGCGAGCGCTCGGTCAGGAATCGCCGGGGTGCAGTGCGCGCAGCACGCAGAACTCGTTGCCGTCGGGGTCCTGGAGCACCACCCACGTGGCCTCGAGACCCTGCCCGACGTCGGCGGTCGAGGCGCCGAGGGCTACCAGTCGCTCGACCTCGGCCGCCTGATCGTCGGGGCGAAGGTCAAGGTGCAGGCGGTTCTTGATCGACTTTGACTCGGGGACCCGCAAGAAGAGCAGGTCGGGCACGATTCCCTCCTCGACGCTTCCCGCGGGAGGCTCGAGGACGACCTCATCGTCGTCGGAATGAGTCACGCGCCAGCCGAGCGCCGCGGCCCAGAAGGCCGCGAGGCGCGACGGATCGGTGGTGTCGACGCACACGCACTGGATGCGAACCATGGCCAACCCTATGCAGTGGCGAGCGACGCATGTCGGCGAAGTGCCCACTGCGAGGGCCGTCGCGTGCCAAACTCGTCGGAACGTGTCGGATCCGCAACCCGCGTCATGTCGATCCCCTGGGCTCCGGCCCACGACGAGCCGCGCCGCCACCGTTCGCGCGCTACGCCGGGGTCCGTGACGCCGCCGCTGCCGTCGAACCTCCTCGGAGCCGTGCGCCAGGAGTTCTCCAGGGCGTTCCATCCCCCCTTCGAGCAGGTCGCTGTCGTCGTCTTCAACGGCGCGTTGATGAGCTCGCTGTGGTTCTTCCTGCCGCCGAGCCTCAAGAACGACGTGTTCACGCTGCACGGCTCGCTCCTGTTTGCCGTCGTGCTGTCCGCATGGATGTACGCCGACGTGCCCGCGACCAACGTCATGGGCTCCGACGCGCGCCGGATGCTCCTCGCGATCGACGATCCCGTGATGCTTGGGCGCCTTCTTGACGCCAAGTCGATCGTGCTGTGGTCGCTCGTCACGCCAGTGAGCCTCGTCGCCGCCGCGATCGCAGGACTCCGCTCGCACGTCTACCTGGCAACGCTGTATTCGGCGGTCTGGATCGTGGTGGTGCCCTTCGGGGTCCTCGGGATCGCCGCGTGGGTCGGGATCCTCTGGCCGTACCACACGATGCCGGTCCGATTTCGTCTCACGCACGCGCACCCGCGGTTTCGGATGCTGTGGCGATGGCTCTTCTTGATCACGATTCCCTACGCCGTCGTCCCCATGCTCGGCGCACTTCTCATCTCCCCCTCGCTTCTCATCTGGGGATTCTCGACCTCGACGGGGCTCACCCGCCAGCTCCCGCGTGACTCGCTCGGCATCGGCATCGCCGTCGCGTGCGTCATCGCGGCGATCTGCTCGATCGGTGGACGGCGGGTGAGCCGGCGGCTCATCGCGCGCCGGCGCGACCGCCTGGTCGACTTCCTGTCGGACCCCACGCGGGGCTGAAGCGCACCCAGCTGAGCGCCGCTGCTCGGCGCGCTGGCCCCGGAGGCCAGCTTGGTCAGCGGCGTCTCAGGGGATCGGCTGGCCCATGGACTTGGCGATCTGGCGGAACCCCGCCTCGCACCCGCGCAGCCACGGTGCCCGGGCGTCGTTGGCGGGCGCGGCGACGCGCCACTGGGCGAGGCAGTCGGTGCGTGGGACCGAGGCCGACGAGGTGAAGGAAGCGAGACTCGCCGCGTAGGCCTGACCGACCGAGTACCCGTCGGAGAACGACCCTCCGGAGGAACCGCAGGCGCCCAGCACGAGCCCGGCGAGCAGGCCTGAGGCTAGAACCGTGACTGCCCTGTGCACGCAGTGACCTCACTTGGTGGCTCACCTCGAACCTACGTGATGCCGGCACACCGAACGGCAAACTCGGGTCCAATTCTTGGACGTGCACCCTGCGAGGTCCGGGCGGTGCACCCGCACCGGCGGACCCCCCGGGGGCCCAGCATCCTTCGACCAGCCGGGCGCTGCGAGGCATCATGGCTCCCGGCGCGCCGGCGGCGCCGAGGGCCAGGGGGAGAGCGATGGCAGCGACGAACACCGAGGCACCCGCGAAGCGTCATTGGCGCCTCCCGGTGCTCGAGGGGGTCCTGCCCATCGACCGCAAGCGGATCCCCACTGAGGTCGTCGCGGGCATCACGCTGGCGGCACTGGCGATCCCCGAGGTCATGGGCTACGCGACCATTGCGGGCATGCCGGTGATCACCGGGCTGTACACGATCCTGCTCCCGATGCTCGCCTTCGCCCTGCTGGGCAGCTCGCGGCACCTGGTCGTGGGCGCGGACTCAGCGACCGCGGCGGTCATGGCGGCGGGCCTGACGGGGCTGGCCGTGGCCGGCACCACGCAGTGGATCGCCCTCGCGGGCATGCTCGCACTGCTCGCCGCCGGCTTCTTGATCCTCGCCCGACTCATCGGCCTCGGCTTCCTCGCGGACTTCCTGTCGAGGACCGTGCTGATCGGCTTCCTCACGGGCGTCGGCATCGAGGTCGCGCTGGGCCAGGTGGGGGGCCTGCTCGGCATCCCCGAGGGCAAGGGCGTGACGATCCACGGCCACCAGTTCGGCGGAGCGATCGGAAAGCTGATCTCGACGCTCCAGGGCGCGTCGCAGGTCAGCTGGGCGACCGTCGCGGTCTCCGCGGCCGTCATCGTGGTGATCCTGTTCTCCAAATACGTGACCAAGGCCGTCCCCGGCGCGCTCATCGCCGTCGTCGGCGCGATCTTCGTGAGCTGGAAGTGGAACCTCGCCGCGCACGGCGTGGCCACCCTCGGCAAGGTGGCCGGCGGGCTCCCGCACCTCGGCCTGCCCTCGGTTCCGCGCGGCGAGATCCCCTCGCTGCTCGGGACCGCCGCATCGATCTTCGTGCTGATCCTCGCCCAGAGCGCGGCGACGTCGCGGGCCTACGCCGCGAAGTACAACGACGAGTTCTCCGAGGACACGGACCTCGTCGGGCTGGGTGCGTCGTGCCTGTTCGCGGGGATCTCGGGCACGTTCGTCGTCAACGGCAGCCCGACGAAGACCCAGATGGTCGACGGTGCCGGCGGGCGCTCCCAGCTCTCCCAGATAACCACCGGGGTCATCGTCGCCGTCGTGCTGCTGTTCTTGACGGCGCCGATCCAGTACATGCCGAAGGCGGTGCTCGCCGCGGTCGTGTTCCTCATCGGCATCGAGCTCGTGGACATCGCCGGGATGACCCGGATCGAAAGGACGCGCAGGGACGAGTTCGTCGTCGCCACCCTCACGGCACTGACCGTGATCGTGGTCGGCGTCGAGCAGGGCATCGTGCTGGCGATCGTGATCTCGATTATCAACCACCTTCGCCGGTCCTACCACCCGAACACCACGATCCTCGAGCCCCCGACGGACCTCCACGACGGCTGGCGGTCGGTGCCGCTCGCCGCCGACACGCGCACGATGCCCGGACTCGTGGTCATGCGGTTCGCCGCGGACCTGTACTACGCAAACGCCAACCGGTTCCTCGAGGACGTCCGCCTCCTTGTGGGCTCGACTGCCCCGCTGCGGTGGCTGTGCATCGACGCCGCGTCACTCACCGACGTGGACTACTCGGGCGGCCAGACGCTTCGCCAGGTGCTACAGGCGACGCACGGCGCCGGGGTGACCCTGGTGTTCTGCGAGATGATGTCGACGGTCAAGACCCAGCTCGATCGCTACGGATTGCAAGAGCTGACCGGTGACGACGTGCAGTACCCCGACATCGCCTCGGCGGTGGCGGCGTACCGGGGGCTCCCCGAGGCCCCCGCGGCGACCAGCTAGCGCGCCGGCGACCCCGGGCGGCGTGCGGGCCTGGCGCCATCGAGGCGCCCCGGGGACCTACGATCCAGCGGCCATGGCGCCGTCACGCAAGATCCTCGTCAAGGTCCCCGAGATCCTCGCTGTCTTCTGGGTCGTCAAGGTCGTCACCACGGCGCTCGGCGAGTCCGTGTCGGACTACTGCGTGAACCAGTTCAACCCCGTGCTCGCGGTGCTCGCCGGCGCAGCCGCCTTCGCCCTGGCGATGCTGGGCCAGTTCGTCGCCACGCGCTACGTCGCGTGGATCTACTGGCTCGCGGTCGCCATGGTGGCGGTGTTCGGAACGATGGCGGCCGACGTCCTGCACGTCAAGTTCCACGTCAGCTACCTCACGTCGACGTGCCTGTTCGCCGTCGCGCTGGCGGTCGTCTTCGCGGCGTGGCACGCCACGGAGCGCACGCTGTCGATCCACTCGATCGACACGCGCCGGCGCGAGCTGTTCTACTGGGCGACGGTGCTCACCACCTTCGCCCTGGGCACCGCGGCGGGCGACATGACCGCCAAGACCCTGCACCTGGGCTACGCGGGCTCGACGCTGCTGTTCGCCGTCCTGATCGCCGTGCCCGCGATCGCGTGGCGGTGGATGGGCATGTCGCCGATCCTCGCGTTCTGGTTCGCCTACGTCGTGACGAGGCCGCTCGGCGCCTCCATCGCGGACTGGCTGGGCAAGCCAACGGCGAGCGGGGGCCTCGGGCTCGGCGACGGGGTGGTCGCGGGCGCCCTGGTCGTGATCCTGGTCGGCTTGGTGGGCTACCTGAGCCTCACGCATGTCGACGTGCGCCACGACCCGGCCGACGTGCCGTCGCCCTAGCGTCAGCCGGCGGGGGCGTGCGATGCCGCCGACGGGCAGGGCAGGGTCGAGGTGAGGATCCAGTAGCGGTAGCCGGGAACCGAGACGGGACCTCGCAACACCACGAGGCCGCCCGCGGTGGTCAGCGCGCGCAGGAGCGACATCGGCATGGAGGGCCAGTCGCTCGACTCGACGTAGACGACGTTCCCGCAGTGCCCCCGGACCCTCGCGACCGCCGCCGCCGCCGAGGCGGCGTAGCCGCCCTCGATGGGCGAGCCGGGGATCACGACGACCCTGGGATCGTCCGAGCGAGGGAAGTACCCGTTGTTGTACAAGTCCGAGTAGCCGATGTCCACGCGGTGCGCGACGTAGTAGGCCCACGGCCACCGTGCGGTCCCTCCGATGACGACCCGACCGTGCTCGGCGAGCGTGGCGTCGACGACCTTTGCGACGGCGGCGAAGTTGCCGCCTGGGTAGGTGGGGCGGTGGGTCACTCGATCGACCGCCACGAGACCCGAGACGCACAGTGCGGCCACCAAGGTGCCCACCGCGACCGCCGTGCCGGCACGCCGCGCGAGGTGCCAGGCGACCGTCGCCCCCTCGGCCACGAGCATCGCGAGCGCGGGATACAGGTAGGCGTCCGTGCGCCCGGTGCCGATCGGCACCAGTGAGGGGACCGACATCGCGAGCGCTGCGACGATCGCCCCGATGCCCAGCAGCTGGCGGCGCCAAGCGACGAGACCCGCGAGCACGAGCATGATGAGCGCGACGCGATCGATGCTCCCCAGGCCGTGCAGTGCGAGGCCCGGGGTGGTGTCGCCGAGTCCGCCGACCAGGCCGCTCGTGATCGTGCGCACCGATCGCACGAGGCCGTGGGGGGAGCTGAGCACGAGGTAGTTGCCGATCCAGCTGTGCCGCAAACGCGGCGAGATGCCGCCGCGAACGGCGACGTAGAGTGCGGCGAGCCCGATCGCGGCCGCCACCGCCGAAGCGACCAGGCGCGTCGTCAACCTCCTGCGAACCGCGGCGTCCGCCACGAGGACCACCCAGACACCGACGACGAGCGGCACCGGGGTCAGCGACACGCAGCAGACCCCCACGGAGGCTGCCGCGAGCCACCAGGCGCCCGCAGCGCCGTTGCGCCGGAGGCGCTCGGCGAGCCACAGGATGAGGCAGGCCCCGAGCAGGTCGAACGCGTAGGGCTTCAGTCGCGTCGCGTACTGGACGTCGGCCAACGAGGCGGCGACGACGCCCGCGGCGACGAGGGAGGCCGGGGCCGAGAGCCCCCACCACCTCGCGAGCCGGCCGACGATCACGATGCCGGCCACCGAGGCGACGAAGGTCGGCAGCTGGTCGACCAGGAGGCTGTGGGGGAACCAGCCGGTCCAGAAGCGCTCGGCGAGCACGAAGCCGGGCGTGGTCACGACCATGCGCGTCGCGGTTCCTAGCGCCACGCGGTGCGTGAGCGCCACCCAGGCATCGTCTCGGTACAGCGTCCCGGTCGACAGCCCGCCCGCGCGCGCGATGGCGCCCAGCGCCGCGATGAGCGCGAGCCACCACCACTCCGCGGCGCTGACCCAGCGCAGCGAGATGGCCCGCGCCGCCAGCGTCGGCGACGGGGCGACCGTCACGGGGGGAGCCGGTGACTCCTCGAGGGTCGTCACGATCCGGCGAGCCGCGTCGCGTCGAAGGTGACGGGCGCCCTCGCCAACGCCCGCCAGTTCCGGGCCGCGGCGATCCCAATGGCGACGCCGCCAATGGCGAGGGCGACCCCCGCGCCCTGGACGAGCAGGGAGCCGAGGTGGCCGTCCTGGCCCAGCCACAGCCGCTCGTCAGCGGCCCGCACCAGGCCCCAGACGACCATCGCGATGGACGTCAGCGCCCCGGTGGGCGGGCGCACGCCGCGGTGCCGCGCCGCGAGCTTGTCCAGCTGGTGCTCGACGACCAGCAGGATCACGAGCAACAGCCCGTCCTCGATGGCCTGGATGATCGGGACGGGGATCCGGCGTCCGGCCTGGCCCGCGTAGTACATCCCGAACCACTGCGTGGTGCGGTGCCCGCCGCCGGCCACCATGAGCTGGGGTCCGAGGAGCCGGCCGATCGCCCACCCCGCGGCGAGCGCGGGCACGGCGATGTCGAGACCCTCGAGCACGCCGACCTCGGGGCAGCGCCGGTGCGTGATCCACAGCGCCGTCGGCACGGCGAAGAGCAGGCCGCCGAATGACGCGAGGCCGCCGTGCCACAGCGCGAACACCTGCAGCGGGGCGGCGGAGTAGTCCGACAGGTGCGTGAGCACGTGCAGGAGGCGCGCGCCGAACAGGGCGCTGACGACGACCCAGACGCCGAAGGACACCAGCCAGTCCGTCGGATAGCCGCGCTGCTTGACGCGTGCGGCGAGGTAGCGCCAGGCGACGTAGAAGGCGATCGCGAGCCCGAGGCCGTAGGTGTGCAGCTCGAGGGGACCGAGGTGGAACGCGGTCGGGATCGGGCGCACGGCCCGAGACTACGGCCGGCCCGCGCCAGCGAACCCGTAACCGAGACGCACGGGCGTGAGCCACACCACGGCACCGGTGTAGGGCGCCTCGATCATCGTCCCGCCGCCGACGTACATCGCGACGTGCTCGCTGCCGCCAGGGCCGTAGAAGAGCAGGTCCCCGGGCTGGAGGTCCGAGACCGGGACCGGCGTCGAGGCGGCCATCTGGGCGCCTGAGTAGTGCGGGAGGTAGACGCCTGCGGCGTCCCAGGCGAGCATGACGAGTCCCGAGCAGTCAACACCGGAGCGCGAGGCGCCACCCCAGACGTACGGCACGCCGAGGAACGACAGCGCCGCGCGGACGGCGATGTTCCCTCGCGAGTCCGGCGGCGGGGCAGGGAAGCTCTGGGTCGGGGCGGTGATCTGCTGCTGGCTGAAGGTGTTCGACGCGGCCGCGAGGGCGGCCTGCTGCTGCTGGCGCAGCGTCTCGCGGACCGAGGCGTCGGCCTGCTGGAGCTGGCTGTTGATGTCGATCTTGAGCGCCGAGAGGTGCTGGATCTGGTTCCTCTCGGCGGCCTTGGCGAGGTCGGCGGCGCGCAGCGCGTCGTTCAGCTGGCGCTGGTCGGCGGCGAGGTTCGCCTGGGCGTTCGTGAGGTTCGCCACCGAGCCTGAGAGGTTGCCCTCGGCGACCTGGTTGTACACCGAGGTGGCCCCCAGCTCGTTGGCGTTGGCCGCGAACAGGGGATTCGTCGACGCCGTCGAGCCGCTGTTGACGTAGGCGTTGACCGCGGCGGCCTGGAGGCTCGAGCGGTCACGGCGAACGGCGCGCTCGTCGCGGGCGATGATCGCCCCGGACTGGTCGATCCGGTTCTTGAGCTGCTGCGCCTTGATTTGGTAGAAGTCGAACTGCTGGCTCGCCGCGGACTCCTCGTTGCCGAGGGACTGCAGCTTGGCGCTGAGGGCCGCCGCCTGGGCCTTGGCGCTCGTCACGTTGCTGGCCGAGGCGGGGCGTGCGGAGTCGATCACAGTGCCCGAGCACACTGCGACAAGGGCCAGTGTGGGTGCTAGCACCCACCGGAGCCGCCGAACGCTCCTGATCAGCCGCGGCGTCGTTGGGCGCACGGAGCGCGCGACGTCGGTCACAACTCGGACAGTCTTGCAAACGGGGCGCACCAAGGCAACGCAGGCACCCTAAGAATCCGCACAGCGGCATGGTCCTCCCTGATCAAGGGGGCTTTCCTGCCCCGGGCGGCGCAGGGGTAACTTGGCCGCATGGGCACGAAGATCCAGTTCAAGACCGCCTCGGGCGCGACCGCACAGGGGTACCTCGCACAGGGTCCCGCCGGTGCACCCGGGGTCATCGTCATCCAGGAGTGGTGGGGGCTCGTCCCCCAGATCGAGGCGACCTGCGACAGGTTCGCCGCAGCCGGATTCACCGCCCTCGCGCCCGACCTCTACGACGGTCGC
>Ga0075030_100003210_pt1 | contig 14909 bp, 10 predicted proteins | sample LitLauG_LLR_2012_FD_71393 | JGI IMG/M metagenome (GOLD analysis project Ga0075030, IMG submission 71393) | Freshwater sediment microbial communities from Pennsylvania, USA - Little Laurel Run_MetaG_LLR_2012 | ecosystem: Environmental > Aquatic > Freshwater > Creek > Sediment | place: USA... | reverse complement strand
CGATCCATCGCCCAAGAGACCCTCGACGTCTACGCCCCGCTGGCGCACCGCTTGGGCGTCCAACAGGTCAAGTGGCAGCTGGAGGACCTCTCCTTCGCCACCTTGCACCCCAAGCGCTACGCGGAGATCGAACAGATGGTCGCCGCGCGACAGCCCGAGCGCGAGGCCTACCTCAGCGAGGTCATGGGCGTGCTGAGCGAGAAGTTGAAGGGCTTTGGCATCGTGGCCGAGGTCACCGGACGACCCAAACACCTCTGGAGCATCTACGAGAAGATGGTCGTGGGTGGTAAGGAGTTCGACGATATCTACGACTTGGTCGGCCTGCGGGTCATCGTCGAGGACGACCGCGACTGCTGGGCCGTGCTCGGGGCCATCCATTCGTTGTGGTCGCCCGTGCCGGGTCGCTTCAAGGACTACATCAATTCGCCCAAGTTCAATCTGTACCAGTCGTTGCACACCACGGTGATCGGCCCGCGGGCCAAATCAGTCGAGGTGCAAGTGCGTACCCACGAGATGCACCGGCGCGCCGAATTCGGTGTGGCCGCGCACTGGAGCTACAAGGAGGGCGCGACGCCCCAGGAGATCGCGTGGATGCAGCGCCTGGCCGACGTCCACGAGGAGGAGCCCGATCCCATCGCGTTCCTCGAGGCTCTCAAGCTCGACCTCGGCCAGGACGAGGTCTACGTCTTCACGCCCAAGGGTCGTGTCATCGCACTGGTGGAGGGCGCGACCACGATCGACTTCGCCTACGCCGTCCACACCGAGGTGGGGCACCACTGCGTGGGGGCCAAGGTGAACGGACGCCTCGTCCCCCTCGAAACTGTCCTGCACTCCGCCGACGTGGTCGAGGTGGTGACGAGCAAGAACGAGTCCGCCGGGCCATCGCGCGACTGGCTCAACATCGCTCAATCGTCGCGGGCCAAGTCCAAGATCCGCCAGTGGTTCCAGCGTGAGCGGCGTGAGGACGCCATCGAGGGCGGCCGTGAGGAGCTGACCAAGGCGTTGCGCCGCGAGGGCTTGCCCATCGCCACGTCGCTCTCGTCGAGCGCTCTCGAGGCGGTAATCCTGTCGCTCAACCTCGAGAACCTCGAGGCCCTCTTCATGGCGATCGACTCGCACCAGATCTCGGCATTGGCCGTAGTCCAGCGCCTCGACCGCGAACTGCACGGGGGAGAGGCCGAGCAACTCCCCACCACCGTCACGCGCGCGCCGCGCAACAATCGCACCACCCGTCGCAGCGCCGGGGTCTACGTCGAAGGCCTCGACGACGTCATGATCCACTTGGCTCGCTGTTGTTCGCCGGTTCCCGGCGACGCGATCATGGGTTTCATCACCCAGGGACGCGGGGTGTCGGTGCACCGCGACGACTGCTCCAACGCCGTGGCGCTGGCGCACCGGCTCGGCGAGCGCATCATCGACGTCGAGTGGGACGGAGCCACGCACGGTCAGTATCGCGTGGCTCTGGAGGTCATGGCCTTCGACCGGGCGCGCCTGCTACTTGACGTCTCCAAGGTCGTCGCTGAGTACCACCTCAACATCATTTCGAGTTCGACAGCCACGTCGGGTTCGCGCATCGTGCGCATGCTCTTCGACGTGGAGCTGGCCGATCCCAGCCACCTGTCGAGCCTGCTCGCCTCGCTCAAGTCCGTGGACGGGGTCTTCGACGCCTTCCGCCAGATCCCGGGACACCACAAGACATCATGAGCTCCTCATTCCAGGCCCCCATCGGTACTCACGACGTCCTAGCGCCTCAGTCGGCGCTCTGGGAGGGCCTCGTCGCCACCTTCGCCGACTTCGCCTTCCGCTTCGGTTTCACGCTGGCGCTGACTCCGATGTTCGAAGAGATCGGCGTCTTTAATCGTGGCATCGGCGAGAACAGCGACGTCGCGACCAAGGAGATGTACGTCTTCCAGGACCGCGGCGAGCGGACCTACGCGCTGCGTCCCGAGGGGACCGCGTCGGTGGTGCGCGCCTTCGTGCAGCACCAACCGACCACTCCCTACAAGGCGTGGTACGTCACGCCGGCGTTTCGCTACGAACGGCCCCAGGCTGGGCGCTACCGCCAGCACCACCAATTGGGTGTCGAAGCGCTCGGCAGCGACGATCCGGCCATCGACGTCGAGGTCATCGCCCTGGCCTGGCGCTTCTACGGCGCCCTGGGTCTGACTCGGGTGCGCCTGCTGATCAACTCCATGGGTCACGACGAGTGTCGCGGGCGCTATGTCGACGTCCTGCGTGGTTACCTCGAGGAGCACCGCGACCAGTTGTGCGATGAGCACCAGCTGTCGTGGTCGACCAACCCCTTGCGTGTGCTGGACTGCAAGAAGGCTCCCTGCGTAGCGGTCATCAACGACGGACCTCTCCTGCCCGACTTCCTCTGCGCCGACTGTGCGGCGCACTTCGAAGCGGTGCGCCGCGGCCTCGCGGAGTTGGGGATCGAATCGGTGCTCGAGGCGCGTCTAGTGCGCGGCTTCGACTACTACACCCGCACCACGTTCGAGTTCGTGGCCGACGCGCTCGACGGCGCGCAGAACGCCATCGGTGGTGGCGGTCGCTACGACGGGCTGGCCGAGCAATTGGGCGGCAAACCCACCAGTGGAATCGGCTTCGGATCGGGGATCGAACGCCTCCTGCTCGCCCGCGAGGCCGAGGGAATAACGTCGAACCTGATCAACCGCACTATTGATGTGTTCATCGTGGACACGACGGGCGCCAACGTTGCGAGCGTGCTGGCCGACGAACTCCGCCGCGAGGGCTTCGCGGTGGAGCGCGCCTTCGACGCACGCTCGATGAAGTCCCAGATGAAACTGGCCGATCGCTCGGGTGCGCGGATGGCGCTGTTGATCGGGCCCCAGGAGCTCGAGTCGGGTCAGATTACGATGAGGGACCTAAGGAGCGATGACTTCGAGCAGGCCCAGCAACGCGTGGCTCGCGAGGACCTTCGACGCGCCCTGCGTGATCGCCTAGACAAGTAAAGAGACCATGACCGACAAATACGAAGCAACGAGCATGCGCGACCTCCTGTGCGGATCGGTCGACCTGACGGCGATCGGGGAGCGCGTGAGCGTGTGCGGCTGGGTGGCCAAGCGTCGCGAGCACGGCGAGCACCTGGCGTTCCTCGATCTTCGCGACCGTTCGGGCATCGTTCAAGCCGTCGTGGACGGCACGGTGGACGTGCGAAGCGAGTACGTGGTGCGCATCACCGGCACGGTCTCGCTACGACCCGAGGGGACCGTCAACGATCGCCTCAGCACCGGTGAGGTCGAACTCACCGACTGCGTCGTCGAGATCCTCTCGGCGGCGGAGCCGCCCCCCTTCCAGATCGACGAGCGCTCCGATGTCGATGAACAGGTTCGCCTCAAGTACCGCTACATCGACGTGCGCCGCGAGAAGATGCAGCGAAACCTGCGACTGCGCGCTCGCGTCAACGCGACGCTGCGGCGCGCCATGGAGCGCCAAGGCTTCTGCGAGGTCGAGACCCCGCTGTTGTGGGCCCCGACCCCCGAAGGGGCGCGTGAGTTCGTCGTGCCCTCGCGCCTGCATCCCGGCGAGTTCTACGTCCTTCCCCAGAGTCCCCAGATCGCCAAGCAGCTCTTGATGGTGGGGGGATTCGACCGCTACTTCCAGATCGCGCGCTGCCTGCGCGACGAGGACCTGCGCGCCGACCGGCAGTTCGAGTTCACCCAACTCGACGTCGAGGCGAGCTTCGTGACCCAGGACGACATCTTCACCTTCGTCTCCGAAGCGGTGCTCGACGCTGCCGAGGAGGCGACCGGGCAACGACCGGGGCCAATCGCCACGATGACCTGGGCCGAGGCGCTCGATCGCTACGGCACCGACAAACCCGATCTGCGCTTCGCGATGGAGTTGCACGACCTCTCCGAGGCGTTCGCCTCGACGCAGGTCAAGGCCTTCTCCGCGCCCACCGTCAAGGTTCTTCGCGTGCCGGGCGGAGCAGAGTACTCACGCTCTCGACTCGACGCCTTGACCGACCAGGCCAAGGGGCTCGGCGCCAAGGGACTCGCGTGGTTCCGCGTCACCGCTCAGGGACTCGACTCGCCCCTGGCGCGCTTCCTCAACACCGAGGAGGCCGCGGCGATCGCGGGGGTCGACGGCGCCCAGGTCGGCGACCTGGTGCTCGTGGTGGCCGACGAGTACGCGCTCGCCTGCAAGGTGCTCGGAGCCCTGCGCCTCGAGATCGGCGCTCCACCGGTCAGCGAGGGGCCCCACCAGTACGTCTGGATCACGGAGTTCCCCCTCTTCGAGGGCGTCGACGACGACGGACATCTAGTCTCAGCCCATCACCCCTTCACCATGCCCCACTCGGACGACCTCGACCTGATCGAGACCGACCCTCTCAAAGTGCGTTCACAGTCCTACGACCTCGTCCTCAACGGCTGGGAACTCGGCAGTGGGTCGGTGCGCATCCACCGCGCCGACATCCAGTCGCGGATCTTCTCAGCCCTCGGGATCAGCGACGACGAGGCGCAGAGCCGCTTTGGCTTCCTGCTCGGGGCCTTCCGCTACGGCGCACCACCGCACGCGGGCTTCGCGGTGGGGATCGACCGTCTCGTAGCCATCTTCGCCGGTGAGGACAATATCCGCGAAGTGATCGCGTTCCCCAAGACGCAGTCGGGCACCGACTTGATGACCTCGGCGCCCAAGGACATCACCGAGCGCCAACGACGCGACCTGCGCCTGAAGTTCACCCCGAAGGTGTAACGACGTCCCTCTTCGACGACGCCAGGGCCCAGCGCCTGCGCGCGAGCGCGCCCTTGGCGGAGTTGTTGCGCCCCACGAGCCTCGACGACATCGTCGGGCAGGTCCACCTGGTCGGACCCGGCGCGCCACTGCGGCGCATGGTGGACGCCCAGCGCCTCACCTCGATGATCTTCTGGGGGCCGGCGGGCACCGGCAAGACGACCTTGGCGCGCATCGTGGCGGCCTCGGCGGGCTACGCCTCCGACAGCGTGTCAGCGGTCTCGAGCGGCGTCAAGGAGGTGCGCGAATGTCTCGAACGGGCGCGCCAACGCCTCGGCGAGCGCGCTCAGCCCACCGTGCTGTTCATCGACGAGGTGCATCGCTTCAACAAGTCCCAACAGGACCTCCTGCTGCCGGCCACCGAATCGGGTGAGATCGTCCTCATCGGCGCGACCACCGAGAACCCCTACTTCGAGGTCAACGCGGCCCTCATGAGTCGCACCACGCTGTGGCGACTTCACCCGCTCACTCCCGAGGACCTCGCGGTCCTGTTGCTCCGCGCGCGAGCGCTACGCGACGTCGATATCGAGGACGAAGCGACTGACGCCCTCGTGGCCAGCGCCGACGGTGACGCGCGCTCGATGCTGACCACCCTCGACACCGCGTTCATCCTGGCGAGCGCCGATCGCGTGGATGGCGCGCGACCGGTCGTCACCCTCGACCACGTGATCATGGCGCGTGACGGACGTGTCGTGCATCAATCGCGCGACACCCACTACGACCAGGTATCCGCATTAATCAAATCGGTGCGCGGTTCAGACCCCGATGCGGCCCTGTACTGGCTCATCGCGCTCCTCGAAGCTGGCGAGAGCGCGAGGTTCCTCGCGCGACGCCTCGTGATCCTGGCCTCCGAGGACGTGGGGCTCGCCGATTCCCAGGCCCTGGTGGTCGCCGAGGCGGCGGCGAGGGCGGTCGAATTCGTGGGGCTACCCGAGGCGCGGCTCAATCTGGCGCACGCGGCCATCTACCTGTCACTAGCCCCCAAGAGCAACTCGGTCACCCGCGCCCTGGGCGAGGCGACGGCGGCGGTGAGGGCGAGCGGCGCCGACGTGCCCGACCACCTGCGCGATGCGCACTACGCCGGCGCGCGCGACATGGGCTTCGGCGCGACGTACCTGTATCCCCACGACCACGAGGGCGGCTGGGCCGATCAGCGCTACCTGCCCGAGGAGGTCGGTGACGCGGTCTACTTCGAGCCCTCGCCCTACGGCGACGAGGCCGACGCGGTGAGCAAATGGCGCGCCCGCAGGGGTGGCGCCGGGTCCAAAGGCTCGCCCCCGGTAGAGTGACAACCGTGGAAGCCGCCGAACTGCGTTCAACTTTTCTCAATTATTTCGCCCAAAACGGTCACTTGATCATCCCGTCGGCGAGCCTGATACCCCACGACCCGAGCCTGCTCTTCACGGTGGCGGGCATGGTCCCCTTCAAGCCGTACTTCCTGCTCGAGGAGACGCCCCCCTCGGCCCGAGCGGTCTCGATCCAGAAGTGCTTTCGCGCTCCCGACATCGACATCATCGGCACCACCCAGCGCCACTTGACCTTCTTCGAGATGATGGGGAACTTCTCCTTCGGCGACTACTTCAAAGAGGGCGCCATCCGGTTCGCGTGGGGACTGATCACCGAGGGGTTCGGCCTCGACCCCGAGCGGCTCTGGGTCACCGTGCACCACTCCGACGACCAGGCCGAGGAGCTGTGGCGTGACATGATCGGCGTGCGACCCGAGCGGATCCAGCGCCTGGGCGAGGACAACTTCTGGGACATGGGCGAGACCGGTCCTTGCGGGCCGTGCTCGGAGATCTTCTTCGACAAGGGTCCCTCCTTCGGCGCGGACGGCGGTCCCGCCTACGGCGGAGACGACCGCTTCATCGAATTCTGGAACTTGGTGTTCATGCAGTTCGAGAAGGGTCCCGGCGGTTCGATGGTGGACCTGCCCAAGCAGAACATCGACACCGGCGCGGGATTCGAACGTGTTCTATCGATCCTCAACGGGGTGGAGTCGGTGTTCGCGACCGACCTCTTCACTCCGCTGCTCGAGACGGCCTCGCGGGCGCTCGACGCCACCTACGGGCGAGACGACGACGTGGACGTGGCGATCCGGCGCATCGCCGAGCATGGTCGCGCCATGACGATGCTGGTCTCCGACGGCGTCCTGCCCTCCAACGAGGGCCGCGGCTACGTCCTGCGCCGCATCATCCGCCGCGCCATCCTGGCCGCGCGCCGCTCCGGGTCCGACGCGCCGCTCACCGCGGCGCTGGTGGACGCGACCATCGAGAAGATGGGCGAGGCCTACCCCGTCCTCGTCAAGGACCGCGACCTCATCGTGTCGATCCTCGAGCGCGAGGAGGCCGGCTTCGCGCGCACTCTGCGCACGGGTATGTCGCTGCTGGACGAGGCTCGCGCCGAGGTCGTGTCCTCGGGCGCCACGGTGTTTCCCGGCGACGTCGCCTTCCGTCTGCACGACACCCACGGCTTCCCAATCGAACTGACCAGTGAGATCGTGTGCGAGTCCGGTCTCGACGTCGACCGCGGGGCCTTCGACGCCGCGATGAGCGCGCAGCGCGAGCGCGCCCGCGCCTCCTCCAAGGCCCTCAACCTGGCCGACGACGCGCAGTACCGCGACTTGATCGAGCGCCACGGCACGACCGAATTCGTCGGTCGCGACGCCACTCGCTACAGTCTCGAGACCACGGTGCTCGCCATCCTCGTGGGTGAGGACGGCACCAGCGAGCTCTTTCTCGAGACGACGCCCTTCTACGCCGAATCGGGCGGTCAGGTGGGCGACGTCGGCACCTTCGTCACTGAATCGGGCCGCTTCGAGGTCCTCGACACCCAGAACGTGGCCGGAGGGCTCTTCGCGCACCGCGGACGGCTCACGGGCGAGATTCTGCCAGGTCAGGTGGGGGTCGCGACCATCGATCCCGTGCGCCGCGAGGCCACCCGGCGCAACCACACCGCGACGCACCTGTTGCACTCTGGACTGCGTAGCGTCCTCGGTGACCACGTGCGCCAGCAGGGTTCGTACGTCGGACCCGAGCGGCTTCGCTTCGACTTCGCCCATTCCAGCGGGGTACGTCGTGAGGAGCTCGACGAGATCTTGACCCTCGTGAACACCGATGTCGTGGCCAACGACGCGGTCGACACGATTCAGACCTCCAAGAGCGACGCCGAGAAGATGGGAGCCATCGCCTTCTTCGGCGACAAGTACGGCGATCAGGTTCGCGTGGTGCGCGCGGGCCGTCACAGTTTGGAGTTCTGCGGCGGTACCCACGTGGACCGACTCGGTGACATCGGACAGATCCAAGTCGTCTCCGAGGCGTCCATCGGCTCGAACACGCGTCGCATCGAGGCCGTCAGCGCCATGGGAGCCTTCCGGCGCAGCGCCGAGATGGAGGGCACCCTCGCGTCCGTGGCCACCATCTTGAAGACCTCCCTCGACGAGGTCGTACCGTCGCTCGAACGCGTCCTCGAACGTCAGCGTGAGATGGAGAAGGAAGTCAGCGCTCTGCGCCAGGCGCAGTTGTCGACATTCGCCGAGCAGTTGCACGCGGCGAGCGACGACGCGGTGCTGGTCGCGCGGGTCGATGGCTACCCCGGCGAACAATTGCGCACGCTGGCCCAGGACCTGCAGCGCCGGGGTCGGCGCGGCGTCGTCCTCGCGGGGGTCAGCGATGACAAGGTCGCCATCGCGGTGGCCAGCGATCAGACCCTGGACGCCCAATCGACGGTCAAGGACCTCGCCGCCCTCGTCGGCGGCGGAGGTGGGGGATCGCCGCGCCTGGCGCTCGCGGGCGGGCGCGACGTGGAGGGTGTGGACCGCGTGCTCCTGGCGGCGAAGGCCCTCTAGAGCCCCATGGCGCGTATCCTCGGGATCGATCCCGGCACGAAGCGCTGCGGCGTGGCGATCACCGATTCGGCCGAGACCATGGCCTTCCCACGCGAGGCGCTGGCCTACGACGACCAGCTCGTCGCGGCGCTGGACCGCCTGACCCGCGACGAAGGGGTCACCCTCGTCGTCATCGGTCGACCGGTGTCCCTGGCGGGACGCGAGACCGCGAGCACCGCGTTCGCCGACGAGCTCTTCGAGAGGCTCTGTCAGGGACTCGAGGTCGCGGTCGTCCAGCACGACGAGCGCCTCACCACCTCCGACGCCCAGCGGTCGCTCACGCGAGCGGGGGTCAAGGCCAAGGACCACCGAGAACGCATCGATTCCGCCGCAGCGGTCGTGATGCTCCAGCACTTCGCGGATGGGCGCAATGCTCGCTAGCCCCCTGCGCAAGGTCGCCGCCGCCCTGGCGTCCGTGGTCGTGGTCGCCATCGCGTGGTTCGCGCTGCAGTACTTCCCGGTCGGCGGCTCGGGACGAGAGGTGTTGATCACCGTGCACCAGGGTGACTCGATGTCAGCGATCGCGGGGGAGTTGCACCAGGCCGGCGTGCTCGCTTCACCCTTCGCCTTTCGCATCGACAGTCTCCTCGAGGGAGCGCCCCTGGTCCAACCCGGCGCCTACCAGTTCGCCCAGGGTGCGAGCTTCGCGACCATCCGTTCGATCTTGAGCAACGCACCAAATGTTCCCCAGGTCGACGTGGTGCCCGGACTCACCGTCAAGGAGGTCGCCGTCGACGTCGCCGGTCAGGTCGGTAACACCTTCGCCTCGACCTTCCTGGCCGACGCCGCCCAAGCCGCCACCACCAGCGCGTACCACCCCCAGGGCTCGCTCGATGGGCTCATCGGTCCCGGGCTCTACTTGATCACTCCGGGAGAGACCCCGGCGCAGTTGCTGGCCGCGATGCAGGCGCGTTTCAGCGTCGAAGCCACGGCGGCGGGCCTGGGTCCGGCGACCACGGCGCAGGGTCTCGACGCCTATCAACTGGTCATCGCCGCCTCCATCGTGGAGAAGGAGGGCTACTACGTCAAGAACATGCCCGACGTCGCCCGGGTGATCTTCAACCGCCTCGCGCGCAACATGCCCCTGCAGATGGACTCGACCGTGCTGTACGCCCTGGGCCAGGACGGCGGCACGGTGACACCCACGATGCTCCAGACCCGCACGCCCTACAACACGTACCTCAACCTCGGTCTGACGCCCACGCCCATCTGCGTCGTCTCACCCAGCGCGCTCGGGGCCGTCCTGCATCCGCCCGCCGGCACCTGGTTGTACTTTGTACTGGTGGACAAGAGCGGTGACATGGCCTTCTCTACGACGTACGCCGAGCAGCTGGCCCAGGAGGCCATCGCGGCCAAGGCCGGGGTGTGATGGACTGGCGTCTGGGCGTCGCCGGGTCACCGATCGCGCATTCGCTCTCGCCTGAACTCCACGCCGCCGGACTGAACATGGCTGGCCTGCGAGGCTCCTCACGGCGTTACGAGATCCCCGAGGCGGCAGCGGACACCCTGCGTGAACTTCTGGGCGTGAGCGTCGACGCGATGTCCATCACGATGCCGCTCAAGGCCGTCGCCGCGCGACTCTGCGACCGCCTCGACGAGCGCGCCACTTCGCTGGGGGTGGTCAACTCAGTCCTGTGGCGCGACGGCGAGCTGCACGGCGCAGCCACTGACGGACCAGGCTTCATCGACGCGCTACGCGGGGAGTTCGCGGTATCGGTCCAGAACATGCACGCGGTGGTGCTGGGTGCGGGCGGCGCGGCGGCGGCCATCGTGGACTCACTCGTCGACGAGGGGGTCCACTCGATCAGCCTGCACGGGCGCAGCTCGGCCAACGTCGCGCGCATCGCCGCGCGCCACCCGCAAGTGGTCGACCACACGGTGCTCTTTCGACCCGTCGATCTGATCGTCAACACCACGCCGGCCGAGGGGCGCGACCAGGGCGCGGCGGTGATGCAGGGAGTGACGCGCGACACCATCGCACTCGATATCACCTACGACCCGCGGACCTCGCCCTGGCTGGCCCTGCACGCCGACCTCGGCTGCCGCAGCCGTAACGGCCTCGCGATGCTCGCCTACACCGTCACGCGCCAGATGAACTGGTGGTGGGACGTCGAACTCGACGGTGCTCAGTTGCTCAAGGCGATCTCGTGACCAGCACCCTCGACGCGCGCGCTATCTCTCGACGGCGACCCAGCAACCACATCGACTACGGTCTGACCCTCGCGCTGGTGGTCCTGGGGTTCTTCGGCGCCTTCATGTCCTACAGCGCGACGCGCGTCGCCCTGACCAACGCGGGCTATAACCCGCACTACTACATCGAACGACAGGGGTTCTTCGTCTGCGTGGGCATCGTCGCCATGACCATCGTCGCGCACATCGACTATCGGCGTCTGGAGATCCTCGCCACTCCGTTGTACATCTGTTCCTTCTTCGCGCTAGCGGGTGTCTTCGTCCTCGGCAAGAGTTCCCTGGGTGCGCAGCGCTGGTACAGCTTCGGGTTCATCCAGATCCAACCCAGCGAGTTCACGGTGCTGTTCATCATCTTGGCGGTGGCGACGTTCTGTCAGCGACGATCCGAGGGGCTGCGGATGTACGACGTGGTGCGGCTCTTGATCATGGCGGGCGCGCCACTGGGGCTCATCGTGCTCCAGCCCGACCTCGGCACCTCGATCATCATCGTTCTCGTCGTGGCCGGGATGATGGTCGTGGCGGGCATTCCGCCGCGATTCATGACGTTTCTCACCATCGTCGGTTCGGCGGGACTCGCGGCGGCGGTGTACCTCGACCTGTTGAAGAAGTACCAGGTCGACCGGTTCGTCTCGTTCCTCAACCAGAACTCGACCAATGCGGCGATCGGCCCCCTGCTCTACGAGGTCCACAACGCCAAGAGCGCGATCGGCGCCGGCGGCATCTGGGGCGCCGGCGTCTTCAAGGGCCTCCAGACCGTCCTGGGTTTCGTGCCCGAACAGCGGACCGACTTCATCTTCACGGCCATCGGCGAACAGCTCGGCTTCATCGGTGCGACCGGCGTCATCTTGCTACTGGCCTTCATCGCGTGGCGCATGTGGGTGATCGGGCGTCACGCCAAGGACGTGATGGGTCGACTCCTCTGCATCGGCATCTTCATCTTCTTCTCCTTCAGCTGCTTCGAGAACATCGGGATGACGATGGGAATCATGCCGGTGACGGGCATCCCTCTACCGCTCCTGAGCTACGGCGGCTCCGCGGCGCTGGTGTTCTTCACCGCCGGAGGTCTCGTGCTGTCGGTGTCACGACGACTGGGCAGCGCCTCGTGAGCGACGAGACGCCCGTCGACTTTCGCGTCGTGCACGTCGAGGACATCCACTTCGACTTCGCCACCACCACCGCGTGGGTCGTGCTGCGCGAGGCGGAGGGTCCCCAGCGTCAGTTGTCACTGCCCGTCGCCCAATCCGACGCGTCGGCCCTGTACCAGGCGTGGCGCCGTGTGGATGGGCGCCGTCCCTCGTCGAGCGAGCTCATGACGCTCATCATGCGCGAGATGCACGCCGACGTCATCGCCACTCGCATCGTTCGTGAGGAGGGTGGGGTCTACTACGGTGAACTCGACCTGATGACCGCGCGAGGACGCAAGGTGTTCGATTGCCGTCCCAGTGACGCCATGGCGATCGCTCTGCGCCAGGGCTACCCGGCCCCGATCCTGGTGGCCGCGCCCCTGCTCGCCTAGGTCGTGTCGAAGGAGACGGCGACCACCTCGCCGCCGCGTTTCTCCTCGGCGTTCTCGTGGCTGATCCGTAGGAGCAGGGCCACGATGAGGTAATTGGCGAACAGCGAGCTGCCGCCGTAGGCCATGAAGGGCAACGTGATCCCGGTGAAGGGAACGATGCGAAGGACGCCCGCCATGATGAAGAAGGATTGCAGCCCGAGGGTGGCGGTGAGCCCGGTGGCCGTCAGGCGCACGAAGTCCGAGTGCGAACGTTGCGCGATGCGAAAGCCCTCGCCGACGAACGCCGCGAAGAGGCTGAGTATCAGGATGATGCCGATGAATCCCAGCTCCTCGCCCAGGGCGGCGAAGATCATGTCCGAGGTGATCTCTGAGATGTTGCCCGACTGGCCGAGACCCAGTCCCGTCCCCGCGACCCCACCCGCCGCGAGGGAGAACCACCCGAGGGCCAGCTGGCTCGAGTGGTAGAAGTTCGCGGCCGACCAGGGGTCGAGCCAGTAGTTCACCCGCTGCTGGACCTGATGGAACAACTTGTCGGCGACCAGGGCGCCGCCCACGAACAAGACGAGACCCAGAGCCACGTAACTCTTGAGACCGGTGGTCACCCACAACAGTGCGAAGAAGAGGGCGAAGAGCAGCATGGCGAAGCCGATGTCGTTCTCGCCACCCAGGATGAGTAGCGCCACGCCCCACGCCACCAGGATGGGGACGAGGACCTTGGGAGGAACGATGAGCCGTCCGGCGAAGCGCTGGGTCGGAGTGGAGAGCAATTCGCGGTTGGCGGCGAAGTACGACGCGAAGAAGAAGACCAGCAAGACCTTGGCGATCTCGATGGGTTGGAAGGAGAGCGGACCCACCGCGACCCACAGCCGCGCGCCGTTGAGGTTCTCGCCGAAGTGAGGCGTGAGGGGCGAGAGCATGAGCAGCATCGCCGCGGTCAAGGTGAGGTAGCGATAACGGTCCAGGTCGCGGATCGACTTGACGAACTTGAGGGTGGCCACCACGATCACGCCCGAGACGATGAACCAGAAGGCCTGGTATCCCGCGCGAGCGGGGTTCCAACGGGCGATCTCGACGTACCCGATGCCGTTGAGGAGGGTGGCGATGGGCAAGAGGACCTGCGACGCGTACGGCGCGTAGCGACGGATGGCCACGTGCATCACCAACGAGACGGCGATCAAGACCCCGAGGAAAGCGCCCAGTCGCGCGGGCAGATGACCCTTGGTGGCGAGGAACATCAAGATGTAGAAGCCAGTGACGATGGCCCACGCCAGGACCATCAAGCCCAGTTCCGTGGAACGCGAACGTGACGGTTCGGTGACCGGTGGGCGCGAAACGGTCGCCACTTCGCTACGTGCATGTCTCGCCACGTTGCCAGAGTAGTCGTAGCATTGGTGGCGTCGTTGCTCCTTCGAAGAAAGCGTTTTACTCCGTGACACTTGATATCCAATCGTTCGGTCCCGAGCGATTCTCCAGTCGCGAGTTGTCACGCTTGGAGTTCGGAGCGCGTCTGCTCGACCTGGCCGACGACAAGGGCCTACCCATCCTCGAGCGCTGCAAGTTCATCGCGATCTTCGCCGACATGATCGACGAGTTCTTCCAGGTGCGCGTGGTGAGCCTCGAGGACAAGGTCGCCGCGGGCGTGCAGACGCCCTCGGTGGACGGCGTACGACCACGCCAGCAGCTCGCCGACATTCGCGAGCGGGTCCTCTCGCTGGTCGAGCGCCAAGACCGCCTCGTGCTCGACGTCCTCCTGCCCGAGCTGGCCTCGAACTCGATCGCCGTCGTGCGCTACCGCGACGTGGACGACGCCCAGCGCGAGGAGCTGATCGAGTACTTCGAACAGCACGTGTACCCCGTCTTGACGCCGCTGGCGGTGGACCCGGGCCACCCCTTCCCGATGATCTCGAACCTGTCGCTCAACATCGCCGTCACCGTGACCGACGAGCACACCGGCGAGGAACGCAACGCCCGCATCAAGGTGCCCAGTTCACTGCCTCGATTCATGCGCGTCGGCGAGAGCCGTTGGGTGATGCTCGAGGACCTCATCATGTCAAATCTCCAGCACTTGTTCCCGGGGATGAGCGTGGGTCGCGCGGACCTGTTCCGGGTGACGCGCAACGCCGACCTCTCGCTGGAGGAGGACGAGGCCGATGACCTGCTGGTCGCTCTCGAGGTCGAGCTGCGCCGCCGTCGCTTCGGCGAGGCGCTGCGCGTCGAGATCCAAAGCGGCATGTCGCCCGATTTCTTGGAGTTGCTGGTCTCCCAACTCGACCTCGATCGATCCAACGTGTACATCACCGATGCGCCACTCGGACTACACGACTTCTGGAGCCTCTACGCGATCGACCGACCGGAACTCAAGGGGGAGGGGTGGTCGCCACTGACCCCGCGTCGTCTCCTCGACGGCGACCACGTGGGCGACGTGTTCGCCGCCGTGCGCGAGGGTGACATCTTGTTGCACCACCCCTACGAATCCTTCAGCGACTCCGTCGAGATCTTCATTGACCAGGCGGCTCGCGACCCCGACGTCGTGGCCATCAAGCAGACGCTGTATCGCAC
>Ga0075030_100003209_pt1 | contig 14911 bp, 10 predicted proteins | sample LitLauG_LLR_2012_FD_71393 | JGI IMG/M metagenome (GOLD analysis project Ga0075030, IMG submission 71393) | Freshwater sediment microbial communities from Pennsylvania, USA - Little Laurel Run_MetaG_LLR_2012 | ecosystem: Environmental > Aquatic > Freshwater > Creek > Sediment | place: USA... | reverse complement strand
CTTAAGAGAAAACTAATCTAGCGCTTGCGCTTCGCACCCAGCAGCTTCTTCAGCACTCGGATTCCCTTGTCGACATGCTTCTCCTCCAGCAGAAACGGAGGCAGAAAACGCAGAACCGTATCCTGTGTGCTGTTGAACAGAACTCCCTCCGCCATAGCCTGCTCCACGATCGGCCGCGCAGGAACATCCAGCGCCAGTGCCTGAATGAATCCTCGGCCTCGTGCCTCCTTCGCCGCGGCATATCGTTCCACGAGACTTTTTAGTTGCTGCTGCAGGTACTCGCCCACGCGATTGACTCGCTCCAGCAGTCTTTCGTCTTCCACAATGGCCAGGTACTCGAGCCCCACCCGGCAGGCCAGCGGTCCGCCTCCGAATGTCGTCCCATGCTGACCCGGGGAAATTGCCGAAGCAAATTGCTCGCGAGCTAGAAATGCCCCCAAGGGAAGACCTGCAGCGATCGGCTTGGCGATCGCGACAACGTCTGGCGTCACACCGAACGCCTGGAAGGCAAAGATCGTGCCGGTGCGCCCCAGCCCGCATTGGATCTCGTCAAAGATCAAGGCCGCCTTGTGACGGTCCGCGAGCGCCCGGCACTCCCGCAGGAATTCGACCGAGCACTCCAGCACTCCGCCTTCGCCAAAAATCGGCTCCAGGACAATGGCACAAGTATTGTCGTTTACCGCCGACCGCAGCGCCTCCAGGTCGTTACGCTCCACGAACATAACGTCTTCCAGCAGCGGCTCGAAGCCCTTCCGGTATTTGTCCTGGCCGGTCAGTGACATGGATCCGAACGTCCTGCCATGATAGGAGCCCTGCAATGCAACCAGTTGAGCCTTGGCATCTCCGCCGACCTTGTGTCCCGCGAGGCGCGCCAGCTTAATCGAGCCCTCAATGGCCTCGGTTCCGCTGTTTGAAAAAAATGCCCGTTGCAAGCCCGAAAGCCCGCAAAGCTTCTCCGCGAGGCGTCCCTGATATTCGTTGTAGTAGAGGTTCGAGAGGTGTATCGCTCGTCCGGCCTGCTCCCGAATCGTCTTCACGATCCGTGGGTGCGCGTGGCCCAGCGCATTTACGCCCAGCCCGGCCACAAAGTCCAGGTAGCGCTTGCCCTCGAAATCGAAGAGGAATACGCCTTTGCCCCTTTCGATGGCTAACGGATAGCGGTTGTAAGTCTGGATAAGAAAACGGCGCTCGCGATCAGCAATGTCTTCAAAAGCAGTCATGGGCGGATGTTTCGATTCTACGCGAGAGGTAACTTCCCACTTTTCCACAGCTATCCTCAGGCACCAGAATTTCCGGCCGCCGCCGAATACAAATATGCTCTGTTGTGGCTATGGATGTGGGAATCCGTTGGTGGTAAGTTACTCTTAAATATAGCGATACTGAATACCACAGAATCCTTCCAAAACCCGTAGCTGCAGCCGCCTGTGGCTTCTATAATCGTACAAGTCTCTTCTGGAGCGTGAGTTAGCGCTCCTCATTATGTCCTTAGACGTGGCATCCAAGTTGCTCAACGCAGAAGGTGGCAGTCCGGTTTCTAGCCGTGGGCTCCATGCGCCGCCGTCACCGTCCATGAACAAAGAATTTCAAGCGACGTTCACTGCCGTTTTGTTGTTTCTGCTGACGGCAACTGTGGCGGTCCTGGCGTTCATAAACTTCCAGAAGGAACGCGAATTCCAGGTTCCCTCGGACGGTGTCTGGTGGATCGAACGTACCGGTCAACTATTTGCGGACCGCGTCGAGACCGATGGTCCCGGAGCCAAGGCCGGCATCAAACCGGGTGATCAGCTTACTACCGTCAACCGGCTGGAAGTCAAAAACACTCCGGCGCTTGAGCGGCAAGTATACCGTTCAGGAGTTTGGTCGAAGGCGACTTACTCTCTGGTGCGCAACTCAGTTCCTCTCGACACTGAGCTTGTACTGATTCCCGCTGACCGCCCTCTGAACAACTGGCTGCGCCTGATCGGGCTTATCTATCTCGGCATCGGCCTCTACGTTCTTCTTCGCCGCTGGACCGCGCCTAGCTCCACTCACTTTTACATCTTTTGTCTGGTGTCGTTTGTCTTCTATTCGTTCAAGTACACCGGCAAGCTCAACGACTTCGATTGGATTATCTACTGGGGAAACGTGGTCGCCGGCCTGCTCCAGCCGGCGTTGTTCCTCCACTTTGTCCTGACCTTCCCCGAGCGTCGCGGCTTCGTCCGCAAACATCGCTGGGCCGTAGCTTTCGTTTACGTTCCGGCAGCCGTTCTGCTCGGCGCCCACGCTCTCATTTTCAGTTTCGTCAGAGCTAGCGAACGCTTGCGCTGGAATCTGGACCGCCTGCAGATGTCCTACCAGGCTGCGCTTTTTGTAGCCGCCGCAGGAGTTCTCTGGTACAGCTACCGCCGCGCCAGCACGCCCCTGTTGCGCCAGCAACTCAAATGGGTGACACGCGGGACAATTCTTGCCATCACGCCTTCGACGCTCTTCTACGTCGTCCCCTACCTGCTCGGCTGGCTCCCCAGCACCGGCATGAAGGTCTCGGTGCTTTCTCTGGGATTGCTCCCGTTGACCTTCGGCTATGCCATCTTCCGCTACCGCCTGATGGACGTGGATCTGATCTTCAAGCGCGGCATGGCTTACACGCTTGCTGCCGCCGCAGTGGTGGGAATGTATTTCGCCCTGATCGGCGTTGTGGTCGAACTGATCCATGCCCGGATCCCCAGTTCCGGTCCCGTGGGATTAGTGCTGGCCATGGTTGTCACGGCCCTGCTCTTCGATCCTGTCCGCAAGTTCATTCAGGACCGGATTGACCAGTTCTTCTATCGCACGCGCTACGACTACCGCAAGACGCTCATCGAATTTGGCCGGGAACTGAGTTCTGAGACCGACCTCGACAAAATGCTGACTTCTCTCGTCGATCGGACCTCGCACACGTTGCTTGTCGATCGCATGGCGGTATTCCTCGCGACGGGAGAGACCAAACCGCTATTCGTGATGGCTAAGTCCTACGGTATCGGCAACACCCACGGGATCGATCTCAATTTCCTGGGCGCCCTGCGGCCCGAAGGAGAGGCCGGGCACATCTTTTTCGACAACACCCACCAGGTGCCGCGCGAAACGCGCCCGGGCCAGGAAGCCATCGCACGCCTCGACCTGAATTACTACATCCCTTGCCGCTCTCAGAAGAGCGTCATCGCCATGCTCGGTTTGGGGAAGACCACGGACGGCGACTTCCTGTCCAGCGAAGACGTCGAATTGCTGGAAACGCTGGCGGGATACATCGGCATCGCCATTCAGAATGCTCGCCTCTACGCCTCCCTGGAACAGAAGGCTGCCGAATACGAGCGCCTCAAGGACTTCAACGAGAATATCGTCGAGTCCATCAACGTCGGCGTCATGGCGGTCGATCTCCAGGATCGCATCGAATCCTGGAATTCGCAGATGGAAGTCATGTACGCATTGCCCCGCTGGCAGGCACTGACTCGCCCCATCAGCGAAGTCTTTCCCGCGGCATTCGTAGAAGAGTTTTACCGGGTGAGGCAGAATCCGGGCATTCACAACCTCTACAAGTTTCGCCTTAACACTCCTACCGGCGAGACCCGGATCCTCAACGTGGCCATCGCGCCCCTGGTGACGAAGAAGTTCAACGTCATAGGCCGGCTCATCATCATGGACGACATCACTGAGCGGGTTGACCTTGAAGCGCAGCTTTTCCAAGCCGACAAGCTATCTTCCATCGGCCTGCTGGCGGCCGGAGTAGCCCATGAAGTAAACACGCCGCTGGCGGTTATTTCCTCTTACGCGCAGATGCTTGCCAAGCAGGTCCAGGGCGATCCTCAGAAATCGTCTCTGCTCGAAAAGATTACCCGCCAGACTTTCCGCGCCTCGGAAATTGTTAACAATCTGCTTAACTTCTCGCGCACCAGTGGTACGGAGTTCACTGACGTCGAGGTCAACAAGATCATTACCGACACTCTGGCCCTGCTGGAGCACCAGTTCAAGACCAGTCGGATCAAGGTGGAAGATGAGCTGACCACAGGCCTGCCGTCGATCCAGGGCAGCCCCGGACGCCTGCAGCAGGTTTTCTTGAATCTCTTCCTCAACGCCAAGGATGCCATGCCCAACGGCGGCGTTCTGCGCGTGGCCACTTCGAATGGGAATGGTGTCAGCGTTGCTGTCACAGATACCGGTTCCGGCATTGCCCCGGAACACATCCAGCGCATTTACGATCCATTCTTCACTACCAAGAACGCGCCCAGAGAAGGCCAGAACCGTGGCACCGGTTTAGGGCTTTCCGTCACCTACGGCATCATCCAGGAACATGCGGGAAAGATCCGCGTCGAGAGCCGTCCCGGCGAAGGCACCACGTTCTACCTTGATTTCCCCCTGGCCAGGAAGGCTGTCAATGTCTGAACTTGCTGTGGTACCGCGCCGCAATTCGACCGATGTCATTTCGCCGTCGTCCGGAGCCGTCCTGATCATTGACGATGAAGCCGCGATCCGCGAATCGCTGGAAACGTTGCTCAGCCTGGAAGGTTATGACGTCGAGGTTGCAAGCACAGGCGAAGCCGGGCTCGCTCGTCTCGGGGAACGGGTGTTCGACCTGGTTCTGCTCGACCTCGCCCTCCCTGACCGGAATGGCATGGACATCCTCGGGGAGATTCGGGTCCGCGATCCGCAGCTCTCCGTCATCATGATTACCGCTTACGGCACCGTCGAGAACGCCGTGCGCGCCATGCAATCGGGCGCCTCGAACTTTATTCAGAAGCCGTGGGATAACGAGAAGCTTCTCGCCGACGTTCGCGCCGCGGTGGCGCGTCACCGCGCGGAAGAAGAAAACATCCAGCTCAAGCGCGCCCTCAAGCAGCGCTACAACTTCGAAAGTATCGTCGGCAAGTCCGAGTCGATGCTCAAGATTTTCGACCTGGTCGCGCAAGTCGCTCCCAGCCGCTCCACCATACTGATCCAGGGGGAAAGCGGAACGGGCAAGGAACTGATCGCCAAGGCCATTCACCTGAACTCGCCGCGTCGCGACCGCCCCTTCGTTCCGGTCAACACTGGGTCCATGCCACCTGACTTGCTGGAATCGACCCTCTTCGGCCATGTGAAGGGCGCGTTCACCAGCGCCATCGCCTCCAAGAAGGGCCTTTTCGAGATCGCGGATCGAGGCACCCTTTTTCTCGACGAAATTGGCACCATGGGCATGGAAACGCAGAGCAAGATTCTGCGCGTGTTACAGGACCGCAAGTTCATGCATCTGGGAGGAGTGCACGAAATCCAGGTTGACGTCCGCATCATCGCCGCCACCAATGTCGACCTTCGTCAGCTCGTTCGTGAGGGCAAGTTCCGCGAAGACCTCTTTTATCGACTGAATGTCATTACCATCGACCTGCCGCCGCTGCGCCAGCGCAGGGAAGACATTCCGCTGTTAGTCGACTTCTTCCTCCGCAAGTATTCCGAAGAGAACGAGCGCTCGATGCGCCGGATGACCACGGAAGGTCTTCGGCCGCTGATGACTTACTCGTTCCCCGGCAACGTGCGCGAACTCGAAAATGTCATCGAACGCGCCGTCGTTCTGTCGCTCGGTACGGAGGTGGGAGTGGATTTGCTCCCCGACCACATTGTCGGCCGGGGCACAACCCTGCCCACGCTCGGCGAACACCGTCCCGATGCGTCACTGTTCGACATCATGGAAGACTGCGAGCGTCGAATCATTGTCGACATGCTGGAAAAGTGCGCCTGGAACCAGACCGATGCGGCGGAGCGCTTCCGCGTCCCGCTTTCTACTCTCAATCAGAAAATCAAACGCTTGAACATCGAGATCAAAAAGAAGAACCGCGACTGAGCACCAACTCCTCGCTGACCTAGGGATTTCGGCTCCTCCCTGGCACCGAACACGGACTGACTCAAGCCTACGACGCAAGCTAGCGGCTAGTAGCCAGAAGCTCGTAGCTGTTATATTTCGTTCAGACTCCATTCCACCCGCGGGTGAGGGTCGCTTGGGTCGTACCCGAACGCATGGAACTGATTTCTCCTGCTGATTTCGCCAAAGAGAAGATTCAGGCCGTTCAGGAATACGCCCTGCTCGCCAGCCGCTCCCTTGGCAACCTCTTCCGCCGCCCTCTTTACGTGGCCGACATGCTGTACCAGGCCGACCTCATCGGCGTCGGTTCCCTTTCCACCATTGCTTTGACGGGTTTTTTCACCGGCGCCGCGCTCGCCGTTAACAGCGCCGCTACGCTCGGCCGTTTCGGATCGCTTTCTCTCATCGGGCAGCTGGTTTCCATCTCCATGGTGCGCGAGCTCGGCCCGGTGCTCACGGGTCTCATGGTTGCCGGCAGGAATGCCTCCGGCATGGCCAGCGAACTTGGATCCATGATCGTTACCGAACAGATTGACGCCATGCGGGCGCTCGGCACCGATCCCACCAAGAAGCTGGTCACGCCGCGAATCGTCGCAACCGTCTTCATGCTTTTTTTCCTCACCATCATTGCGGATTTGCTTGGCCTTCTCGGAGGTGGCATGGTGGCTGCCCTCATGCTCGGCCTCGATTCCCACCAGTACTGGACCACTGCCTGGCAGATTCTGGTCTTCAGTGACGTCTTCACCGGCCTGCTAAAACCCATCTTCTTCGGGTTCATCATAGCCAGCGTGGGCTGTTACTACGGCATGTCGGCTCGCGGCGGAACTCAGGGTGTCGGCCGCGCTACCACTCAGGCGGTGGTGACTTCCTCGCTGCTCATCATCGTCGTAGACTTCTTCCTCGCCCGGGCACTCGCTGTTTGGCTGGGATACAGCTAAGCCATGGCCACGCCTACCCTGCCGCTCGACCGCGCAACTTCGGCGACCCAGGATCGGGTTCGCGATGCGATTGTCTTTGAGCATGTCTCGATCGCGTTTGATGACAACCGAGTTCTTGACGACATTTCCTTCCACCTGCCGATTGGAGAATCGAAGGCCATCTTTGGCATCGCAGGCTCGGGCAAGAGCACCATACTCAAGCTTGCACTTGGATTGATTCGCCCGGATAGTGGCCGCATCGTCGTCCTGGGGCAGGACATCACCGAACTGAAGGAAGAAGACCTTTTCGATCTGCGCCGTCGCGTGGGCATCGTGTTTCAGGAGAGCGCCCTGTTCGACTCTCTTACCGTACACGACAATGTCGCATTTCGCTTGATCGAGGAGGGCAAAACACCGGAAGATGAACTGGAGAACCGAGTACGTGAAGTGCTCCGGTTCGTCGAACTTGAGCACACGCTGGATCTATTTCCTTCGGAGCTTTCCGGCGGAATGCGGCGCCGCGTCGCCATCGCACGCGCCATCATCACCCAGCCCGAAGTGATTCTCTACGACTCTCCCACTGGCGGCCTCGATCCCGTCACTTCAAACACCATCATCGAACTGATTGTGAAACAACGCGACGTCTACAAAACCAGTTCTCTGATGGTAACTCACCGCCTACAGGACGCCTTCACCATGGCCAGCCACTGCTTCAATCCGAAAACCAACCAGATGGAAAAACTGCCCCCAGGCGCTCGCGGCGAAGTTCCGATGGCATTCCTGCTACTCCGCGACGGTAAAATCATTTTCGACGGCGACATCCAGGAACTGGCCCACACGCGCGATGAGTACATCCGCGAGTACATCTCGTAAGCCGGCTGCCATCGCCGCAAATAAAAGGACACGAATTATCACGTAAGGTGTGCCCTTCCCACCCTTCGTGAGCCTTCGTGCCCTTCGTAGATTAAGGTGGGCGGGTTAGCTCGCTTTGGCCACGGTTCCCTTTTCCTTCATAGCTTTGAAGCGGGTGGCTATCCTGTTTTCCGTACCCTTGAGGAATTCCTTTGCGCGCTCGGAGCTGTTAATCAGCGTCTCCACATTCTTGAACATGTTCGGCGCTTGCATCTTCTCGCGCAGTTCCGGCAAGAAAGGCTTGACCTTCGCATAGAAGAAGAACATCTCGCCGCTAAAGCTGGGTTCCAGAAACAGGTCCGTGCTGACCGTTCCGTGGATTGCCAACGCGGCTGCCATTTCCCAGTAGCCTCCCGCCTGGCGTAGCCAATTGTTCTCCTGGGTTCCCAGATTCTGGGCAATCTTCATGACGTCTTCAGCGCTCTCGGGCCAGAACTGTGTGAGCCACCAGTTGCGCGCCTTTCGGATTTCTGACTCTCGGCGCAGATCGTAGAGTTTGAGAATGATTTCAGCGTCTGTAGCCGTGGCTTTCGTGGACATTATTCCCTCCAAAGGAAGTATCTTGCCAAACTTAAGATTTGAGGACAGTTAAAGAGGATGCGAAATTTTATTTGGTTGAGAGCGCCCCGGAGAACTGAACGCCGCCCCCAGGACGGTTACTTCGCTGCGGCAGCTTCCGCCGGCTCTGCCGACCGCTCATAATCGCATTCCTTGTTGGGACAAGCGACTACCGGTCCCGATTTCAAATTCTTCTCGACCAGGAATGCATTCCCGCAACTCGGGCACTTTTCCGCGATCGGCCTGTTCGCGGACGTGAACTTGCACTTGGGATAATTCGAGCACCCGTAGAAGGTGTTGCCCTTCCGCGCCCGTTTCTCCACCAGTTCGCCGTCCTTGCAATCTAGGCACTTCACGCCGATGAAGTTCTGCTTCACGTACTTGCATTCCGGATAGCCGCTGCACGCAGTAAATTCCCCGAACCGCCCGTGCCGGATCATCATGTTTCGTGCGCACTTGGGGCACTGCTCGTCGAGCGGGATGTCTGGAACTCTCTTGCCCTGATCCAGGCGCCGCGTGGTCTTGCAATCCGGATAACCCGTGCACGCCATGAACTGCCCGAAGCGCCCACGCTTCAGCACCATCACGCGACCGCAGTTCTCGCAATATTCTTCCTGGGTCGTCTCCTGCACGTCCGCCGAATCGAGGTCGGGCAGATTGATCGGGTTTTCCTTGGTGAAAGTGCAACTGTTCGGATCTTCCTTATCGTAAGAACTGCACGCATAGAACGAACCGTGCTTGCCCCACTTGATAATGAGAGGCGAGCCGCAACGCTCGCACTTCTCATCCGTAGGCTTCTCCATGCGCTTGATGTTCTCCATGTGCTTCTCGGCATAATGGAGGTCCTTTTCAAAGCGCTTGTAGAAATCCGCCAGCGCGTCGGTCCACTTCTCTTTGCCTTCTTCGATCTCGTCCAACTCTTCTTCCATGCGGGCCGTATACTGCACATCGAAGATGTCGCGGAAATTCTCCACCAGCAGATCGGTCACCACCAGGCCGATCTCGGTCGGAATGAATTTCCCGCCGAGCTTCTGCACGTACTGGCGTTCTTGGATCGTGCTCAAAATCGCCGAATACGTCGACGGCCGCCCAATCCCGCGCTCTTCCAGTTCCTTCACCAGCGACGCTTCGTTATAGCGCGGCGGAGGCTCGGTGAAGTGTTGCTCCGGCTTCAGTTCTCGTAGACTTAGCTTCTGTCCCGCTTCGAGCGCAGGTAGTTTGTGCTTCAGTTCCTCGTCTTCCTCGTCCTTGCCTTCCTTCGACTCCTCGTAAACCTTCAGGAAGCCGTCGAACTTCATCACCGATCCTGTCACCCGGAACCAGAATGTCTCGTTTGCGCTCTTCGCGTCGATGTCAACCGTCGTCTGGTCGAACACGGCCGGCATGATCTGTGACGCCACAAACCGCTGCCAGATCAGCTTGTAGACCTTGTACTCGTCTTCTTTTAAATACTGCTTGATCTGGTCGGGATGCCGCATCGCCGACGTCGGTCGAATCGCTTCGTGCGCCGCCTGCGCTTCCTTCTTCTCTTTATATGTATTCGGCTGGGATGGCAGATAGGCCGCGCCATACTCGTTCGTGATGTATTCCCGAACTTCCATGATCGCCTCGGGTGATACCCGGTTGGAATCCGTACGCATGTACGTGATCAAACCGACCAGGCCCTCTTCCCCGAGCTCCACGCCTTCGTACAGGCGCTGGGCAATCATCATGGTGCGCTTCACGCTAAACCGAAGTTTACGGGAAGAATCCTGCTGCAATTTGCTGGTCGTGAACGGAGGCGTAGCATTGCGCCGGCGCTCTTTCTTCTCCACCGTCCGGACAACCCAGCTCGCTTTTTCCAGCGCCGCGCGGATCTTTTCCGCTTCTTCTCCGGTGTGAACCTCGATCTTCTCTTCGCCCTTGCCCAGGAACCTCGCATCGAATGCCGGAGGCTTGCTGGCCGCCAGATGCGCGTCGATCGTCCAGTACTCGACTTTCTCGAATGCCTTGATCTCGCGTTCGCGCTCCACAATCAGCCGCAAGGCCACCGTCTGCACGCGTCCCGCCGACAGCCCGCGCCGGACTTTGTCCCACAGCAGCGGCGAAACCTGGTACCCCACCAGTCGGTCAAGAACGCGACGCGCCTGTTGCGCGTCCACCAAATTCTGGTCGATATCCCGCGGATGCTCGAACGCTTCCTGCACCGCCCGCTTCGTGATCTCGTTGAAGGTCACGCGGCGAATGCGTTCGCCGTCTCCATCCTTATCCTTATCTTTCTTCTTTTTCTTCTTGCCCGATCCGTTGCCTAGTTCCTCCGCCAGATGTGCAGCGATGGCCTCGCCTTCACGGTCCGGGTCAGGCGCCAGGTAGATCTTGTCAGCGGTCAGCGCCAGCTTCTTCAGCTTGACCAGCACCTTCTCTTTTCCGGGAATGACGATATATTCCGTGTCGAAATCGTTCTCGATATCGACGCCGAGATTGCTCTTGGGCAGGTCCTTCACGTGGCCGAGGGAGGCCTCGACCGTGAAACCTTTGCCCAGATATTTCTGGATGGTCTTCGCCTTGGCCGGCGATTCGACGATGACTAAACCTTTAGACAATGTTCCCTCAATTGAGATTTCTGTTCCTGAAGCTAGCACGAATGGGGTGATGGCAACAAGTTACGACATCAGCCATCAGCTTTCAGCTCTCAGGTTTCGACCGCTTAGCTTCTAGCTTTTAGCCTTTAGCTCTTAGCTCAAATCGCCCTATGCCTTAACAGGATTGCGTAGTCTCTGCGACAACGAAGAAAGCATCCGCATCACTTCTCCCAGATCAGAATCGAGCCTGGAATATTCAGCAGGTTTCAGAAATCCCAAGTCTCGCGACAAGAGCAAGTGATACGACAACTCGGCTCCAGATCCCATGGCGATCTGAACGAATCGAGCCATCTCACCATCCGATCTTCGACCGCAGCCTTCTGCCAGATTCGCTGGAATGGATGCGCAGGACCGTCGAATCTGACTTGTTAGTCCGAACCGCTCTGTGCTCGGGAATGCTTCTGTTTCTCGATAAACCGCGAGTGTTAACCGGTGCGCCTTGTCCCATGCTTTCAGGTCTTTGTAGTTCCGCATGATCGACGCCCCATAAGGTTTTAGCTAAGAGCCAAAAGCTAATGGCTAAAAGCTCCTTACAAAGTTCTTCCCCGGCAACTGCTTCACTTTGCCCGCCAGCTCCAGTTCGAATAGGGCGGCGAATATCTCGGACGATGACAACCCTGGTTCCAGCCGCTCGACAATTTCATCGATTTGCATGGCTTCGTCCGACTTTAGCAGGGCGAAAATCTTTTTTTCGTGCGGAGAAGACTCGGCCGCTTCCCCGAATAGAGATGCTGTCCCTCCGGCCTGCGATTCAAGCGGCTCCGCCGGTGTCAGCTTAAGGCGCACCTCTGTCGGCAGTTCCTCCCACACGTCCTCCCACGTGGCTACCAGCTTCGCGCCCTGCTTTATCAGGGTGTTGGGACCCCACGAATTCTTGGTCGTGACATTGCCCGGAACAGCGTAAACGTCACGATTCTGCTCCAGCGCGCAGCGCGCTGTGATCCTCGTCCCACTGTACTCCGCCGCCTCCACCACCAGCACGCCCGCCGACATCCCGCTGATGATCCGATTGCGAATGGGGAAATTCTGCGGCGCAGCAAATGTCCCGATCGGAAACTCCGAAATCAGCGCTCCACCGAAGCCCAGGATCTGTTCTGACAGCCGGTTGTTTTCCTTTGGATAAATCACGTCGATCCCGGTCCCAAACACTGCTACCGTCTTCCCTTTCGCCGCAATCGCCCCCCGGTGCGCCGCTGTGTCGACTCCCCGCGCCATGCCGCTGATAATGCTCAACCCTCGCACCGCCAAATCGCATGCCAGGCGTTCCGCCATCCCTGAACCATATGGTGTAGGATGCCGCGTTCCCACCACGGCAATTCCCGGCACCGCAAGCGTCTCCACATTCCCCCGCACATACAACACCAACGGTGGATCATAGATTTCCTTCAGCCGCTGCGGGTAAGCAGGATCGCCCAGAGCCACAACCTTCACGCCACCACTGGTCGCACGGGCCAACTCTTCCTGCGCCAGTTCGATCGATTTCCCCGTTCCCAGCGATTGTGCCGAGACCGCCTGTAGCCCTGCGGCCTCCAGTTCCGTGAGCGACGCGCTGAGCACCGCGTCTGCTCCGCCAAAGTGGTCCACCAATCGCCGTGCCCGCGTCGGCCCTAATCCGGGTGTCATCACCAATGCAAGCCACGGAAGTGCCTTCGTCGCCGCCTCATTTGCCGCCACAAAACTGATTCCTGACACGAGAACCTCCTGCCCGGACTCTCGTACGCCGCAACTGAAGTGTCAAGGTTGCCACTCACATGGCTTTGTTAGAATCGAACTGGACATGAGCCGCCTCCGCATCTCGGCAATTTCTTACCTCAACACTGCCCCCCTGATGTGGGATTTCGAGCATGGCCGCGCGGGCAAAGATTTCGACATTTCGTACACGATCCCCTCCGCCTGTGCCGCCGCTTTGAAGGCCGGCCAAGCCGATATCGGCATTATTCCCGCAGCCGCTTATACCACCATCCCCGATCTCGTCGTCCTTCCTGGAGTGGCCATCGCTGCGCGCTGCGCCGTGCGATCTATTCTCCTCGTGAGCAAAGTTCCGCTCGATGGGATTCGGACCGTCGCCCTCGACACCTCCTCGATGACCTCCTTCGCGCTTACCAAGGTGCTTTTCGAGAAGTACTACGGAACGGGGAGGACCTTCACGCCGCACGCGCCCGACCTCGATGCGATGCTGCGCAGCCACGATGCCGGTTTGCTCATCGGTGACCCCGCTCTCCAGATTGACCGTTCGCGGTATTACACTTACGATCTTGCGGAAGAATGGATCCGGCTTACGGGCAAACCGTTCGTCTTCGCTTTCTGGGCAGTCCGTTCAGCTGCCGCAATCGCCGAACCCAGCTTGGACCTGGCTCAGATCTTCCAAGAATCCCGCGACCGCGGCCTTAAAGAAGAAAGCCTCGCCGAAATCTGTCGCACCTGGAGCCAGCGTTTAGACCTTACCGAATCCGACGTCCGCAGCTATCTGACTGACAACATCTACTACTATCTCGATCCGGACTGTCTCGAAGGCATGCAGCTGTTCTACGAATACGCGCACGCTTGCGGAGCCCTGCCCGCCGCTTCCTCGCTCCGCTTTCTTGAGCTGCCCAGGCCAGTCGCGACGTGATCCGCGTTTTGCCCCATCCCGTAGCTTCAATTAGAATCATCACTTAGCCGTTCGGGCCTGCTATGACCCTCACCAAACAACAAGCGCTCGAGATGTTCCAATCCGATGACCTCATCGGCATCGGCATGGAAGCCGACACTGTCCGCCGCCGCTTCCATCCCGAGGGCGTGGTCACCTACATCATCGACCGCAACATCAACTACACGAATTTCTGCACCGAGTACTGTACTTTTTGCGCGTTCTATCGCCCGCTCAAAGGCCCACAGGCCAAAGAAGGATACATCCTCGACTTCGAAACCATCTACGACAAGATCCGCGAAACCGTGGAACTGGGCGGCACTGGCGTGCTCATGCAGGGCGGCCTGCATCCCGATCTGAAGATCGACTGGCACGAAAAGATGCTGCGCGGCATTAAGCAGCGCTTCCCCAAGGTTCATCTCCACTGCTACTCGGCTTCCGAAGTGATTGCCATCGCCGAGTACAGCGGGCTCTCCATTCGCGACACGATCATCCGCCTGCGTGACGCCGGACTTGACTCCATCCCTGGCGGCGGCGCCGAGATCCTAGACGACGAGGTACGCTACAAGATCGCGCGCCTCAAGTGCCTCACCGAGGACTGGATCAACGTGCACCGCACCGCCCACCAATTGGGTATGCGGACCACGGCGACCATGATGTTCGGGGTTGGCGAAAAGTTCGAGCACCGCATCAATCACCTGCAGCGGCTCTACGATCTGCAGGAGGAGACTGGCGGCTTCACTGCCTTCATTCCGTGGACGTTTCAGCCTGCCAATACCGCGCTCGGCGGGCGCCACTGGGACGAAGCCACCGCCGTCGAATATTTGAAGATGCTGGCCATCTCCCGGCTTTATCTCTCGAACTTTCTGAACGTGCAGTCGAGTTGGGTCACCCAGGGGCTGAAAGTTTGCCAGCTAGGCCTGCGCTTTGGCGGCAACGATGTCGGCTCGGTCATGCTCGAAGAAAATGTCGTCCGCGCGGCGGGCGTGACCAACTGCACCACCGAAGAGGAGCTGCGTCGCATTATTCGCGACGCCGGATTCCGCCCGGCGCAGCGCGACACGTTGTACCGGCAGTATTTCCTGAATTGACCTCTTCGCGGATCAATCGCGAATCATGACCGCTCGCCCCCTGCTTCTGATCTGCGCGTTGCTCGCCGCTATCGCGGCGGCCGAAAGCCAGACTCCCACCGAGCCCAAAAAGTGCGCGATCGAGGGCTCCGTGGCCACAGCCAATGGCGAGCCGATCAAGAAGGCCCTGCTGGAAATCATTTCCGAAAATCACGAGCAAGGCGCAACCTACTCCGCCGTCACCAACCAGGACGGGCACTTTCGGGTCGAGCCGATGCAGCCCGGCCGCTACCGCATATTTGTCGAGCACACCGGCCTGATTCAAGTCGACAGGAGAGGGCATCGCGACCCGGGAATAG
>Ga0075030_100003208_pt1 | contig 14916 bp, 12 predicted proteins | sample LitLauG_LLR_2012_FD_71393 | JGI IMG/M metagenome (GOLD analysis project Ga0075030, IMG submission 71393) | Freshwater sediment microbial communities from Pennsylvania, USA - Little Laurel Run_MetaG_LLR_2012 | ecosystem: Environmental > Aquatic > Freshwater > Creek > Sediment | place: USA... | reverse complement strand
GCGGGTTTCAGACTGTGCTAGTCTCAACCTGCCCTCCGTCTGCGGTTCCCGCGTCTATGGAATCCACGGGTCAAGATCGCGCGCCTGCCGGTTCGCATTCGATTCGCATTGGTACGGCTGGATGGTCCTATAAAGACTGGGACGGCATTTTCTATCCGCCGGGGATGCTGCGGCGGAAGGTGCATCCGCTGGAATATCTGGCGCGCTTCTTCGATACCACTGAGATCAACACTTCATTTTACGGGCCGCTGAAGCCGGAGTTGGTGAAGCTTTGGTGCCGCCGGGTGGCGGCGGTGAATTCTGAGTTCATGTTCACGGCCAAGCTCTACCGGGCATTCACGCACTCTCCCATCGCGGTGATGGAGCCGACTTCGGCGGCGACAATTCGTCCTACGGACGAAGACGAGTCTGCGACGCGCGAAGGGCTCGATGTGCTGGCCAACGAGGGCAGGCTGGGGGCGTTGCTGATTCAGTTTCCGGTATCGTTCAAGAATACTTCGCTGAACCGCGAATATCTGGAGCGGCTGCTGCGGCAGTTTATCGAATATCCGCGCGTGGTTGAGGTGCGGCATTCGAGCTGGAACGATGCCGCGACGCTGGCGTCATTCGCGCAGCAGAACGTTGGATTCTGTAATATCGATCAGCCGCTGTTGGGGCGCTCGTTGGCTCCGACCGAGCATGTGACGGCACCGATTGCATATGTGCGGCTGCACGGGCGCAATTACGATCAGTGGTTCGACTCCGACAACCGCAACGACCGCTACAACTATCTGTACAAAGAGAAGGAACTTGAGGACTGGAAGGAACGGATCGAAAGCGTCGCGCAGCGGGCGCAGACGACGTATGTGATCACCAACAATCACTTCGAGAGCAAGGCCGGAGTCAATGCGATCGAGTTGAAGGGAATGATTAGCGGAAGGCGGGTGCCCGCTCCCGCGACGCTGATCCGGAAATATCCGGAGCTGCGGAGGTTTGCCGATCCGGAGGAAGATTCGGGGGAAAGCGCGGGACCGCAACTTCCGTTGCTCGCGTGAGCGGTTTTAGCATCTAAACTGTATATCTCATGACTCTCGGCTTGGTGGTGCGCGCGACTGGGGTCGCGCTTCTATCCATATTGACGATTGGCCAGGACGCAGGCTCGGCGCAGAACCGTGCGCCGGCGCCGGATGCTCCCCGTGTCGCCGGAACTCACTTGAAGGCCAAGGGCATTCCGAACTTTGGCGAGGTCAGTCCCAGTCTTTATCGCGGCGGAGTGCCGAGCGCGACAGGAATCGAGGAACTGCAGAAGAAGGGAATTGATGTCGTCGTCGACTTGCGGGGGCACAATCAAGACGAAGAGGCGCGGGTCACCAAACTGGGGATGAAGTATGTCGCGATTCCCTCGCACTGCCCGTTTCCTGACGACAAGCCCTTCGCAAAATTCCTGCAGGTAGTCGAGGAGAATCCGGGAAAGAAAGTTTTCGTGCATTGCCGCCTGGGGGACGATCGCACGGGAATGGCAGTCGCTTCCTATCGCATGGCGGAGCAAGGGTGGTCCGCGGACGAGGCGATGAAAGAGATGAGGGCGTTTGGATTTTCGCGGGTGCATCATGCGATGTGCCCGGGAATGGCCGATTACGAAGAGAAGTTTCCGGAACGGCTGAAGAGCAGTCCGGCATTCCGAGGCCTGGCGCAACGGCAGAACGAGCCGCAGTGAGCGTTAGGGGTTGAAGCCTGAGGCTCTGGGGTGTTCGGAGAGGATGCCACAAAATCGTCACAGAGCTACTTAAACTGCAACAAGATTGCATTTTCTTGCACGTTGCGCTCGCCTCAGAGTGACGGTATACTCGCTACCACTTGGGGCTCCTGTAGCGCCGCCGTTTTAGCGCCATTCGTCGCGCTAATCTAAAAACCAGCATTCCAGGAAGGACTCTCCGTGAAACGACTCTCGTATGCCGTGTTGCTGCTTATGTTCGCAGGTCTGCAAACGCTTTCCGCTCAAGTGCAAGGTCAATGGACAGCTACAGGGTCGATGCTGACGGGCCGTGAGTTCAATGCCCAGGTGCGGACGACCGGAGGAAAGGTCCTCTCGATGGGCGGGTATGACAGCAGCGGAAATGTTCTTAGTTCGGCGGAGCTCTATAACTCGTCAACTGGAAAATGGACGGCGACCGGCAGCATGGCGGAGGCGCGGCAGTCATTCGCCGCCGTCGTGTTCACGAACGGAAAGGTCCTGGTCTCCGGAGGGTCCGGCACGAGCAACGTCGTACTGGGAGCCGCCGAGTTGTACGACCCGACTACCGGGTTGTGGACCCCGGCCGGGACTCTCTCAGTTCCTCGTTTTGGCCATACGGCTACTCTGCTCACGAACGGCAAGGTGTTAGTGACCGGCGGTTGCGTCGATAGCACCTGCGCTACGCCCACGGCGGTGAGCGAACTTTACGATCCGACGTCGAACACCTGGAGCACCACGGGCAGCCTCACTACCGCTCGCACTTACCACAGTGCCGTGCTGCTAAAGACCGGGAATGTGCTGGTCGTCGGTGGCTCCCCTGGCCTGACTGCCTGCGAACTCTATAACCCGACCAAAGGAACCTGGAGCGCCGCCGCCAGCAATGTGGTCGGCCGGTATCTCCATAGCACGACCCTGCTGACGGACGGGAAAGTGCTGGTCGCTGGCGGCGCCAGCGGGAAATATCCCCTCAATGCCGCGGAAATCTACGACCCCACCGCGAACACCTGGACAGCTACCGGCAACATGATCAATGCGCGCTACGCGCACAGCGCTGGACTTCTGCCCGACAGCACCGTGGTGGTGGCGGGAGGAGTTGGCCAGTCGCAAAGTTGCGGAAAAGATTGTACGGGCTACATTCCGTTCGCCCTGGCGGAGATATTCAACGAGCCCACGGGCACGTTCACGAAGACAGTAAGCCTTAGTCAATCGTTGGCGTATCAGTCCATGACGATGCTCACGACCGGACGTGCGCTCGAGAACGGCGGCCTCGGGACGACCAGTGTCTGCTGCGTCGTGGAGAGCGTCGCGTCATATTATGTCCCCTTGAGCCTGACGTTTTCCGCGTCCAGCCTGAACTTCGGCCTGCTCGAGATCGGACTCTCCAGTCCTACGCAGACGGTAACGGTGACCAACGTCAGCAGTCACTCGGTGAACTTCACTTCCATCGCCAGCACCGGCGATTATTCTCAGACCAACACCTGCGGGACATCACTGGCCATCGCCGGGAACTGCACGATCACGATTACTTTCACGCCGACTAAATCTGGAACTCGCGCGGGGACCGTGACTCTCAAGGACAACAGTCCGGGCAGCCCGTCGCAGACCATCGCTCTAACCGGAACGGGTGAGACCTTGGCGTTAGGATTCACGCCGGCATCGCTGAATCTTGGCAGCGTGGCGGTCGGGTCGAGCAGTTCGATGACCGCGACTTTGACCAACGACGGATCATCCTCCGTCAACATCACCGGGATTTCCATTTCGCCTTCGAACACTACGTACACTCAGACCAACACCTGCCCTGCGAGTCTCGGGGTGCAGCAGACGTGTACATTCACGATTGTGTTCACGCCGCCCGACGTTTTTACGTACAAGGCGACGTTGTCGGTGACGAACAGCGCAGGCAGCGCGGCGACTCTGGCGCTGCAGGGTACGGGGCTGAATAACTAGGAAGAGCACCGAAAGGACAAGGCTACTCAAGGTGCCACGAACCGAAAGTTCGAGCAAAACGAGGGAACGGAATCTCGTGGGAGGTTTCTACGCGCCAAAGACCGTGCTCAAAGAAAATCTCATTAGCGTTTTTACTTGCCGCTCTCCCAACCCTTATTCATAATGACCCTCCCTTGACGTCTATGATTCTACATCTTTGCTGTAGGCCCTTCAATCTTTTTCTTCGGCCGTTTGTCCCTTGTCCTTCAGTAACTTGGATGCATCGCCTCCAGCGCTGGGTGCATCGTCTTTTGGGGTCCACTCGACAAAGATAGCATCGTCACTGAAAAACAGGCGAGAATACTTCCAAGTTGACGTTTCCCGACCCGGTCCGGCGGGGGCAACTTTCGCAGGCCCTTCGGTTCGGGGAGAAAGCGAGAGTGAGAAATTCTTTGGGTGTTCCACGACGACAGTTGCACCCAGAGTGGGCTTTACGAATACGTGATAATCAAATTGCCGTCGCAAGGTCGATTCATAGTCCGCCCCAACCTCGAACTCCAGACCGTGCCGCACATTCTCGCCATCGACCAGAACCTTCTTGCCTAGGATCCAACTGCCGCCTGCGACATCCGTTTCCACAGCAGCTTCAGCTAAGCGCTCTTCAGGGTACTCGTATCCAAAATCCGGGAATGTCCCCCACAAACGAGTCAATCGCGTCTCCTGATGTTCGGCCGCGCTCCTCCGCGTCCTAAACTGATAAGGTACGCGCCGGGGCGAGATATTTTGCAGCTTGTAGATTATTTTGCAATCCAGTTTAAAGCTATCCTGCTGACCATCAACCGGGTGTAGTTCCCAACTGATGCTGCAATCGCGGCGCAACAGATCAGAGTATGTGACCATATCCCGGATCCTGTGTTTGAACTCGTCGGGGAGGGCGTAGCCAATGAGGAACTTGAAAACGTCGAGCGAGATTTCCCGATAGGTATGCCGCTTGATGTAGGTATCTACCGTGACGCCGAGAATCGCCGCGATGAAGACGGCCTCCCCCGCAGATCGAAAAAGTTCGACGAACACTTTCGCGGCCTGTGGGACCGCGCTGTGAGGGAGAGCGTAATCAAGAATCTCAGGGGAAGCTAAAAAAAACCTCCGACCACGAACAGCACTACCATCACTCGCTTAAACGTAAATTCTGCGTGGGTGACATCGCTTGTCTTCCACACTAGGTTGCTTAGTGACAATCCCACCGCCAGGCCCACGGGGTAAGCCCAGAACTCCTCTGGCCAAGGCACGGCGTTATTCATGATCGATCCCAGCAGGAGCAGGGTCCCACCGCCGATGACGGCGCACATTATGCCGGTAAACACTTTGACCTGAGCCGTCTTGACAGAACTCAACCCCAGCCGCACAAAGAACACAATCGCAACGCCGAAGCAAAACGCTCCGAGTACCTCGAGTAAGTTCATTGCAACCTCGTAAGCCGACCAAGCAGCCGCGCCCAGATTAGCCGCCAAAGAAAATAGGCGCAAGCTTTGATCGCTTGCGCCCAAATTCACTCTATATATCCAGAATATCAAATTCGATAGATTCAACCGGAAAGGTTTTGAACTTTATTTTCCTCATCGAATGAGTGCGATAGCGGAGAAACTGGGTCGCAGGGGGCTTGACAAGAATCTGGCCAAGTCCTCAATTACTTTGCGGCAGTGGCCTTTTTGGGGAACATCTCGCCGATGCGGCGGATTTGGGCGCCGACGGCTTTCAGCTTCTCTTCAATGTGCTCGTAGCCGCGATCGATGTGATAGACGCGGTCGATGATGGTCTCGCCATCGGCGACTAACGCGGCCAGCACCAGCGACGCCGAAGCGCGCAGATCGCTGGCCAGCACGGCGGCGGCGCTAAGCGGAGTCTTCCCGCGCACGACGGCGCGGCGGCCTTCAATCTTGATATTCGCCCCCATGCGCACCAGTTCCTGCGCGTGCATGAAGCGATTCTCGAAAATGTTTTCGGTGACGATCGATGATCCTTCGGCCTGCGTCGCCAGCGCCATGAACTGCGCCTGGCAGTCGGTAGGGAAGCCGGGGTACTCTTCGGTGGTGATGTCGGCGGCGGTGAAGGGATTGTCACCCATGACGCGGACCGACTCGCCATTCACCTTCGTCTTCACGCCAACTTCATGAAGTTTGCTGAGTACCGCGCCCAGGTGCTCGGGATCGCATCCGGCGACATTGAGATCGCCTCCGGTCATGGCGGCGGCGATGATGAACGTTCCGGCCTCGATGCGGTCGGGAATGATGCGGTGCTTCGCTCCGTTGAGCTTGCTCACGCCTTTCACGCGGATGGTGGGAGTGCCTGCGCCAGTGATTTTCGCTCCCATTTTGTTCAGCAGATCGGCGAGGTCAGCTACTTCGGGCTCGCGCGCGCAGTTCTGCAGAATGGTCTCGCCCTCGGCGAGTGTTGCGGCCATGAGCAGGTCTTCGGTGCCGGTGACGGTGATTTTATCGAAGACAATTTCCGCGCCTTTGAGACGATCGGCGGTGGCTTCGACGTAGCCGTGCTCTTGCGTGATCTTAGCGCCCAGTTGTTCGAGGCCTTTGATGTGCAGGTCGATAGGACGCGCGCCGATGGCGCAGCCGCCGGGCAGCGAAACGCGGGCGCGTCCGCAGCGGGCGACGAGCGGGCCGAGCACGAGCGTAGAGGCGCGCATGGTCTTGACCAGTTCATAGGAGGCTTCGGGCGTCGCGAGTTTTTCGCAGTGAATGGTGGTGCGGTGATGGGCGCGTCCGTAGCCGAGTTCGACATCGGCGCCCATGGCCGTGAGCAGGTTGCGCGTGGTCTGAATGTCGCGCACCTGGGGAATGTTCTCGAGGATGACCGGCTGATCGGTGAGCAGGGCCGCAGCCATGCAGGGAAGCGCGGCATTTTTCGCGCCGCTCACGCGCACGGTGCCGAGCAGCGGCTCTCCGCCGCGGATGACGAACTTGTCCATGAATGATTCCTTGGAACTTATTATTTTAGCGGGGAATCGGAGCGGGGGTGGGTAATCGAGAGGGCACGGCCTGGTGGATGCGTGGGGCGTAAAACTCAACCACAGAAGGCACAGAGGAAGACCCCACTTCCCGCGCAAAAAGCGCGCGAGAAATGGGGCGGCCTGCAGGCCACGCTTTACGGGACGACTTGATAGACCGTGCCGCAGCCGGGTCCCCAATTTCCCGTACAGGTTCCAGGTCCCCCGTTGCTGGTAGTACCGAAAAACCCAAGATGCGCGGGGTCGAAAATCACACCGGCGGCGCGTGCTCCGTCGGTAGAAGGGGTGAACGCCTGAAACACGGTTTCAGTCCATTGACCACTCTGAGAAGACGGCGGGACGAGTTTGTACACGCTGTTAATTGTTGCTCCGACGAGGGTACCCATCCGACCGGAGATCAAATTGCCGATGGGCAGATTGCTGTTGTTGGCGAGCTGGAAATCGTAGATATCGTTATAGGTCCAGGTGCCACTGATCTGAGCGGGCGGCACGAGCTGGAAAACATCTCCACAGAGAGTTCCCTTGCTTGGATCGCAGAGGTTACGCCCGCCTCCCCCCTCAGAGCCATACAGACTACCCTTGCCATCCATGATCAAACCAGAGCTTCCGCCGCCCCCGAAATTGTAGAGAACGGACTCGGTCCACGGATCGCCGGGATTAGTAGGCGGCGCGAGCTGGAAGATAATGCCCAGACTCAAGGGGTAGTTAAAGCCGGTGCCGCCGGTTAGGGTGGTGCCGTAAACATTTCCTTTTTGGTCGAGGATTACACCGGTTATGGGCCAGCATCCGTTATACCCGCCCACCTTCGTGTTACCCGTGAAGGTGTACAGGACAGCCTCAGCCCAAGTGCCTCCGGATGTCGCCGGCGGGCTCAGCTCAAAAGCCGTGCCACAGCCATCGTCATTGGCGCCGGCACCGCCTTCTCGTGTTGTGCCGAAGAGATTGCCAGTGGCATCGAAAATCAGTCCGCCCTGCGGCAGAGATCCATCGACCGGGGATCCGAGGAAGTTATAGAGAATCGTTTGAGTCCAGGCGCTGTTTTTCGAAGTCGTGCGAGTCAACTTAAAGACAGTCCCAAAGCCGCTGCTGCCGCCTAGCGCGGCCTCCCCGTAGAGGTTGCCCGCCTTGTCGAAGATCAGGGCCGCCAAGGGATACGCACCATCGGCACCGCCCTGAAAGTGATGCAGAATCGTCTCCACCCAGGGACCACCTTTTGAGGCCGGTGGGGATAGCTTGAACACCGTGCCGCAGCCCGCAGGGTAAGTCGAAGAGGTGCAAGTTCCATTACCACCGTACTGAGTTGTGCCATAGAGATTGCCGGCGCGATCGGAGATCAAGCCTGCTGCGGGAGCGGCTCCGTCCGTGGGAGGCCCTTGGAAGCTGTAGAGGACCTTTGTGCTCTGGGCATTGGAAGAAGCGGCGACCGCCAGCAACAGCGCTAGTGCGGCGACGGCATGAGGGCGAATCATCGAGCTCAAAGACATGCTCCTCCTTAGACAACTCAGACGGAGTGCGCGGCGGCGCACGATTGATGGTTCAGAGTTCGGGCCCGGGGTGGCGGACCTTGGGGGGAAAAGAAGGCAACTGTAGTTGAGGGTTTTGTCGGAGTCAAGATGCAAAGACTTGCACTCGAAGCCGACTGTGCTCGGAACGCGTTTGTGTTTATCCAATCGTCATCGCGCAATTTGAATCGCTTGGCGCACGTGGCCCTTTGACTTCTTCAGGGCGGCGGCGGCTTGGGCGCGATTCACCCCTGCGGCCAGCATGACCACCGCTACCGGAGTGCGATTACCTGCGGCTTTCAGGGTACTGGCGGCGCCGGCGGGATCGGCTCCGGTCGCCTGTTCCAGAATTCTTATGGCGCGTTTTACCAGCTTTTCGTTCTTCGTCCAGACATTCACCATGAGGTTGCCGTAGACGTAGCCGAGGCACGTCATGGCTCCGGTCGAGATCATGTTGAGAACCATTTTGTGGGCGGTGCCGGCTTTCATGCGAGTCGATCCGGCGACGACTTCGGGGCCAACTTGCGTGACGATGGCGAAATCGGCGGCTTGCTCGAGCGGGGAATTGCGGTTGCAGGTTAGAGCGATGGTGCGGGCGCCGCGGCTCCGGGCGTATTCGACGGCGGCGATGGTGAAAGGAGTGCGTCCGCTGGTGGCGATGCCGAGCACCACGTCGCGCTTGCTGGGCTTGCGCTTTTTCATTTCGTGGATGGCGAGGCGCGTGTCATCTTCGCTGGCTTCGGTGGAAGCGCCGAGGGCCGCAGGGCCTCCCGCCATGATGTACTGCACGGTGCGCGGATCAGTATTGAACGTGGGAGGAATTTCGGAGGCGTCGAGCGCACCGAGGCGGCCGCTGGTTCCGGCGCCGACGTAGATCAGGCGTCCGCCCTGGCGGATGGCGTCGGCGACTAGGTCGATGGCGCGGGCGATTTCAGAGAGCGCGCGGCGGACGGCTCTGGCAACCGAGGCATCTTCGCGGTTGATCAGGCGCGCGATTTCGAGCGACGACATGCGGTCCAGATGGCGCGCAGTGGGGAGCAGTTGTTCGGTGGAGAGCATTTCGAGATCGGAGTTCGCAGTGCGGGTTCGCGGCAATGTGGCGCCTTTCGGGATCTGATGGGAGCGAATCCATTTTAGAGCACCACGACCTTGTCATCCTGAGGCCTGCGTTCTGTGCAGGCCGAAGGACCTCTGCACTTGGCCGGCAGCGACGGCGCTGCACGCAGACTACATAGGTCCTTCGCCGCAAAAAACGCGGCTCAGGATGACAGCATTTCATTTTCCATGAGGGAGAACTTCGAGACCTTCGATGACGGCATCGTGGAACTTGGGGCGGACTTGCTTGATGGCTTGGTTCTGGCAATCGGGCCAGGTGCGATTGGTGAGCAGAGTGACCGAGAGCTGGCGGTCAGGATCAATCCAGAGCGAAGTTCCCGTGTAGCCGAGGTGGCCGTAAGATCTGGGGCCGAAGTATTTTCCGGATTGCGATGGGGCCGAGGGAGTGTCCCAGCCCAGTGCGCGGGATGTGCCGGCTGGCGCGGTCTCGCGGCGGGTGAAGAGCGCGATGGTTTCAGGGCGGAGAATTGGGGTTCCTACGTTGAGCATCGCGTGCGAGAAACGGGCGACGTCTTCGGCTGTCGAGAAGAGGCCGGCGTGTCCGGCAACGCCACCCAGCATGTAGGCATTTTCGTCCTGCACTTCGCCCTGGATGATTCGCTTGCGGAAAGTGAGATCGTTGGCGGTGGCAGGTATTTTCTCGCGCATCTCGGTCGGTGGATTGAACGTGGTGTTCGCCATGCCCAGCGGGCCGAAAAGTTCTCGCTGACAGAAAACGTCGAGGGATTCTCCGGCGAGGCGCTCCAGCGCGATACCGAGCAGGATGAATCCGATATCGCTGTATTCGGCGCGGGTGCCGGGATCGGCAATGAGCGGAGTTTGGAAGGCTCCGCTTACGAGTTCGTCGCGCGTGTGGGCGTTCAGGAACAGCTTCTCGTAGGCCGGCAGGCCCGAGGAGTGGGCGAGGAGCATGCGGAAAGTGACTTCCTCGCGGCGCGGATCGGATTTCTCGGCGAATTCTGGAATCACGCCGGTGACGGGAGCTTCCAGTTCGAGTTGGCCTCGCTCGTAGAGGATTGCTGCTGCGCTCGTGGTGGCGACTGCCTTTGTCACAGAAGCCAGGTCAAAGAGTGTTGTGACGTCGACCTCACCGTTCCCACCCTTCGACAATCTCAGGGCAGGCTTTCTCGCCAAAGAGGCGAGAAGTGGGGCACCCCCGTCTTTGGTGACCCGGCCAAATCCCTTCAGCGCAATCAAACGATTACTTTGCGTGACCGCGATTGACGCGGCTGGGAAGGCATTCTCTGCGATTGCGTTTTGGAGGATGCCGAAGGCTTTGGCGAAGACTTTCTCCTGATCATCGAAAGCGGGCATCAGCGCTGATGGTTGAGTCTTCACCTGAACGCGTTATAGCAGAGTGCTCCCACCGGGTAAAGATGACGGCGCTGGTCACGTAGCACCGGACACATTCGTCCGGGGCGGCTCGCTGCGCTCGCGGGGCGGACCCTTCGACTACGCACAGGGCAGGCTGCGTCCTCCCCCACGTGTGCTCCTGCTTACTTGAGTGTCTTGAGTCACGCGCCTTGGGTTGTGTAGAGTCAGGGAATCCTTTCATCGCGATCCAATCCGAGGACTCCGGGGCGCGTGTCTGCCTTTTCTCGTGCGCTCGTATGGATCCTCTTCAGCGCCCTTGCCGCCGCTGCGTCCGGAGAGGCAGCGAAGAGCCTAGCGCCGGTGCGGCTGGGCGTAGTCGACTCCATTATCGAGCGTTCGATTGCCGAGGGAACCATTCCCGGCGCGGTGCTGGTGGTTGGGCATGACGGCGCTGTGATTTACCGCAAGGCTTATGGCAATCGCGCGCTGGAGCCCCGGCGCGAGGCGATGACGCTGGATACGATTTTCGATCTGGCGTCGCTGACCAAAGTGATTTCGACTACGACTGCGGTGATGCAGCTTTTCGAGCAAGGTAAGGTGCGGCTGAATGATCCGGTGGCAAAGTATCTGCCGGAATTTGCGCAGAATGGCAAAGAAGACATCACGGTGCGGCAACTATTGACGCACTATTCGGGGCTGGCTCCGGACCTCGATTTGAAGACGCCGTGGCTAGGGAAGGAGACGGCGTATCGCATGGCGTCTGCCGAGACTCCCGCGCAGGCGCCGGGATCGCAGTTCACCTACAGCGATATCAATTTTGTCGTGCTGGGCGCGTTGGTCGAGCGCGTTTCAGGCGAGGCGCTCGATGCGTACACGGCGCGGCATAGCTTCGCTCCGCTGAAGATGACGCACACGCGGTATACCCCTCCGGCGGCGTGGCGGGCGAAGATTGCGCCCACGCAGTATGACGAGAATGAGCACATGCTGCGTGGAGTGGTGCATGATCCGACGGCGCGGCGGATGGGCGGCGTGGCAGGACACGCCGGGCTGTTCTCGACGGCGGACGATCTGGCGAAGTTTGCGCAGGCGCTGCTCGATGGCGGCGGAGGAATTCTTTCGGCGGTGACGGTGAAGAAGATGACGCAACCGGAGCAGCCTCCGGCGTCGCCCGTCCTGCGCGGGTTTGGGTGGGATATCGACTCTCCGTTTTCCTCGAATCGCGGCGATCTGCTGCCGGTGGGATCGTTCGGGCATACGGGATTTACGGGTACATCGATGTGGATCGATCCCTCCACGCGGACCTACATCATTCTGCTGACCAATGCGGTGCATCCCCGCGGAAAAGGAAATGCGATCGCGTTGCGATCCAAGGTGGCGACGGAGGTTGCGGCAGCGCTGAATCTGGGGCCAAGTGAAAAAGCCGCGCTGCAGTGGGAGAGCGTAACCGGCTACAACGAGGCGCAGAGCGCGGCGCGGCGCATGGGTGCGCGCAATGGCGCGGTGAATACGGGAATTGATGTGCTTGAGGAGCATGGTTTCGATGTGCTGAAGGCGGCATCGGGCAAAAAGCGCATCGGCTTGGTTACGAATCAGACTGGGGTGGATTCCGCGGGCAAGCGGACGGTTGACGTGCTGGCCTCTGCGCCGGGAGTTTCGCTCGACGCGATCTTCAGCCCGGAGCATGGAGTCACGGGCACGCTCGACACGACCGACATCAACAATTCCAAGGACGGGGCGACCGGCGTGCCGGTGTACAGCGTGTACGGCGCTACCGACGTGGCGCGGCGTCCGCCGATGGATGTGCTCAAGAATCTGGATGCGGTCGTGTTCGACATTCAGGATGCGGGAGCGCGGTTTTATACCTACGAGACGACCCTGGGATATTTTCTCGAGGCGGCCAAGGCCGGGATTGAGTTAATCGTGCTCGACCGTCCGAATCCGATTACCGGGTCGTTTGTGCAGGGGCCGACGACGGACTCCGGGCGTGAGAGTTTTACGAATTACTGGACCGTGCCCGTGCGGCATGGCATGACGATGGGCGAACTGGCGAAGATGTTCAACGCCGAGCGCGCGATCAATGCCAAGTTGACCGTCGTTCCCATGGAGGGCTGGCAGCGCGGGGACTGGTTCGATTCGACAGGGATCGAGTGGGTGAATCCGTCGCCGAACCTGCGCAGCGTAACGGAGGCGGCGCTCTATCCGGGAGTTGCGCTGATTGAGGGAGCGAATGTATCGGTCGGGCGCGGCACGGATACGCCGTTTGAAGTGGTTGGAGCGCCTTGGGTTAAGTCCAAGGAGTTAGCGTCATACTTGAATGCTCGTGGGATTCCTGGTGTCCGCTTCGTTCCGGTCACATTTACGCCTACAGCCAGCGCCTACAGCGGTCAGGCGTGCCAGGGCGTGAGCATGGTGCTGACGGATCGTAATGGATTTGACGCGCCCGAACTGGGGATCGAGCTGGCTGCGGCGCTGCATAAGCTGTACGGGGTGGATTTCAAGATCGAGCGCATGGCGGCGTTGCTGGCGAATCAGGGAGTGTACGACGCGCTGGTGGCAGGGCAGGATCCGCGGCGCATTGCGGCGGACTGGCAGGAATCAGTGAACGAGTTTATGGGAGTAAGGAAGAAGTACCTGATTTACCCCTGACTGCAGGCGCATCTTGAATAGTTTACATAATACCTGTTATCGGACATTGCTTCAAGGGTGTGACTTCGAATACCGTCCCATACTCGGCGGAACTTCCTCCCAGAAACGTCGTGCCGTAAAGAGCGTTTCCCTTTCCGAAGGTCACTCCAGACGACGGGTCTGCGCCGTCGGTTCCCCCGAGGAAGCTGTGCAGCGTGGTTTCAGTCCACGTTCCACCTGATACCGCTGGCGGAGCGAGTTTGAAGACGACTCCGCAGCCGGTCGAGCCGCTCTCGTCGCAAAGCGGATCGCCGCCGAAATAGGTAGTGCCATAGAGGTTTCCGGACCCGTCACGGATTACGCCGCCCAGCGGCAGGTATCCATTGCTTTGGCCAGTGAAGGAATACAGCGCGGTCTCGGACCATGATCCGCCTTGCGTTGCCGGAGGGGACAACTGGAACACCGTACCGCAGCCGCCTCCCGAGCAGGCACTCAGGTCGCCTCCGGCAACTGTCATGCCGTACAGATTTCCGGCAGGATCCCAAACGAGGCTGCCCACAGGGCCATTTCCGTCGGCGCCGCCGGTGAAATCGTAAAGGTCCGCTAGGGACCAGCTGCCTCCTTGCACAGCAGGTGGGCTGAGTTCAAACACATTGCCGTGGGCGTACGCGCCTCCGACTTCAGAAATGCCGTAGAGGTTTCCAGCGCGGTCCCAGAGCAGTTGGCCGGGAGAGCCGTTGCCGTCGAATCCTGAGAAGGTATAGAGGGTGTTCTCGGTCCAGGCACCTCCACTGGAGACTGGAGGAACGAGTTGAAAGACGGTGCCGCAACCGGAGTGGTCGCAAAGCCCGCGGTTGCCGCCTTGAATTGTGGTTCCGTAGAGAGCCCCAGATTTATCGAAGACCACGCCGCCCTCCGGATACGCGCCGTCCGTGCCGCCAGTGAAGCTGTAGATCATGGACCCGGTCCACTTGCCATTCCTTTTTGCTGGCGGAACGACCTGAGCGACGCTGCCGTATCCTAGCGTGCCGCTATAAAACGTAGTGGCGTACAGCTCGCCATGACTTCCGAGAGCCAGCGTGTCGTAGGAATCGGTAAGACTGTCCGTAAGTCCGGCAAGACTGTACAGGACATATTCGGTCCACGCCCCGCCTTTCGTGGACGGTGGCACGATTTCATAGACGACCCCCAAATTCTGGTGCCCACCGTTATAGGTCAAGCCGTACAGGCGGCCGGCGCTGTCTGCGATGAGGCCTCCTCGCGGATTGCTGCCATCGGGGAGGGCGCCGAATGCGTGAAGGACGATTTCGCTTTGGCCTACTGCGGCCGAGCAAGCCAGCAGAATTGTGGACAATGCAATCGCTGAGCGGGTGAGAATGACCTTCATCATGAAACTCACTTCAGGCTAGATTGGCCGCCGGGGCTGCGGAGCGTCGGGATTGTAGCGCGGTTAGCCGCACAGAACAATCTTTGGATGGAATAGCGTGCCCGCAATCCTGGTTGCGATGGCGAGCAGTTCCCGTTGACCTTCGAACACCTTGACCTGCCGGGCTCGGGAGAGTTCGGGAAGATTCACCGTGCGGCCAGCGCGAATGCGGGCGGCCGAAAGTTCGTCGGCGGTTACGGACGGCATTTCCGGCAATAACTTTCGTGGGTGGACGAAAAGGTCTTGCAGCGTTTCAGGAGTGCCTTCGGGA
>Ga0075030_100003204_pt1 | contig 14924 bp, 11 predicted proteins | sample LitLauG_LLR_2012_FD_71393 | JGI IMG/M metagenome (GOLD analysis project Ga0075030, IMG submission 71393) | Freshwater sediment microbial communities from Pennsylvania, USA - Little Laurel Run_MetaG_LLR_2012 | ecosystem: Environmental > Aquatic > Freshwater > Creek > Sediment | place: USA... | reverse complement strand
CGATCAGGCAATCCGGTTCCGCAATCGGTTCACGCGACCGGATTATCTTGTCACAGATGCGGCAGAAGGCGACGACCGGCGCACCCATGCGTTCCGAGCCGAAGCTAGGAAACGCCTGCGCATTGCGGCCATCGTGGAACGCTGCGACGGACAGTATTTCAGCGCCCGTGACGACGCCTTGCCCGCCGCGCCCGTGAATGCGGACTTCAAACATTGGCCCACCTCGTCAATGTTACTTGCCTGGTCATTTTGGGGGCTAGGAATTGGCCTTTCATCGAGGCTGATGCGTCCTCAACGAATCGCTACTTTCATCTTGGGCATGAGGCATCTCCTGGTGTCTATTTCGAGCAGACTGCTCAAGTTGAACTGCAGTCACCTTGATGCGAGTCAACTGTGCCTTGGCCGCTACCGGGCGGTTTCGCCGCGGCGCCGTACGACAACATCGACAGTAATTGAAGCAATCAACACCAGTGCGGTCGCAATGAGTTGCACCGCTGCCGGCAGACCCAACAAGGCCATACCATTGACGATCGCTGCGATGACGATGCCTCCGAGAACCGCATGCAACGGATGTCCGCGCCCGCCGAACAGACTCGTGCCTCCGATGACAGCCGCCGCGACCACATAGAGAACCAAGGTTCCGCCATCGAAGCTGGTAGACATCGAGCGGAGCCGCGACGCATAAATTATGCCCCCGATGCCTGCTGTGATGGCTGCCAGCACAAAAGCCAGCGTACGAATGAGCGCCAGATTGATCCCGGCTCGCTTTGCACCTTCGGCGCTCCCGCCGATCGCCGACACATAGCGTCCAAATTGCGTGCGACTCAGCAATACCGACCACGCCGCGAGTACGCAGAATACGATAGGGATGACCCACGGCATGCCGCTCAGCGGAAATTGAGGCACCCCGCGATCGACGTTGCACACCAAAACGAGCGCGGCCGCGGCAGCTGCGGCGGCAAATATTTTCAAGCCGGTCAGGCTCGGTGGCGGTGCCACCAATCCGCTCTTCCGCCTCCGCCGATCCTGTATCTCGGTCGTAGCACCGTAGATTGCCACTACGGCAATCGCCAGGAGCCAGCCAGTGCTTGGGCTCAACGTCGCATTGGCGAGGTTGTTGATCGTTTCGTTAGGGATTGGAATTGTGCCCCCGGTTCCGAGCAATTGTATCATCACGCCTTGGAAGCCGAGTTGCCCAGCAAGCGTCACGACGAAAGAGGGCAGACGCACCCTTGTGATCAGCAAGCCTTGAACAGCTCCCAAGGCTGCGGTGGCGACAAGTGCGGCAAGAATCGCAGCCCACCAAGGCCAAGCGTATTCCGGTTGCACGAAGAGCGTCGTCATCGTACCGCCGATGCCGGCGACGAACCCGAGGGACAGATCGATCTCGCCCAGGAGGAGCACAAATACCTCGCCCATACCGATCAGCATAAAGATCGAACCCTGCACCAGCAGGTTGACGAGATTTTCGGGCGAAAGGAACCTGGAATTCTGGGATTGAAAGATGGCGGCGATCAGGATCACGCCCAACAGCACAGGGAGCACACCGCTTTGTCCCGCGAGGATTTGCGACCGCACCGCCCGCGCGTAGTCGCCAAGGCTCTGAACATGGACTTCAGCGACGTCGACCAATTCCTCCGTGTCGCGATGGGTCAGCGAGCCAATCTGCTGCATCTCGCTGGAAAAGGGCATCGCGGGAGCCGCTGCGGGGGCGCCGGCGCCAACCAGCGACGGCTGATGCGACGAACGCCCCGTCGTCATCAGCTCGACGACGCGCGAAGGATCGAATTCGGCGGCCGGGCCGGTGCCGACCGTCTTGCCCTGGCGAAGCACGACAAACCGGTCGGCGACCGCGAAAATATCGTTCAGATTGTGGGAGATCATGATCACGGCCAGCCCTTGATCGGCCAGCCGTCGGACGAGCCCGAGCACCTGCTTGGTCTGTGCAACGCCCAGCGCCGCTGTCGGCTCGTCGAGTATGACGAGCTTGGAGTTCCACATGACGGCCTTGGCAACTGCGATAGCCTGGCGCTGGCCGCCCGAGAGCGAGGCGACCGCCTGACGCGAGGATTGCAGCGTCGCGACACGCAACCGCGCCAGAGTGCCCGCGGCTTCCCGCTCCATACCGTCTTCGTCCAGCAGGCCACTCGCCAGTCGTTCTCGTCCCAGAAACATATTCTCGACGACGTCGAGATTGTCGCAAAGCGCCAAGTCCTGGTAGACGACCTCGATCCCGAGTGCCGCGGCCTCGCGGGGGTTGCGGATGCGAACCGGGCGGCCTTCCCAAAGAATTTCGCCGGCATCAGGTTCGTAGATGCCGGCGACGCATTTGATGAGGACAGATTTGCCAGCGCCGTTATCACCTACCAAGGCGGTCACTTTGCCAGCGGGAGCTTCGAGATCGACGCCGACCAAGGCCTGCACCGGGCCAAAGTGCTTGAATAGCCCTTTCAGTTGGAGCAGCGGCATGGCGCTTCTGGCACCCATGCCGGCCTTGGTCAGCATCGAGCATACCCCTCGTCGATCTCAGCTGATGCCTGCGGCCTTGCAGTCCTTGGCCAGGTCGCCAGCGCACAGCTTTGACGGTTCAACGAAGCCATCCTTGACCACGGTAGCCCCGATGTTCTGAGGCGTGACCCAGATCGGTGTCAGCAGTACGGAAGGAACCTCCATCTTCTTCTGGCCGTCCGTGGTCGTGCCGTTGACCAGTTCCTTGGGCGGCGCAATCCCGGCCCGCTTGTAAAGGCTGAGTGCGGCGGCGGCCTGCGCCTCAAGGTAGATGGCCTTGTAGACGGTGCCGCACTGATAGCCCGAGACCACGTTCTGCAGTCCAGTCAGGGTCGCATCCTGGCCTGTGGTCGGGAACGTCCTCGGCGGCACCTTCAAAGTCTTGATGTAGGAAATCACGGCGTTCGACGTATCGTCATTAGGCATCACTACCGCGTTGATGTTGGAATGCGCCGTATATTGCTGTTCGAATGTCGTGCGGGCGGTAGCCGGGTCCCAGGTGCCGGCGGGTTCGGCAACCTTGACGGCCTGCTTGGAGTCGAACATCGGGTTCAGGACACCCATGTAGCCCTGAGCAAACAGGGTCGCGTTGTTGTCCGTCGGGGCTCCACGCATCACCAGGATCTGCGGTGCCTTGACCTTCCAGTCGGTCATGCACTGCGCCATGCCCTGCCCGATCAAGGTGCCGACAGCGACATTGTTGAAGCTCACATAGTAGTCGCGGTCGCCGCCGAGCGTGAGCCGGTCATAGTCGATCACCGGCACGCCATGCGACTTGGCATAGGTTTCGATCGCGGCTCCCACACCGGAGGAGATCGGATCCATCAGCAGCACGGTGGCGCCCTGCGAGATGTCCGATTGGGCCTGGGTCAGTTCCTGCGACTCGCTGCCTTGAGCATTCGTGATGATGTATTGGTCGGCCGGCAGACCTGCAGCATCGAACGCTTTTTTCAGGTAAGGCGCGTCGAACGAAGTGTACCGGGCCGAAGTCGTGGTTTCCGGCAGCAGAATGCCGATTTTGCCTTTACCCTTGGCCGCAAGTGCCTTCAGCTTGGCCATCGCTGAGAAGTCAGCAGTGAAGTCACTGGCAGACAGCGCCGGGGCAGTGTCCTGGGCGATGGCCGCGCCCATGAAAGCACCCGAAGCGACGGTTGAACATGCGAGCACCGCGACCCAAGCGCCAAACCTTGGCGAAAGCCATTGCACTCTTGCAATTGACATAAGGTCCTCCATATAGCCTGACGCATTCACCGGCAGGCGATGCCGAGGTCAGGTCTTCTTTAAAACTATGAACTTAAAATCGATTTTCGCCTTGATATGGCTCAAAGGGCTCGTCTCTTGACGGCCCAATCCATTGACCGCGATCAAGGCTGAAGGTCCGACCTATCGAACAAATTCAAGTTCGCGATTGTTGGCAGAGACTTTGAACAGGACCGGTCCGTATCGGCCGTGATCCGCCGGCTGCTGGCATCCTCGCCGACCGGGAGTAGCCTGAGGCCATGACCGAAATCTTGACGATCACACTCAATCCCGCACTGGATGCGTCAGCGGAAGCCGAGAGCGTGCGGCCGATCCACAAAGTGCGCACGACGCAGATGCGTTTCGATCCTGGAGGCGGTGGCATCAACGTTGCCAGGATCGTGACGATGATGGGAGGGCAAACCGAAGCCATTTTTCCCGCAGGCGGAGAGATCGGCGATCTTCTCGGCCGTCTCCTTACTGAGCAAAGTATTGTTCACCGGCGCATTCCCATTGCCGGGCAGACACGGATCAGTCTCGTGGTTGGAGAACGAGCCACTGGGTTGGAGTATCGGTTTGTTGCTCCTGGCCCACCGCTGCAACCGAGTGAGCTGCAAAGATGCTTCGATGAGGTCGCGGCGCACGAGGCCGGCTATGTCGTTGCCAGCGGCAGCCTGCCGCCGTCAGCGCCAGACGGCACCTATGCGCGACTGGCTCAAATCAGCGGGGCACGTGGTGCAAAGTTTGTTCTTGATAGTTCGGGAACAGGTTTGAAGACGACCTTGGACGCTGCGAAAGTCTATCTGGTCAAGCCCAGCCTCAGCGAATTGGAGCAACTGGAGGGACGAAAGCTCGATGAAGCCGGCATTCGGCAGGCGGCCGTCGGCATCGTTGCCCGCGGCGCGGCGCAGGTGGTCGCAGTGACGTTGGGTGCCGACGGAGCACTGTTGGCTTCGGCCAACGGTATTCTTCGCGTGCCGGCCGTTCAAGTGCCCGTGCATTCGGCGGTCGGAGCCGGCGACAGCTTTTTGGGCGCGATGGTTTGGGCGTTGGCGGAGGGCAAGCCGGTTGAGGAGGCATTCCGTTGGGGCATGGCGGCGGGCGCCGCTGCGGTCATGACAAGAGGTACGCGAATCTGCCAACGCAGCGATGTGTTCGATCTGTTTGCCAAATGCAAGCAGTGTTGATGGACCTTAGCGATCTACGATCGCCTGGCTTCGGCCTCGGCAACGTTCTGCTTCACCGAAACAAAACTGTCGGGACTGACGGAGACCGAGTCTATTCCGCAGGCCACCAGGAATTGTGCGAACTCAGGATGATCGCTTGGGGCCTGGCCGCAGAGCCCGACCTTGGCACCGGCTTTGTGTGCTGCGGTGATGACGCTCTCAATCATCCACTTGACTGCCGGGTCCTGCTCATCGAACAATTCTGCGAGCTCGGCAGAGTCCCGGTCGACGCCCAGGGTGAGCTGGGTGAGGTCGTTCGACCCGATCGAAAAGCCGTCGAACCGCTTGGCGAAATCCCTAGCGAGAATGACGTTTGAAGGGATCTCGCACATGACAAAGACTTGCAATCCGTTCTCGCCGCGTCTCAGGCCGTTTTCCGCCATAACGCTCAAGACGCGATCGGCCTCCCCGATCGATCGGCAGAACGGAATCATGACGACGACGTTGCTAAAGCCCATGACCTCGCGAAGCCTCTTGATCGCGCGGCACTCAAGGGCGAATCCCGCCTGATAGCGTGGGGAGTAGTAACGCGAGGCGCCACGAAACCCGATCATCGGATTATCTTCCTTGGGCTCGAACTCGGCTCCACCGATGAGGTTGGCATATTCGTTGGTCTTGAAGTCGCTCATGCGCACGATGGCAGGCTTGGGATGTACGGCCGCCGCAATTCTCGAGAGGCCGAGCGCGAGTTGCTCGACGAAATATTCTGTCTTGTCCCCATACGCGGCCGTCAATCCTGCTATTTGGGCCCTGGCCGTTTCATCCTTCAGCTTGTCAAACGACACCAACGCCATGGGGTGAACACGAATGTGATTGCTGATGACGAACTCCATCCGGGCCAATCCGACGCCATCGGACGGGATCTGCCACCAGCGATATGCCGCCGCTGGATTGGCCAGATTCAACATCACCTGGGTTGATGTCTCGGGCAGAGCGGTCGCGTCCACGGTGCAGGTGTCGAATTCTGCGGTTCCCTCATAAATGAACCCCTCATCACCCTCCGCGCATGAGACCGTGACGTCCTGATAGTCATGCAACAGATGCGTCGCGATGCCTGTGCCTACGATGGCTGGAAGTCCCAGCTCGCGGCTGACAATGGCGGCATGCGAGGTGCGGCCGCCATGATCCGTGATGATTGCGCAAGCCCGCTTCATGATTGGCACCCAATCGGGATCGGTGGTGCTGGCGACCAGAACCGAGCCGTCGACGAACCGGTCGATGTCCCGCGGACTCTCAATCAGGCACACCTTTCCCGCTACAATTGCATCGCCAATACCCAGACCTGTTAGCAGAGTCTTGCCCTTACTTTTGATCGTGTAGGACTTGAACAAGCCGACCTGGCGTCGCGATTGCACAGTCTCGGGCCGCGCTTGGAGCATGAACAGATCGCCGGTCCTGCCATCCTTTCCCCACTCCATGTCCATCGGCATGCCATAGTGCCGCTCGATCTCGACCGCCCAGCGGGCAAGTTGAAGAATTTCCGGATCACTGAGCACGAATACGGCCCGTTCGGCCTTCGAAGTCGGGACATTTCGGGTCGGGTCGGCACCGGTTGCGTAGATCATCTTCTGCGATTTGGCGCCCAATCGCTTCTCGATGATGGGGATCAGTGCTTGGTTTGTCAGCGCGGGCTTGAACACATGGTATTCATCGGGATCGACGGTGCCCTTCACGACATTCTCACCGAGACCCCAGGCCGCATTGATAAGGACCACCTTGTCGAAGCCGGTTTCGGTGTCGATCGAGAACATGACACCGGCCCCGCCGATGTCTGAACGGACCATGCGCTGGACACCGACGGTCAGCGCCACATGCATATGGTCAAAGCCCTGTGCCTGACGGTAGGCGATGGCCCGATCGGTGAAGAGCGATGCCAGGCACTGACGGCAAGCGTTAAGCAGCGCCTGCTCGCCCCGAATGTTGAGATACGACTCTTGTTGCCCGGCAAAGCTCGCCTGCGGCAGGTCCTCAGCGGTGGCGCTGGAGCGGACGGCAACATCAGGATCAACAAGACCTGCCCTCCTGCCGAGATCGCGATATGCCGCCGTGATGGCATCGGCGATTGCTGGCGGCCACGGTGCGCGGAGGATAGCATCCCTGATCTGTTCGCCGGCCTTGGCCAAGGGCAGCTTGCCGGCAGCAAGATCTGCAAGCAACGCGGTCATGCCCGGGCGCAAATGATTGGCGTCAAGAAATTTCCAATAAGCATAAGAGGTGGTGGCAAACCCCGGTGGCACCCGGATGCCCTTGGGAGCCAGGGCACGGATCATCTCGCCCAGCGAGGCGCTCTTGCCACCAACAAGCGCCACATCGGCGCGGCTAATATCTTCAAACCAAACGACGTTGGGCTGTCCAGCGACCACGGAACACCTCCCTTGACACGGAAACCCTCGCCGCACGTTGAAGCGAGCTTCTGGTAGCGCCCGAAGCCTGAGCCGAAGTTCGTTAGCCGGCCTTGATACGCGTCAACCCGGCGGTGCGTGCAATGGAGAAGGCGCGATTGATCGGCGTCATTGGCCGATAGGTGTATGGAAGCTATGTGCTCCTTGATGTTGTCTTCTTGCTCAACGGCTATTTGCGAGGATTCCGGATTGGAGAACAGCTACTATGGCAGCTACCAATCAGCTGGCCTTGGTCGCCGATGTCGGCGGGACGAATGCCCGCTTTGCGTTGGCCGATTTGAGATCGCGCAAACTGTACGAAATCAAGAAGTTGAAAGTGTCCGATTTCGGCTCGCTTGAGGCCGTTTCAGCGGCCTATCTTTCAGCAATATCATCGACTCCTGAATTCGCCTGCTTTGCCATCGCTGGTCCGATCGGTGGTGAGCGGTGCAAATTGACCAACGCAAATTGGTCGTTCACCCCTTCAAGCATCAGACAAGCGACCGGGGTGAGGAAAATAGCATTTGTCAACGACTATGATGCTCAGGCGCAGGCGTTGCCGGATTTGACGGCTAGCGATTTGCGCCAGATTGGCGGTGGTACCGCTGCCGAGGGGAGCGCGAAGGCTGTGGTTGGTCCTGGCACAGGTCTAGGAGTTGCGGGCCTGGTTCGGCTCCAAGGGGATTGGACTACAATCGTGGGAGAAGGTGGACACGTCACCTTCGCGGCCGAGACCGATGAAGATTTCGAGATTTTCCGCCGATTGCAGGGAAATTTTCTCCGCGTTTCGGCCGAAAGAGTCATTTCGGGACCGGGCCTTTCGCTTGTTTTCGATACCGTTTGCGAAATCAATGGCCTCTCGACCCCAAGGTTGGCCGCCGAAGGCGTTGTCGAGCGGGCCAGGTCCGGGACTGATCCGATCGCGCAAAAGGTGACTGAGCTCTTTGCAAAGTGGCTTGGGCGGTTCGCTGGTGACGTAGCCCTGACGCTCGGTGCTTCGGGTGGTGTTTATATTGCGGGCGGAATTCCTCCGCGCATGTTGGACATTTTGACTGCTGGAGGTTTTCGCGCCGGGTTCGAAGCAAAGGGGCGGATGACCGAGTTGATGAAACACACCCCGACATATGTCGTTCTCAACGACGAGGCAGGCCTAAGGGGTGCTGCGGCCATTGCCTCGAACGTGCAGATCCCCACTGCTTCATCGTGTCATAGCCGCGAAGCCTCGGAACACGATGGAACTTGCGAGTGATCCGATGCCTGGCAAACAAAAGTCATTCAATTGGCGAGACTACATCTACGATATTGCCTTCTTCGTTCTCGCCGTATTCGCCATTCTGACCCTCCGCGATCTTTGGCTAAGCAACGCGAGTATCAAGACAATCCCCTACAGCGAATTCCGCAATCTGGTGGACAAGGGGCAAGTGAAGGACGTTCAGGTGGGTCCTGCGGATATCACCGGGACTTATGCAACGCCTGAACCGGGCAGTTTACCTCAGCAATTCACTACTTTGCGTGTTGAGCCGGAAATCGCCGACGTTCTAGCCAAGCACAACATCACCTTTTCAGGCACTCCCGGGCCGGGTCTGCTCGACAATATCCTATCCTGGTTGCTGCCGACGGCTGGCTTGATCCTGATGTGGGCGATCTTGCTGCGTCCCGCAATGTCGGGACAGGGCGGTTTGCTCGGCATCGGCCGCAGCCGCGCTAAGATTTATGCCGAACGCGATCTCAAAGTGAGCTTTGCCGATGTCGCCGGTGTCGATGAGGCCAAGCAAGAACTCACCGAAGTTGTGGGCTTCCTCAAGGAACCGAAGTCCTATGGCCGGCTCGGCGCGCATATCCCCAAGGGTGTGCTGTTGGTCGGACCACCCGGAACCGGCAAGACGCTGCTTGCCCGTGCCGTAGCCGGCGAGGCTGGCGTGCCGTTCTTCTCAATAACAGGCTCCGAGTTCGTGGAAATGTTCGTCGGCGTCGGGGCGGCGCGCGTTCGTGACCTTTTCGAACAGGCACGCAAACAAGCTCCAGCGATCGTTTTCATCGACGAGCTTGATGCCCTTGGCCGCGCCCGGGGCGTCGATCTTCCGGGCTCGGGCCATGATGAGAAGGAACAAACTCTCAATCAGTTACTCGCTGAGATGGACGGGTTCGACCCCACGGTCGGGATCATCGTCCTCTCGGCGACCAACCGCCCCGAAATCCTCGATCCTGCCCTGCTGCGCGCTGGACGGTTCGATCGCCAGGTTCTTGTCGACCGGCCCGACCGAAAGGGTCGGCGTGAGATTTTGCAAGTGCACGCTAAGAAGATCCGAGCTGCACGCGATCTCGACCTTGACGCCATTGCAGGCCTGACCCCTGGGTTCACCGGCGCAGATCTCGCCAATTTGGTCAACGAAGCCGCACTCGTGGCCACCCGCCGCAACGCAGATAGTGCAACTCTCGAGGACTTTACCCAAGCCATCGAACGTTTGGTGGCCGGGCTGGAGAAGAAAAGCCGGATTCTCAATTCGCATGAACGCGATATCGTTGCTCATCACGAAATGGGTCACGCCTTGGTGGCAATGGCGCTGCCGGGAACTGACCCGGTGCAGAAGGTGTCCATCATCCCGCGCGGCATCGGCGCGCTCGGGTACACGCTGCAGCGGCCGATCGAGGACCGCTTCTTGATGAACCGAATGGAATTGTCCAACCGCATGGCGGTGCTGCTCGGAGGCCGCGCGGCCGAGAGCCTGATCTATAACGAAGTCTCGACCGGCGCCGCGGACGACCTGGCCAAAGCAACAGAAATCGCGCGCAACATGGTCGTCCGATTCGGCATGACGCTCGAACTCGGCCAGGTGTCCTATGAACCTGAATCCACCACATATCTTGCGGGCGCGGCTCCGATCTACCGACCGCGAACCTACGCAGATGAGACGGCCGCAAGCATTGATCATGCGATCAAAGCCTTGATCGATGTCTCATTCCAGCGTGCACGCGCGATATTGGCGGCAAACAAGGAACCGCTCGTGAGGTGCGCTCGCGAATTATTGGAGCGGGAGACCCTCGGCTCCAGTGACTTGGCTCGCCTAACGGGCGAACTGAAGCAAGCAACGGAATTGGCAAAGCGATCAGATAGCGGGGTGTTGACAGCTGAAAACGATAGCTCGGCCGATCCGGGGCAGCGCTCTGGTGAATTGCGCGGTATCAAAGCCGAGGCAAACCCGCGATGCCTCTGCAGGACTGACTGAACAGAGTAGCAACAGCCAGGCCGTTGCCGGCAACCGCTGGTGAGAAAGACGGCCGGGCCCATTGATTGAAAGCGCATCAGCCCAAAATCAGGAGGCGTGGGTGCTGCCCCCAACCTCACGGCGCGGGCGGGTTGCCGTTGTTCGAGGCGCTGAGCCAGCGACACTCGATTCGCGAATACGCAGTTCGTCCGCTGCCGCCGCAGGTCCTTTCAGATCTTCTGTGGGCCGGTTTCGGCATCTATCGCCCGAACGGGGACCAAACAGTTCGCTGGATCGCTCTGGCGGTCGCGCTCGACGTCGTCAAAGCCGCGCTGTTCAACCACCAACGAATGGTGTAACCCGCCGATGACACAGCCCACAAAAGCGCACCGCACCGGGTGGCGAAATGTTCCTCTGAGCGTTTGGATGCTCGGGTTGGTTTCGTTACTGATGGATACTTCGTCGGAACTCATCTACAGCCTGTTGCCAGTATTTCTGGTGACCGTCATGGGGGCGAGCGCGTTCATGGTCGGGCTGATCGAAGGCGTTGCGGAGGCGACCGCCGCCATTGGCAAGGGCTTTTCCGGCGTGCTTTCAGATTGGCTTGGCAGGCGCAAGTTGCTGGCCGCCGCCGGCTATGGCCTCAGCGCGCTCACGAAGCCGATGTTTCCGCTCGCTGGAACGGCAGCGCAGCTGTTTGCCGCCCGCTTCCTCGATCGGATCGGCAAGGGCCTTCGCGACTCGCCGCGCGATGCGCTGATTGCGGACATTACGCCTCCAGAGCATGCCGGGGCGGCCTACGGCATCCGGCAGGCACTCGATTCCACGGGCGCGTTCGCGGGCCCGTTGCTTGCCATGGTGCTCATGGTTCTTTATGCCAACAATTTTCGTGCAGTCTTCTGGTGGGCCGTGCTGCCAGCGGCGCTCTCCGTCGCACTCATTGTCTTTGGAGTTCAGGATTCTCAGCGGGTCGCGTCGGTTGAACCGAAGGCCCGCTCGTCATTCGATGCAGCAGCGTTCGTTCGGCTACCGGCGCGCTCCTGGGTCGCGATCGGAACATGCTTGATCTACACGCTGGCCCGATTCAGCGAGGCGTTCTTGGTCCTCAAGGCCCAAAGCGCCGGCCTCGCTCTCGCACTCCTGCCCCTTGTCTATGTCTGGATGAGCTTGATCTTTGCGCTCATTGCAACCCCCGCCGGCATATTGTCCGACAGGATCGGCCGACCGAAAGTGCTTTTGGCGGGAATCGGTATATTGCTCATTGCTGATCTGACGTTGGCATTTGCGCCTGGTTTGGCTGGTGTTTGGCTCGGTGTGGGCCTCTGGGGGGCTTATCTCGGGCTAACTCAGGGCCTTCTGTCGGCGCTCATCGCCGACACTGCGCCAACCGATCAGCGCGGAACCGCATTCGGGTTCATGAATGTGGTGACCGGCCTAGGGCTGCTGATGGCAAGCCTGGGCGCCGGTTGGCTGTGGGGTGTCTACGGTCCAAGCGCGACCTTTGAAGCAGGTGCGATTTTTGCGGCAATTGCAGCGGCGAGCATGGCATGGCGGATCAATTGGCGTGCGAAGCCCGGACCGTGACATTGCGAGATCTGCCGTTGGAGACTGCATACGAGCCGATCGAGCCCGGCCCCTTGGCTCTGCTGACGCCGTTGATCGCGGACTGCTTCGCCAACCTCGAATGCAGGGTTACGGATACGGGTTTCGCTGAGAAATACAATCTCTTCGTGTTGGAAGTCCTGAAGGCCTGGATCGATCCGGCCAAGAAGGCTCCCAAGACTATCCACCATCGAAGGTTTGGCCGGTTCGCCATGGATGGCCGGCACATCAAGCTCAAATCGCGGATGCGATGAGGCCCCCGACTCAGATGGCGACCCATGCATCGCCGATCTTGCGAAATTTGCGTTTGACGGCAGCCCAGGCGATGCGATGCGCAATTTCTTCGAGGCGCTCAGGATTGTCACGCGCGTGGCTGCGCCAGGCGTTGTTGAAGGCGGCCAGGAAGATTTCCTGCGCATGGGCCGGCAGCCGCTCGCGAAGGGATGCTGGAAGCTGGTCCGTCGTCACGTAAGGCATCGCCAAACCTTTCAATTGCGCCGTGTCTCGATCAGCATGTCAAAGTGAGCAGCGTCGTTGACCCACATCATGGCCGGCCATCGATGGGCCGCAATATGTGTGTTGTCCGATTTCGGATCGTGCCTGCGTCGGGACTCTGAGCCCGTCTATTGCTCAGCACCACCAAGCTGCGTGAACGTTTTGCGGCCGGCCAGATGGGCGACGTGCGACTGACCCGACGTCGAATGACAGCAAATCGCACAAGGAAGGATACGCCGCATGGAACTCATGGATGCCATCCGCCAACGCCGGGCCGTCCGGCAATTCGAAGCAGAGGCCGTGCCCGATACCGTGGCGCGCAAGCTGATCGAAGCGGCATGTTGGGCCCCCAGTGCGACCAACGAACAGCCCTGGGTGTTCACGGTCATTACGAACCAGGAGGTACTGAGGACGATTTCAGAAAAGTCGAAGATCTATATGAGGCAACGCTCGGGACTGGAGCTGCCAAATAGGCTTGCCAAACAGCTCGCAGATTCCGGATTTCAAATCTTCCATGGGGCTCCGATGCTCGTTGTCATATCAACGGGCAACGCGACCGCATGGGCCGTCGAGGATTGCGCACTTGCTGCCGAGAACTTTATGCTTGCTGCATGCAATGAGGGTTTGGGCACTTGCTGGATCGGACTGGCACAGGAATGGTTGGGGACACCTGACGGGCGAAACACGTTGGGCCTGCCACCCGGATGCATTGTGGTTGCGCCTATTATCGTCGGACATCCGCGGGCGCTGCCTGAAGTCGTGCCTCGTCAGAAGCCGCAAATCAATTGGCTGCGTTAGCGGAGCGAGTTCCTCTCCATCTATCGCGGTCATAGCACTTCGCTTGGACGTCGACACGGTGGATCCCCAGGCATCAAGTCGAATGAAACCGTCGATACCGCGATCACCGCCATCACCGCTCCGCCACAATGGAGATCCCGGCTCCTCGATACCGTCATCGTATTCCAGTGCAACCAGGAGTTGGGCCACCAACTCCTCAAAGAACGCGGTGCGTCGGACCTCGTCACCGATGAAAAAATTCGGTCGATAAGCTCGTCTCCGATCTCGGCGTCGATTTCTCGAATGGCCGCGTCGATCCGTTCAGCAGGCGTTTTGGTCTCGTCTTCAACCCGGTGGCGATGGCGTATTCGAGTGCCGGAATTCGCTCCATTTGGATGCGATAAATCTGCCGCGAGTGTCACCCAAAGGATACAGATTTCTGTACGAGATAGTGCTTGTTTGAAGCAGTAACGGAGTTGCGTTATGCTAAACAAGATAATATTGGCCTTTGTGGTTTCTTGCGTACTCGCCGCATGTTCTATTCATCCGTTGCCGGAGGATGTGACTGGCGTAAGCACGACTATGATTGTGCGAAAAATCCGATGCGAAGCTCGAGAGGCCGTAATAAAAAAAGCGCTAGACTATTTGCGATCTGAAGGCTTTGCAATCGACAAGGCAAGACTTGAAACGATGGATATTAGGAAAGATAACTTCAACAACCGCACAGTGAGCGGCGCACTTTATTATTTTTCACAGACTGGTATCGTATTCAATTTCACGTTGCAGGGGACAGAGAACAACGGATTGGCGCTTACCGGCGATTTGGTAAGGCCCCTTAAGCATGAAACGGAAACGCTCAACGGGACAATTGGTAACTCGCTCCAGAGAGACAACATCCGGTCATTTACTGTCACTGACAATTTTCTGGAGCTTGTTCAAACTGTCAAAGACAGTTACTGCGATGTCGCACCCTCAACTCCTAACTATGAGTATCCCATGGTCGGCAGGATCGGGATCGATGAGATGGTCGCGACATTCGTCGATATGACCTTATTCAATGGATTGGGTAATAAGAGCGATGCAATAACGTCGGGCGGGTCCGCGCCCGGTGCGTCGGCAAAGCCAGGAGATCGGGGGCCGCCAACAATGGTCGATACAATAACGTTCACCACAACCATTGGGGGCGGTTTGACACCAAAAGTCGTCTTTACGCCCATTGGCAAGGCCCTGCAGTTGTTGGATGCGACGCTGGCGGGCACTGCAACGAGAACGGACAAGCACGCAGTCATCGTTGGTCTGGCCATTCCAACTAAGCCGACTTTCAACCTCCCCTCGGCGTCCTCTGCAACACAAAATTTGACGACGAGTTTTGTTACTGCGACGACGAATCCAAATAGTGGAGAGGCAGCGGCTGTTAAAGCCGTTGACCAGCAAATCCAAAGATTTGAGGTATCGAAACCGATCATCGTGGCGCCATGATATGGTCTGAT
>Ga0075030_100003203_pt1 | contig 14926 bp, 13 predicted proteins | sample LitLauG_LLR_2012_FD_71393 | JGI IMG/M metagenome (GOLD analysis project Ga0075030, IMG submission 71393) | Freshwater sediment microbial communities from Pennsylvania, USA - Little Laurel Run_MetaG_LLR_2012 | ecosystem: Environmental > Aquatic > Freshwater > Creek > Sediment | place: USA... | reverse complement strand
GCCCAACTATGGTGGTCGCCGCTAAGCGCCGTGCCAAAATCAAGGCTCCTGGAAGATCATCCTGACTTAGCGCTGCTTAATCGTGATGGTACCCGACGAAAAATTTCCTGGTGGAACTCCGACTATCTCTGCCCGGCGAACCGGGAAGTCATCGAGTATCACAAAGCCATAGTCCGCAAGATTCTCGGTGAGTGGGGATTCGACGGCCTCAAACTTGACGGTCAGCACATGAACGGAGTTCCCGCTTGCTACAACCCGGCGCATCACCACAAACGTCCTGAGGACTCCGTAGAGGCACTGCCTGATTTCTTTCGTGAGATCTACGAGACTGCCGTCAGCGTAAAGCCCGACGCCCTGGTCGAGTTTTGCGCGTGCGGGACCTCATACTCGTTCTTCAACATGCCGCACTTCAACATGTCGGTGGCGTCCGATCCGACCAGCTCGTTTCAGGTTCGTTCCAAGGGCAAGACCTTTAAGGCTCTGATGGGCGACAACATTCCCTACTTCGGAGACCACGTTGAATTGAGCGATGGCGGCAATGATTTCGCGTCCACGGTAGGTGTTGGCGGCGTGCCGGGGACGATTTTCGTGCTGCCCAATCTTGTCACCAAACATGACCAGTCGGATCTTTTTCCGGCGCGCGAAAAGATTTTTGAAAAGTGGGTGGGCCTTTACAAGCAAAAGATGCTCTCGCGCGGAGAGTATCTCGGGGAGCTTTACGATATCGGCTTTGATCGCCCCGAGGCTCATGCCATCCGCAAGGGCGAAGAAATGTACTATGCCTTCTTCGCCCGTCATTGGAGAGGTCGCATTGAGTTGCGGGGTCTGCAGGACCGCACCTATCGCGTCCTGGATTATGTGAACGGCACGGATTTGGGAATGGTGCGCGGCCCCCGTGCAACCGTTTCACCGCACTTCAATCAATACCTTTTGCTCGAGCTGCAGCCTCAGTGAGCCTTGCGCGCTGACTGCGACAAAGCGCCGGAAGTCCTACTTTGCGCCCAGTTTATCTTTTGCTTTTCCGATCCCGTAGTCCAAATAGCCTGCCTCGATGTAGTTCTCCGTGTGTTCTCGTAAGTAACTCAGCGCCTTGAGCCGGGCCTCCAAGGCAGGGCGATTGTTCTGATCGGCGGCCAGAACCACATCGGTCAGGTGCAGGGTCTCGACCGGTTTGCCGGCCTCCAGCTTCTCCAGAGCCAGCCGCACCACGGGATCAGGGCCCCCGGCTAGCCTGACCAAATCTGGGTACACCGCAGAGGGCGGCGTCTCGTACATTGTGGCAGGGTTCATATCGAACCAGCCTGCATATCCGTCGTAGATTCCGCGGACCGACCAACTGACCTTTCCAAAAGATTCGGTCAGGTTGAATTTTGACGGGAGCTTAATTTCCTGCATCAGAGTGAAGACATCTTTGCCAGAGTTCATCCCCTTAACCGTCTCATCATGTACATACTGAATCGCATCGCGAAACCTTGTAAGTCGTCGAGTGATCTCGGCGTTCCCCGTGATTGGCTCTCCGTGGCCGGAAAGCACCACCTCCGGTTTTAAGGCCAGCACTTTGTCGATCGAACTGATCCAATCCAGCGCCCAGCGTGGCTTGGTGCCCCTTATTGCATAGAGGTTCGGAAACGACATTGGTTCAGGCTCTCCGAACCCGTTGTAATTGTCCCCGATGAACGCAGTTTTAAATGCTGGGATCCACACCGTTAGATGATCGGGAGTTTCGCCTGGCGTGCTGAATAATTGGAATTCAACTCCTCCCAACGTAAACTTGTACGTCTCATCGAAAAAAATCGTCGGATCGATCTTTGCGCCAAAGTTGCCGGCCCATAGGCCTGCTTCCTTCGCCGGACGGTTGAACGCCGCCGCGTTGCGCGGGGCAAAGAAGCCCTCCAGCCGAGCGACGAAATTCACCAGCTCGACATAATTTCTTTGGGCGATGATCTGCGTCCCGGTCTCTTTCCAAAGATCGATCCCGCCAATATGGTCGGCATGGCCGTGCGTCAGAATGATGTACTTCACTGGCCCGTGGACTTCCGACGCCAGAAGCTTCCTGGCGTCTGGAGCATCGGCGGATGTACCCGTATCAATGACGACATTCCCCGCCGGCGTAGTCACAAGATAAACGTTGGCTCCCAGCGGAGCCATGTAGATCGCGTCGTTGATTCTGACTACTTTTGGCGGTTCCTGACCGGACTGGGCGGCTGCTCCCACACCCATGAACAAAAAAAGTGCGATGCCGATACCTCGAGACATTCGTTTTCTCCTTACCGTCATCGCAGCCCGACTCTAGCAATCATCCGGATTGCATTCCGGGCGGTTCACCGTTGTACAGCTTCGCTGAAAGTGGTCTTGACCAGGTGCTCCGCCATATTGTCGAACTGTGCTTTCCAGTTCCTCGTTTCCTTACCATACCCGGCAAGCGTTCACACGAGCCTCGGGCTGCCCCTTATGGCAGCCGAATGCCACAGTAAACTCGGGCATATTCGCGAGGGTGTTGTTCACCCTGTATTTGGGATACGAGTGCGGGTCCGTCAGCACGGCAAGCCGGATGAACTCCTGCCGCCACTCGGTGCACCATCCAAACGCAAACGAAAGGAAGAAGCGTTGTCGCGGGGTTAGGCCATCGGCTTCCGGCGCATCGATATCCTTTCCTTCACGGGCAAGCGCCTCTTTCAGGGCCATGAAAGCGATGCGTATCCCTCCGCTGTCGGCCGTATCTTCGCCGAGAGTCATGTGCCCGTCTTGCTTGACGCCCGGTCCTGCCTCGGGCACTTCCTCGGTGTATTGGTCTGAAATGCACTTCCCCCGTTCCTCGTACTCTTTGGCGTCTTGCGGCGTCCACCAGTCGCGCAGGTTGCCTTGTGCGTCGAACTTGCGCCCCTGATCGTCAAAACCGTGGGTGATCTCATGCCCGATAATCGCGCCGATGGCTCCATAGTTCACGGCGTCCTCCCGGCTCATGTCAAAATAGGGCGGCTGCAGGATGCCGGCGGGAAAGTTGATGGTGTTTTGAGTGGGCTCTTCGTATGCGTTGATCGTGGGCGGAGTCATGGTCCACTCCGTACGATCCACGGGCTGTCCGATCTTTGCCACCCAGCGTTCGAACTCAAAGGCAATCGCATTCTGCCGGTTGGCAAGCAGATTATCGCGCGTGATTCTCACCGGCCCGTAATCGCGGAAGTGGTCGGGATAGCCGATCTTGTTCAACGTCGCCCGGATCTTTTCCTGAGCGCGCATTTTGGTCTCCGGCGACATCCAGTCCAGTGTCTCAATGTCCTTCCCCAGCGAGCCTTCCAGATTCTGGACCAATTGGAGAACGCGGGCCCGGTTTTCCGCAGGGAAGGCGCGCTGCACGTAGGCCTGTCCAAGCGCTTCGCCCAGATTCGCGTCCACGCCGTCCACGCAGCGTTTCCAGCGCGGCTGCATCTCTTTCGCTCCCACCAGCGTACGGCCGAAAAAGTCGAAGCTCGCCTGGACGAAAGCGTCGCTCAGCAGGGGCGCAGAGCCACTCAGCATCCTCCACCGCAGATAGGCGCGCCAATGTTCCAGCGGATGCTCGCGCAGCATGACCTCAACACCTTTGAAAAAGTTGGGCGTCGTCACGATGTACTGTGGTGACGCTGGCGCATTGATCAGTTTCAGGTAGCGATCGAAATCAAACGATGGGGCCAGCGCCTTCACCTGGACAAGAGACATCTTGTTGTTCAGGTTCTTGGCGTCGCGTCGTGGAATCGGGTCCATCGCGACCCTGGCGAGGTCGGTTTCCATGGCCAGCGCCGCCTCCGCATCTGACTTCGCCTGGCCCGGCTTCTCGCCTGTCAGCTGAAGCATGTTTTGAATATGCTTCAGATATTTCACCCTGATTTCCTTGGACTTGTCGTCCTCGCCGAGATAGTAGCTGCGCCCGGGCAAAGTCATGCCTCCCTGGTCAAATTGGGCGAGGTTGTGGGAAACGTCATCGTAGTCCGCCTGCGCAGTAAATCCCATTAAGGCTCCGTTGCTCTGGTCGTCCGACTGCGCCCAGGCGATGGGAATGGTCTGGTGAAGGTGAGCTACTTCGGCCGCAATGTCGGACTTGTCCCTGATCTTCGCGATGCGATCCAGCTCAGGTCTCAACCATTCACGGCTGTGAGCTTCGATGTTTTTTTCGTCCATGCATGCAAAATAGTAGTCGCCGATCTTTTGCTCAGCGGCCGTGCGGCTGGGGTCGTTCGCAGATAGCTTTTCCAGGATCTGGACGAGCAATGCATGGTTCCAGCGGTCCAGTGGCCCAGCCGGCCCCCAGGCGATTTCGTCCGCTGGCATGGGATGGGCCGTCAACCATTTCCCGCAAGCGTACTTATAAAAGTCGTTGCAAGGATCCAGGGAATGGTCGGCAATGTCAGGGCTGAAGTGTTCCAGAGCAGGCAGTTCGGTAGGCGGATTCTGCGAAGCAGCCGCCTTGTCCTGACCAAACATCACCTGCGCGTCGAAAATCAGACAACAAAGGAATGCTCGAATCAGCAGGGCTTTACTCATTTCGTTACCGTCCTCCTGGCAACCGTTGGCGACTTCCGCCGGTTCTCACACCGATGCGGAAACCGCAGTGAACGTGCCTAATGGTGGACGCAGCCGCCGGACAATTGCCGTCTGAGTGGGCTGAGCTGTATCCCAAATATGAGGGAATGTTGATCTTGTGGGCCGGAATCGGATCTGAAGCTAGCCCGCTGGAGATGGGAGGGTCCCCGGACTCGACGGCACGGAATCCTTAAAAGGAATCTGACCGTCGACAAAGCGATCTAGGCGATCGCGGTATCCCCGGCTCAGTGAAAGCTTCTTCCCGTCGTGCAGGACGACGAGGTACTCGCCGTAGCCGCACGCTTCCAGGCGGCGAATGCGGTCCACATTGACAATCAACGAGCGGTGGATCCGCAAGAACTTGTCAGGTTGGAGCCGCGCCTCGACTTCCGCAATCGTCTGGCGAAGCAGGTGAACATCGCGACCGGCGTGGATCTTCACCTGGTTGTGAGACGCTTCAATCCAGTCAATCTCGTCAACCCGCAATATCGCCACTTGTCCTCTGGAGCGGACGACGAGGCGCTCGGGGCCGGAGTGCACCTGGCGCGCTCTGTTGAGCTCGCTCAGCAGTTCACGGATCAGATCACCGCGCTTTCGTCCATTCACGAGTTGCGCCTGGACGCGGTCGATTGCTCTGCGAAACCGCTCTTCATCGAAGGGCTTCAGCAAATAGTCCACGGCCTGATGCTCAAATGCGCGGACGGCATATTGATCGTGGGCAGTCGTGAAAATCACGGCTGGGACTGCCTCGGAAGCTGTCGCCTCCAGCACTCCGAACCCATCGATTCCCGGCATCTGGACGTCAAGAAACAGCAGGTCTGCCCTGCATCTTTCCAAACTATGAATTGCTTCCCGGCCGTCCTTGCATTCGGCGACTACATCAATGCCGCAGGCTTTGGCCATCGCACAAATGCTCTGCCGTGCCAGCAGCTCATCCTCGGCGATAATCGCCCGAATGTTCATTCGTCTGTCCTCGGTATGGGGCCCCAAGCGGCCCAACTGGTGGAGACGGCTTCCGAGGCGATATCCTCCTCAACGTTCAGGGGAACTCGGATTTGCACCTGAAATCGTCCGTCGGGTAGCTCTCCGTACCAGATTCGCCCCTTCGCGCCGTACAGGATGCGCAACCTGCTTCGGATGTTATCCAGTCCGATACCCACTCGCTCGGTCTCCCGGTCGCAGCGCGGCACCCCGTTGTCATTCACCACGCTAACGCATACCGATTCCGCCTCCCTGGCGGCGCGAATCTCCACTCGGCAGCGACCCGGCCGCCTGCCTACGGCGTGTTTAATGGCGTTTTCCGCCAGCGGCTGAAGCAACAGATAGGGGACTTTGACATCTAGCACGTCGCCAGCGACCTCGATCTCGGTCACCAACTGGTCCTGAAATCTCATCCTCTGAACGTCCAGATAAAGCTCCAGGAATTCCAGTTCCTGTCGCAACGTGGACTCAGCATTGTTCTGGCTGGCCAGGCTCATGCGCAGCAGATCTCCGACTGAGCACACCATCTTTTGTGCGGCACGAGGATCGGTGCTTACCAGAGCGCCCACGGAATGCAGCGCATTGAACAGGAAATGTGGTTGCAGCTGTGTTCTCAAAACCTGCAACTCAGCCCGCACCAGATTATTTTCGAGCTCAGCCCGGCGTCCTTCTTGTTTTCTCAGTTCGCTGTAGTAGGCCACCACATAGCCGAACATCGCGACCACCAGGTAGACCTGTATGTCGGGCTCCGCTTGCGAGAAGAAAACTCTTTGGAATTGCTGGATGAACGGCAGCGGGACCATCGTCGGAAAGACTCTTGTCCCCCACAACGTCTTGATCAAAACGTCGATGCAGACGATGGTGGATATCGAAAGCAGGTGCACGGCGGCGAGCTTGGGCCATTGGCCCTTCGCCAGCGGCGTTCTGGCACACAGGAACAGTACGGCGGGCGTGATCAGAAATGCCCAGATGCCGTACCAGGCGACGTTCATCACAATGGATTGGGCCCAGGAGATTGGGCTGCCGCGAGCCGCAAGGAGCCCGTAGTTGAACCAACTACCCAACGCGGCAAACGTAGCCCACAAGACCAGAAACGCAGCCCACACCCGCCACCAATTCGGGCTTTCGCCCCGCCGAAGACGTGGTTCGGTTCTCATTCGACGACGGTTTAGACTCGCCGGGCGGCCGAAGGCGAGCGCATGTGGTTCGACCCATTGTTTGCCGGTGAGGCCGGCAAACTCTCAGTGCATCGGTGTGGTCTGTGCGGCGGTGTCTGCCACCATGGGGATCGACAATGCGTCGTGAACGGACTTCGGAAGCTTGTCGGCGTGGGCTACCAACAGACTGACCTGCCACATCTCCGTCTCAGACATGCGGGAACGGAAGCCCGGCATTCCGGTCAGGCGAATGCCATTTGCGACCTTCCAGTAGCTCTCTCCCGGTTCGTCGTCGGTAACACCTTTGCCTTCCAACAGCTTGGGCGGATGAGGATACATGCCGGCCGCGATCAGCGTCTCCTTCTGGCCTGGGAGCCCGTGGCAGACCGCACAATTTTCACGGTAAAGCTTGGCACCGGCGGCAAGGTTGGGCTCGTCATCCTGAAGCGGAACGACTTTCGGCATCTCGCGATCGATCCTTGCGCTGAGAGCTTTGTGTGCAAGCATCTTTTCAAATGGCATGGGGGCAGCCGAGGTTGCCGCCGGAGCTTGCCCCGTGGCGAAATAGGTGTAGACCCCAAGGGCGATCAAAGTTGCGCCGGTAAACATTCCAAGAACAAGTGTCTTCAATGTTTTCATCAACAGACCCATAATTAAAATTCGATCTTCGCCCGACACCACACGGTGCGGAAGATTCGTAAGTTCATATTACCCTGCCTTGAACGCACCTTGTTTAATCTGGCGGGCTTCGATCTGCGATTGGCATCCACCACCGTCACAGCAAAGAGCTGGCCAGATCCATTCTCGGGCGGGGTAACGCCGCCACCAACAGAGAAAATTTACACGGTCGCAGCGGCCTTTCCACTGCGCATCGCTGCTTGCCAATCGGCTAAGTGCAATCAGCGCAGTGACTTTTCCTGTTTGGCACGCCTCCTGCAATCAGGAGGACTGGATGGTGACCTAAAGAATTTTTCGCGTACATGCATACGCTGAGAGGAGAACGCCACCATGCGACTCAATGTGTCCATTCATTCATTTGCGCTCGCAATCATGATGTTCTTCATGCCCGCATTCTCGTATTCCCAAATCGCGGTGTCGATCAGAATAGCGCCGCCGGCACTGCCTGTTTACGAGCAACCGCTTTGCCCCGGAGACGGCTATATCTGGACGCCCGGATATTGGGCCTGGAGCGACGATTTCGACGACTACTACTGGGTGCCGGGCACCTGGGTGCCCGCTCCAGAGGTTGGTTTCTTGTGGACCCCCGGCTACTGGGCGTGGAGCGACGCTGGCTTTGTGTTCTACGAAGGTTACTGGGGACCGACCATAGGTTTCTATGGCGGGATTAACTATGGCTTCGGCTATTTTGGCGAAGGCTATGAAGGCGGACGTTGGGACCACGATCGCTTTTTCTACAACCAAGCGGTCAGCAACGTGAACGTCACCCAAATTCACAACGTTTACAACACGACAGTCATCAACAACTACACGGTCAACCGCGTCAGCTATAACGGCGGCGAAGGCGGCATCAACGCGCGCCCAACGCCTGCTCAGGAGGCTGCGGCGCGGGAAAGACATATCCCGCCGGTAGCAGCTCAAACCCAGCACGCGCAAGCCGCGCGTTCCAACCAACAGTTGCGGGCTTCCGTGAATCAGGGCAAACCACCGGTTGCAGCCACCCCGAAGCCTGGAGCCTTTAATGATCGCGCGGTTGTGGCGGCAAAAGCGGCGGGTGCTCCGTATAAACCCGCGAAAAGCAACGAGAATCAGGCGCAGAATAACGGATCACCTCCGCGTGCAGGAAGCAGCAGCATGCTGAGCCCCGGAAATTCAGGCAATGTTGCTCCCGCGCCCGCAAACGTTGTTCATCCTAATGATCTTCCCCCAATCGACCGCTCTAGCTTGCCAAACACGGGGAACTCGAATCTGGACCGGAAGTACCAGAAGCAGCAGGAGAAGCTGTTTGCCAAGCAGGGTCAGGAGCGGCAGAAACTCCAACAGCAACAGGACAAGGAGCACCAGCAGTTGGCGAACAAGAACGGCGACGCCTCCAGGATGCAGCAACTGGAGCAGAAGCACCAGCAACAGACGCAGCAATTACAGCAAAGACACGAACAGCAGCGTCAGCAGTTGCAGCAGAAAGTGCAACCGCCGGATCGTCAGAGATAGGCCTCTGCCCACACGGGCACGAAAGGAGTATGAGTCATGAAAAAAACCAACGGCATTATTCACGCTCTTATGGCGCTCGGAATGGGGCTGCTTGTCTGCTCCGCCATGGCCTGGTCCGTCGACGACAAGCAACAGAAGGATCAGTCCGACATCGAAAAACGCATAGCCGCATCCGCGATTGTCCTGAACGAGATTATGGAGACTCCGGACAAAGCGATCCCCGACAAGGTCATGAACGATGCACGCTGCGTGGCGGTGGTTCCTTCCATGGTAAAAGTTGCGGTGGTTTTCGGCGGCAATCGCGGGAAGGGCGTCGCCACCTGCAGGACGGAGAACGGCAACTGGAGCGCACCAGCGCCGATCACCATCACCGGCGGAAGTTGGGGTTTGCAGTTGGGCGGTCAGGCGGTTGATTTGGTGATGATCGTCACCAACGACCAGGGTATGCAGCACCTGCTTTCGAGCAAATTCAAACTCGGCGCCGATGCTTCCGCGGCGGCCGGTCCTGTCGGACGCGACGCTGCCGCCGACACCGACTGGAAGATGAGAGCCGAGGTGCTGACTTATTCCCGCGCACGCGGGATCTTCGCCGGAATCGACCTGAACGGATCCGCAGTCACTCAGGACAACGAGGAGACCCGGATTCTCTACGGGAGTTTTGTTCCGTTTCCTGACATCTTAAGCGGGAAGGCGCAGGCTCCCAGCGCTAGTGAACCATTCCTGACCGCAGTAAAGAAGTACGCGGGGCAGGCGCACGAAAAGGAGCACGCTCAGTTGGAGAAGGCTCCCGGCGGCGCAACGCCCCCGGCCACTGATTCGAAGTAGCGCGAGATGCTTTGCAAGTCCAGCCCGGCGGCCCTCATTTATTTCGGATTCATCCCGGGCCGCCGCGGATTGGGATGTGAATGACCTCCGGGTCCTCAACTCGTTTCGCAGGAGGAGCGAAGATGAATTCTCATTTCATGAATGACTCGATGAATTGGCGGAAACTCTGCCGGGCTGCTGCGATCGAGCAGGATGCAGAGAAGGTATCCCAACTAGTGCGGCGGATTAACTCCACTCTCGCGATTCGCCAGCGGACGCTGCGACGCTTCGCGAAAACCATGCATCACCGCGTCTCGCGTGCGGCCGCGACCATGGACCACGCAGCGTAAACCAAACACAGATCACCAAGCTTGACCTCCGCTTAGTCGTCCGGCACGCATCATTGACTATGACCAGCCGTCATCCGGCTGGTCGCGACCCTGCTAAGATTGTCCCCCATGAGGGGGTACTAAATGGCAAATCTGTCGAACATAGTGAGTCAGTTACAAGCCCAACGCAAGAAAGTGGAGGGTGAACTCAGTCGCTTGGATGCGGCGATCAGCGCCCTCAAAGGCCTGGGCACCAACGGTCTGGGGAAGGTTCAGAGTGCTTCCGCCAGACCGCGCCGCATGATGTCTGTTGCCGCAAGGAGAAAAATTGCTGCCGCTCAGAAGGCCCGCTGGGCAGCATGGAAGGCGAAACAGAAGAAAGCGGCTTAGACTCAGTTGCTGGTGCAAACACACAACAGCCCGCCTTTTCCGAGGCGGGCTTCAGTTTTGGTGGAGTCGACTGCAAAACAAAACGCCCCAGACTCGTTTGAGTCGTGGGACGCCTGCTGATCAGCCCTCCCCCAAGTGCTGCTCAATTGCGAGGTTAGAGGAAGGGCCGCTCTAGGTAAATGGCACGCGCGTGCCATGGCACCCCACCAAAGGTGCCACCCTCCGATTCCCGCGGTACTGGCTCGAAGTTGCTTACAGAGCGTCAGTTGTGATCCGAGCCACAGCTACAAAGCAGCTTTGAACGGAATTGGAATTTCCCAGCCTCTTTCCCGATTTGATATCTCCCTGCCCCGACGCCATTTGGCTGGGTCCGTAAACCTTCGGTCGCAGCCCGCCGATTTACAGCTTGTGATCGTGGTCACATCGACAGGTGCCCATCACCACCGCAACCGAGCACGCCGTCGCGCGAGAATCACCTGCGAACAAGGGTCAGGACAAATATTCTCAAGGAGGCAGCCATGATTTCCACCCAAGTGCGGTATTCGTTCACCAAAATCTTCTCGCAGTTTCTCGCGTTCATATCGTTAGTCGTTCTGTTCGCGCCCAGCGCACACGCCATACCCAGCTATGCACGGCAGACAGGGATGCCTTGCTCTGCCTGCCACTATGCTCCACCCGAACTCACCCCCTTCGGCAGACAATTCAAGCTGGAAGGCTACACTTTAACCACTAAACCCGCGATCACGGATGACGGCAAAGATCACAATGCCGTGCTGAACCTGCTGGAGGCCTTTCCGCTCTCCATAATCCTTGATACATCGTTTACGGCAACGAAATCGCCTCAGCCGGGCTCGCAGAACGGGAATTTTGAATTTCCGCAGGCAGCCTCCCTCTTCCTGGCCGGCGCCTGGACCAGCCACATCGGCAGCTTCGTGCAAGTCACCTACGATAGCCAGGCCGACCACTTTTCCTGGGACAACACCGACATTCGATATGCCAACAAAAACGGCAAGCTATTTGGCAAACCCATGGTTTTTGGGGTGACGCTGAATAACAACCCCTCGGTTGAGGACCTGTGGAACACCACGCCCGCCTGGGGCTATCCCTACGTTGGCAGCAACTCGGCACCCGGACCTAACGCGGGGGCAATCATCAATGGAGGACTGGCGCAGGACGTTGCCGGCGTGGGCGGCTACACCATGTGGAACGATCACTGGTATCTGGCTGGGACCTTATATCGTTCGGAACACATCGGCGGAGGACAGCCCAACAATGGCTCGGGCTTCGGCGTCAACATTAGGGGAGTCGCACCCTACTGGCGCGCGGCCTACCAGACTTCCAGCAAGAACAACTACCTGGAGATCGGCACTTATGGGATGCACGTGAAGACGACTCCCAACAACATTACCGGTCCCGAGGACGGCTATACCGACTGGGCAGCGGACGTCGAATACGACCGAACCCTTCCCCAGTTCAAGAACGACGTAGTTTCGTTCCGCGGTACCTACATCCGCGAGAACTCAGCACTGCTGGCTACCTTCGGCACCGGCGGCGCATCACAGATTAGCCACCACTTGAATACCGCCCTGGCCAACATTGAATACCATTTCGGCACGCGGTTTTCTGCCACCGGTGGCTTCTTTGACGTCACTGGGACCCGCGACCCGCTGCTGTTCCCGCCGGCCACTGCGGTTACCGGAAATTTCAACGGTTCTCCTCAAAGCAACGGCTACACCGTCAACTTGTCTTACTGGCCCGCGCAGAATGTAGACCTCGCGGTGCAGTACACGGGTTACTTCCGGTTCAATGGCGGTCAAAACAACTACGACGGCATGGGACGCAATGCTTCGTCCAATAACACCGTCTATCTGCTCGCACGATTCGTTTTCTGATTGTTTTCGGAATTCGATGTCCGCGATACTGTAGACTCTCAGCCTGAAAGAAATTTCAACATCAGGCTGAGAGTCTGAACTTATAGCCACAATACGGCTGGGCGACCACCCGGCCGGATAACGAAGGAGATCGACATGCGAGAGTTTTCCCTGCGTCTTGTTCCCGCGGCCATCCTCTGTTTCCTGGCCGTTTCCACCGTAGCGGCGGCTCAATCAGATGCTGCGGGTCTTTTCAAAGCGAATTGCGTGCTCTGCCACGCGGCCGATGGCAGCGGCAGCAGCGCCGCCGGCAAAGCGCTTAAGGCGAAAGATCTGCGCTCTCCCGAAGTTCAGAAAGAGAGCGACGCCACGCTGGCCGAAGTCATCACCAAGGGCAAAGGGAAGATGACCGCCTTCGGCGCCAAGATCAAACCGGATGATGTCACCAAACTGGTTGCCTACGTGCGGACCCTGGGAAAGAAATAAGGGTTCTGCAAACCGTGCGGCGCCTAAATCGCATTCCCTTAGGAATTGCATGTCCGAACCAGAACATATGACACCCGACTCTTCGACTTCCGGCATGGCCATTCAAAGCAGGCGCTCCTTCGTCGGAGTTCTGCTGGGCATGGGATCGCTCTTTATCGGAGGCTTGCTTTCAGTTCCGCTGGTCCGGTTCGCGTTGTTTCCCATCATCCGCCGCACCACCGATCTCAAGAGTTCGCCGATCGGACAAATGAGCGAATTCGAGGCCCTGACCGAACCGGTGATGCGCACGGTTCAAATTGAACAAGTGGACGGCTGGCGAAAAGCGGTCTCCGAGAAAGCTGTTTACATCACTAAAGACAGCCAGGGCCAGCTTCGCGTTATCACTTCCATCTGTCCTCATCTGGGCTGCACCGTGCCCTGGAGCAAGGAAAAGAGCCAGTTCATCTGCCCGTGTCACGGCGCGGTCTATGCGCCGGATGGAGCCCGCATCAGCGGCCCCTCGCTGCGCGGGATGGACACGCTGGAAACTTCGGTCCAGGACGGGCAGCTGATGGTCAAGTTCCAATACTTCCGGCAACTCGTTTCAGACAAAGAAATCGTGGGCTAAGGCAAAATGCATTCGACGAGAAAAAATGCGGGGGGCAGTGCCAGTCTCCAGCCTGGACTATGGGGATGGCTCAACCGCCGCACCGGCATTGACAATCTGCTGCGCAGCGCCCTCGATGAGCCGATTCCCGGCGGCGCTCGCTTCGCCTACATCTTCGGATCGGGACTGCTGTTCATTTTTATCTCGCAAATCATCACCGGCGTCTTTCTTGCACTGTACTACGTACCTTCCGCCGACCATGCGCACACCACGGTCTCTTACATCACAAAAGCGGTCACCGCCGGCTCTTTTCTGCGCAGCCTGCATGCCTACGGCGCCAGCGCCATGGTTATTGTTTTGCTACTGCATCTTTCTCAAACTTTTATTTTCGGGGCTTACAAGGGCCGCCGCGAGCTTCTCTGGATATCCGGATGCGTTCTCTTCAGCCTGATCCTCGGCATGGCGTTCACCGGCTATCTGCTCCCCTGGGACCAGCGCGCGTACTTCGCCACCGCTGTCGGCACCAATGCCGTAAGCGAGGTTCCCATCTTCGGAGAAAGCATCAAGCGCCTCATGCGCGGTGGCACCGAGATGGGTACCCTCACCATCTCGCGTTTCTTCGTAGCTCACGTCTTTCTGATTCCCGCCGTGATCTTCGCCTTCGTCGGCTCCCATCTTTTTCTGTTCCGCAGAGCTGGAGCCGCCGGCCCAATCAACGAGGACCCGTATCACCCCAAACAGGAAATCGAGCTTTTCTACCCGCGCCAGGTATTGATGGATCTCTCGCTGACCGCGCTGCTGATCATCGGGCTTGGCTTTTTGAGTTTCTTTGCGCCAATCCAGTTGGGCCCGCCCGCCAATCCAGCCGATGCCCAATACATTCCGCGCCCTGAGTGGTACTACTTGCCCATTTTCCAATGGCTCAAGTACTGGCACGGCTCGATGGCCATCGTCGGAGTGCTGATCATCCCGACTGTGATCGTACTGGCTGTGGTAGCGCTGCCCTTTCTTGACCGCAACGTCGAGCGCCGTCCGTGGAAGCGGCCCATCGCCATGGGCGCTTACACTTTTCTTTTGATCGGTCTCGTCGGCCTTGGTCTGCGCAGCCAGTACATCGATCGGCATGACGCAGGAGTCTCGCAGCAACTGGCCAAGCAGCGGGCTGAGGAAAGCGACTATATGCAAAAGCCGTTCGAGCCGGAGCTCTCTTCGGCATCGCTGGCCGCTGCCAACGTCACACTTTCCGATCCACTGGCTGCGAAGGGCAAGACCATCTTTGAAGGGAATTCATGTAACGCCTGCCACGGCGACGGTGGTACTGGCACCGCCGCGGCCCCTCGGCTCATCGGCGTGAACGCAAAATTTTCACCCGACAAACTTGCCGAACTCTTCGCCCACCCCACCGCCAAGATGACCGCCGGCGGCATGCCTCCCATCAATCTGCCGCCTGACGATGAGAAAGCGCTGATCGCCTACATCGAGAGCCTCAAGTAGCTCGATCCTCTCTGCCGTTCGTATTGTGCTTGGTTCGGATCAGGGCGTTGATTCAACGATGCCGAGGGGCCTACCGCTCGTTAAGCACTGCTCGGGTGA
>Ga0075030_100003201_pt1 | contig 14928 bp, 8 predicted proteins | sample LitLauG_LLR_2012_FD_71393 | JGI IMG/M metagenome (GOLD analysis project Ga0075030, IMG submission 71393) | Freshwater sediment microbial communities from Pennsylvania, USA - Little Laurel Run_MetaG_LLR_2012 | ecosystem: Environmental > Aquatic > Freshwater > Creek > Sediment | place: USA... | reverse complement strand
GAGCCGCGGCTGCCGAGGCCAGAGGGGTGTTGTTGGAGCTGGCTGCTGAATCCCTCAAAGTTCCTCAGGCACAGTTGCTGGCGAAGGATGGAATGATAATTGACCGACAAAACAAGGAGCGCCGGATCGCTTACGGCACGTTGACCAAAGGGCAAGAAATTGAAAGGCACCTCACAGCAAAGCCAGTCTTGAAAGATCCATCCGAGTTTAAGGTGATGGGCAAGGCGCAAGTGCATCGGGATGCTCGGGAAAAGGTCACGGGCAAGGCCCAATTCGCCGGCGATATCCGCCTGCCTGCAATGCTCTATGCCAAGGTGCTGAAGCCGCCAGCCCATGGAGCGAAGTTGAAAACCGTGGACCCTGAGCCGTGCAGACAAGTCGCCGGTGTCCAGGTCGTTCGGGACGGTGACTTAGTCGCAGTGTTGCATGAGTTGCCGGATATGGCGGAAGCCGCGCTGGCAAAAATCAAAGCCGATTTTGAGCCTTCGCCTTCCGACCTCAGTGACAAGAATATTTTTGACCACATGCTCAAGGTGTCTTCGACATCGCGGGTGGTTGCTGAAGGAGGCAATCTCGAATACGGCAGAAAACTAGCGAAGAAGAAATTCGAGACGACGTGCCTTAACAGCTATGTCTCTCATGCACCGATCGAAACCCACACCGCACTCGCCAAAATCGAAGGCGACAAAGCCACTGTTTGGGCTTCAACCCAGACTCCTTTCGCCCTTCAGGACCAGATTGCCCGTGCCATTGGTCTTGACACCAAGAACGTCCGTATTATTGTCCCGTTTGTCGGTGGCGGCTTCGGCGGGAAAACACGCCACCTGCAGGCGCTCGACGCCGCCCGCCTAGCCAAAGCCGTGGGCAAACCCGTGCAAGTGATGGCCAATCGTGAGGAGGAATTCTATTACGACACGTTCCGGCCGCCGGCGGTGGTCAGAATCAATTCCGGCCTTGATGCGTCGGGGAAAATAGCATTTTGGGATTATGACGTCGCCTGTGCGGGCGAGCGGGGCTCGCAACAGTTCTATGCCATTCCCAATCACCGCACGGTGTCGCGTGATGCCGCTACAGGAGGACCAGCCGCTCATCCCTTTGCTACCGGTCCATGGCGCGCCCCGGCCAACAATACGAACACCTTTGCCCGCGAATCACAAATTGAAATGATGGCAGCAGCCGCGGGGATTGATCCCGTTGAATTCCGCCTTCAGCACCTGACCGACCCCCATCTGATTGCCGTTCTCAAAGCTGCCGCAGAACGATTCGGTTGGACACCAGCGAAGGGTCCAAGCAAGCGGGGCTATGGTGTGGCTCTCGGCATAGATGCCGGTACTTATGTCGCCACGATCGCCGAAGCCGCAGTTGACATCGAAAGGGGCGCCGTTCGGGTGAAACGCGTGGTCAGCATTCAAGACATGGGCGTGGTCGTGAACCCGGAGGGCGCAAGAATACAGATGGAAGGGTGCATCACAATGGGCATGGGTTATGCGCTCAGCGAAGAGGTTCGTTTCAAAAACGGAGCAGTCTTGGATAAGAACTTCGATACATACGAAATTCCGCGCTTCTCCTGGGTGCCGAAAATCGAAACCGGCTTCATTGAATCAACAGCGGCGTCGCAAGGCGGCGGTGAGCCTGCCATCATTGTGATGGGTGCAGTCATTGCGAATGCGATCTACGACGCCACCGGCGCCCACGTGCTTCAGTTGCCCATGACTCCCGAGCGAATCAAACAAGCCCTTCGGAAAGCCTGAAATAGGTTTCGAGTGCGGGTACGAGGACTGTCGATTTGTGGGAGTTGGGCGCGATCGGCTTGATGGTGTGGATGGAATTCTCTGTGATGATCGTCTTTCCTGGTGCAGCCTGGAATGCAGAGAGTGCTGCACAGTCCGATTGAGTTTCGGGGAGTACCCGAGAGGGTGAGAATTTAGTCTTCCGGACCGCAGCTCCGCAGCTTTTTTCATTGTGACACACCTCGTGCAATAGATAGATAGAGGTGGAGAGGAAGGTAAGAGCTAGGCGAAGAACTTGAGCAAGACTTGGGCAAAGAATCGACCCCAAATATGGTCAAAACAAGGTGTTGAGGGGTGTAAGAATCGTCGAATCAACAACAAGTTAGATTGACCGCCTGGGCTCATAACCCAAAGGTCGGTGGTTCAAATCCCCCCCCGCAGCCAAACCCTTCACCTTCTGCCGCCGGCTGTCAGGCTTTAGAGGACCAGCACGCGGATCTGATTGTAGCGAGATCGCCTTGAGTCGCCTCACGACACGCAGGTCCTTGAACTCCGATTGGGTGCATGGGTGCAACTGAGCTTGTATTCAAGATTCGTAAGCGATACCAGACCAATGAGTTAGCTGTTGACTCTACTGAATTCGGGACCAGGGGGTCGGAGGTTCAAATCCTCTCTCCCCGACCATATCTAGTTGATTCGGTTGACTCAATTCTCGCGGTTTCCGCAAGTTTCTGATTCCAAACATTGAGTTTTGTGTCCTAGTTGCGTCCTAACAGTCTCCCTGCCGGACGGCGGGGGACCACGTGCGATTGGGACGCGAGCCGAACGCGCGGACTTGCTCACGAGGCTCCCGGTGGTGGTCGTCAGCGCCCGGCGGGCACTGAATTCGGTGGATAAGGCGATTGAGGATGCAGAGTTTGCCTCTGACTTACGGAATTGAAAAAGATGAAGAAGGAAACGAAGCGTTGTATATGAACGCCACGGTTCGCAACAACATAGTCGAATTGGATTGGGTGCGCGAGGAGGATAACGCCGAGACGTATGCACAACGAGCCTTCACCAGGTTCGAGGCGATCGCGAACACCAACTCTTCCTTACCGCCTCAAAGCGCATGTCTCATGATGCGGCTATACCGGCGTGGCGATGTCTTGATTAGCAGCATGGCTTGCGCTGATGGATATGGGGAGCAGGCTATCCGGCTCGCCAAAGAAGCGGCCCTCGGCATCTACGATGAGGTCTATCCCGACATTGCTGTTGAAGCCCAGGCCTTTGTGCAGGAAAGCATCGAGAACGTAATGCGCCTCGGCGCAGTTGACGTACTCCCCCTCCTGGAAGCCGGAGCCGGGGGAACGATTAGGGGCGGAACAATTCCTACCTCATCTCCTCGATGTGTCCAAAGCGATCTCGGAAGAACCGGCGAAGTTGCGCAGCGAATCGGATGGCTTGTGAATAACGTCATGGCTTTGGTTCCATTCACGCCCTCTTTTGAAAAATACCGATGTTTTAGGGCTGTGGCCGAGGTAGCCCGGCGGGTTAACGCCGAGGCGGTGGTGTGTGTGTCGGACGGCTACAAACTGGGTTCCGCCGGCGAACGCACAGGAGAAGAAATACTCGTGGTGAGCTGGATTAATCCGGACGCCACGTGCGTCAGCGTGGCCGCCGCTTACAAGCGCAGAAAGCATTCACAGGTCGATCACGACATCATCATTTTCTTATCAAAAGATGCGACCGAACCTGCGGATAGTAAATGTAAACAAAACATCATTCCCGCCTGGGGAATTTATCAGCCTAACTAATTAGAACCTGAGGGCGGGTAAGGATGGAACTGAGACACAGATGGCCACAGCGATCGTTATTGAAACGAGCCCCGAGGTATTCCCAAGGCATCGGACGGTGGGGGCCGACGCGGAACTGCCGGAACATCAGGTGGCGACGCATGTGGACCAGGGGCTTCACAGACAGGGATAGGCATCCGAGGAAGCAGCCGGGGAAATGGCCGGACACCTTCGGCGGAAAACAGGGCGACTCGTTACATTCGACGACTCCGCAAATTGCGGCCTCGTCCTGCTCAAGCGTGGATTTGAGTGCATGCAGTTCCGAGAGTTGCACGGCCCGTGCGCTGGTCAGCCTGATGTTCCGAAATATGAGCACGCAGCGAAACTGTGAACTCACACAGGAGAACACATGGAAATTAATAAACGGGAACAGGAACAACGCGACTGGACAGGATACGGCAGTGCGGACCGGCCAGTAGTCGTCACCTATTACCACGTGCAGGACGATCATGAAGTCCACCGGCTCATATCGATCAACGATTACGCGATCTGGGACCTCTTTGGGGATCAGGCGACATTCGAACTGCACCTGGCCGCCCGCTATCGCTCGGTTGAGCTCGTGGGTAGCGGCAAGGTGATCGTGAAACCTGCGGATCAGACGGCAATCGTCCCGGAAGAAGCGCGAGAAATTAAACGCCGCATTGAAGAGTTGCGCGCCAAGCATCCTGGAATCTCCTCGGGGCCGTGGATGCCAGCGCCTGATATGCCGATCCCGGACAAGTCGGCACAACCCATGCCGGTTACGACCGTGCCCGAAGGCGACTCGAGCGCCCCAAGCCATTCTTGCGAGAAGCAAACCAATGAGTTGCTTGCGGCCATCTCCAGCGCGATCTTCGAACGTATCGCGCCGGTAGTCGCCGGCACCCCTGAAGCCAGGCGGCACGGAGGAGCTGGCGCCGATCGACGAAGGCTTCATGTGGCTTAGGGTGAGTCCGGAAGCAATGTCTCGTCTGTTGGGATCGAGTCCGGCGGAAGCAGATGTGGCCGCGGCAGTTGCCATGTTTCCGACAGGCGTCCGGGCGCTGATTACCGCTCGCGTCGAGGCCCGCGTCCACATTTCCCGTTCGGCACACAGTCACGAGGTTGTGATCTCGCAGTGTGCCGAGCCGCAGTTTCTTTTCAACGAGCAGACCGAGCCCTATGAGGCGCCCCACGCTCTTCATCTGATTTTTGACCCCACCAAAGACATGGGATCCACGTTTGTGATGGTCGAGTTCAGTGCCGGCAAGTTCGTTCCGAACGGATGGCTCGACTGCCAAGCGGCCGCGCAGTATGCCGCGGAGGGGGCGAAGCGGGCGAAAGGCCGCCCAGCGGACTCTCGCGGCACGCCCGGCAAATCGCGGAGATGAGATCCAGGGACGAATCGAGACGTTCCGTTACGAGGGGTGAAGGAGGAAATGATGACCATCAAGATGAGAAAAGGAAGGTGATCCGGCCACTGCGCCCTCACCCTGCCCTGCCCAAGCAAAGCCCCTCGCCCACAGGGCAGCGAACGCTCCCAATGAGCGGTGCGCCCTTTCTACCGGCGAACCAGCTGCTGAAGACCATGTTGAAGTTCTGGGGAAGCCGATGACGGAAATTCCAAACAAGGTGAGCGAAGAACTGGTTGTCTATTTCGTTTTCTCTCCAGAGTGGGGCCGTGGACACCGCGTCTACACGGATGAAGACATTCAAGCCGCTGGGGGGATTCAGGGGATCGAACAGGCTCTGAGAAAAGAAAGCTACTGGTTTGCTCGGTTGGGAGTGATCCAAGGAGACGCAGGCCCGCGCGGGACTACGTTCAGTGACTCAGACATCGCCAAGTTACCTAAACCGGAGGACAGCTCCTGGCGCACTGGGCACCGTAATCCGGCGTTCGCTCGGTCCGATTTGGAGCGACAGGTCTTCAAATCTACCTTCCAGGCTGTCGAGCACATGCTCGATTCGTGGAAGCAGGAAGAGGAGGAAATGGTAGACACCTACACATTGAAAAAACTGAAAATCAGTTCTGCACATCTCGTCTCGGTGACCAATGCTCTGATTTCCCTTCCGCACGTACATGAGATCGTGGAAATTACCGTGATGAAGCACTGGTACGACCGCTCATGGTCCGAGCCACACCTGCCCGAAGACGACTTAATTCTTGCCGAGTATTCAGTTCATGTTCCATTGCGGGTTCGCTGGTCCGCTGGCGAAGACTTAGTCAATGTCGAGCTTATGGTTCTGTCGTCCTGCTAGTCCTGAAAAGCTGTCGGTCGCAGTCCTGTCGGGAAGACAGCCGGGTGGTGCGGCCTTGGGGAACATCTAAATCGGGCAACTGGTCCTTGCTTCTTAACTTTTGCGCTTCAAAGTTCTGCTGGAAACGGTCAATCTCTTCACCTTGGCGAACGGCTGTTATATCCCCAGACGGTCGCATTTCCCTAAGTCTCGGATAGCTCACGATCGCCAGAAGGGGCGCATCAAGAAAATCACATTTGGGGTAAGAGCTCTCCATCAGCTCTCAGGTGCAGATCTCCAAGAAACACCGTCTTTATTGCGTCGGGGGCTCGCCCGCTGTCTTCCGTGAGTCAGCGTTAATTTGGTCGTCCTTTAGCCTGAGCGCTTCACTTTGGCCCACCTTGCTCTCTGTGCCGCCGCGATCCGCTTCCTGCCTGCCGCTGAGATCGTACGCTTTGGCTTGGCTGTTCTCCGCTTCGCCCATCGTGCCTTCTGCGCCAGGCTAATTCTCCGACGAGCGGAGGCGGACATAGTGCGGGAGGTGCCATTCGAGCTGCCACTTCCCAGAGCTGCGAGTGCCTCGTCTATCCGTTGGATTTGCTTCTGCGCTGATTCACGTTCTCTTCTTAGCTGCTGAACTACGCAGGACAAGATTCCCATTTTTGTGTTTCCCCCTCGGTGGAGATTGCGAGTGAGCCAGTTGCCCATTTTTCGTCCGAGCCGCTTGACTCCCTTAACTCGCCGGATTCCAATCGCATGTTCCGGGCTCAGCCAGCCGCTCTCTGCAGACTCGTCGGCCAGCCTCCGAATCGCGGAAAGATGCAAGTTGATCGTGGCGGCCGACAGGGAGAGGCGTTCTAGGAACGAGCGGTACTTCACAACGACAGAGCGGTTGAACGTAAGTCTAGGTTCGGAGCAATACCAGGCGATAAACCGTTCGATGGCGTACTCATAGCTCCGCCGAGAGTGGTGAGAAGCGAGCGTATTGAGCACCGATGCCTTGGATTGATCCTGTTCAGGGATAGATAGGGTCGCAGAACGATCGACAGATTCGGGCTGCTTTGTTGGGGGCATAGGAAGTGGCTCCTTTTAGCCACCTCCGGAGTTTCTTGGTCGCAAAAAGCTCAGCCCAAATGAGCAGTGTCGGATTCTTGAAGTGAACAGTCCTTTATCATTCACTACCTGGGTTGGCAAGCGGGCATTCGGGTTGTTTGTCCCCGACAGCGACTATCCGCTCACTGGCTTGCTCCCGCGAAATGCGCCAATTGGCGTTTCTAGACCCTACGGCGTTTGTCGGGACGAATCCAGTCGCGTTTGCGAACAGCCGGCTTCCAGGACGATGGCTTTGACTGCACTCTCAAGGGTTATCAGGTCTATCGGGCGGAAAGTGCCAGGCTAAGAAACCACAGCGTAGATGCGGTTGCCGCCGGACAGATTAGCGCCAGAGAAGAGAAACTTGAAAGCCTGCCATCCACCGAAGCCGACGATCACCGGGTCCGAAACATTCCCTGGAGTTCCGGCGTCACCGTAAGACAGCAACTGTCCGCTCTGGTTGACCGCATAAATGCGGTTGTTGCCTGACACATCTTTGCCGGCGAACAGAAACTGGAAGTCTTGCCATCCACCGAAGCCTACGATCATCGGATCCGAAACATTCCCCGGAGTGCCGGCATCCCCGTAGGACAGCAACTGCCCGCTCTGGTTAACCGCATAGATGCGGTTGTTGCCTGACACATCTTTGCCGGCGAAGAGAAACTGGAAGGCCAGCCATCCGCCGAACCCGACGATCGCCGGATCGGAAACATTCCCCACAGTGCCGGCATCCCCGTAGGACAGCAACTGCCCGCTCGCGATGGTCTCGACCTGGACGGAGAAGGCACCCCCCAGCACGGCGCCGCCAACATTGATCGTTACGCCGTCTGTCGTGAATGACTGTCCTGCCGGGAGAGCGGTTTTCGTGAGCAGGGCAAGGGGAGCGGCGTTGTTCTGCGCATTCCCCAGCGGGTCTGATGTCTGGACGCGGTAGACGATAACGCCTTCGTTGGGAATGTTTGTGTCGAACTGGTCTGCCCGCAGGCGTGCTTCAACCATTAGGTAAGGCACCGCGGCGCCGATCTGGATAGCGGCCACTCTCCCGGTAGGGGGCGGTTGGATAAGGCTGGCCGACTGCAGCGTATAGGTAGCAACTCCGCCGGGGTGCATCGCAACGGTCGAAGGGTCCAGCCATCCTACGGCCCGTTTCGTCCATGCCGAGATGTGGGTGGCTTCATAGCCAGCCTCCTGGTCAAAAGGACCCATGTTATCGCCGGACGGATAGTTTCCGGCAAAATCAAACAGGTCGGGAAGATCGCACAAGTTCGTCTGGTGCAGGAGTTCACCCACCCAGTTACCGAGATTATCGGACATACAAAAACGAGACCAAGCGAAGTTCGAAAGCTGAGCGGTCGAACCGCCGCCCGGCCCACCCAGCATCACGATCGCCGCGCCGACAAAGCCCTCGGATCTCAGTTGGGCGCCCATCGTCGCTTCAAGAGCGTCGGGTAGAACGTTCTCTCCCGCGATGGTTTGCGCAGGGAGCACGAGGACGTCGAAATCCGCCAGTCCGGAAGATACGGTGTGGAAGTAGGCCCGCACGGATCGGTCGACGCCGGCGATTGGTGCGCCGGTTGTCGAGTTTGTAGGCGGGTCGTAAAACAGCCGTTGCATGATCTGATCGGACCAGCCGGGCGGTATGACGTCCGGCGGCTGAATGTTTGTCCGAGACAACGGAATGAATGCAAGTTTCTTTCGACCCAGCCAAGCCATATCGTCCTCCCACGCGCCGCGATGATTAGGACCGCAGGACGCTTTGATCGGTCATATTCAATACCGTCGCGTCGGGCTGGTCGGGAGACAGTACCGCGTGTTCAACATTCGGCTGGGGATTGAACTGGCCTTTCCCTGTTCCCGCCAGCCAGCAGTTGTGCTCCTACTCGAATAGTGACGCTACATGCTGATTCGTTTCAGTGAGGCTTTCTTGTCTGGATTCTTTAGTCTCGGTCAATCGGTGTCGAGGGGCACGGAGGATCGCCCCAACAGGTTCTCTGTGAGGATTCAACAAACTTCAACGGATGGTGCGACAGTCAACGCTCGTGTCCACAACGCCTGCCTTGGCGCTCAGTACCGATAAGTCAGCAAGTGTTTACTAAACCGACCGCTTCACGTGGATTAAAACCCGCCTATTGGACCAAGGCACTCAAAATCCATTTTGGGCTTGCCGACTCAAAAGGACGTTTGCTTCAATGATCCGAGATCGACCTTCGACGGGGTTGGAGTCTCGAACCCTGAGGACCATTCTTAGGGCGACGTCTCGTGAGTACAAGACTGTGGAGGCGGCTAAAAGGAGCCGCCTCCTATGCCCCCCAAAAACCAGCCCAAATCTGTTGGTCTTTCTGCGACCCTAACCATCCCTGAACTGGAACAATCCAAGACAACGGTGCTCAATACGCTCGCGTCTCAACACTCGCGGCGGAGTTACGAACACGCCATCGAAAGGATTATAGCCTGGTATTGCTCCGAACCTAGATTAATGCTCAACCGCTCTGTCGTGGTGAAGTACCGCTCATTCCTAGAGCGCCTTTCGCTGTCCGCCGCCACGATCAACTTACATCTTTCCGCGATTCGGAGGCTGGCCGATGAGTCTGCAGAGAGCGGCTGGCTAAGCCCAGAACACGCGATTGGAATTCGGCGTGTTAAAGGGGTCAAGCGGCTCGGACGGAAAATGGGCAACTGGCTCACTCGCAATCAGGCTCAAGAGCTAGTTAACGCCGCTTCGAAGAACAATCTACGCGGTTGGAGAGATGGAGCAATGCTCGGATTGCTGTTGGGATGTGGATTGCGACGCTCGGAAGTCGTGGGTTTGAACCTCGACCAGTTACAATCGAGGGAGGGTCGCTGGGTCATTGTCAACTTGGTCGGGAAAGGAAAACGGCTACGAACGATACCGGTACCGTCGTGGAGCAAGGAGCTTCTCGATGCTTGGCTCCGGCATTCCGGAGTGAGCGAGGGAAAAGTATTCAGGCGGGTCTTGAAAGGGGGAACGCGACAAGAAGCTGGTGTGACAGCCAACGTGGTTTGGTATGCGGTGAAGCGATGTGCCTGTCAAGCTGGCATAGCCAATTTGGCACCTCACGACCTTCGGCGCACTTGCGCCCGTCTGTGCCATGGTTGTGGAGGCGAACTGGAACAGATTCAGTTTCTGCTTGGCCACGCCTCAGTGCAAACAACGGAACGGTACATCGGCAGCAAGCAGAAGCTTCAAGATGCAGTGAATGATCGACTTGGAATTTCGGTCGCGAGCGCCACCGCCTGAAAGGTTCTAGGCGTTCCCGTCTCGAGTCTTGGCGATAGTGTCCTCTATCATTCACTACTTGGGTCGGCAAACCCCATAACCAGGTTCCGGGTCACTTGTCCGCGAAGGCGGTTTTCAGCCAAGTGTTTGGCCATACCACCCGTCGACAGGAGATGTAGACCGCGTGGCTGGCGCCTGAAACTTCGAAGTGGTTTACAGATCGTTATCTAGCCAACCAGTCGCGACTGATATTTTTTGGTTAACCTCAAGGATTCTCAGAAATTCTCCCTGGCACAGTTCCGGGAACCGAATATCTGCCCAACCTGGGCGGCATCAGTAAATGCCAACTATGAAGCAGTTTTGATTGCGGAGATATCCTTTATCCCCGAACTTCTTATACGAACTGCGACTCAACGGAGATCCCACCACGCAGACCACACGGTGCCATTTGTGCCGGTCATGAAAAGATCAAGGTGCTCGGGATCGCGCCACAGCGCCGAAACGGTCGCTCCCGGGTTGGCCTTCGCCACCTGCGGCCAGATCGAAAACCATTTCTGCCAGCCAGGACCTGGTTCCCACCAGGCGCTCCACACGGTACCATCCACGCCGGTCATGAACAAGTCAAGGTGCTGCGGATAACGCCACACTGCGGCGATCTCGGCTCCCGGTTCCGCCTTCGCCACCTGCGGCCAGATCGAAAACCATTTCTGCCATCCGGGACTTGCCTCCCACCAGGTGCTCCATACAGTGCCATTCACGCCGGTCATGAACAAATCGAGATGTTGCGGATATCGCCACACCGCGGTGACTGTGGCGCCGGGCTTGGCCTTCGCGAGTTGCGGCCAGATCGAAAACCATTTCTGCCATCCGGGAGTTGGTTCCCACCACGCACTCCAGACTGTCCCGTCGGTGCCTGTAATGAATAGATCCAGATGTTGAGGTTTTCTCCAAAGAGCTGTGACTGTCGCTCCAGGCTGCGATTTGGCAAACTGCGGCCATATCGGAAACCACTTTTGCCATCCCGCTGTCGGTTCCCACCACGCACTCCATACGGTTCCGTCGGTGCCGGTCATAAATAGATCCAGATGAAGGGGCTCTCGCCACACCGCCGTGACTGTCGCTTTGGGATTTGCCTTCGCGACCTCCGGCCAGATCGGAAACCATTTCTGCCATCCGGGTGTTGCTTCCCACCACGCACTCCATACCGTCCCGTCGGTGCCGGTCACGAATAAATCAAGATGCTGCGGATCCCGCCATACTGCTGTGACCGCCGCGCCGGGAGCGGATTTCGCGGCTTGAGGCCAGATCGGAAACCACTTCTGCCATCCGGGTGCTGCTTCCCACCACGCACTCCACACTGTCCCATCGATGCCGGTCACGAATAAATCGAGATGCCACGGATCCCGCCATACCGCAGTGACCGTGGCCCCAGAATCGGCTTGGGCGACCTGCGGCCAAATCGGAAACCAGCGACGCCAGCCGGTCGCAATGCGGACGAATGGGGCCAGTTTGCACGGCAGGTTGTTGGAATCGATTAGCCAAAGCATGTAGAAGCCGGGAGGAGCAACGGTGTCATCCGGCGGCACGGTGACGGTCAGGGTTGATCCCGACTGTGTGAAAGGGATGCTCACGTAGCGCTGATCTCCATCCCATGCATGTGTCGCCGACCCCAACCGCAGCAAGGCCACGCGAGAGATCACTCTGTAGTCTGGGGTGGGCTGAATGTCGACGGTAAAGACCTGGCCGTAAAGCACGATGCTCGGCGAGGCCGTGATGGCGAGGCCGTGATAGTGACACGATTGGGAACCTGGTAGTAATCGGGTTCGAAGTATTCGATTGCCAGGTTCGGAGTGGCAGAGTAGTTCCACTCAGAACCCGCAACCCATACGCGCCCGTCCGGGGTGAGAAGCGCCACCGAATGGTATCCTCGGGTCTCCCCGGCAACCGCGTCCACATCCCACGCGTCCGAAGATCCCGGACGCGGAGGATGGTAGATTTCGGCAGTCTTCACACCGTCGCCTTCTTGGTATGGCACTTTGCTCACACCGCCGGTCACAACGACATCACCTGTTGGCAGCAACGTCGAATTGGCGAAGTTCCGAACCGGATGCATACCTGTGCCTTGATCAACTAGCGTTCGAGGAGCCGTAGCGGTCCATTGCATCGCAGCTGGAGGCTGTGGCGCCAAGTCGGCAATAAGCGGCCCCGCGGCGCCTGCAACGAGTACGCGGGGATGGTAGTTGTCCTCGTGCAGCAATGGCAGCATCACCGATGTCGTTTCCTGGCTTGTGAAGAATCGGTCCAGATACAACGGGTCCAGCATCTGCGGCCCGGGAAATGCCCGCGTAACCTGCTGGGTGGGCAGGTCGTAAAACAAGCTCTTATCCATCACGTCGATGTTGTAAGGCGGATTTGTGTCGAGAGGATTCGCGGAGCACAAATCCTGGCCTTGCGGCGGATTGATGCACTCGGGATTTCCGGGATCTTCTGGGATCACCATCTTGCTGTAGAGCGGCTGAACCGAGAAAACCTCTCCTGTGTGCGGGACGATATGCAGGCGCGGATAGTAGGGTGCGAAATCGTGCGCTTGGTCTGTCCCCAGCGCCTTATTGATAAGAGCCCAGCTTCCTTCGCGAGTGAAGATCTCCGGCTTGGTGTTGTTATGTCGAATATCGAAATCCTGGAGATTGTGGGTGAAGTTGTAGATAAGCGGATGCCCGCAGATGGCGAAAGCTTCGCCGCTCGGCAAAGTCACCAGAGTCGGATACCACCGGCCGCCACCCATTCCCTGGTCGTTCTCCTCAATCTGTGCAGGGTCACGGTTCAAGAGGGGCCCCTCATTCCATGCGAAAGTAAACAGGATAAAGAACCATCCTTGCCATCCCGTCGCTGCTTCCCACCAAGTGCTCCAGACGGTTCCATCCAAGCCGGTCATGAAGAGATCAAGGTGCTGTTGCCGCCATAACGCATCGATGCGGATCTGCGGCTGAGCCTTGATCTCCGGGTGGATCACGAACCATGGCTGCCAGCCAAGCGCCGCTTCCCACCAGGTACTCCACACCGCACCATCGATCCCCGTCATGAACAGGTCGAGATGATCTGGCTGGCGCGGCGCCCAAACCGCCGTGACCGGGGAGCCTGCGGCCGCTTTGACGTCCGGGTGAATCAGAAACCAGGGCTGCCATCCCGGAGCGGATTCCCACCAACTGCTCCAAACCGCTCCATCCAGGCCAGACATAAACAGATCAAGGTGCTCTCCCCGCCACAGTGCCGTCACGCGTGCAGCCGGCTCTGCCTTTATTTCGGAATGGATGGCGAACCACGGCTGCCAGCCATTCGCCGCCTCCCACCATGAACTCCACACTGTGCCATCTGTGCCCGTCATGAAAAGGTCGAGGTGATCCGGCTGGCGCGGCGCCCACAGCCCTGTCACGGTTGATCCCGCGGCCGCCTTGATTTCGGAATGGATCGAGAACCACGGCTGCCAGCCTGGAGCGGATTCCCACCAGCTGCTCCAAACGGCTCCATCTATTGCTGTGAAGAACAGATCCAGGTGCTGTTCCCGCCACAACGCGGTCACCTCGGCCTGAGGCCTTGCCTTCACCTCCGCGTGAATGGAAAACCATGCCTGCCAGCCGGCTGCGGCCTCCCACCACGCGCTCCATACAACACCGTCTGTGCCGGTCATGAACAGATCGAGATGTTCGGGTTGGCGAGTGGCCCACACCGCCGTCACCGGGGATCCGATGGCTGCTCTTACTTCCGGATGCGGGTCGAAGATCCACGTCTCACGGCTTCCGCTCCAATGCGCGTGGTGCAGATCGACGGTACCCTGTTCCGGAAAGTGCTGTGTTCCTCCGGCGATGAGCAAGCGACCGTCAGGCAGCATCGAGTGGCCTGAGCAAAACAGGTCGGCATCGGGCGATCCGGGATTTGACACTTGCTGGGTGGCACAGTCATAGATTCGGCTGTGATCAATTTGGCCTTTTCCCTGACCGTAGTTCGGATCAGTGCGAACATTAGCGTCGTTTTCGATCGACTCCCATACTGTCGGCTCGACCCACTGGCTCCCAGAGAAATAGAGAATCTGCCCGGCCGCGCCAGCCGGGAGAAGCGCGGCATGAACGGCCAACACCTGAGCCGCCCCACCTTGGCCATTGTTACCTGAAGGAGCGCCAACATAAACCCATTTGCCCGCCATCCTGACCTCCTCGCATCCCGCGTTCCGGCTATCGGATTCCCGTAAGAGAGATTTCTAGGTTTGTTAATATTTCTTTGTTCGTCCGTTGATCTTGCTGTCAAGGCGACAACATTGCGAGCTGACCGATGAATAAGTTCACCAAGCTGGCCGCCGAATCGCTTTTGTATAGCACCGCTTCGCGTGGTTGTCCACTTGATTCGGCTCCCATTTGACGACGTTCACAAAACTTGATCCTGAGAGGATGTCGAACTCGAGCAAATCACGACGACTCGCCATCTCACGCAAAACGGTCTACTGGGATGCCGCTGACAATCGCTGAGATTCCTCTCGGGCGACGAACAACACACGAGTTGGCTGCGTTTTCGGAATTCGTGTCGGACAAAGGGGAAAAGTCTAAGAATGCCAAAAGGCGCATGTCACTGCGACGATCCACTTGAGCGAATAGTCGCCTTTTCGGACAAGTGCCCCGGAAACCTGTTGCGAGTTTGCCGACCCAAGTAGTGAATGATAACGGGACGTGGGTGTTGAAAAAGTCACGTCGATTGGCAGGATGAGATTCAGCAGAAGCATGCTATGAAGAGAGCATCTGGGCATGCTGTGTTGGATTCTCATCGTCGGAGGCCTGCTGATCATGAT
>Ga0075030_100003200_pt1 | contig 14929 bp, 16 predicted proteins | sample LitLauG_LLR_2012_FD_71393 | JGI IMG/M metagenome (GOLD analysis project Ga0075030, IMG submission 71393) | Freshwater sediment microbial communities from Pennsylvania, USA - Little Laurel Run_MetaG_LLR_2012 | ecosystem: Environmental > Aquatic > Freshwater > Creek > Sediment | place: USA... | reverse complement strand
CGAGCCTCGCTCTATAATCATTTTGAATTCCCATGGTTCGTGACGGCTATTTCTACGGTCTCGGCTCCCTTCTCGCTGCGGGCGTGATCGCCCGGCTCGCGGCTTGGCCCTACGCCATCCCGGTGCTCTTGATCGGAGCCTTCTGCCTGTGGTTCTTCCGTGATCCCGAGCGCCAGATCCCAGCCCTTCCCGGTGCAGTAGTTTCCCCCGGCGACGGCAAGGTGACCGACGTTTCCGTCGTCGCATCCGGCGGAACTTCGCGCAGCCGCATCAGCATTTTTCTCAGCGTCTTCGATGTGCACGTCAACCGCTCACCGATTGCCGGCGTAATCCGCGACGTGCGCTATCAGCGCGGAAAGTTTCTCAACGCCATGAGCGCGAACTCGGCGGAAGAAAATGAGCAGAACATCGTGACCGTCGAGGGCGAGGGCCGCACCGTGATCTTCAAGCAGATCGCCGGGCTGATCGCGCGGCGCATCGTGTTCTCCCGCAAGGTTGGCGACACGGTTGTGCGTGGCGAGCGCATCGGGCTGATCAAGTTCGGTTCCCGCGTGGATGTGCTGTTCGATCGCGATGCCGCAATCGAGGTCAAACCTGGTGACTGCGTCCGGGGAGGAGCAACGGTTCTTGCCATCCTGCCCGTTGCCCAGCCCGTTGGAGCCGGCGCCAGCCGAGAGCAGGAGGGCTCAACATGGAAGAGTTGACTCCCCATCGCCGCGACTCGGACCGCGCGCGCGGACGCCTGCGTAAAGGCATGTACATCCTGCCCTCGCTGTTTACGACGGCCAACATTGCAGCCGGCTTCTACGCCATTCTGCAAACCGTGCACGGGAGCACGGCCGAAGCCTGGCACATGGACTACGCAGCACGAGCGATCGGATTTGCCGTCGTGTTCGACGGCCTGGACGGGCGCATCGCGCGCATGACCCGCACCGAAAGCGAGTTCGGCAGGGAACTCGACTCCCTGGCCGACGTCATCACCTTCGGCGTTGCCCCCGCCCTCCTGGCGTGGATGTGGGGCTTTCACCTTTTACCGTCGGCTATCCAGCCTGAGATGCGGCTGAAGATCATGCAGCTGGGCTCGATTGCCTGCTTCGCTTTCCTCCTGATGGGTGCGAGCCGGCTGGCCCGCTTCAACATCGCGGTCAACCCCCAGCCCTCCAACCCGGGTCGCCCAGGCAAGAAATATTTTGTGGGCATGCCGATTCCCGCCGGCGCCGGAGTCATTGCCGCCGTCGTTCATTATTACGCTGGAGCTCCCATCGTCTCCTGGTGGACGGCTGCGACCTGGCTCATGATGGTCGTCGTGGTCGGCTACCTCATGGTCAGTACCTGGCGCTTCTACAGCTTCAAAGACATTGATTTCCGCTCCCGCCATCCTTTCCGCTTGATCATTTTCATCGGCGTGCTGATCGCGTTGATCTGGGTATTTTCGCGACCCGTGCTATTCGCGATCGCCGTGATCTACATGGCTTCCGGCGTCCTCTGGCGCTTGCAGTGGATAATCCGGCGCAAGAGCCCGCCCGCACCTCCGCCCTACCGGGAGGCATCTCAGACTTCATGACGCCGGTTTCGAAATCCTCCGCGCAGCCCGATCTCCGCGGCACCAACCTGTATCGCGTCGCGATCGTGGGCGCAGCCACGCTGAAGGGGAAAGAGATGGCAGAAATCCTGCGCGACCGGAATTTCCCGGCCGTGGATGTGCGCCTGCTCGATGACGACGAATCGCTCGGCCAGCTCGAAGCGGTCGGTGACGAAATGAGCTTCATTCAGAGCGTCCGATCCGAGCAGTTTGAGCGCGTGGATTTCACTTTCTTCGCGTCCGACCCACGCTGCACGCGCAACAACTGGAAGGCCGCCCGCGATCTGGGCAATACCATCGTTGATCTCTCCTTTGCCCTCGAAGATGAGCCGGGAGCAACGGTCCGCTCGCCCTGGATCGAGCGGCAGGCCGGCCAGCCGATGCTGCCGGAGTTGCAGCCCGGACCAGTGGTTGTGGCACACCCGGCCGCGACCGTTCTGGCACTGTTGGCTCTGCGTGTGGGCAAAGTCGAGCGCATGGCTGCCACCGTCTTTGAACCCGCCTCCGAGCGCGGCCAGAAGGGAATGGACGAACTGCACGAGCAGACCGTGAACCTGCTCTCGTTCCAGGAACTGCCCAAAAACGTCTTTGACATCCAGATCGCCTTCAACATGGTCACGCGCTACGGACCGCGCTCCGACTCCTCGCTCGCGGCCATCTCCGAGCGAATCCTGAAACACTATCGGCAGATTGCCCCCGGTGCACCGGAGCTCGCGCTGTTCGTGGTCCACGCCCCGATCTTCCATGGACACGCGTTCGCGATTTATCTCGAAACCGAGAAGCCAGTCGCGCTCGACGACTTCTCGCAGAGGCTCGCCGGAGATCATGTGGTTGTAAGCCATGGCGCCGAAGAGGCCCCGACCAATGTCAATGCGGCGGGCCAGGGAGACATCCTGGTCTCTCTTTCCCAGGATGCCAATCACGCCAACGGCATTTGGCTCTGGGCTAGTTCGGACAACTTGCGCGTCGCCGCCCTCGCGGCCGCGGAGTGTGCCGAAGGCATGACGGCTTCCCGCCCCCGAGGTCAGATTCAATGACTCGTTGGGCCTGCTTCGCGGTACTGGCGTGGAGCATCACCGGGAGTGGTTGCGGCTACCACACCGTGGGACACACGGTGGCGCTGCCACAGAATGTCCACACCATCGCGATCCCAGGCTTTGTCAGCCAGAGCCAGACGTTCCGCATCGAGCAGCGCTTAACCGACGCCGTCGTCCGCGAATTCAATACCCGTACGCAATTCCATGTGATTCACGAAGCGCGGGCCGATTCTGACGCCGTGCTCAAAGGAACTGTGTTGTCCGCCTCCGCTACGCCCGTGACTTACGATTCCACGACCGGACGCGCCGCCAGTGCGCTCGTCACCGTCAGCATGCAAGTCACCCTGACCGACCGCCAGGGAAAGGTGCTTTTCCAGAATCCTTCTTATCTGTTTCACGAACAGTACGAGCTGTCGCGCGACCTCCCAAGCTTTTTCGAGGAAGACTCGCCCGCCGTGGATCGTCTGTCCCGCGACTTCGCGCGCACCCTGGTGGCTAACATTCTGGAGGCGTATTGATGCGCGGCTTCAACCAATCGGACCGCTTCCTCTCCGAACTCGAGTCGCGCAAGCTGAAGCCGGTATACGTGTTGGTCGGCGATGAAGCGTTTTTCCGCAAGCGCTGCCGCGATGCCATCCTCGAGCACCTCGTCGCCCCCGACTCCCGCGACTTCAGCGTGTTCGAATTCGAACTGGGCGAAACCTCGCTCAGCGAGGTGCTGGACCGTGCCCGCACGCCCTCGCTAATGGCTCCCTTCCAGGTATTTTTCGTGCGCGGTGTGAAAACCCTGTTCGGACGCGGCTCGAACGAAGAGAAAATCGGCGCCATCGAAGAGTACTGCAAGAACCCCAACCCGGATGCGCTCCTCGTCTTTGTCGCCGACCACATCAGCATTCCCGCTGATGCCCGCCGCATGGAGATGACCGACAAAGACCGTTATCAGAAGATTCGCGAGGACCTCGGCCCCTTCTGCGGCGTTGTCGAACTGGCGCGCGTGGAGGAAGGCGAAGCGGTCCGCTGGATTGGCGAGTACTGCACGACCCGCGGAGTCAAAATCGACGCCGACGGAGCCCGCGAACTGACCGACGCGCTCGGCGCCGACATGATGATGGTCTCGAACGAGCTCGAAAAGCTGATTCTCTACGCAGGCGAGAAGAAAAAAATCACGCTGGGCGACGTCGAGACCATGGTGCTCGCTGCCAAACAACGTTCGCTCTACGAACTGACCGACGCTATCTCGGCGAAAGACCGCGTGCACGCCCTCGAAGTTCTCGACGCCCTGCTCTCCACCGGCGAAGGCGAAGAAGCCGCCATCGGCCACCTCTACATGCTCGCCAAGACATTTCGCCAGATGCTCGTCATCCTCGAACGCAACGTGCGTGACCAACGCATGCTGTGGGCCGCGCTCTGGCAAGGCTTCCGCGTGCCGCCCTTCGCAGCCGACGACATCATCCGCCAGGCCCGCCGCTACAAATCGAAACGTGAGTTGACGCGAGCGATCCGGTTGGTAGCCAGGGCCGACCTGGCACTGCGCTCCAATCCCCCCGGGAAACGCCTGATCCTCGAAAGGCTAATTCTCGATCTGGCCGGCGAACCCAAACTCGAAACCCCCGGCGGATGGATGCAGGAAGAACTGCCGGTATGATGTAAGCCTCAGATCCTGATGCTAAGTCCAGGCGACGTCATTTCCTATCTAGAGATGTGTGCTCCGTTTGGAGTGAATCTCCAACGCGGGATGAACTATCGGATTAGGGAAGGCGAAAGCCTCATTCTTATGAGCCAGAGATCAGGCGCTCCATATCAGGACAAGGTCGAACAGGATGGACGAATCATCATCTACGAGGGACACGATCTGCCGAGGACAAAAGGCATTGTTGACCCTAAGATAGTCGACCAACCCGAGTTTCAGCCGAATGGTAAGGCAACCCAAAATGGATTGTTTGCAGAGGCGGCAAGAAGGTTTAAGTATGGAACTGCCCCTGCAGAACGAGTGAGAGTCTTTGAGAAGATTCGCGATGGAATATGGGTTTACAACGGCATCTTTGAACTGATCGATTCGTGGCAGGAGAAATCCGGACCTCGAGAAGTGTTCAAATTTAAGTTGCAGCTAGTCGGCGACGTGCCGTTTACGGAGAGATCTCACGGCGTCTCTCTTGAGCATGACCGCGTTATTCCTACTCACGTCAAGTTGGAAGTATGGAAACGGGATAAGGGTTGCTGTGTGAGGTGCGGTAGTTCCAAGAATCTGCATTTTGACCACATAATCCCTTACTCCCTCGGAGGATCGTCGAAAGAGGCTGAAAACATCCAGCTATTGTGCGCCAAGCATAACCTCGAGAAGCACGATACTATTCAGTGACTGAGTGTGAATTCCCAGCAAACACCGAACGTGGAAGTCGAGTCCTACCTTCGGCGCATTGGGCACATTGGGGAAGTTCGACCGACAGAGGCAACCCTACGCTCGCTCCACCGTGCCCACCACCTCACCATTCCCTTCGAAAACCTCGACATCCATATCGGCCGCGCTATTGTCTGCGACGAAGCCCATTTCCTGCACAAGATCGTCCACGAACGCCGCGGCGGCTTCTGCTATGAACTCAACGGAGCCTTCGCTGCCCTCCTTCGTGCGCTCGGATTCCGGGTGACTCTGCTCTCAGCCCGCGTCTCTCGTGCCGACGGCAGCGACGGCCCCGAGTTCGACCACCTCACCCTCCGCGTCGATCTCGATGAACCCTGGTTGGCCGATGTGGGCTTCGGAGAAGGTTTTCTTGAACCGCTGCGTCTTCAGCCCTCTTTAGAGCAGCCGCAAAACGGCCACATCTATCGCCTTACCGATGCCGAAGGCGCGTTCCGGCTCGAAGTCATGACGGACGGCAAATGGAAAGACGAGTACTCGTTTACCCTCCAACCCCGGCAACTCTCCGATTTCGCCGCCAGGTGCCGCTACCATCAGACCTCGCCCGACTCGCACTTCACGCGCCAGCGCATCTGCTCGCGCGCGACCGCCGAGGGGCACATCACTTTATCCGATGAAACACTGATTGAAACCCGGAACGGGATCCGCACAGAGGAGGTGTTATCAGGTGAAAAAGAATGGCGGGTGAAACTACACGAACTGTTTGGAGTGACGCTGCCCTAAATCGTAGCGCCGGCAACTTGCCAGCTAGCCTGCCCTGAGCGGAGCCGAAGGGCCAGGGCACCCTGCCCTCGCAGGTGGAGGCGGGGCGCCTACACGACAGCCGCCGGGACGGCGGCGCTACCTCAAGAGCTACTGCAATCTGACTTCTAACTGCTGCCTTTCGATCTACCCCTTCACGCTGGCCATCGCCTTCCGTAGCTCCTCAACCTCAGACGACCCCGGTTTAATCTTCACCATGCGATCCAACTGTTGCCGGGCCAGTGCAGCCTGTCCATTCCTGGCGTAGGCAAGCCCGAGGTGATAGTTGAAGGTCGCGTTGTCCGGTTCTTTCTTGACGGCATCTTTGAACAGGTTAATCGCGGTCGTATACACGCCTTTTTGGTAGTAAGCCCAGCCCAGCGTGTCGGCGGAATTGGGATTGTCGGGAAGCTGGCGTCGCGCCGTCTGCGCCATGGCCAAAGCGACGTCCACATTCCCGCCCTGCTGCAGCATCACGTACGCCAGGTTGTTCGAGGCCAGCGGATTGTCGGGCCGAAGCTCGAGCACTTTCTGGTACATCTGCTTTGCCTTATCCCAATCCTGCTTGTTCTCGTAGATGCTGCCCGCCAGCAGGTAGAACGCGATCTCCTTTGGGTCCGTCTTGGCGCCATCCAGGAAAGTTTGAAGCGCTTGATCGGTGGCGCCGCGCCCGTTCTGCGCCATGCCAAGCTTCACCACCGCGTCGGAATTGTTCTTGTCGAGTTCAATGGCGCGCCTGAATTCGGCTTCCGCACCCGGAAAGTCCTTCTTCTGCTCCATCAAGAGGTGGCCCAGCATCGTGTGAAAGCCACTATTGTTGGGATATTTGGCGGCCTGGGTTTTTGCCGCCGCGATCGCCTTGTCGGGCTGCTTCTGCACCAGATCCACATTGAGGACGCCGCCGAGTGCATCGGTCGAGTTTGGATCCTGATCCAGGCCTTGCTGATAGGCCTTCTGTGCGTCGGCGAGCTTGTTTTCCGCCATCCGCAAGTTTCCCAACTGCACGTATGCGGCTGAGTTTTTGGGGTCCTTTTCCAGCGACTGCTTGATAAAGTCGTCCGCTGCCGCAAACTGCTTGCGATCGATCTCGGCCACGGCGCGCAGCAGATAACCGTCCGGAGCTGCGGGCTGCAGACTGATGATCTGGTCGGCTGCCTGCGCAAGAGCCGCGGCATCGCCGCGATGAATCGCAGCACCCGCCAGTGCGCGGTGCGCTTCCACAAGGTCTGGACGCAGCCGGACCGCGTTTTGCCATTCCGCCTCCGCCCGGCTGACGTTGCCCAGTTGGTCGAATGCCAGTCCCAGCTGGTAGTGCGCGACGCCATTGTCGGGTTCTGTTTTCAGTACTCCCTGCAATGTGTTGGTCGCCTCGCTCGCTTTTCCGCTGCGAATCTCAATCTCACCCTTGTAGATCTGGGAGTCAATGTCATCCGGCTTGGCTTTGAGGACCTCGTCATTCAGATTGCGAGCCTGATCGAGCTGGTCTTTCAGGATCAACAACTGGATGTAGTTCTGCTTGACCACCATATCCTTGGGGTGGTCCTGATACAGCGCGCGGTATTCCGTCACCGCCTGGTCGAGCTGGTTATTGGCGAAGTAGAAGTCCCCGAGCATGCGGTAGCCCACCGAGTTGTTGGGAAAATCCTTCTTCGACTGCCGGAGGAAATCCTCGGCCTGCGAGAGCTTGTTCTCGGCCAGGTACAGGCGGGCGAGCGAGCCGCGCGGCTCGGGGTCGTTGGGCACGCTGTCAATTGCTCGCCGGAACCATGGCTCCGCTTCCGGGAAACGCCCGCGCGCCTGGTAGAAGTTTCCCAGCGAAATCAGTGCGTTCGTCGATTTGGGGCTGAGATCCACCGCTTTCTTGAAACTTGTTTCCGCCGCGTCGTACTGGGATTCGTGCATCTGTACGGCTGCCAGACTCAGATACGAATCCGACCGGTTGGGATCCAGTTGGAGCGCTTTCTGCATGGCGGCCAAAGCTCCCGCGCCGTCGTTGTTCAAGAGCGCATAGCTGGAGAGCGCGACAAACACTTCCGGATTATTCGGTTCCTTCTGCGTGAGGAGGTCCAGATGCTCCTTGGCGTCGCTCAGCTGTCGATTCGCGATGAGCAGGTTCGCCATGTCTAGATGGGCGGCATAATGATCCGGCTGAAGTTCAACCGTCTTCGCCAACTCCTGGTACGCGCCCGGCCATTGCTGCAATTTCATGGCGGTCTGGGCAAGCTTGTAGTGGGCTTCCGTAAAACGACTGTCCACCTGGATCGCATTCTCAAACTGGATGGCGGCTTCCTTGTACTGGCCCTTATCGAAGTAGCGCTCACCGCTCTCCAGGTACTTCTGCTTGCGGACGTTCGGATCGCGCGAGCACCCGGTGAGGAGCACCCCAAGGAAGAAAACCACGACCAGTGCCAAATAGAACCTGGACGGTTTTGTCATGAAGGCATCTCCAGACCTATCAATTGTGCGCAACCTTTGCCTTTTCAATACTCTGTGCACAAAGGTACTCTCTTCGCCAAGGGGTGAAAAGTTACTGCCGATATTATCGCAGACCGCGCGAATGGCACGTGCTGCGCACCGGTATCTTGTGCTAACGCCCGTGTACAAGCGCTTTGGTAATCTGCCTCAATCGCGCCGGCCGTGACATAGTTCTTTCCTAGCTATGACTCACTTTCCCCAATCCAACGCCAACCAGCGGTCGCCACGCGTACAACTGAACGGATCGGTCGGAGCGGCAGTTCTGGCCGAAAGCGGTCAACGGGCGCGTGCCAAACTTCAAACCATCTCCGTCACCGGCGGTCTGCTCCAGTTGCAACAGGAACTCGCCATTGGCGATTTCGTGGAGATTGCCTTTCACACCCGGGCTGGTGCCGTCCACGGTATGGCCGAAATGCTGGCGCCGACGCGCAAGTTTCAGAGCGCCTGCCTGCAGCCTTTTCGGTTTATTGCCCTGGGCGACGATGACCACCGCAAGCTGCGCATGGCGCTCGAATCCGTTCTCGATCGGGGTTTCCTCGATCCGGTCTCCGATCGACTGAAAACGCCACCCGGACTGTGAGGTCCGTTTACTGCCCCGAGGCCTCGTTGTCGTTATACTGGGTCCGCTGCGATGGCGCCCACGATCATCACAAATTCCGCCGAGGAGACCATCGCCTTCGGACGGCAACTCGCGGCCCAGCTCTCCCCGCCTCTGATCGTTCTGTTGCGCGGCGATCTGGGCGCCGGCAAAACCACTCTCGTCAAGGGAATTGCGGAAGGCTTCCAGGCAGCCTCCGCCGAAGACGTGACCAGCCCGACCTTTACCCTCGTCCACGAATATCGCAGTTCCCGCGGGACCCTCTATCACATCGACCTTTACCGGATCGATACCGAGCGGGAACTCGAAACCCTCGGTCTGGATGACCTGGTCGCTGAAAACGGCATTCTCCTGATAGAGTGGGGAGAGAAGTTCCCACACTTGCAACGCGATCGAGACTTGGAAATCACCCTGAAGCGGGTGGGGGACAGGGGACGCAGCATCCAACTAAACACCGGTTGAAGCTGCGGGCCGGGGTGTATTTTCAAATCTAATTGTGGGAGTCGAAACAATCTTGAAACGCACGCCTGCGGTATTTCCCTGCCTGCTCTTGGCCGCCGCTCTGTGCTACGGCCAAAGCGGTTCGCAACCCCAAACACCTGATTCGAAGGATAATCCAGCTTCCCAGTCTGCCCCAGCATCGGGCCAAGTGGTTCCGCCGAATCCAGCCCCCGCCAAAGATCAAAACGCAAACGATCAGTCGCAGCAGAACGCTACTTCGAAAGACCGTCTTTTCTTCGCTTTACCCAACTTCCTGACGCTCGAAAACGCAGGCCAGGTTCCGCCCCTGACCACCGGCCAGAAGTTTAAAGTGGTGGCCCGCGGTTCGTTCGACTATGTCCAGTTTCCCTGGTACGGTTTTCTCGCCGGTATCAGCCAGGCGGAAAACAGCGAATCTGGTTTCGGGCAAGGCGCGGCTGGCTACGGGAAAAGATATGGCGCTTACTGGGCTGACGGCACCATCGAGAATTTCTTCACCAGCGCCATTCTTCCATCCATGCTCCGGCAGGATCCACGGTATTTCCAATCCGGCCAGGGTGGCTTCTGGAAGCGCACGGACTACGCCGTCAGTCGCATCTTCGTGACCCGCACGGATTCAGGACATCAGCAATTTAACGTTTCCGAAATCTTCGGTAGCGCCCTCGCCGCCGGAATTTCAACCTACAGTTACCATCCGCGCGCGGATCGCAAGCTCGGTAACACAGCCAGCGTCTGGGGATCGCAAGTGGGATACGACGCGATCACGTATGTGGTGAAGGAATTCTGGCCCGATATCCGCCGCAAAATGAAGAAACAGCCGCACTGAACCGGACAATGGAGAGGCGGGCGTCCCGGGATGATGAGCGCCAGTGCGCTTGTGATTCTGTTGGGAATCGGTTGGATGGTCCTGAGACGCAGCAAAGATTTCCGGTGACTTCGTGAAGTCACTGTTAGCCTGCATTCCGCACGAGTGCCAGCACCGTCACATCGTTGTGAGTGGGAGGGGACTGCGTGAAACTCTGAACGGCCTGCAGGATGTCCAGGCACAATCCATGGGCGCTGCGCGCGGTCGCGTGCTGACAGCCTTGCTTGATTCTGTCCAAGCCAAATTCCTCACCGTCATACTCCGCTTCGACGATTCCGCGTGAGACCGCCACCAGCGCAGCGCCCGGTACCAGGGCGCAGGTGGCGGCACTTTGTGTGGTATGAGAGAACAGGCCCAGCGGCAGTCCGGTCGCTTCGAGCAGAGCGATGCCTCCACCGTCGCGCAGCAGGCCGGGAGTATGACCCGCGCTGGCGTAACAAACCGTGCCCAGGCCTTCGTTATAACAACCGATGAATGCCGGGCAACTGCGCACGCCGCCACGGAGGATGGTGAGGTTCATCTGGTAGCAGAGTTCCATCATGGCAGTCGTTTCGTTGAAGTCATCTCCCGCAAAAAGGTGGGGTGCCAGAGTTCGGAACGTGTTCTGCGCGGCGATCAGCGTTGCCCGTGTATCGGCGCGACGGCCCGCCATGTCGAGGAGTGCGAACAGCATGCGCGATTGGCCCACGTGCAGAAACTCGTAGAAATCGCCTGCCATGCGGTGGTCATAGTACACGGCAGCAATTTCGGCGTCGCGCAGCGCGGGGACGTCGCAATGGAGCGGGTCAGCGCCAGCCGGGGAGACTTCGCGCGCACGCAACCGAAAGCTGATGAGAGGTAGATGCACCAGACAGGATCATCGGCAGACTTGCCGGGGCGCTTCAGTGCAGCCGGAGTTACCGAGGTTTGGCGGGAGACTGGCCGAACGGCGAAGTTTCGCGTCAGAACCCCATGATGTTGTATCCGCAATCGACGTAGATGGTTTCGCCGGTAATTCCGGAGCTGGCGTCCGACGCGAGAAATACGCCGGTGCTGCCGACTTCGCTGACCTCGACATTGCGTTGCAGCGGGGCGCGCTCGGCGTGTGATTTCAACATGTCGCCCAGGCCGGAGATGCCGCGAGCGGCCAGTGTCTTGATTGGTCCGGCGGAAATCGCGTTGACTCGGATCTTTCTCCTGCCCAAGTCCTGCGCGAGATACCGAACCGTACACTCCAGGGCCGCCTTCGCCACGCCCATGACGTTGTAACGCGGCACAACTTTTTCAGCGCCGTAGTAGGTCATGGTGATGACGCTGCCGCCCTCTTCCATGAGCGGCGCCGCGGCCCGGCAGACCGCGATCAGCGAGTACACGCTCACGTCATGCGCCACGCGGAAACCCTCGCGTGTCGTGTTCACGAAGTCGCCTTTCAATTCTTCGGCCGGAGCGTAGGCCACGCTGTGCACGATCGTGTGCAACTTGCCATAGCGTTGCTTCAGTTTCTCGAACAGGCTGGCGATCTCGGCGTCGTTCGAAACGTCGCACATGAAGCCTTGGGCACCGGGCAACGACAGGATCAGATCCTTTGCTTCCTGCTCCAGGCGCTCGTTCTGATAAGTGATGGCCAGGTTTGCGCCTGCAGCATGCAATCCCTGCGCGATGGCCCACGCAATCGAGCGTTTATTGGCAACTCCAAAGACGACTGCTGTCCGGCTCTTCAAGTCTTCAAACATGGAGAAATCTCCTGGCACGAAGCCCATCAGAATAACAGGGGCGCACGGAACGCGGGCGAGGTGTCAATTCGGGTCCAAGAATTCCATTGAGGGGTGCAGAAGAGCGCCTCGGAGGCTGAGGCCGACAGCGCCGGCGGGGTTAGCTTGATGTCCGGAACTGTGCAATACAATGCACATCATTCCGTCCAGTTTGACACTGGTAATGCCGATCCGGTTGCCAGCGGGGCGGCTATCTCCTTGAGCATGTTTGAGTTGTTGGCGAGTCGTTTCTCCCGAGAGTGGGTTAACATAGGGTAGCGCGTGAACCGGTGTGGCACGGTTCATGCACTGATTTCAGGTAGTTCCTGAGCATAGGATTGTGTGGATATGAGACATTTGCTGGTTCTTGGATTGGCCTTGGCTGTTCTGACCCAGACCGGTGTCGCGCAGGATCGGCAGCCCCGCGTCAAGCATTTTCAAGACGGGACAAAATCGGCCAAGAGCGCAGTGGTCGGCAAGGCTCCGGCTTCCACAACCGCCGACGCAAACTTGCATCGGCTGGAACAGCAGCAGAGCAAGTCATCGGCACCGAGAGTTAAGCGGACTCCCGTGAAAGGATCGTCACTGAAGCCCGAAAGGGAAAAGCCGACTCCGCCGATCAACTTCTCCGGCGCCAGCAACCGTGTTAAGGGTCCGGCCACGACCAATCAGGGGACCAATCCGTACCGGGCACGCCTGCGTCAGAAAGGTTCTCATCACTAGCAATCCGCTTAAGACCTAGTGAGGGCCTAGGTCACAAATCCTGTGATCCCACACCTCGGCCAGAAACTCCTCTACCTGTCTCAATTCGACGTTGCCTCGTGTGGCCCGGCCATGCCGGAGATCATCGGGTTGGAACCATGCGATCCAATCGAGCAGGCGGGGGTGTTCAGCGGGAAAAACGTCGAGTTTAATCGCAGGCTTGCATTGTTGCCAGCCACGAACAGGTGGCCTTGATCACACCTTGCAACTGGGGCTCGACAAATTGGAAACCATAGCGAAAAGCAGTCTTGTACCTAACGAGGGCGCGAATCGCGACCGGGCCATCCGGAAGTTCGAAGTCCAGTTGCACCACCTCGCCGACCGGAAGGTCCAGTTTCAGAATGGCCGAGATCCCTGCCTCACTGATGTCCACCGTCCATCCCTTCAAAAGTCCCACGCTGCGGGAATAAACACGGATATTGATCTCCAGTTTGAAGCGTGGCTGATGACGCGCGTCGGTCGAGACGACGGATGGGTGCCTCCCCGGCTGATCCTGGGCTTCCAACTCCTTGCTCCCTTCCGCTTGGGCAATTGAACATATAAATCGGCACAATGTCTGCACAACTCCAGTCCGCCTGCTTTGAAATTTTCATCGATTTCTAATCTCATGGCTGCACTAACGGTTCCTGGCTCCCGGACGCCGAGTAGCGCAATCAGCTTTCCGCAACCCGCAGATTCCAAATCACCTTCCCGCATGCTGCAACATAGTTCTGAATTCGGTGTTTACACAGACGAATGGAATCGGCTTGTGGCTTGACTTGGAGCTACAATGGCCATGAATCAATGGTCCGCAAGAATCCGCCTCCGCTCGCAGCACTGGCCGACTGCAGGGACGCGCCCCGGGCCGAAGGAACCGTCATGAAAACGAATCGATTAGTTCGCCCGCTGGTGTTCGTGGTTCTCATGTTGTCTCTTCTTCTTACTGTTTCAAGTCCGTCGTTTGCCGAGGTTGCGATCGGCATCTCGGTCCGTTTCGGTCCGCCCGCCCTCCCGGTCTACGCGCAGCCGCTCTGCCCTGGTCCCGGCTACTTTTGGACCCCCGGATATTGGGCCTGGAGCGATGATGTCGGTTATTACTGGGTGCCAGGAACATGGGTAGTGGCCCCGGTTGGCATGCTCTGGACCCCGGGATATTGGGGATGGGGGAACGGGTTCTATCTCTGGCATGCGGGCTATTGGGGACCGCACATCGGGTTCTACGGCGGCATTAACTATGGTTACGGCTACGGCGGCTACGGCTACGAGGGTGGGGAATGGCGCGGCCGGTCGTTCTATTACAACCGCAGCGTGACCAACGTGAACATCACCAATGTGACGAATGTCTATAACAAGACGGTGATTGTCAACAATACTACCGTCAATCGCGTCAGCTACAACGGCGGCAACGGCGGTGTCATGGCGCGGCCCACGTCTCGGGAGTTAGAAGCCGAGCATGACCGGCACGAGCCAGCTCTGGCAACACAGGCCCAGCACGAGCAATCGGCGAGCCACAACCGGCAGTTGTTCGCGTCCGAGAATCACGGACGCCCAGCCATCGCCGCCACCACCAGACCGGGAGAGTTCACCGGACGCAATATCGTCGCGGCCAAGGCCGCAGGCGCTCCATATCATGCGCCGACGATCTCTCCGCGCGAGGCGCGTGGGCCTTCCTCGGACCTGAATCGTCCGGGAAATGCACCGAACGCACCAGGAAGCGCGAACTCAAATAACGGCTTCCGGAAGTTTGGTCCTCCGTCGAACAGCCAGACTTCTACCACCGGCCGTCCAGGCAATGCGAACAACGGCAGCCCGCGCGACTGGAACTCCAATGTTAAGCGTCCTCCGAACGCGGCGGATGGGCAGCAGAACACAAACTCAAATGGCGGATTCCGAAAGCTTGGCCCGCCTCAGAAGAGTGGGGCGCCCAACAACACTCGCCCATCGAACACGAACGGAGGCGCACGCGGGAACGCTCCGCATCAGAACGGGCCTCGTCCGGCGAATCAACCTGCTGCGTCGCCGAACTCGTCGCGCTCCCAGCATGTGGAGAACACTTCGCGTCCGCAAGGCCAGCCTCATGCCGCTCCGCAGCCGCACCAGAACGCTCCCAAGCAGCCGCACGACGACCATAACCGCGAGGCCGAACGTCATCCTCCCAACGGACGCTGACGTCACGCGAGGTGCCCCACTCATCGCGCACTTTGCGATGAGTGGGATTCGCTCCTGTCGGCTTATTTCGTACTGAAGCGGATCGTCACATCCAC
>Ga0075030_100003199_pt1 | contig 14932 bp, 16 predicted proteins | sample LitLauG_LLR_2012_FD_71393 | JGI IMG/M metagenome (GOLD analysis project Ga0075030, IMG submission 71393) | Freshwater sediment microbial communities from Pennsylvania, USA - Little Laurel Run_MetaG_LLR_2012 | ecosystem: Environmental > Aquatic > Freshwater > Creek > Sediment | place: USA... | reverse complement strand
ACGTCTGCTTGCATCGTGCCCATCTCCTTCGATCATGGACACGTACAACACGCGTCCGTAACCGCCGAAAATGACACTTACAGCTCATGCCGTGAAGACGGCCTTGGGGAGACGCTTACCTTGATCCGAGATGGGCGGCAACAAAATCACCGAACGCCTTCACCTTGGTCGAGTGACGGCGCTGAGGCGGGCTTACAAGGTGGATGGGTGACCGTGGCGCATCCCAATTCGGCATCACGCGCTGGATCGATCCTTCCTTGATCTCCTGCTCGAGGAGCCAATCGGGCAGGTATCCGATCCCCATGCCGGAATTCATCGCCACGCGCATCACCTCGCTGCTGTTGGTCTGCAGGTTGCCTTCGACCCGCACGGTCCGGACCGTCCCGACCGGCTCCTGCGCGCCTGGCCCGGCCGCGAAGCTCCAGAGATTGGGAGTGGCAAGCCCGGTATATACGATGCAATTGTGCGCACGCAGGTCATCCGGAACGGCGGGAGATCTGATGCCCTTGGGTAAATGCCTCAGGTATTCCCGATGCGCAATCAGCAGGCGTTGCGATGTGCCCACCCGGCGCGCCAGCAATCCGCTGTCCTCCAACTCGCCAATTCGCACGGATACGTCGATGCCTTGTTCGATCAGGTCGACGAATCCGTCGTGCAGGCGCAAGTCGACCTTTGCCTGCGGGTTGGCCGCCATGAACGCCCGGACGATCGGCATGAGCTTCAGGCGGCCGAAACCCACCGACGCGGCGACACGTATCCAGCCACTGATCTGGTTTGCGGCCGTGCGCAGGCCGGCCTCGGCTTCCTCGATCTCCGACACCAGGCGCCGGGCACGTTCGAAGTAGTGCTCACCCTCCTGCGTCATGGAAATGGACCGCGTGGTGCGGGAAAAGAGCTTCGCGCCGAGTTCCCGCTCCAGCGCGGCCACCTGTTTGCTGACCGCGCTTTGCGTGGTTCCAGTCTCGCTGGCGACGGCCGAAAAGCTCCCGGCTTCGGCGACGCGCACGAAGGTCCTCATTGCCGACAGCTTGTCCATGCGTGCCCCTGTTCATTCCTACTTGGAATATGTGATAGCGCTATTTTAAGACTAGACCGCTTCTTTGGAATGAATCACAGTCCCTACATGCCGCGAGGCACCACGCAAAGGAGGCAACATGGAATCGCAAACGGTACTGGTCACGGGCGCACTCACAGGAATCGGACGCGCAACCGCAATCGCGTTCGCCAGGCTTGGCGCGAACGTGGTCGTCAGCGGCCGTCACCTTGAAGCCGGTCAGGCCCTGGCCGCGGAACTGCGCAACCTGGGCGCGAAAGCCGAATTCATCAAGGCGGATGTCACCGATGAAAACGCCGTTCGCTCGCTGGTCGAGCAAACCGTAAGCCGGTTTGGCCGGCTGGACATCGCCGTCAACAACGCTGGCGTGGAAGGGGCGCTTGGCCCTCTTACCGAGCAAGGCATCGAAAACTACGAGGCGGTATTTCGCACCAACGTATTGGGCACCTTGCTGTCGCTCAAACACGAACTGCGTGCCATGCAGGCGCAGCGCAGCGGCTCGATCGTCAATCTCTCGTCGATCGTCGGACGGATCGGGGCCCCAGGCACGTCGGTCTACACGGCCAGCAAGCATGCCATCGAGGGCCTTACCAAGACCGCAGCCCTGGAAGGCGCAAGCGCAGGCGTGCGGGTCAACGCCGTAGCGCCCGGTCCGGTACAGACCGAGATGTTGGAGCGCTTTGTCGGGCGCGACGAAGCAGCCAAGGCCGGCTTCCTGGCCAGCGTGCCGGCCAGGCGGGCCGCGAACGTGGACGAGATCGCCGAAGCGATCGTCTGGATCACCAACGGCAAGACGCCATACCTTACCGGCCAGAGCATCGCCATCGACGGCGGCTACACGGCTCAATAGCGCGTCCAGAACAACCAAACCAAAAAGGAAATGCCATGACCACGATCAACGTACCGCGCCGCGACGAAGTCAATGCCGAGAGCCAGGCGATCTTCGACACCCTGAAGAAAGCACTGGGCATGGTGCCCAACCTGTACGCGACGTTTGCCCATTCCGAAACCGCGCTGCCGGCCTACCTGGCGCTGCAAAATGCGAAGAGCAGCATTGCCGGCAAGGCGCGGGAAGTCGTCAACCTGGTGGTCAGCCAGGTCAACAACTGCGCATACTGCCTGGCCGCCCATACGATGGTCGGAAAGATGCATGGATTCACCGACGAGCAGATCATCGAGATCCGCCGTGGCGGCGCGAGTTTCGACCCCAAGCTCGACGCCCTGGCGAAACTCGCGAAGGCCATCGTCGAGAACCGCGGGCACACGAATCCGACCCAGCTTGACGCCTTCTTTGCCGCCGGCTGGACCAAGGCGAATCTGGTCGACGCGATCGTTGCTGTCGGTGACAAGACCATCAGCAACTACCTGCACTCGACGACCCGCATCCCGGTCGACTTTCCGGCGGCGCCGCGCATCGATTGATTGCGCGAAAATGGGAAAAAGGGCCGACGCCGTGTCGGCCTTCGTCCGTGTTGCGGGTGTACCTGACGGGAATTGCGGACCGAAGCCATCCTTGGCAACATGGCTCAGTGGCCGGCCTCGCGGGGCGTTGACGGCCAGAAGACGGTAAGTGCTTCAGCAAGATGACCTGTCGCAAACCTGGGTTCACATGGATCTTCTCTCGATTCACGACGACCGCCTCGTGGTTTACGCGGTGAACGGCGAAAGGAAGCAATGTACGCTTCGAATCGCATCCTTCGGAATGTCCGGTTGGATCCCGGCAAGCTGGGCGGCTGTGGAAGCAAGTCCGCTTACGCCAGGGGAGGCCTTGGCTGTCGCAACCGGTCAGAGCGCACGCCGATGAACCCTCCGGGGCCATTCCTGGTGCCCATCGCTATCGGCGCGCTATTGATTGCGAACCTGGGCGTTTCCATTGCTATCGGGCGATCGGGCTATTTCGCCTCCAATCAGAAGGTGGCGCAGATCGTTGTCGTGTGGCTGCTGCCTCTCATTGGCGCCGTCCTGGTCGGCGTCTTTCTCTATTCGCAAAGGGACAACCCCAGGTTCGATACGCGCACGTTTCCGGAAACGAGCGAAAAGGCGATCGCAGCAACAGTCAGCGAATCGCTGCAAGGGCATGACCATTCGCCTTAGCGCTACGATGGTCGATCGTTTCCCGCCTTCCGCAAGCGCGGTGGGCTGCGGCTGCGCACGGCGGACACGGTCTGGTAATTGCCGGCGGGAAAGTCATACGCTGAATGGTGTCACCAGGTACGACACCTTTGGAGAGGGCCATGCCCAGGGATGTTGACGACAAATTCCATGATCGCGCCGATGCACACATCAAGCTGTCGAACGAGCAAATGGCGCTGATCGGTCGCGGGCGGGTCAGTGCTTCGATGCTCTACGCGGCGGCCAGATTCAATGCTTGGGTCAGCGCATGCGGATTCACCTCTGCCAGCGACATGGCAGATGCCCGCGGGGATACGGTCGAATATTTCGCGACCGAGTACCGCAAGATGCTCGAAGAGAATCTGGACGACTACATAGCGAATTTCGCAACGTACATGAAACCGCTGTCTTGAACTTACGCGCGTAGGTCTTGCATCCCTTGCGCTCCTTGTCCGACTTTCGTCAGGCGCAGTTCGCCCACGTCAAAGTGACTTTCTCGCTTTGGCCGTTTCCCCGGCCATGTGCGCGGCATAATGCGGCATTGCCGCTGACAAGAGACCGTGGCACATTCCGGACATTGCGGAGTCGGCGCAAGGGGACGAAGAGATGCCAGCAGCCATGGATCGTCGCGAATTCCTGCTCTTCGGCTCGGCGGCACTGGCGGCGCAATGGGGTCTTACGCGTCCCGCTGCGGCAAACGTCGGAACACTCTTCCCGACCGTCGACCGCCTCAGCGTCAAGGTGCTGACGGACAGCAGCTACGACACGCCGCGCGCGGCCACGTCCCGGTGGGTAAAGGTCCGGCGCGCCGGCTTGGCGGCACCCGGCAACTATCGCAAGACGCTGCACAACGAGTGGGGGCTGGCGCTGGCGCTCGAATCGCAGGCCGGATCCGAAACGCGCAACCTTCTGCTCGACTTCGGCTACACGCCGGACGCCCTGATCAATAACATGGAAATCATGGGCGTCGATCCGGCCAAGGTGCAGGGCCTGATCCTCAGCCACGGGCATTTCGACCACTATGGCGGCCTGCTCGGCTTCTTGCAGCGCTACCGCGACCGTTTGCCCAAGGACCTTGTTCTGTACGCGGGGGGCGAAGACAACTTCTGCCGGCGCGTGGTGGCCGGGGCGACCCCGGGGCAATTCTCGGAATTCGGCGTGCTCGATCGGCGCGATCTTGCGCCAGTGGGAGTCCGCGTCGTTCTTTGTCCCGAGCCCACCGTTATCGCCGGCCAGGCGTTCACCACCGGCGTCATCGAGCGCAAGTCCTTTGAGCGCGTTCTGCCCAATACCTTCGTCGATTATTCGATCAAGGACGGCCTCGGGTGCGACATTCCGGCTGCCGCCGAGAGGGCGCAGGGCAAGCCGGTACCCGACCAGCACCTGAACGAACACGCAACCTGCTACCACCTGAAGGATCGTGGCTTGATCGTCATCTCATCCTGCGGGCATTCGGGCATCGTGAACTCGACCCGCCAGGCGATGAAGGTCTCGGGTGTCGACAAGGTACACGCCATCCTGGGCGGTTTCCATCTTTTCCCGGCGGATGACGACTACCTCAGGCAGACCATCGCCGAACTCAAGGCGATCAATCCCGATGTGCTCATCCCGATGCACTGCTCCGGGCCCGGGCTGGTTGCCGCACTTCGGGCGCAGATGCCCGACCAGCTCGTTCCGTCGACCAATGGCACGGAGTACACGTTCGGCGCGTAAGGGCCCGGCGTTTGCACGTGCGCCGAAGCTGCCCTGGTTCAAAGGCGGCGCGGCAGGCTGCCTGTTGTGCGCGACCATGAACCTGGGAGCAGCGGAACCAGCGGCAGGCGCGGCCGAAGCGCAGCGCGCGGGCGCCGCACAGCTCATGAACGAACTGATGGCTGGCCAGGTCGCGATTGGCGTTCCCTTTTCGCTCACCGACCAGAAGGGGCGGCCAGCCGGGCCGGCGCAGTGGCAGGGCAGGATCGTCCTGCTCTACTTCGGATACCTGTCCTGCCCCGACGCATGCCCGACGGATCTGGGCGCGATCGGGGCCGCCATCGACGCGCTCGGCCCGCTCGGGGCCAAGGTGCAGCCGGTCTTCGTGACGCTCGATCCGGACCGGGACACGCCGGATTCGATCGGACGATACGCCGCAAGCTTTCATCCTCGCTTCGCCGCTCTTTGGGGAAGCGAAGCGCAGATCCGGGACGTGGCGACGGCGTACAAGGTCTTCTTCGAGAAGGTCGCGGAACCCGGCACCACGCGCTATTCGATCGATCACACCTCATTCACGTACGTTCTAGACGCCCGCGGCAACTACGCCGGCTTTTTCCCGCCCGGTACCAGCGCGGTTCGCATCGCCGGACGGGTACGGGCAATGATCGAGGGCGAGTAAGGTTGTCGCGCGAGTACCCGATGCGCCACGCTGCTGCCGGGCTTCGGCCAATGCGAATGAACCAGCGTGCTGATCGCGTGCATGCACCACGGCGCACCGGCCGGTCTGCCAAGTTGACCCCGGGCTCGCCTGGCCATGATGCGGGCGGTCTTGATCCAAGGGGAAGCCGATGGCGACATCACTCTACGACCTCAGCGTGCCGACCTTCCTGCAGACCGTAAGGGCCGTTGCGGGTTTCCTCGATCGGGCGGCGAAGCACTGCTCGGCAATTCATGCCGACGCGGACGACCTGGTGCACGCTCGGCTCTACGACGACATGGCGCCCTTTCATTTCCAGATCGAAGCAGCGTGGCATCATGCCGTGTGGGGGCTCGAGGCCGCGAAGACCGGCGTGTTCGCCCCACCGCCACTGGTCGGGCCCGTTCCTTTCGCGGACCTTCAAGCCATGATCGGCAAGGCGGAAGCGGCGCTGGTCGCGCTCACCCCCGAAGAGGTCAATCGCTGGGCCGGCAAGGACCTGGATCTTCAGATCGGGCCGCGCAGGCTCGCCTTCACGTCCGAGACCCTCATTCTTTCGTTTTCGCTACCCAACTTCTATTTCCACGTCGTCACCGCGTACGACATCCTGCGCGCGCGGGGTGTGCCACTCGGAAAGCGCGATTTCGAGGGTCGACTGCGCATTCGAACCACCTAGCTTGCGGCGCGCATTGCCCGGGTCCAAAATGTATTGCAGGCCGATTCCGGATGGGCGGCGTCGGCGAGCAGTCGCCAAAGAGGCAGATTTGTTGGCGGGATGAACAACCTCGAAGATCGAACAGGAAGGGAGGAGTCATGAATGCTTTGTTGCGCGTGGTTGGGGCAAGCGCATTCTGTCTTTCAGCCGTCGGCTGGACCAATGCAACGTATGCACAGGCGCCGGAGAAGAAGGCTTATTGCATCATCGAGATCAAGGTGACGGACCCCGAAGCGTTCAAGGGGTACACGTCGCGGGTTCAAGCGACCATGGATCCTTTCGGCGGACGCTACCTTGCTCGCCGAGGGAAACTTGCCTTGATCGAAGGGGATCCGCCGGCCGGTGCGGTCGTCATCAGCGGTTGGCCAAGCCTGGAAAAGGCTCAAGCCTGGCACGATTCCGCGGCCTACCAAGAGATCATCGACATCAGGAAAAGGTCGTCCGTATCGCGAAGCTACTGCACGGAAGCTCTTGAATGATCGCTTGGAGCCATGGCGGTCGACGACCCGACTCGGAGGCGAAATCGTCTTGACGCGATTCGTCAAAGTAAAACGGGTCCTCGACCAGCCGGGAGCACCTTGTTTCGCCTCGAGCGCAGCTCTGTTTCACGTTCACGCTGGCGGGGACGGACGACATTTCCGGCCTTGCGTCGGTGCTCACCGGTACCAATCTGAGTGCTATCGCTCTGCCCAACGTCACGTTGACGGACCTGTCCACGGGCACGGTCTTGTCCAATTCCGGCGCTTCGCCTCTCAACTTCCTCTTCTCCGTGGCCGGGCCGGGCAACCACTCCCTCGACATCACGGGGATCACGGCAGCAACGGCCAATTGCCGATTCAGCCTGTCCGTCCTGGCATTGTCCACGCCGGAGCCGAGCAGCTACGCCTTGCTGTTTGCCGGTCTTGGCCTGGTCGGCTTCGCGGTGCGGCGTTGCAAAGCCACTTGACGCCGCCCGAGCCGTCGGGGTCGCTCGGCGACTAACGAGCGTTCCGTTCTGGCGCGGCACCCTGCCGGACAAGGGTGCTTACATAGACATTCGCCGGACTGAATCCGAATACCTGGGTATCGGATTTTGTGAGAACCATCAGCGCGTCCTCCATCGCACCCGGGGGGCCATCCTTGCGCGGACGGTGCACGATCCGAAAGAGCCGGGTGACGTTGTGCTCCGATGGCCCAGCGTGAGAATTCTCGATATGCAGCCGGCTGCCGTGCACTTCGTACGGTCCGTCTCCTTGCCATCCGCGATTCACCTCCCACACCATGGCAGGCGTGCCGGCGATCTCATAGGTCTGCGCGACCGCCACATTCCCCATGCGTCCGTTCGGCGAGTACGTCTCGCTCACTCCTCCGTGCCCGCCTGCGGCCGACCAGGTACCGACGATTTCTCGAGCGAGGTGATCGTTTTCATGGACGTATCCATCGACGCGCAGGCTGTGGAAGAAAGTTTCCCAGGTATCGTGTTCGCGCACGTACTTGCCGCCCAGGCAGGCGGGGAAGCGTGTAAAGGCGATGACGGGAATGGTGCCCTCGCGGGAGGAGATGACGAGCACACGCACGAGAACGCCGTCCCAGGTGAGTTCGCCCTCCATGTCGACGTACTTCCATCCCATCGAGGATTCACCCTCCTCGCGGGTCGAGGCAAAGGTGTTGGGAGGAGTGCGTAGCGGTCCGTCGTAGGGTTTGTGGCGCGCGGTTTCCCGTTGAACCGCCTTGGCTTGGATCGGACCGATCAGCGCGAGTGCGGCCTGCGTGAGATCCGTGGCGCCAGACGCCGGATCGAGTACGCGGATCTCGCACGGACCCTGATTTGGGGGCAGGTGGCCGGTAAGAACCGTCGCGCCATCAGGAGCTGTCGCAACGCTCCAGCCCGCCGGCGCCTGGAACGAAAGCGGGCCGTGCCGAAGGACGGGGCCAGACGGGGCGACCTCAAGGCCGGAAAAATGGTTTGGGCCGGACGGGGTCGACTCTGCCTGGGGCGTGGCCGCCGGCGCGGCGGGAGGCGAACCTGCTGACGCCACGAAGCCCGGTAGACCAAGAAAGGGCGAAACGAGACTCTTCAGGACCTCATCGCGTTGCTGCGCGCTCATCTGAGGCCAGGCGCCCCGAACCTCGGCTTCGAGCTTTGGCATCTCGAAAAAGGCTCGCTGCGCTTTCTCGCCCATCGACGGAAAGGCCTGCACAAGCCCCATCAGGCGCGCCTCGCGCGAGGCCAAGGGAGGCAACGGCTGGTCAGGATGCACCGCGGCTTGCTTTGCCCAGGCAAACTCGGCAAGCCGCATGGCGGCGTCCGTCTCATGCTGGGACAGAGAAAAGGCGCCCTGCGCAAGCCGGTGGTGCCCCTTGTAGTAGTAGCGGTTGACCCACCTTGCAAGTTCGAGGGACGGCGACTTGCGCGCAGCATCGAGCAGGGTGATACGGACGATCTCTCGTGAGAGCGTGCGCCCGTCATTTGCCTGGGCGAACATCTGGGGCAGGCTCGCCCGGAGATCGCGCGCATCGTCTGCCCCGAGCAGCGCATCGCCCTGTGCATCGACGAGCCGGCAGAGCTCGGCGTGGCGCTCCGTCGAAAGCTTCAGGAAGAGCGCCCAGGCGTAGACGTCGCACATTGCCGGCGGCGCCTTCCCGGATTCCTGACGTTCGGCATTGCTTTCGGGTTGCTGCGCGAACCCGGCCCGGAGACAAAGCCCGAGGCCGAGTCCGGCGAAGATGGTCAGGCATCGCTTGATCGTCATGGCGTCCCTCCCACGGGTCGATTTGTCCCTACTCACCCGCGTTGCACTGTGCTGGCCCACCGAACGGAAGCCAGGCCTGCAACGCAGGCGAGAAGCGTTGCGCGGACATACGTCGACCAGAACACCATGGGATTCATCTGATCCAAGCAGATTCATCGAAGGCTTTGGTGGCGGGCGGCGGTTGCCACCGCTGCCCGTCACCCGGCGGGTCAAGTCTTGACCGGCGTGGACACATTCTGGGCCGCCCTGTAATCACTTTCGCCTTGGATGGTGTCGAGTTGGAGGTAGAAATCCACCGCACCGCCCGATACCATCGCGAGGTCCAGCATATCGAGATCGGGGATCCGGCCGCTTTCCTCGCGGGAGGCGCCGAACCCGGTGTCAAGGGTCTTCAGCATTTCGCTCATCGCATTTCTCCTGTTCGAAATGGAATGGTCGAACGATCACTGTGCGTCGTTCCGGAACAGACAATGCGCGTCAACACCGAATCGCAACAGAGCCGAAGGTCACATTGCCAAATTGATGGCACCAGGACAAGTTTTCGGCGTCGCTGCTTCCTTCAGGTGGGCACTACTTTGAGGTCGGCCCGGCTGCACGCCGAGCGATTCCTCGGCACGAACGCCGCCAACGACATCTATGGGATTGCCGGTCGGTCGGGGCTGAAGTTGAGGCGCGAGGCAGGCCCGCGCGTTGCCTGAACTTGTGCCGGCCGGCGATCGACGGTGAGTTCGATCCCCGTCACGAAGGTGGAATCGTCCGAGACCAGGAAGCGGTTCCGCGATCAGCCGGGAGTACCTCGTAGCGCTTCCAGCGTGACCTTGTTTGGCCCGCATTGACGCCGTCAAGCCACGCGTCGCCCCGGCTCCGTACTGTGAAGAAAATTCGTCAGCCCATCCGGTGGGCGCGCAGCGGAATGTTGATCGAGTATCCGGCCTACTGCGCCCCGGTGGTATCCGCCGTGCGTCACGACGTGGGCGAGAATCTCCTCTCGCGACATTCGACCCTGCTTGCCGTCGGTGAAAAGAAAGCGGATCTCCCGTTCCAGCTCTCCTGAGCCTGCTTTGCTGGCGTAATCGACGTACCAGTCGTCCGTCTCCCGGACAACCTTGCGAAGCGCCGCCAGCGTCGGGGTTTCGGTGGTGTTGGTCGCCGTGTATCCGTGTGCTTCGCCGATCAGATGGGCGCGGAAGATGCGATCGACGACATAGACGTGATTCAGGACCCGGATCGCGGCGTGCAAGGCTTCCTTGTTTCCAGAGGCTTCCAGCGCCGCGACCGCAGCGAAAAGATCATCGTTGGCCTTCGCCTTGGACCTGAACAGGGATGGGAAAAGGGTAGACGCGCTCATCCGGATCCTTCAGGTCGAATTTGGGCAGCGGAAGGCGGACGCGGGCCGGTGCCCGCCGAGCGAACATGCACGAAAGCCCGAAGTCCGGCTCGCACGCCCTGATTGTCGGGAAGCGATAGGGTAGCGCCCGGCAATGAAACTGCCTACGGGTGAAAATCCGACCTTGAACGCGCACGTCGATCTGCTTCCCTTACAGGGCATCGTCGACGTCGACGCCCAGCCAGGGCGTTGACCCTCAGCCGATCGTCACGTGGTCGTCCGCCACCCCGGACCAACATTCGATCGGCGGGGTGGGGGGGAAAGTCAAGCCGAGCCGATTCCCGGTTACTTGGAAGTCGATGGGCCTGACCGGCCGTCGACTATGAGGTAGGCGTTCACCGTACCACCCGAGACCATGTCAAGGTCCAGCATATCGAGGTCGCAGATCCGGCCGATTTCCTCGAGGGAAGCGGCGTGCCGGGTGTCAAGGTTCTTCGGCATTTCGTTCATCGCATTTCTCCTGATCGGGATGGATCGGTTGAACGATCATCGACGATCGTTCCGGAACGGACGATGCGCTTCGCCACCGGATCGCAACAGTGTCAAACGTCACATCGGCAATGCGAGCGCGCTTTGACGGGGTTCCGGCGACGCGGTTCTTTCAAGCGGGCCGCGCTCTTGCTGCCGCTCGGCCTTGTGCCGAACGATGCCCTGGCGCCAGTGCTGGCGACGCCGTCGGCGCATAGCCGGGCGCGCGGCGGCGATGCGCGGGCGCAAGGCCCGCCCGCCCATTGCGGGAACCTGGGCCGGTCGGCCGTCGGGAACCGGCAGGGGAATGCGGCGCGCATACCGATGCGCGCCGCGGATCGGACAGGAACCGCGATCCGTCCGCGACCTCAGGAGCTCGGCCTGCGGTCGGGGAACAGCAATCAATGCCCGGCAAGCGTTGCTCAGAGATTGGCGCGCCCGCCATCGACGGTGAGCTCGATCCCCGTCACGTAGGTGGAGTCGTCCGAGGCCAGGAACAGGGCGGCGCCGGCGATTTCATCGGCTTCGCCGAAGCGCTTCATGGGTACGGACTGGCGCATCTGCTCGCCGAATGCGGCGACCACATCGGCCGGCATGCCCAGCTTGCCGTAGATCGGCGTGGAGATCGGCCCGGGGCTGATGGCGTTCACCCGGATCTTGCGCTCGGCCCATTCGGCCGCGGCGACCCGCATGATCGACAGCAGGGCTGCCTTGGTGGCGCCATAGATCGCGGCATTGGGCATGCCCAGGGAGCCGGCGATCGAGGCATTGACGATCACCGAAGAAGGCGAGGCCAGCAGGGGCGACAGGGCCTTGAGCAGGAACAGGGGCCCTTTCACGTTGATGTTGAATTGCCGCTCGAATTCCGCCGGTTCCGCGGCCTCGATGGGCTGGAAGGTGCCGACGCCGGCGTTGATGAACACCGCGTCAAGGTGACCGAAGCTTTCGCGCAGCTTGGCCGCCAGGGCCGGCTGCTCGGCGACATCACCGGCATTGCTGCGCAGGACCAGCACGTCCTTGCCCAGGGTCTGCCGGGCCTCGGCCAGCGTGCCTTCGTTGTGGCCGGTGATCGCCAGGCGCGCGCCTTCCTGCAGGAAGCGCTTGGCGGTGGCCAGGCCGATGCCTGTCGTGCCGCCGGTGATGAGTGCTGTTTTTCCAGTAAGTCTTGCCATGACATTTGCTCCGAATGGACCGCCCGGTGGCGGTGCTGGGTGGGTGGGATGAGGGGCAGAGACGGTTATCTGTACCGATTGGTATAGAATACCGATCGGTACGATAATGTCAAGCGGATAGATCCATTCGGCATCCATCCCTCGCCGCGGTAGCGGCCAGGATCACTCCATGAACAGCGATCGAGGAAGGCCGCGTTCGTTCGACACCGAAAAGGCCCTGGACCGGGCGCTCGAAGTCTTCTGGCGCAACGGCTACCAGGGCTCGTCATTGAGCGAGCTGACGCTCGCCATGGGCATCAGCAAGCCCAGCCTGTATGCGGCCTACGGTGACAAGGAATCGCTGTATCTCAAGGCGCTGCAGCGCTATGCCGCGCTGGGCGCGGCCGATGCCCATTGCGTCCTGGACGGCGCGGGCGACGCCCGGCGGGCGGTCGAGGCATACCTGCGCGTGACTGCCGCGGGCCTGACCGATCCGTCGCGGCCGGGCGGATGCTTCGTGGTCAACGGATCGGCCGACTGCGGCACGAGCGCCACGCCGCCCGGTGTAGAGTCGGCGCTGCGCAGTGCCATGTGCCAGGGCGAGGAGCGGCTCAAGGCGCGCCTGCGCAGGGCCGAGGCCGATGGACAGCTACCGGCGGACACCTCGGTCGCGGAACTTGCCCAGTTCTTCAACTCCCTGATCGTGGGCATGGGGGTGCTCGCCAAGGGCGGGGCGAAGCGTGCCCAGCTCGACACGCTGATCGCGACGGCGATGCGCGTCTGGCCGCCGGGCAAGCGGCGGGCGCGGGTCAGGCCCTGATCGCTTCCGTGGAAACGCCCCGGGCGATTCGAGGCGGATCGATGCCCACGGCCACTTCGGCCCGAATCTGCAGCGGCATCCGGCGACGGGCCGCCGGCCTGGCCGCCGGTCGGTCCACCGCTCGGGCCATCTACTTAGCCGTGGTTTGACATCCAGTTGTAGACCGTCGAACCCTGGCCGTTGGACGGCAAGAGGGCGCGGAACGTCACGCCGCTACCACCGCCCATGGTGTTGCTCAATTGGTAGGTGCCGATGCCACCCGGCGAGCCGCCAAGCTGCTGCACGATGTACGTGCCTTGCACGCCCGGGCCGGAACTCGTGACCATCATGTTGGCCGCCAGACTGCCGCCGGACACCGCACTGACCGTCATCGTGGTTCCGCTGACCGAACAGGTCACCGTGACCGACGCGGTGCTCGCCTGCAGCTCGGTCCAGATGCCGTTGGTGCCGCTGACCAGCACGCCGCTCCACTGGAACGAGGCGCAGCCGAAGCTGCCGGTGCCGAAGGTGCCGTTGAAGGAATCGACGTTCGAGTGGATGTAGCTCACGTAGGGGTCGGGATTGGCCGCCGAGGGCCCGCTTGTATTGCCCACCGCGGTTCCGTCGCTGAACTCGGTCAGGACGATCGGGACGGCGTGTCCCACCGCCGAACCGTTGAATGCCGCCACGGCGTAGCTGCTGAACTGCGCCGTGCCGCCGGTGCCGTTGGGCACGTTGCCGCCGTTGGAGCTCTGGTACGGGTGCCAGCCGATGCTGATCTGCGGCGGCGACAGCGCGTCGTTCGGATAGATGGCCGGGATGTCGTTGAGATCCGCGGCATAGGCCGACGGGTTGCACTGGATGACGTTGGTGAAGCCCTGCGCGCGCAGCGCGGTCACGACCTGCTGGTAGCCCAGGACGCCCCACGAGCCCAGAACGGCCTTGCCGCCATAGCTCGTGGGGATGCCGCAGCCGTTCGGGAAGGCGCCGGCGTTCGAATTGGAAAATACGCTGTTGTTGCCGCCATGGAGCATCGCGTATTGCCCGCTGCACGAGGCGCCGGAAAGGTCGGTGCAGGAGCCGATGAAGGGCAGGAACGGTTCGTTGAACAGCTCGAAGACCATGTCGTCGATGCCGCTGGCGCCGCCGTGCGCCGGGTCGTGGTACGTGCCGGCCGCGCCGCCGTTGTAGCCGTTTGCCGCGTTGAAGGCGGCGCTGCCGAAGTTCGTCGCCAGCCAGGCCGGGAAGCTCTGCGCCGTGCCGGTGTAGCCGTTGGTACAGCTGCCGGTCCAGAACAGGGCCGAGTCGTCGGCGTTCATGAATGGGGGCTGACCCAGGCCGCCGCAGTACGCGGTGAAGCTGGCCGTGGTTCCGGCGATGGTTCCGGTGTAGCGCGGCGCCCCGGAATGCAAATCCCAGAAAATATAGCAGCCCAGCGCGCGCGCCTGCTGCACCACGTTGAGGATCTGCTCCCGGCCGAAGCCGGGTGCGTCGCAGGCGCCGACGCAGGTGAGGATGTCGCCGCTCTGGATCGAACAGGGCGAACTGACCGTGATCGACGTGCCGCCGCTGCTTGGCGCGCCGTTGGACGTCGTTCCGGCCTTGAGGATGCGCGTGCCGGCGGGAACCGCGCCGGGATTGCTCACGTTGACCAGATAGTAGTTGCCGAAGCCCGAGGCGGCACTGAACCAGCCGGCCGTGGAATTCACCGTGATCGTCGTTCCGTTCGAACCCGCCGTGGCGCTGGCCCCGATCCATTGCGGGTTGGTGTTCGACCCGGCGCCGCTGAAAACGCCGAAGTTCAGGTCGAGGAACACCTGGGCCGACAGCGCGACCCGGACGAAATTCGGCTTCCAGCCGGCCATCAGCGGCCAGACCGGACCATTCGGGCCGATCTGGTACGAGCCGCCGACCGCGTTGCCCCATTCAGACTGCAGGTGGAAGGCGCCGAGCGGTTGATCCTGCATGCCGTACAGGCCGAGGCCGCGCAGGTTGATGGGTGTTCCGGCGCCATTGACCGTCTTGCCCGCGGCATTGACCGCGATGACGCCGTCATAGCCCGGGCCCACGGCGCCGCCGCTGCTGCTGCCGCTGCCGCTGCCGCTGCCGCTGCCGCCGCTGCTGC
>Ga0075030_100003197_pt1 | contig 14933 bp, 9 predicted proteins | sample LitLauG_LLR_2012_FD_71393 | JGI IMG/M metagenome (GOLD analysis project Ga0075030, IMG submission 71393) | Freshwater sediment microbial communities from Pennsylvania, USA - Little Laurel Run_MetaG_LLR_2012 | ecosystem: Environmental > Aquatic > Freshwater > Creek > Sediment | place: USA... | reverse complement strand
CGTACACACTGTCGTGCTCAGTCGCTGCATAAACTACATTTCGCGTCTTGCCTTTGATATTCAGACTGGGAACGTAGAGTGGCTGCGCATAGACTTGACCGTCGACCGTGCGGGAAAAGAGTTTGCCAAACTTGCTGACGTTCACGTTGGACGTGTTGAGTATGGTCTCCCGCAGGTTCTGTCCGCTACGGCGGTTGTCGTTGTGGTGAGTCACGACCGACACCTGGGCGGCGGCGAAGGTGGTGACCAGACAGATAATCGAACACGAGATTAGGAAGAACTGAATTCGACGCACTAATTCGAAGTCTCCGCTTGGCTTGAAGAATGTCGACGACTGTCGCAAATATTTCCACCGCCTCTACAATCTGTCTGTTTGAAGCTGCGTTAACGCTGGGGCCCTGGCGGGAACCTCCAACGGTGGTCACGGCAATGGTGACGGCGATGTAGAGTTCTGTGTTCGGATGCTTCGGACCGACCGAGAGTTGTAAAACATCCTCCCTCGTCACCACCGCGCGAGTTGGAGTTGACTTACTGTCCCGCCGCCTTGAAAGTGCACATTTGCATGACCCATGGACCCCCAGGAGAAAGCGGGGCGGTCGCGCTGTAGCTTCCGGTAGCACTGACGATCTCGTCTTCGGCAATATTGCCGTCCGCGGTAATGATGCGCGACGTGAAGCCCGATCCCGGACCCGCAGTCGCCGTGAATACGGTGTTGGCGCCAAAAATCAACTCAGAAGAAAACTTGGTTGTAGCCGATCCACTACTTGAATTGGTGCTGTTTCCACTCGCGCCGGCGGAGGCGTCAAGTGGACTTGTGGTGGCCAGGCCACTGTATTCGAGAACCCTTACGTCGGGAAACACAGCCGCCTGGGTGAAGGTGACAGTAACGGTGTTGCTTCCGGAGTGGATGTTCGGAGCGTAATAGATCGACTGAGTGAGTGCCGTACCTGCCGTCGGGCCAGCCGCCAGACTGTATGTATTGCCGAGGCTGTCAGTCACCGACTTCACGGACGCGGTAGTATCATTCCACCCTACCGCTACAACATTCATATTGCCCTGACCTTGGGCGGACGGATACGTCACGGCGACGGAGGTTTGCGAGGACTGGGGAGTAGCCGCGGCGACCTGAACGAAGCGGATTGTCGATATCGTGGATCCGCAGCCAGAGATCTTAAAATTGGCAATTCTGGTGTTGCGAATTGGGGGCGGCCCAGTTTCATTCTTGGGAAGATATTCGTTCACATACCAGAAGGTGCAATCGTCGACGGGATCGACAGTCATGCTGGTGTAGTCGCCCCACTCGTTCGTGTTCTCCTCGTCGCCGGCCCCGGCAAAAATGTTGAGTTGTGTAGGAGCGCCCTTCGGATTGAGTTTCCACCAGGACGCTTTGATGCTGGGATGGGTGGAGGCATTGGAGGTGCTGTAGCCGACAGAGGCATCCCCGTTCTTGTCCTGAGCGATGCTCGGCATGAAGCGGTAGAGACTCTTGTCCGGAGAAACAGTACTACTCTGATATACCGACGGCGTCCCGCTGCCTCGGAGTTCATACCAGCGAATTCCGGTCTGCGTGCTGGCATTCAAGCCAACCCGGACGGTATGGCTCGCCAAGAAAGACTCGTAGGTACCGAAATTCCGGTATGCCATACGCGGCATGAGCCGATCACCAACCGAGTCCACATGATAGTGAGCCTTATTGACTGGGTTGACCGCCAGCTCGGGAACGCAAAAAGTATTGAGCGCATGCCCGGCCTGATAACAGCCGGGCGTATACGTGGTCACAGTGAGTGGAGAATTCGTGAATGTCGAGTTTGCCGGATTGTTCCAATCGACATGAAAGTCCCACAAGTTAATGGTGTTGGATGTGGTGGACTTTCCGTCATTCGGAGGATTCTGGATGCTTACCAGAAACTCGTCTCGACCTGCGGGAGGAGGAGTTGTCCCCTCGATATCGGCAGGGATCACGCTATGAGCCAGGTACAGAGTGCCGGCGGTAGGAATTGGATTGGGGTTGCTGAAACACTGCATCGGGTTCGGCGTAGCGCCCGCCAGCATGTTGGTCCGATCCAGTGCGCAAACCAAAACACCAATCGTCAGATGTTTCTGAGCGACGTCCTGCAGGTCAAACGATACGTAGTAAGCGTCCTGCCATGTGCCAATCTTGGGCCAGTCGGGAAAATACGGTTGGCCTTGTGTATTAGTGCCGAGGAACGGGTTCAGAAAAAAACCGTAAGTGTACCAAGCCAGCGTGGGAGACGTGAGATCGTCTGTATTAGAGATTGCGACGCAATAATAGTACTGGCTGTTGGCCGGAGAAGTATGGGCTGCGATGATCCATCGAGACGCCAACCGATCAAAGTTGACTACGCCGTCACCACCGAAGGCGAGACAGTTCTGCACGTTGTTATTGAGCCAGGGCGTATTGCCCGGCACAGCGGTGGGCCACAGAGGTGCAAATGTAACCTTGTCGAAGGCCTGATAATAGAGGTTAATCCACTCCAAGTACTGCTTTGTGCCGACGGAGCCGTTAGGATCAAGGTCCAACTGCGGATTAGGAACTTGCGAGTCGTCAATTCCCTCGAATGACGTGACCGTCTGGGCTCGCGCTATCCAGGAGGTAAAAAGGAAAAACAGGAACAGAGACAGAATTCTGGATTTCATGGGGCTCTCTCGTCTTTGCCGAATCGAGGCGGTGGCGTCCCTCAGAGGAGTGTGGAGACTCTAACATGGGCACGCAGCTCCACGGTAGAGAAGAAAGTCCAGAGCTAAGATACTCTGTGCGTCAAGAAACTTGACACTCTCTTCGGGATTACAACTGTGGCCGACGACAACCTTAAGAATCAGCCTCGTCGAGATCGAAGCGGATTCTTAGTGTCTTTCTTCTGGGAGGTAATAACCACAGTCCTCGAGCCGACGCTCTTCGGCGCTATGGACTTCTGTGCCCCGGAGTCCGTGACGGCGATCGACTGCGCGGATGTGAGAGCGTACAACACCAGTTCGACTCTTGTGGAAACCCCAACCTTGTCGAAAATCCGGAACAAGTAGTTCTTAACCGTATGTTCTGTTAGGCCCAGGTGCGCAGCGATCTCACGATTCGTACGTCCTTCCGCAACCGCTCTCACAACGTCCTGTTCTCGTTTTGAAAGCTTGGCGCGAGGGTCTGTGTGAACATCATTCACGGCAGGCATTTGGGCAAAGGTATCCAGCAAAAAGGCGAGCTCGCTGCTGTTGGCCCAGACTTGGCCAATGTGCACACTCTGAATGCACTTTGCCAACGACGTCAGAGACTGGCTCCGGCAGAAAACGCCCCGTGCACCGCAGCGAAATGCTTCCAATACCCTGGCGCGTTCAGAGGAATCCAGGAGCATTACCACACGAGTGTTCGGTTGAGTAGAACGAAGGGTGCGTGCCACCTCAAACCCTTTGGATTCACCATCCTCGAGTTGAGCACTGAGCACAACGATATGGGGCATTTCACTTGCCACCGCCGCCAACGCACTCTTGGAGTTGAAACACACGCCACAGATCTCAATGTCAGCGTTCCTGGCCAATGCTTCGGCCAACAACTGGCTGTCCATCGGAGTTCTGTCGGCGGCAAGCACCCGAACGACACCGGAATTCACTGGAAAGGCTGCATGCATCATAGTTATGTGCTGAAAGGGAGTGGCTGAGTTGTTGTGGCAAACAAAAGCCGGATCCTGGGGAACCGGTGGAGGGTGATACCACCCCCCAGCGTACGTAGACTTTAGACTGCGCTGCCAAAGAGGTAAATGGCACCTAAGTGCCATTCCGGATCACGCTGGGGGCCAGTTCACAGATGCGCCACTGCAGTTGTAAGTCAATGATTTAAAGTTGGTTATAGGGAGGCAACGGTAAAGAGGCCGGGTTTGCCAGGCCTCGCGGGTGCGAATTTCCTCAGTTCCTGCCAGCGTCTCGCGTCCTGGTCACGTCTGCCCACGGCCCCTGCAAGCCGCGGATGTTCGGATGTAGCTGGGCCTTAGCGATCCCGCCCCTCGACCTACTAGGGGTGCCCGTTTTCGCTGAAGGCCAATTCCCGGGAGGGAGTTGCGTTTTTCTTTGGACAACCAGAATTGAGAGATGGTCAAATGATTCTTGCTCACGACCCTTGACGTATTCAGGCTGCCACTTGTTGGGCCCTTGGTCGGCAATCCAAATTAACTAATCCCATGAGACCCGCATTCGAAGTTCTGCCACACAGTCGGAGAGCCTCCTCTCCAACCCACTTCTTTGCTCGCAATGGCTTTTCGATCACGATTTGCCTGCTCGTTTGCCTTGTGCTGTTACCGATGACTTCCTTCGCTTCACCCGACGGCACGAGGGGGGATGCAGAAAATGCCTCTGGCGCTGGACTATACCTGAAGGCACAACTCGACAGCCGCGTGAAACTCTCTTCCTTGAAACCGGGTGAGGTGCTGGAAGGCAAGCTCGTGCGCGACGTCTACTCCGGGGACCATGAGCTTTTCCTGGCCGGCAGTCGTGTGTGTCTGACCGTCGACAAACTGGAGCGACGGCGTCGAGTCCCCAATGATCATTGGCCGTGGGTGATCAAATTCTTCACTCCACGCCATGAAAGTTATCCGTTGTTCCAATCCGTTGTCGTCAGCCTCCCTGAAGGAAAGGAGGTGACACTGCAGGTCTCGCTAATTTCGATCAGCAATAAAATCGAAGTTCACGCACAAGCCACATCGAAGAAGTCTGCTTCATCTTTGGAGGCATCGGCGGCTGCGCAAGAGGTGAGCACGGGTCCTTCGACGAACAGCGGAGAGTCCAAGACAAAGCTAAACGCACCCATCGTGACGCTTGAAGCAACTCTCGTACAAAACGATGAGCCGGAAACCCAAGGACAAGGCGCGCCCGTTCCTACCGCAAGTGCCTTCACACTGCCGACCGGAACCCAAGCCAAGATCATTCTCTTGGGCGGCGTGAGCGCATCCAAGAGCCGGCCCGGGGACTCGTTTCAAGCCCGCGTGGTGGAGCCCGTCCGGCAGGGTTCGAAAGTTGTTTTGCCTGCTGGAAGTATCCTCGACGGGAAGATCGTCAAGAGCACGCCTCCGCGCTGGTTAAGCCGGGCGGGTTCGCTTTACATGAGGTTCACGGGGCTCACGTTGCCGGGTGGCGGTGGCGGCCCCATTGTGGCGTCGCTCAGCGGCGCTGAACTGAATGAGGGGTCGCGAACCAAGATGGACTCTGAGGGTGGGATGAAGGGCGACCGCCCCGGCAAAGCCTGGATGCTGATCCACATCGGTGTAACCGGCGGCATCGCCAAAGTGGCAGACGACGGAACCCAGTTACTGATCGAAGCTTTGGTTTCGACCGCAACGGACGCGTCGACAGCGGGCACCGCGAAGATCGTTTCCACCTGCGTCTCAGGAATGTTCATGATCACGCGGCACGGTCGAGACGTGATTCTGCCCCGGTTCACCGAGATGGATGTCATGTTCGACCGGCCTGTATCAGTAGGTTCTCCATCTCCGACTGACCAACCAAGAGATCCAGGACCCAGTCACTCGAACACCGAATGACGGCCTGGCCTCAAAACACGGGCGAGATAGTCAGCCTTGAGCGGCGATGCGGTTCTCGCGCCGCCTGGGCAAACACCATAGGCCCGATCTCTAATGTAGGCCGAAGCTCTTGGCGGCCATTTCCACGATGGCTCGTCCGATAGCGATCGATGCTGTGGCGGCTGGCGACGGGACGTTGAAAACATGCAGCATGTGGTCAGCAGCGACGAACTGGAAGTCGTCGACAAGCGCCCCTGTTTGGTCAGAGCCTGAGCACGCACCCCAGCGCCGCCGGGCACGAGGTCGGAATCACGGACCTCAGGCACCAATTGCTGGAGGGCGGCCACGAATGCGCTTTTGCTGAATGAGCGGTGAAATTCTCCCAGACCGCTGCGCCAGTATTTCGCCGCCATGCGCCAAAAGCCGGTGTTAGTGAAGATGGATTGAACGTCGCGCGCGCTGAAGTCGGTGCGCCGGTATCCTTCCCTGCGGAAGGCCAGAACAGCGTTCGGACCCGCGTCTACTTTTCCTGAAATACGACGCGTGAAGTGAACTCCTAGGAAAGGGAAGCGGGGGTCGGGGACAGGATAGATAAGCGCTCGCACCAGGCTCGCACGCTCGGGCACGAGATCGTAGTATTCTCCGCGAAAAGGAACGATGGCGATGTCGGTCTTTTGACCCGCTAATTGCGCAATCCGGTCGCTATGAAGGCCGGCACAATTGATGATGTAACGGGCAGAGAAATCTCCCTGTGTGGTTTTGACTACGTCCTCGGCGCCATTGCGCGAGAAGCCCGCCACCGCCGTTTGCAGGCGAACTGTCCCGCCTTGGGCGGAGATGATCTCGGCATATTTTTCGCTGACCTTGGCGTAGTCGGTAATTCCGGTAGCGGGCACCTGAATCGCGCGCACGCCGGTGCAATGCGGTTCGATCTCCAGCAATTCTTCTTTCGTCAGGATTCTTAATCCACGAAGACCGTTCGCCTCGCCACGCTGCATCAGTTGGTCGAGCGCAGGGAGTTCTGGTTCTTTCGTCGCGACGATCAGTTTCCCGCAAAATTCGTGGGCGATGTTGTGCTCGCGGCAGAATTCCACCATGGCCGCCGCGCCTTCCACGCACATGCGTGCCTTAAGCGACCCGGGTTTGTAGTAGATGCCGGAGTGAATGACGCCGCTATTGTGTCCGCTCTGGTGACAAGCAACCCTATCCTCTTTTTCGAAAACCGCAAGGCGCAGGTTGGGGAAGCGGCGGGTGGTCTCCATGGCCACCGATAGGCCGACAATTCCTCCTCCGATTACGACGATGTCGTAGCGCGAGTCGGTCATGTCTATTGCACGGTCAGACTGACCGTAGTCTGCTGGGTGAGAGCTCCGGAGTTGGCGGTTATGGTCACCGTGTAATTACCCGTTGGCGTTCCGGGCTGTGGTGTGGGAGTGGTGCTGCTTCCGCTGCCTCCGCATGCTGCTTGCAGCAAAAGCAGGGAGAGGAAAATCGCGAGACCTGTGTACGAAGCGAGGCGCTTACGACGAGGCTGGAGACCCAACATGCCCGCGAACACAAACACCATTCCCGGCAAAGGCAGCCACACTGCATAAAACATGCTGCTTCTGTGCAAGCTCGCGGTCGGTGCAGTAGTGGCAATACTTAGGGTGACATTCGTCGCTCCGGCGCCGGCATTGATCTGCGTAGGAGTGAACGAGCAACTGCTCAAAGTGGGCAGTCCAGCGGAACAGGTGTAGGTGACGGCATTCGGGAAGTTCCCGCCCTCAGGCGTGAAGTCCAAAGTGTATGTCGCCGAGGTGCCGGCTTTGACGGTTTGCGATCCCGAGGTTGCCGGAAGGGTGAAGCCAAAGACTGAATTGAAAACCGCGGACGCGGCATGAGTCATCTTCGCGGCATCCGTACCGGTTCCGACCACGGTGAAATTGTAAGTGGCTGCCGTCGCACTCTGTACCCTGGTGGTGAAGGCGGTTCCCGATGTGCTGGGAGTGAGACTTGCCGGTGCCGGCGTGCAAGTGGTTGGAGCGCCACTGCCGCATGCGAGATTGACCGCGCTCGCGTATCCGTTATACGCGGTGAGCACGCCGTTGAAAGTTGCGGGTTGGGTTGCCGTGGCCGTTTGCGGCGAATTGCTGATTGCAATCGTGAAGTCGGGGAGATTGGTGACGGTGAGTGCGAGACTCTGGCTACGCGTACCACCAAGAGCGCTGCCGGTGATCGTTACCGCGAATGGACCCACAGGCGTGCTGGGGCTGGTGGTGATCGTCAACTGAAGCTGAACCGGATTTGCCGTGGTTGGGTTCACGGAGGTAACTGGCTGTGTCGCGCCTTGCGGCACGAAGCTGCATCCGGCTCCCGCCGGCAATCCGCTGCAGGAGAGAGAGACAGAAGCAGTGAAACTTCCCTGCGCGGTTACGGAAAGACTGACCGGTGCCGAGCTGTTAGGTTCGTTGGCCGAGATGCTTGCCGGCGATGGTACGGTCAGACCGAAGTCGACGACGTGCAGGGTTACGGGCTGGTCGTGGGTTACGGTGTTCGAGTCTGTACCCACACCGTGAATGTTGAAGGTGTAGTCGCTGATGGAACTGATCGTCGAGGTGCCAACCTTAAACGGGGCGCCAATAGCGGTTGGGGTAACGCTGGTGGGTGACGGTGTGCAACCCGGCGGGACGGTGCCGGAGCCACAACTCAAGTTTACGGCGCTGCTGTATCCATCCTGCGCGGTTAGATTGGCATTGAAGGTCGCGGCCTGGTTAGGAAGGATCATCAGAGGAGAGTTAGTCACGTTGATTTTGTAGTCAGGCGTAGTCACCAACGGGAATTCCCAGATTCCACGCCCGTAAGTGGAAGCCCGAAGCTTCTTGGTTCCTACGATGTTGAATAGTCGCAGAGCGGTCACGGGCACATTAGGGAGAAACCCGGAGCCCGAGCCCGGTGTTGGGCCCACTTCACTCCAATTCGCGCTCGATGTCGCACTCGAGAAGACGCCCACATCGGTGCCCACGTAGACGGCGGCCGGAAAGCCCGTGGAAGCTGGGTCAACCACGACAGCGTTTGCCGGCGCGTCGGGAAGATTCGCGGTGAAGTCCGTCCACGAGACACCGGCATTGGTAGTCTTCCACACGTGCGAACCCCCGAAACCCATGATGGTCACGTAGGCGGTTTGTCCGGTGGCATCCGACGTGTCAATTGCGACTCCGGAAACCGGGTAGTGACTGGGATTGATCGATCCGGTTTGATCCCTGAAGAGCGATACGCCCCCGGCGGCATTTGTGGTCACCCAGATGTGGCCCCCGGGCGGCCCCGTGGACAGCGGGGTGTCGATCGGTCCGAGTCCGTTGGTGCCGGCATAGACTACGTTAGACAATCCGTTGGAATCCTTTGGTCCACCCACCGCCAGTGACCGAACCAGATTTGTTTCTGAACCTGTGCACGCAGTCGATCCCCCCACCTCAAAGTTGTTGCTCAGGAAGGTGTAGGTACCTCCCAGACTCGGGCCTCGCCAGACGCGGCAGGTTCCGACCAGAAGTTCGTGGTCGGATTGCGGATCAAGGATGTAGGGGAAGTAGAAGTCGCCGTCATCGCCTCCAATGCCGCCGCTGGTGACCACGGGATCACCAGCAAAAGCTTGGGTAGTGCAATTAATGCCGGAGGAACAATGGTCGATCTCGAGGCCTCCCGGCGGGATATCGGGATTAGAGACGAACCAGTCCAAAGGAGAACTAGGGGTTATCGCGTTGTAGCCGCCGTCCCCTGCGTTCACATTGCTCCAGGTGGTATTGCCCATAGCCTGCGACGTCGCGGGGGAGCCATTGTCTTGAGTGCCGCCGAGCAGTGTGTTGGGATCGGTGGGGTGAATCGAGAAGGACACGAACTGGGTCATCGATCCCAAAGTTTGATCCAGACTGTCGAACTGGTTGGTCTGGCCGCAGGCGTCCGTGGTAAGGCCGGTGAATCCGTCAAGAGTGCGATAGATGCCGCCATCGTTGGCGAAGTACATCAGATTCTTGCCGCTTGGCAAAGGGTATGCAAACGCGAGAGAGTGCTGATCGGGATGGACTTTTGCGATCGCGCTACATCCGTAGACGTGAGTCAGATTCTTGAATGCGTTGGCGCCGTTCGTTGCTCCGTTACAGGTGGGAAGTCCACTGGTGATCGTGCATTTGTAGAGATTGATCGCACCCGCGTAGAGATCGGTCGCGCTGCCATTCGGTACGGCTGCGAGCTCCAGGTTGTAGACGCCCTGCTGCACGCCGCAGCCGCCGCTAGCATCTCCGCAACTAGTGATGCCGCCTTCGTTGAGCTGCGTCCAACTGCTGCCGCCGTTGGTTGTTTTCCAGATGCCGCCGTCGACCTCACCGCCGCTGGAATTCAGGGCGACGATCCACACATACATCTCGTTTCGGCCGGGAACGACCGCGAACTCACCCCGGTAGATCGGACAGTTACTCGAGGAAGGGGTGGCGGGGCAAGCGGTGGTAGTGAGCCCGGGGCCAGGCTGAGTCGCGAGACGAGTCCAATTCACACCGTCGGTGGAAGAATAAATCCCGTGGTATCGCATCGCCGCAAAGAAAGCTCCAGCGGTTGGGTTGTACACCACGGCAGTGGCGGAGCCGGGCGCGATCGTGGCGCCGGAATCTTTAACGCTCGCATAGGTCCATGTGACCCCGGCATCAGTAGAGTAATAAAGACCACGGTTGACGGTGTTGGGAACTTCCAACCCTTCAACAATGCCCTGAGTGGCTGCAGCTGCAGCCGCGACGACGAGGTTCCGATTGCTCGTGCTGAAGGCGATTTTGCTGAAACCCAAGCCTGCAAAAGAGCGCGAACCCGAGTTCGCCGATTGAATCAGGCTCCACGTCGATCCTGCGTCGGTTGAGCGAAAAATTCCTAAGCCGTAGTAAGAGTCGGCTGAACTATTCGGCTCGCCCGTTCCGACGAGGACCAGGCTGTTGGCGGGATTGCTGTTGCCGGGCTGGATCGCTATAGCTCCAACGGCGAGGCTTCCCAAGTCATCAATGACCGGTGTCCATGTGACTTGCGAAGGGCTATTGCTGAGGGGGCCTGCGTTTGACGACTTCCAGACTCCGCCAAACGCACCGCCCACAAAGACAGTATTGCCGGTGGAGTCAGCGGGATCCACAGCTACCGCTGTGGCACGGCCGGAGACCCAGTTATAGTCCTGCACACCACCGCCCCCGCTGGCGTCCGAGGCCAGCGGAGCTGGACCGAGTGGCGTCCATACGCTGCTCGAACCTGCTGCGGGAACTCTCGTCTGTGCCCTGGCGGCGAGAGGGGCCGCTCGTTGCGCACGCATCTGCAATTTCTGCTGGTGAGCACGATAACGCAGAAGGGCAGGGGACCGTCCTGGAACCGTGCGGCCACGCATGAACCACGCGTCTCGTTGCTTGGGATGGTCCTGGTCGCGCTCGTCGGCGGCCTCAAACTGCGAGGTTAGCTTCGACCCCTGGCCGAAACTCGCAGTAGGAACCAAGAAGAAAAGGAAGAGGCCAAGCGCGAACCATGCTTTGCTGAAGCGGCAGCCAGACAGACAAGTACCGCCAAGGTTCATAAACGTCCCAAATAGAAGCGAGTGCGAAGAGTTGCCTCAGTATCCGAGGCTTCGCACAATCGTGTCAACCGGGAACTTAGCACGCAGGTGATGGCTTGAAATGTGATCTTTGGCACACTGGGAGAGCCATTCCTTCCGGTTACCCACTTTTCAAGAATCGACAAACCTATTCATTCTTCAAGGGATATCTCGCTAGTCGCCGACTCGCGCGTAGTCTGTGAAAATCTGACGTGGCGCAGAAAACGAGTCTGATAAGCGAGCCACGGGCGTTAACGTACGGACACTTCTTCGGGGCGAAAGAGCGACGCCGCAAGGGAATGCCGTAGGGAGTCGGCGAAGCAGGAGCAGCGGGCGATTAAAGTGTGACAGGAACCTATTCGGACATAATCATATTGACCGCCTGATCAAAATCGATTATTTACGTTTAATCATGACGGAATTGCTTTTCAAGCCGAGGGACGCGTCTCACTTGTTGGGAGTTAGTTTCCCCGCGCTCAAGCAGTGGGCATACAAGGGCAAGCTGCGGACGGTGAAGACACCCGGAGGCCATCATCGCATTCCCCAAAGTGAGATCGATCGTTTGTTGCACCGGGCAAACAAGAGGCCCGGTCCGGGGCTGCGGAGCGACTTTCGCCGCACCTGTAGGCGCAATCAGCTGGTAGGTCGAATCGTCGATGTCCGCACCAGCGGGTTGGTCGGCCAAGTCATCATCTCGATTGGCGGGCACATCACATCGCTTATCACCTCCGATGCAATACGCGAGATGGGGCCGAAGAAAGGCCAGACAGCCGCCGCGCTAATCAAGGCAACGGAAGTGACGATTATCAAGGCATAACAGCCTGCGGGTAGCCGTTACTCAACCACTTTGAAAGGAAATCATGCGACTCGTGATCGCAATTTTGGCGCTGGCTCTTTGCACTGTTCAGGCCGGAGCCCAGATTACGGTAGCTGCAGCATCGGACCTGAACCCTGCTCTGGCTGAATTGGCCACGGCGTTCCAAAAGCAGACGGGGACGGAGGTGAAGCTGTCATTCGGCGCTTCGGGAAATCTGTTCACGCAGATCAAGAATGGAGCGCCCTTTGATGTTTTCTTCTCAGCCGACGAGAGCTATCCGCAACAGCTGATCGACGCGAAACTGGCGGATGGGGCATCGATCTATCGCTACGCGGTGGGCCGCCTGGTGCTGTGGGCGCTGGCTTCCTCGACGCTGGATGTGGAACATCGAGGGTTCGACGTTCTGTTCGATCCTTCAGTGAAAAAGATCGCGATGGCGAATCCTCAACATGCTCCGTACGGCCGCGCGGCGGAAGCAGCTCTCAAGCATTCGGGTTTGTACGAGAAGGTGGCTGACCGGCTGGTGCTGGGGGAAAACATTTCGCAGACCGCTCAATTTGTAGAGTCGGGAAATGCGCAAGTTGGTTTCGTAGCTCTTTCTCATGCCGTGGCGCCAGCCATGCAAGGGAAAGGGAAGTATTGGACAATTCCGCAAGAGGCGTATCCGCCACTCAATCAGGCAGTGGTAATCGTTTCAAACTCTTCGAAGAAGAAGGATGCTGCGGCATTTCTCGAGTACCTGAAAACGCCAGCTACGGTCGAACTACTCAAGCGTTATGGATTTTCCGTCCCGGAGGAGAAGCGCTGATGGATTGGCAGGCGTTCCGGTTGACGGTGGAACTCGCCGTAGTCGTGTCAGCGATCCTCGTTGTTGCAGGCGTGCCCATAGCCTACTGGATCAGTTATTCGCAGTGGCGCGGGAAGTTTCTGGTCGAGGCGCTGGTGGGACTGCCGATTGTATTGCCGCCTACCGTGCTCGGTTTCTACCTGTTGATCGCCCTGGGATCGCGCAGTCCGTTGGGGCGCTGGTGGGAGTTGCTTACCGGGCACACCTTGGCCTTCACGTTTGAAGGCCTGGTGATTGGATCCATCCTCTACAGTCTTCCTTTTGCAGTACAACCGTTCGCGGCGTCTTTTGTGGCGGTGGATCGAAGGCTGATTGCGGCTTCGGCGACGCTGGGAGCGTCTCGTCTCGCGACATTTGCTCGCGTGATTCTTCCCCTGTCTTTGCCGGGAATCGTTACCGGAATTGCTCTGAGTTTCGCGCACACCATGGGAGAGTTCGGCGTGGTGCTTATGGTGGGCGGAAACATTCCTGGCGTTACACGGACTGTGTCGATCGACATTTACGACAAGGTGCAAGCTTCCAATTACGCGGGCGCGAACCAGACGGCTCTGGTGCTGTTGGTGATTTCGTTTGCCGCGCTCTCTCTGGTTTACGGGATGAACCGCAGGGCTGGGACGGTATCACCATGGAGGTGAGCGGCCGCGCAGGTCACGCGCACGGTATGCGCGAGTCAGAAAGCGGGACGGATCTGAGAAATCTTGCGTGCCGCATCTCAAAAAGGTTCCACGGTGGCGGGCGCAACTTTGCGCTGGATGTGGAATTTTCCGCTCCGGCTGGGATCAGCATTCTCTTTGGTGCTTCCGGAGCCGGCAAGACGACTTTGCTGGATTGCATCGCCGGGCTAACCTCGCCGGACTCGGGAAGTGTGGTTGTCGGCGATAAAGCGCTCTTTGATCGGGCGCACTCAATCGACATCCCTGTTTCGCAACGCGGTGTTGGGTACGTCTTTCAGGATCTAGCACTGTTTCCGCATCTCACGGCCGCGCAGAATGTCGCGTACGGGCTGGGACATCTGACAAAGGCGGACCGACAAAGCCGCAGTGCGGCCATCCTGCGATCATTCGGAATAGAAAGCCTGGCCCAGCGGAAGCCGGCGGAGATCTCCGGCGGCGAAAAACAGAGAGTGGCGCTTGCCAGGGCTCTGGTGACCGACCCTCGGATACTGCTGCTGGATGAGCCTTTAGCGGGTCTTGACGCGCCCACCAAATCGATGATTTTGGATGACTTGAGAGCGTGGAACGAAGCGCATGGCATTCACATTCTTTACGTGACGCACAGCCGCGAGGAGGTGTTCGCCCTCGGAGAGCGCGTCTTCGTACTGGAGGATGGACATATTGTTGCGCAAGGCACGCCGCACGAAGTGATGAGTGCTCCACGCCAGGAAACCGTTGCGCAACTGGCGGGGTTTGAGAATGTGTTTGGAGCCGTTGTTGTGGCGGTTCATGAGAATCGAGGAACGATGACGTGCCTGCTGGAGGGCGGCACCGTCGAAATCGAGACGCCTCTGTTGCGAGCGCCGGTTGGATCGAAGGTGCGAGTGGGAATCCGAGCCGGCGATATCCTCCTGGCTACCGTCGAACCGCGGGGACTGAGCGCACGCAACATCCTTCCGGGAAGAGTGACTTCACTGGTGCAGCGCGACGTTATCGTGGTGGCGAAGGTGGATTGCGGCGTCGAAGCAGAGGTGCATCTCACCCTGGCGGCGCGCGATTCGCTGCAGCTCGGCCCGGATCGTCAGGTGTGGATCGTCGTCAAGACGCACTCCTGTCATCTCATGGCGAATTAAGATCGATGTCTGGCGGCCTGTCAGTGAACAGAGGCACTGGCCTCCCGCACGCGGGCGATCTCGATGACCGCGATCCACTGGCCTTCTCGCTTTTCCGCAAACACAGTCTCTCCTCCGAGTATCTGGGCCGCGGCCGCAGGTGGCAGGTCGCGATGGAAGCCGAAGAATCGCATCTTCAGGCGCTCCCATACGCCCCAGCGTTCGAGCAGCGGGCGGGGCGGTTCGTACTTGGTAGAGAAGACGAGCGCAGTATCGAACTGCGAGCGCATGTCGGCGGCGGACATGACTTCATCCACGGTGAAGTCTTCGATGCGGAAGACGCGCAGGGGGCGCTGGACGTAGCCGAGATAAGGGCGGGTGATTTCGTCGGAAGC
>Ga0075030_100003194_pt1 | contig 14935 bp, 11 predicted proteins | sample LitLauG_LLR_2012_FD_71393 | JGI IMG/M metagenome (GOLD analysis project Ga0075030, IMG submission 71393) | Freshwater sediment microbial communities from Pennsylvania, USA - Little Laurel Run_MetaG_LLR_2012 | ecosystem: Environmental > Aquatic > Freshwater > Creek > Sediment | place: USA... | reverse complement strand
AGGCGCAGAGCGCCCCATTGGGGGCGCCTCGCCAATCTTGTTGCAACGTAAAGAGAAGCTGGCCTTTAAACAGTCCAGCGATATTGGCTTTGGGCGGCAGGGTGATGGCTTGCGGGCCTGCTGGGCTTAGTAAAAAAGCGCGCTGCTCAAAAAAGCTGGTGGATTGGGTAGCAACGGCAATGCGTGCGCCGTCGACGTCCTCAAGCAGCCAGGCGCCTACGCTAATGTCTTGGCGCGTTCCGCGAATGATCTCGGTTGCCTCGCCAAGCGGGGTTCCGCGCGCCCAGGCTTTGACGATGAAGGGATAGCCGCTTTCAGTCAGCGTCGGCTGGGCGTTTTCTTGCCCCCAATCGGTGGCCACAAAGAGCGTATTCTCATCGCGCCAGGCGATATGAGATTTGGCCTCCGGCGTCACAAACCCCTCACCCACGAAGGCGCGGGCGCTGGCGTCAAACTCGCGATAAACCGCTGCATCGCGACCACCATCGGAAAGCCCGATCATAACCCGCGGCGAACCTTCAAGCGCTACGACGCCCTTGAACACCCAATTGGCGCCTTCAGCCTCCGCCAGCGCGTCGAAATCCAGCAGGTTTTCCCAGACCGGCGCGCCGGCGGCGTAGCCGCCCAGCAAAGCGCGGCGCCAAAGCCCCCGCACATTGGTTTCGTCTTGCCAAAAATTGTATAGATAGCCATCGCGCACCGCCCCATAAGCCAAACGATCGCGATTATTGGCGATGGCGCGCGCATCGCGCTCAAGCGCTGCGAAACGTCGATCCTGGGTGAGTGCGGCCAAGGTCTCGCCGTTGTGGGCGCGCACCCAATCCAAGGCCCGCGCGCCTTCGATGTCTTCGAGCCAAAGATAAGGATCGTGGTCGGCGGCGCCGTCGCCGACAAAGCCAAACGGTTCAGTCATGGGTTTAGTCTGCTGCACGAGCGCCCCCCAGATGCGCAAGCCCTGGTTTTCCTGGTTGGCTCGGGCGCGGAGCGGGGCCAGACGGCGTTCAAGGGATGCGTTGTTAAGCAAACCACCCTAGATTGGCTGGGCGATGCGCTATTTTAAGATGAACGGCTGCGGCAACGATTTTGTCATTTTGGACGCGCGCGGCGTAGGCGCTGCGCAGCTTTCCCAGGCCCAAGCGCGCGCTATTGCCGATCGCCAAAGCGGCGTCGGCTGCGATCAGGTCATCGCCATGGAGCGTTCGATACGCGCCGACGCCTATATGCGCATCTGGAACGCCGATGGCGGCGAAGTCGAAGCCTGCGGCAACGCCACACGCTGCGTGGCCTGGCTGTTGTTGGAGGAAGGCGGCTCGGCGATGCGACGCATCGAGACCCCTGCGGGCATGCTCTATGCCGAGCGGGCAGGTCGTGACCGCATCACCGTCGACATGGGATCGCCCTTGCTGCGCTGGGAGGAAATTCCCATTGCGCGGGCCATGGCGACCGATGCGCTCGACTATGAAGCGGGGGGATTAAGCCGCCCGGGCGCGGTCAATATGGGAAATCCCCACGTCGTCTTCTTCGTCAATGACGTTCGCGCCACAGCGATTGAAAGCATCGGGCCCAAAGTCGAACGCGACCCCTTCTTCCCGCAAGGCGTCAATGTGGGCTTTGCTGAGGTGCGTTCGCCAAACGAAATCCGGCTCAAGGTATGGGAGCGAGGCGTCGGGCTGACCAAAGCTTGCGGCAGCGGCGCCTGTGCGGCGGTGGTGGCGGCCCATCGTCAGGGACGCGCCATGCGTCAGGTGAATGTCCTGGTGGACGGGGGTTCACTTGAGATTGAATGGCGCCAAGGCGATGACCGGGTACTGATGACAGGCCCCATCGAACTTGAGGCTACGGGAGAATTGGCGCCGGCATGAGAGCTTTGATCGCCTGTCTCGTCTTGGCGGGATGCGTGACCAACGCGCCCCCGCGCACCCCGCCTGAGCGGCTAGCTGGATGCTGGAGCGGGGCGGTCGACGGGATAATGCGCTGGAGCCCTGACCCGGCGCGCGCAGGGGTGCTTCAGGGGGTGTTGACCTCGCTCACCCATCAGCGTGAGCAATATAGTCTGGAGCCGCAGGCAGACGCCTGGAGGCTTTGTAGCGCCGTCGACAATCATTGCTGGGGCGTGGCCCAAGGGATGAGCGGCTCGCTTGAAGGCGGGCGCGCCTTTATCGACGCCGAAGGCGATGAATTGAGGATAACCATCGCCGGCGATGGCCCCCAGCGCGTGATTTTTCAGGGCCATCGGCGCAACTGCGCTTGAGCTTAAACGCGCCTGGCGATTGATCTTGTGACATTGACGGGCCATCCTCGCTGCCGGCGCGTGCCGAGGGGGATCAGCAATGGGTGAAAGACAAGCGCTCAACGCCACTTTTTTTGCCTTTCAAAAACGCGACAAGATGGTGCTGGCGCCAGCCACGGCGATGCTGGTCGTGTTGCTGCTTATCGTAGGCGGGGCGTTTGTGTGGCTGAGCCGCGACGCCATCGGCGATTATTTCAGTTGGGCCATGAGTATGGCCAAACAGAATGCCGCCGCAGCCGACGGCAAACCCGGTTACGGGTCGCTGATGATGGCGCCGCCGGCAAGCGTCATCAATCTCATCCCGCTCTCGTTTGCGTTTCAGGTCTTGTACTACATTGTGGTCGCGGCGTGGGAGGCGGCGTGCCTTAAATGGATGATCCGCGGCGACGCCAGTGGCCTCTTCGGGCTGTCGCTGGGCGCCGATACTTGGCGGGTCTATTTCACCTATTGGCTGTGGTTCCTGCTGCTGATCGTTATCTATATCGCCTGCATCATCATTGCAGCGACGGTTGGGTTTGGTCTTTTTGGCGCCGCCGCCATGAGCGGCAAAGGCGAGACGACAACCACGCTCGGACCAGCTGTTATGATCGCTTTTGCGCTAGGCTTGGCGCTGATCGGGGCCTTCATCTATGTGGCGGTGCGTTTTGCGCCGGCGGCTGCGACTTCGGTTGCGGAAAGGCGCTTTGCCTTCTTTGACGCCTGGAAAGTGACGCGCGGGCGGTTCTGGGCGATGTTGGGCGCTTTCCTGCTGCTTTGGCTCATGTTCATCGTTGGGTATTTCATGGTCTCAATTGCGGTAGGCTTGATTGTCGGCGTCCAGTTGGTGAGCGCTATGGCCGCTAATGGCGCGGGCGCGCAGACTTCGCCGCAACAGATGTGGGCGGTGTTAACCCAGCCCGGCATCTTGGTCCCGCTCTTGGTGTTATATTTGGTGGTTATTGGCGCGGTGATGACCTTCCTGGTGGCGCTTCAGGGCGTCAATGCGCGCGCTGCGCGGCTGGCGCTTGAGGAAGGGGTCATCGCAGCGCCGACGAGTTAAGACCGGTGAGCGCGCAACCGCCGCTCAACGCTTTTCTGTTCACCTTCAAAGCCCGGCCGCGGGCCGTTCTGGCGCCTGCGACTTTGCTGTTTGCGGGCGCCGCAGCGCTCATGATCGGGCTTTATCTGGCGCTCAATTGGAGGACGCTGAACGCGCTCCCCTCGCTCTTGGCGCAATTGCCGGAGCAAACCAAAACCGGGTCCGATCCGGCGCTGGCGATGGCTTTTCTCTCCGGCGTTTTCGGTCTGGTGGGCGGCGCCTTTGTGTTGCTCATCCCGCTTTTTGTGCTGCTGGCGGCGTTTGAGGCGGCGTGCCTGCGCTGGATGATCCGCGGCCAGGCGCCGGGTTGGTTTGGAATGGACTTTACGAGCGGCGATGTCTGGCGCGTCTACGGCGTCTATTGGTGCTGGCTCATCGGCCAATACCTGGTGTCATTTGCAACCTCGATGGCGACTATGCCGTTCATGTTGGCGGCCATGGTCCCGCTCTTGGCAGCCGGCAAACCCGATCCCGCCAATATCTGGCATTGGCAATTGAGCGTGCAATTACCTTTGGCGTGCCTGCAATATGGGGTGATCGCCTTCTTGAGCGTGCGTTTTGCGCCGGCTGCGGCGACCGCAATAGCGCGCCAGCGGTTCTCGTTCTTGGAAGCTTGGACGGTGACGCGTGGGCGAAGCTTGGCGATGTTTTGCGCGCTCGCCGGCTGGTGGGTGATCATGATTGTAGGCGTGGTCGGGGCGTTTGCGCCTCTCAGCTGGAGCTTGCTCGCAAAGCTCTGGCCGTATCTGTCGTCGATGGCCTCAAAGCCTGATCCAGAGGCGGCGCCAAAATACCTCGCCGATTGCTTGAAACTGCTGACAGCGCCGCAAACGCTTGGCCTTGCGGGCCTCGCCTATCTCGCCCAGGCTGTGATCTATCTAGGCTACAAGCTGATGACCTTTGGCGTAAACGCGCGTGCAGCGCTTGCTGCGCTCGAGGCAGGCAAGATTAAGGTCGAGCCGGCCGGTTGATCACCCGGTTGCGGATTTCTTGGGGTTCTTGCGCGCCGGCTTGGGCGCCTCTGCGGCGGCGGCCTTGAGCTTGGGCTTGGCGGCGTTGGCGCGTGCGGTGTGGCGTCTCAAAGCCTCGGCCAGATATTTGCCGGTCCAGCTCTCTTTGACCTTGGCGATGTCTTCTGGAACGCCTTCAGCGACGATACGGCCCCCGCCATCGCCGCCTTCGGGACCAAGATCGATGATCCAGTCGGCGGTTTTGATGACGTCGAGATTGTGCTCGATGACCAAGACGCTGTTGCCGTTGTCGACCAGCTCATGCAGCACTTCGAGCAATTTTTTCACGTCTTCGAAATGTAGCCCCGTGGTCGGCTCATCGAGAATGTAGAGGGTGCGCCCGGTGGCGCGTTTGCTCAATTCCTTCGATAGTTTGACGCGCTGCGCTTCCCCGCCCGAAAGCGTGGTGGCCTGTTGGCCAATATGCACGTAGCCCAGCCCCACGCGCTTTAAGGTTTCGAGCTTGTCGCGGATGGAGGGCACCGCCGTAAAGAGGAGCGCCCCTTCTTCAACCGTCATGTCTAAGACATCGGCGATGGATTTGCCCTTGTAGAGGATCTCCAGCGTCTCGCGATTATAGCGTTTGCCCTTGCAGGTATCGCAGGTGACGTAGACATCCGGCAGAAAGTGCATCTCAATCTTGATCACGCCGTCGCCTTGGCAGGCTTCGCAGCGGCCGCCTTTGACGTTGAAGGAAAAGCGGCCAGGGCCGTAACCGCGGGCTTTGGCTTCAGGCAGGCCTGCATACCAATCGCGGATCGGCGTGAAGGCGCCGGTATAGGTCGCTGGGTTGGAACGCGGCGTGCGCCCGATCGGGGATTGGTCGATGTCGATGATCTTGTCGATATGCTCGAGGCCCAAAATGGCGTCGTGTTCGGCGGGCGCATCGCCGGCGCCGTGCCATTGTCGCGAGACGGCTTTATAGAGCGTCTCGACGATAAGCGTGGATTTGCCGCCGCCGCTGACGCCGGTCACGCAGGTGAAGGTTCCAAGTGGAACGACCGCGTCGACGTTCTGGAGATTGTTGCCGCGCGCGCCCTTGATGGTGATGGCGCGTTTGGGGTTCACCCAGCGCCGCTTTTCGGGAATGGCGATCTGGCGCGCGCCCGAAAGGTATTGGCCGGTGATGCTGTTATTGTTTTTCTGAATTTGTAGAGGCGTGCCCTCGGCGATCACCACGCCGCCATGAATGCCTGCCGCGGGTCCCATGTCGACGACATGGTCGGCGGTCAGTATGGCCTCTTCATCATGTTCGACCACCAGCACCGAATTACCGAGGTCGCGGAGATGGCAAAGCGTTTCAAGCAGGCGGGTGTTGTCGCGTTGGTGAAGCCCAATCGAGGGCTCGTCGAGCACGTAGAGAACTCCGGTAAGTCCCGAGCCAATTTGCGAGGCGAGCCTGATGCGCTGGCTCTCCCCGCCCGATAGCGTGCCCGATGACCGCCCAAGCGAAAGATAGTCAAGCCCGACATCGACCAGAAACTGCAGGCGGTTGTTGATCTCCTTCAAGATGCGGACCGCGATCTCCTGCTGCTTGGGATTAAGTTGGGTATTGACCGAACCGAACCAATCGCGGGCGCTGCGGATGGAAAAGTTTGACGCCGTGGCGATGTCGGTCATGGCGATTTTCACGGCCAGCGCTTCCGGCTTCAAGCGCTTGCCCGCACACACCGGGCACGGCGCTTCCGATTGGTAGCGCTCAAGCTCTTCGCGCACCCAAGATGAATCTGTTTCCTTCCAGCGGCGCTCAAGGTTGGGCAGCACGCCTTCGAAATTCTTGGTGGTCTCATAGCGACGCACGCCATCGTCGTAGACGAATTTGATCGGTTCCTTGGCCCCGTAAAGGATCGCTTGGGTCAGCTCCTTCGGCAATTGCTTCCAAGGCGCGTTGAATTTGGCTTTGAAGTGTTTGGCGAGCGCTTCCAAGGTCTGGGCGTAAAGTGGCGAGGGACCCTTGGCCCAGGGGGCGACCGCGCCGTCCTTGAGCGATTTGTCGTGATCGGGGATCACCAAATCAGCGTCGAACTTGAGCTGCACGCCCAAGCCGTCGCAGGCCGGGCAAGCGCCGGCTGGATTATTGAACGAGAACAAGCGCGGTTCGATTTCAGGGATGGTGAACCCCGAGACCGGACAGGCGAACTTTTGTGAGAACACCAAGCGCTCGGCTTGGGCGCCCTTGTTCTTCAGCGTGGCCTTGCCGGCGCCGGTTTCGCCCTGGTCGGCGAATTCAGCGTAAACGACGCCGTCCGCCAGCTTCAACGCCTGCTCGAGCGAATCGGCCAGGCGCGTTTCGATGCCGGCTTTGACCGCGATGCGGTCGATGACGATGTCGATGTCGTGCTTGAACTTCTTGTCGAGGCTCGGCGCCTCGCTCAATTCGCAATATTCACCATCGATCTTAGCGCGCTGATAGCCCTTCTTCAGGTACTCAGCCATTTCCTTGCGATACTCGCCCTTGCGGTCGCGCACCACCGGGGCCAGCAAATAGAGCCGCGTCCCTTCGGGAAGCGCCATGATCTTGTCGACCATTTCGCTGATCTGCATGGCAGCGATCGGCTGGCCGGTGGCTGGCGAATAAGGAACCCCGACGCGGGCCCACAATAGGCGCATATAATCGTAGAGTTCGGTGACGGTGCCCACCGTCGAGCGCGGATTGCGCGAGGTGGTCTTTTGCTCGATCGAAATCGCCGGCGACAGGCCCTCGATGGAATCGACATCCGGCTTTTGCATCAGCTCTAAGAATTGACGCGCGTAGGCTGAGAGCGATTCCACGTAGCGGCGTTGGCCCTCGGCATAGATGGTGTCGAAAGCCAGCGATGATTTGCCAGACCCGGAAAGCCCGGTGATCACCACCATCTCATTGCGCGGGATGTCGATGTTGACGCCCTTCAAATTGTGTTCGCGAGCGCCGCGAACGCGAATGTGGGTCAGTCCGTCTTTCACTGCGGCAATCCAATGGCGATGGAGGTCATGGCGATGCCCGGGAAGAAAAGGTGATTGAAGATTTCGGCGCTTTCGCCGTCGCGTTGGGCGGCGAGCGCATAAAGGATCGGCGTAAAATGCTCCCAATCGGGGGCCGCGCGCGGCGCCAAATTGTTCGAAGTGTAGGCTTTCACCGCATTATGGTCGCGCCGGGCGACGGCGTCTAAAATGAAGGCGTCAAACTCATTGTCCCACGGCGTCGGCTGGCCTTGGTGGCGAAAAAAGGTCGGCAGATTGTGCACGATGTTGCCCGATCCCATGATCAGCACGTTGTCATCGCGCAACGGGGCGAGCTTTTGGCCGATCTCGTAATGCAGCGCCGGCGGGCGGTTCACGTCCAGACTAACTTGGATCACGGGGATGTCGGCGTTGGGATACATGTGCTTCAAGACGCTCCAAGCGCCATGATCGAGGCCCCATGAGGCGTCGGGTTCGGCGTGGAAGGGGCTCAGCGTCTCCACGATCGTACGGGTCAGCGCAACGTCGCCTGGGGCGGGATATTGCTGGGCGAAAAGTTCTGGCGGAAAGCCGTGGCCGAAATCGTGAATGGTGCGCGGATGGGGATTAGACATCACCCGCACGCCCTCGGTCACCCAATGCGCGGAGACCGCAACAATGGCGCGGGGGCGCTCAAAGCGGGTCGCGATTTCCGCCCAGCCGCGCGACGAAGGGGTGTCCTCGATGGCGTTCATGGGGCTGCCATGGCCGACGAACAGTGCGGGCGCGGGCATTTGACGGCTCCTCAAGGGTTCAGTCTGATGTCTGAGCAACTGGCCTTAGCCAGGACCAAGCGCAGACGCCATGTTGGAGATGGCCCCTAGATAGGCGCGCGCCGGGGGTCTTGCCGCGCCTAGCCCGCCAGAACCGCTGTGGAAACATGGCCCCTTAAGCCTCCCGAGGCGCGCCGGGGCGGATTACCCTTGCAGGCGAACCTGATTCGTGAGAACATAATAGGAACAAAAATCCGCCGCGTCGATGCTCTTAAGCTTGGGCGCCAGGATTGGGTTCGCAGCGGCCATGCCTTCACCTTGGCCGTTGGTGTTGGCCAAAGGGGTTTTTGGACTCCGCAGTCGAGTTGGTTTGTGAGCGTAGGAAACGGAGGCCGTCATGGCAGGCAGCGTCAATAAAGTGATTTTGGTCGGCAATTTGGGCAAAGACCCAGAAGTACGCCGTTTGAATTCAGGTGAGCCGGTGGTGAACCTCTCGGTGGCGACCTCGGAAAGCTGGCGCGACAAGCAATCCGGGGAACGCAAAGAAAAGACTGAGTGGCACCGCGTGGTGATCTTCAACGAAAACATCGCCAAGGTCGCCGAGCAATATTTGAAGAAGGGTTCGACCGTTTACATCGAAGGTCAGCTGCAGACCCGCAAATACCAGGATAATTCGGGCGCTGAAAAATACACAACCGAAGTCGTGCTGCAGCGCTTCCGCGGCGAGCTCACCATGCTCGGCGGCAAGGGCGATGGCGCTCGCGCGTTTGAAGACGATGGCGGTTCTGCAAGCGCCGCCACCCGCGGCGCCAAGCGCGTCCCCAGCGGCCCGAGCGAGAATTTCAGCCAGGATCTCGACGACGAGATCCCGTTCTGAGCCACGCCTCACGCTAGGAAATGATTGGGCGCGCCGTCCGGCGCGCCCATATTGTTTTGATGATCCCGTTCTCGGTTCTTGATCTCGCGCCCATCGTTGAAGGCGGCGATGTGGCTCAAGCTTTGGCCAATAGCGCCGATTTGGCCAAGCATGCAGAACGTTTGGGCTATCGCCGCATCTGGCTTGCTGAGCATCACAACATGCCAGGCATAGCCAGTTCCGCCACCGCGCTCGCGATCATGAACGTCGCGGCCGCAACCAAGAGCATTCGCGTCGGCGCGGGCGGGGTCATGCTGCCCAATCACGCGCCGCTCATAATCGCTGAGCAATTTGGCACCCTCGAGGCGCTTTTTCCCGGGCGCATCGATTTAGGGCTCGGACGCGCGCCGGGCACAGACCAGCGCACGGCGATGGCGCTACGGCGCACTTTGGTCGGCGGCGAGGATCGCTTTCCCCGCGACGTCGTGGAGTTGCAGGCGCTATTGGGGCCAGCAGAGCCGGGCCAGCTGGTGCGCGCCGTGCCTGGTGAGAACGCCAAGGTGCCGCTCTGGATTTTGGGCTCGTCGCTATTTGGGGGACAATTGGCGGCGATGCTGGGCTTGCCGTTCGCCTTCGCCTCACATTTTGCGCCGGCCCAGATGATGGATGCGATCGCGATCTATAGGCATACGTTCAAGCCCTCAGAGCAACTCGACAAGCCTTACGTGATGCTGGGCTATAATGTGTTTGCTGGCGACAGCGACGCGGCGGGCCGGACGCTGGCGACTTCGATGATGCAGTCCTTCGTGGCGCTGCGGCGGGGCGCGCCGCAACTTTTGCCGGCGCCCGATCCGGACTTCGAAGCGAAAATGACCGAGGCCGAGAAGGCCCAGCTCCAAGGTGTGCGCGCCTGTTCGGCAATCGGATCGGGGGCCACCGTCAAAGCCGCGATTGCAGATTTCATCGCCCGCACGCGCGCCGACGAACTGATTATCGCCTCCCACATCTACGATCATTCCGCGCGGGTGCGCTCCTACGAAATCGCCGCCGATATCGGCCAGCAATTGCGGCGCGCCGGTTAAAGCTTGCCGCAACAGGCAAGCCTCGCTAGGCCCAACCCCCATGGCTCCCCATCAGCGCGCTTTAGCGCCGCTTGATCTTGTGCAGATCATCGCCGTCGCGGCGATTTGGGGCCTCAACAACATCGCCGCGAAAATTGTGCTCTTGCATCTGCCTCCGCTGATGTCGGTGGGGCTGCGATTTTCGGTGGTGCTGGCAGTGCTGGCGCCTTGGCTGCGCTGGCCCCCGCGCGAGCGCTGGCCGCTCTTGGCTGCAACCCTCATCTGCGTCGGGCCGCTGCATTTTGGCGTGCAATATAGCGGCCTGGCTATGGCCCATGCGCTGGCCCCCATGGTGGTGGCCATGCAGCTCTGGGCGCCGGCTTCGGTGGTGTTTGCAGCGATTTTGCTGGGCGAGCGGGTTGGGCCCTTGCGCTGGACCGGCGTGGGGCTTGCGTTTGTCGGCGCCGCGTCAATGAATTTCGACCCCGCGGTGTTGGCCGAGCTGGCGCCGCTGTCGATCGTGGCGCTGGCCTCGGCGATTTATGGACTGGGCACAGTGCTGGTGCGCAAGCTCGGCGCCTCGGCCAATCCCTGGGTGCTGCAGGCTTGGACAGCGATGCTGGCTGCGCCAACCATGCTGGCGGGCTCAGCAGCGTTTGAGCGCGCGCGTTTCGCGCAAGCGTTTGCCGCGCCCTGGTACGTTTGGGCGTTGGTGGCTTTCGGCGCCATTGCCTCCTCGATCGTCGCCAGCGCGCTGCTGTTCAAATTGGTGCAGCGCTACGAGGTGTCGCGGACCACGCCCTATCTGTTGTTGTCGCCGGTGGTGTCCTTCACCTTGGCGCCGCTCATTCTAGGAGACCACATTAGCGCGCGCATGCTGATGGGCGCGGCGGCGACTTTGGCGGGGGTGTTTTTGGTGGCCGTGGCCGAGCGCCGCTTCAGCACGCTTTCACCGCCCGCCAAGGCCTGAGAAACCAACCCGCGAAGGGGCAGCCAAACCGGGCTCTGCAGGAGCGCAGATGAGACCTGCAAAACCCAGAAAAACTGAGGCTTTTTAAGGCGTCAGACTTGGTTTGCGACGCTTGCGTCACAATGTTAGCTTGAGACCAGATTCGTGGGGCGTTCCAGCGCTGCTTCGAGCCCGCCTTCAACCCTAGAGATTAGAACCCGGCGATCCCCGTGTCAGACACGCCCGATCCCGCCGAGAACGGCGGACCTTCACTTCCCAAAGGCGTCACGCTCATCACCATCGAGGATGAGCTGCGGCGTTCGTATCTCGATTATGCGATGAGCGTCATCGTCTCGCGCGCGCTGCCTGATGCGCGCGACGGGCTAAAGCCAGTTCACCGCCGCATCCTCTATGCGATGGATGAGGCGGGCAACACCCACGACAAAGCCTATCGCAAGTGCGCCAAGAGCGTCGGCGATGTGATGGGCAATTATCACCCCCACGGCGATCAGGCGATTTATCTCACCCTGGTGCGTCTGGCCCAGGACTTTTCGATGGGCCTGCCGCTGATCGACGGACAAGGCAATTTCGGTTCGGTCGACGGCGATATGCCGGCATCGATGCGCTACACCGAATCGCGCTTGGCCAAGCCTGCGCGCGCATTGCTGGACGACATTGATGAAGGCACCGTCGACTTTGAAGACAATTATGACGGCTCGACCCAGGAGCCGACCGTACTGCCGGCGCGGTTTCCAAATCTGCTGGTGAATGGCGGCGGCGGCATCGCCGTCGGCATGGCCACCAATATCCCCCCCCACAATCTGTCGGAAGTCATCGATGCGACCGTGACGCTGATCGACAAGCCCGACACCACCGACCTTGAATTGCTCGACATCGTGCCAGGGCCGGATTTTCCGACCGGGGGCGAAATCCTGGGCCGCGCCGGATCGCGTTTGGCGCTGCTTACCGGGCGCGGCTCGGTGGTGATCCGCGCCAAACATCACACCGAGACCATCCGCGGCCGGGAAGCGCTGGTGTTCACCGAAATTCCCTATCAGGTGAACAAATCCGAGATGGTCGAGCGGATCGGCGAGCAGGTGCGTGAAAAGCGCATCGAAGGCATTGCCGAAGTGCGCGACGAATCCAATCGCCTGGGCATTAGGTTGGTGATTGAGCTGAAGCGCGACGCGGTGATGGATGTGGTCTTAAACCAGCTCTATCGCTATTCGGCGCTGCCGACCTCGTTTGGCGTCAACATGCTGGCGCTCAATGCCGGCAAGCCCGAGCAGATGGGCTTACGCAAGATCCTCGAGATCTTCATCGCGTTCCGCGAGCAAGTGATCACGCGCCGGACCAAATTCCGGCTGGCCAAGGCGCGCAAGCGCGGTCACGAAACCGTCGGTCTGGCGATCGCGGTCGCCAATATCGACGAGATGATCAAGCTCATCCGCGAAAGTCCCGATCCCGCCACCGCGCGTGAGCGGATGTTGGCGCGCGATTGGCCAGCAGGCGACATGATGCCGTTGATCGCGCTCATCGCCGATCCGCGCACCATAGTGGCCGAGGGCGACAAAATGCGCCTCTCCGACGAGCAGGCGCGCGCCATCTTGGCTCTGCAGCTGTCGCGGTTGACCGGTCTGGGACGCGACGACATCGCCAAAGCCGCCAATGAGATCGCCGAAGAAATCAAGGAATTGCTGTCGATCCTGGCCTCGCGCGAACGCATCATGGCCATCATCCGGAGCGAAATGCTCGACGTGAAGCAAGCGTTTGGCGCGCCCCGGCGCAGCCAATTCTCCGAAAGCGAAGGCGAGATCGACGACGAGGCGCTCATTCCGCGCGAAGACATGGTGGTGACCGTCACCCATTCGGGCTACGTAAAACGCACCCCACTCGCGCTTTACCGCACCCAACGGCGCGGCGGCAAAGGCCGCACCGGGATGCAGATCAAGGACGAGGATTTCGTCACCCGGGTGTTCTCGGCCTCGACCCACACGCCAATTCTGTTCTTCTCGTCGAAGGGCATGGCCTACAAGATGAAGGTGTGGCGTTTGCCACCGGGGGATCCGCGCACCAAGGGCCGGGCGTTGGTCAATCTGCTGCCTTTGGGGCCGGACGAGAAGATTACCTCAGTGATGGCGCTGCCCGAAGACGAGCACGATTGGGACAAGTTCGACGTCATGTTCGCCACCCGCTCTGGCAGCGTGCGGCGCAACAAGCTGTCGGACTTCGTGCAGGTCAATCGCAACGGCAAAATCGCCATGAAGCCCGACGAAGGCGACGGCATTGTCGAGGTGCAGATTTGTTCGCCAGACGACGACATTTTACTGACCACCAATGGCGGCATGTGCATCCGCTTTCGGGTGAGCGATGTGCGGGTGTTCAAAGGCCGCGACTCCACCGGGGTGCGCGGCATCGATTTAAAAGACGGCGAGCAAGTGATCGGCATGGGCGTTTTGGCTCATGTCGACGTCAGCGCCAAAGAAGCCATCGACTTTTTCAAATGGGACGCCAAGAACCGCGGCGCGGAAGACGCCGAAGCCTTCAGCGATGAACCGAGTGAAGACCATAGCGGCGAGGAGACCCCGTTTGAGCGCCTCACCTGGCTTAAGACCCAAGAACAATTCGTGCTGACCGTGACCTCGAACGGCTTAGGCAAGCGCGCCTCTTCTTACGAGTACCGGGTGACCGGGCGCGGCGGCAAAGGGCTGATCGCCCACAAGCTGCAGCCTGAAGCGCGGATTACGGCCTCGTTTCCGGTCACCGATGGCCAGGAGCTGTTGCTGGTGACCGACAAGGGTCAGCTGATCAGGACCGGGGTCTCCGACATTCGTATCGCTGGACGCGCGACCCAAGGCGTGATTCTCATCAATGTCGGCGAAGACGAGCATGTCGTCGCCGCAGAGCGCCTTGAGGACGCCGGCGCAGATGAGGCCAGTGAATGAGCAAGCCTCGGGTCGGGCTTTATCCGGGCACCTTCGATCCCGTCACCAACGGGCACCTCGACATCATCAAGCGCGCCTGCAAATTGGTCGATCGCTTAGTCATTGGGGTGGCGATCAACGCCGACAAAGGCCCACTCTTTGAGCTATCCGAGCGGGTCGAAATGCTGGAGCGGGAATGTAGGGGATTTAAGGAAGCCGAGGTCGTTGTCCGTCCTTTCGACACATTGTTAATTCAGTTCGCCCAAAGCGTGGGCGCGGCCGTCATCGTTCGAGGCTTAAGAGCGGTATCGGATTTTGAGTACGAATACCAAATGGTGGGTATGAATCAGAAGCTTAACCCAGACATCGAAACGGTGTTCTTGATGGCCGATCCGGCCCATCAGGCGATTGCTTCCAGATTGGTCAAGGAAATCGCGCGACTGCAAGGAAGCGTCGCGGCGTTCGTGCCTCAAGACGTAGAAAGACGGCTCAAGGCTAAGCTCGGGGTGTCCTGATGCGTTTGGGTGGATTGTGGTCGGCGGCGGCAGCGTTAGCGCTGGCGCTTGTAGGAGTGAGTTGTGTGGCGCCCGGCGCGGGGGTGGCTGTTGCTCAGCAACAGCCTGGCGTGCACGCGCCGGATCCGGCCAATTGGCGCCCGCTCGATCCCGACAACACCCTTTATATCGACACCGTGCACGGACGCATCGTCATCGAGATGTTTCCCGAAGTCGCGCCCAACCACGTCAACCGCATCAAACAATTGGCGCGGGCGGGGTTTTATGACGGCATTATCTTTCATCGCGTGATCCCGGGCTTCATGGCCCAAACCGGCGACCCGCTCGGCACCGGCGAAGGGTCTTCAAGCCTGCCTGACCTGCAGGGCGAATTCACCTTCCGGCGCGGACCTTCGATGCCGTTTGTGGAGGCTGTCCATCAAACCAATTCGCGGATCGGCTTTTACAAGACCCTGCCGATAGAAACCCAGCCCGACGCGCAAATGGCGCTGTCGCGCTTTAATAGCGTGGTCTCGAGCGCCGAGCATTGCGCCGGCGTTGTTTCCATGGCGCGCCTCGGG
>Ga0075030_100003193_pt1 | contig 14937 bp, 15 predicted proteins | sample LitLauG_LLR_2012_FD_71393 | JGI IMG/M metagenome (GOLD analysis project Ga0075030, IMG submission 71393) | Freshwater sediment microbial communities from Pennsylvania, USA - Little Laurel Run_MetaG_LLR_2012 | ecosystem: Environmental > Aquatic > Freshwater > Creek > Sediment | place: USA... | reverse complement strand
GCCGTTTGATGAACATCTCCGCGAGATCGTCAAGTACACGAGCGTTTTGTAACTCAATGAGGGTCGCTGCCAGCGTGTAGCGCTTTGCAGCAACCATCTCCTGCATGCGAGCCGCATCCAGGCTCTTGGCTTCGAGCGCGAATTGACGCAGCTTCGTTTCGGGAAGAAGCGTATTCAACGCGGTAGGATGAAATTCGCGCACCAACCATTGTTGCCGTTCCAAAAGTTCCCGCAAGTGGGTCAACGTAGGGCTTCCCGCGTCCTGCTTGAGCATGTTCCATCGCGTCTGATGGGATTCAGAGGCGGGCTCCGCGAGGAGAGTATCGATTGCATTGCGCACTTCGGCCGTGAGCGCATCGTAGACCTGGCGGTAGAGTGCGCGATTCACTTCCGCTCGCCCGCGCTGCGCTTCCTTAGTAAGACTCGTGAACCCGGGTAGCTCGAAGCTGTGCCGGATCAACTCCTCTATGGCGATATTGATGATGTCGGCCAGATCCTCCATTCTGGCTGCTGCGCGCCGGATAGTAGATGACAGCAATGCCTGTCCACTCTGGTCGAAGGTTTTCACGCGAAGATATTTGCGAATAATCGGCACATGGCGCCGCCGTGTTCCGGACTCGTCGTACTCTTCCATGTTGTCAGGGACGAACAGCATTCCCTGGTCATTTGCGATGTGTTCGACGATGCAGCGAGGGACCTCCCGGAGCCCAATGAAGTAGCCAAGCCGCTGAAACGTCTTCAATAGGATCAAGAAGGGGACTTTCGCAGAAGGGCCTTTCGAAACGCGACCGGCCAACTCCACTTCCGCTTCAGTAGGCGTGTACAGGTCGATCAATTCTCGTCGGGTAACGCTGCTTTTTAGCCGGGGGTACGCGGTTTCGTGGACAGTGGGCATGAATACTCTCACCTTGAAGGCAGTTCCTGCGTACCATCACAGACAAAGTCGGATGGGCCATAAACAGTAGCCTTCGGCAAGTCTGGAGAGACTATCAGAAAAGTGCGCCAATCCAGAAGCTTGCAACCTCGTTCCAAGGAGGATGTTTAGCCAGGCACTCGATCACATTTACGTCGGTTTGAGGTGGCGCTCTACGCCCGCGTCTCCACCCACGATCACCAGACTTTTCCATTGCAGATCAAAGCCATGCGCCAGTATGCCGTCCGTCGAGGCTGGCAAATTGCCGTCGAGATAAAGGAGATCGGTTCGGGCGCACTGCAACGGCCCAGGCGCGAACACTTGCTTGCCGCTGTTCGTCGACGCGAGATCGACGCAATCCTCGTCTTGCGGCTGGATCGCTGGGGGCGATCGCTTGCCGATCTTGTTGTCACACTGAAAGAGCTGACTGAGCTGGGCATCGGCTTCGTTTCTCTCACCGAAGCCTTCGACATGACCACTCCAACCGGACGGGCTATGACCGGCGTGCTGGCCGTCTTCGCCGAATTCGAACGTGAGATCCTGCGCGAGCGTGTCAAAGCCGGCATCGCGCAAGCCCGTTCCAAAGGAAAGATCCTCGGAAGACCGAAGTCAGTATTGTCGTGACACCGGCACGACAATTGGTGGGGGACTACGGCCGGGGTTATTCAGAGAAGACCTCCGCCGAACCTGCAAGAAAACAACAGAAGTCCAGAAACTCTACCGCAAAGGGCTCACGAAGTCGGAGATCGCCAGACGCCTGGGCATTGGTCGCACTTCGGTAAGACGTTTTCTGACCAAATGATAAGTTGACCGAATCGATGCAGACTGCAAAGGGCGCATCCTCTAAAACCGGAATTCCTGTGGACAACACCCCGAGTGGGAAATCCAACGCGAATCTTGCCGCAAAAGTTAACGCTAACACGTTTGTTTTCTGTGCGTTAGAAGCAAATGGCCCATTTTGTCGCGAATCGTTGCCATACCCCGAGAAGGTTGGCGAAGCGGAAGAGCAACATGAATTGCCCGCACACGTGCTGCAAGATCTGGAATCTCTCAAGTGGTATTTGTGGCACGGCAACGTGTTTGAGGCCTTGCAGGAATTGCAGGGCCTGGAGCTGGACCTGGACGGAGCGGCGTTCGAGACCAGGAACGAAACGGCCCGGAAACTTCTGAAGGGCGTGGAGGAATTGCATACCTATGTAGAGCGGAATCAGGCCTTGATTCCCAACTACGGGGAGCGCTACCGCAACGGGGAGAGGATCGCCTCCGGCTTTGTCGAGTCCGCCGTCAATCAGGTGGTCAGCAAACGGATGGTGAAGCAACAACAAATGGGGTGGAGTCAGCGCGGCGCCCATCTCTTACTGCAGATCCGGACGCGGGTGCTCAACGAGGAATGGGAAAATACATTTCGGAGTTGGTACCCAGCATTTCGGCCCAAGGTCGGAGCGGAGGTCAACAATGCTGCCTGACCCCCCGGAATCTTCCACTCTCCAACTATCGGTAAATAGTGTACGACTAGGCAAGGACGTATGCTGTCTCCCGGCAGGCCCACGCGGTTCAGGTCAGTGAAGCGCGTGGGCCCGTCGATTATCCTGTCCAAACTGACTACGGCTCGGTTCCGGTATTGATCTGCACCCAACTGGAGCAGGCAATCCCTTCTGTCTTGGCTGTGGACAAGTGGGGTGTGCTGAGTGTGGAGAGAACCCCTACCGTGCCTTCCTTAGGCAGACCAAAAGTCTTGGTGACAGCCTTCGGTGGATTCGTGATTGGCTGCAATACGGAAAATAGGAGTTGCATGGTGTCTGGATCGGTCCCCTGGGGATCGGCATAGGTCAGCCAGGCGTTCCAAATGGCGGGTCCTCCCAGGTTGTTCCCAATAGTGAATTTCATGGTCAGAGTGCTGGTGGTTGCGTTGTAGCTGAGGCTGTCGATCAGGGTACACGGGCCGTACACCACCTGCTCTACGGGATTCGATGTGCTGCCCTGAAAGTTGGAGTCTCCGGGGTACACCGCAGTGACCGTTGTCTCACCCGGCGTAAGCTTGGCGTCAGAAAAGGTCGCCTTGCCGCCGCTCAACGTGCCGGTTCCCAGCACCGTTGCACCATTCTTAAAAGAGACGTGTTCTCCATCGGAAGGTGTTCCACCGCTCGAACTTACTACGGCCGTAAAGATCACAGGCTGCCCGTCGGTGGAAGGATTCGGCGAGGAAGTAAGCATGGTCTTGGTCGGTACCAGAGTGGGGCAGGTGCCGCGGATGCACGAGACTTCGAGACTGTAACTGCCAGTCCCGTCACCCTGTGCATAGAGCAGCAGCATGTAGGTACTGCTCTCTGGAGGAGTGAAAGTGAATTTGACAATGCCAGCGAAAGTGCAGCCCTGATCGGGCGCCGGCTGTGGAGTCGCCGAGCCGGGATAATACAGGTAAATACAAGTGCCGTAGGCGCCGCCGGTGTAGCTGACGGACACTTGGTAGGTGCCGGTGGTGGCCCCATAGAAAATGTACGTTTGCTGCTCCGTCGGAGCGGAAAGCGAGCCGTCGACCACGTGCGCCAGCGCGATGGATTGAGCGTCGGCGGGGAACGGGTTGATACGCTCGAGCGACAATGCGTACGCTGAATCCGTCCCGTTTCCCTGCATGCTTAGGATGATCGTGTATTGGCCGGTAACGGTCAATGTCTGCGAATCGAACACTTCGCCGGCATAGGTGCAGGTGTTGGGAAAGACCTCTTTTCCATTGGGGTCGTAAAGCTCCATGCACGTACCGTAGGCGCCGCCTTGATACCCCACGATAATCTGCCAGGTATCTCCACTGTTTGCCTTGAAGACAAAGGAATCGACGTCTCCAGGGGTGTGCAGGACGCAGTTGGCGCCTGCGTAAACTTCGCCGGAAGCTATGGGAACGTTCGTCTTAGGCTCAACCGGACAGTTCGCAGTACCAGCCATTGCGGCCTGGGGTACGAGCAGAAGCACGAAAAGCAGAGCTGCCAGGGGCAGCGCGAAGTTGAATAATATTCGCATTACATTCCTCCTTGATTTTCAGAAGCGACAACGAAGGGGCCGACATTCAAAGCTCTCGCGTCAGAGGGTGTGCACACACCGCGCGGTGGGAACTGCTCTTCGGTGAGGCGGGACGTTCTAACCTGTAGATGAACGAGTGCGTCCCGTAAGTGACAGGGGTCACGTCTTGATGTGCGTTAAATCACCAGGAGCCACACCGCAAAGCCTGGCCAGACCTTAACTGTCGCAAAATCGCCATCTCTCCGAGTAGAGGAGTCCCGATAGGCTGTAGGTTTTCCTTGGCTGTGTCCGCCGTTTCCAGCTTCGTGCCCGTTTAGGTCCACCATGGCACCACCGGGATCTCCTCCCTCACAGACCCCACCGTGCAGATTTCCCGCAGCGGGTTCCTCAAGCAGGACTCTCCAGTTACGTCCAGACATGGCAGATCCGAGGCGGCAGCAACGGATGACGTCGTAGAAGCTCGGTGTATCGTTCCCACGTCATCCGGTTTCCGCGCGTGCGACGATTTAGCCACTTCCACCAGATCCTTACGACGCCCCGATAGAACTTCAGAAGGCTCTGAGAGTTTGTCGGTCGGCCGTAGTATTGGTAGTGGCCTCGGAGCTTGGCGTTGAGGGTCTTCTGCTGCTCGTCCACCGGTGCATGTCGGTGCTCCTGGCACCATTCGGCGACCGCCGTGAGGCTCCTGCGGAGCCGCTTGCGCATCGTTCGCACGTGCACTGTGAACTTCCCTCTCCGGCTGCGTGCGCAGATGTGCGTCAAACCGAGAAAGTCGAAGGTGCCGGGTTTCTGTTTGCCCTGCCTCTTCGCGCGCTCCTCCGCGTAACGCCCAAATTCCAGCAGCCGCGTCTTCTCCGGGTGAAGTGTCAAACCGTATTTTGCGAACCGCTTCGATAAGACATCCTTCACCTTCTCCGCGTCTTCCCTGTAGTGAAAGCAGAGTATGGCGTCATCGGCGAAACGAATCTCGTGAGCTTCACCCCTAAGTCGGGACTTCACCACGTCCTGGAACCATTCGTCGAGCACGTGGTGCAGGTAGATGTTGGCCAGAAGCGGACTAATCGTCTGCCCTTGCCCCGTCCCCTTGTCACTCGCGAGAAACTGTCCTTGGTCGATGACTCCAACCTGAATCCACTTCCGTATCAGGCGAAGCACGTTTCTATCGCTGACGCGTTTCTCGATCATTTCCATGAGTTGCTCTCTCACGATCGAATCGAAGTAGGCGGTGATGTCTAACTCCAGGATCCACCCCGTGGAGCGAGTGCAGATGACTCGCTTCACTTCGTCCAGTGCCTGGTGCTGCCCTCGTCCGGGTCGGAACCCGTAGGAACAGTCGAGAAAATCCTGCTCATAGATGGCGTTCAGTACTTCCACCATCGCTTTCTGCACGATCTTGTCCTCCAGAGCGGGAATCGAGATCGGTCTCTGCTTCCCTTTCTCCTTCGGTATGTAGACCCTGCGTAACGGTTGGGCTTGGTACTTTCCGTCTTTGAGCCTCTGATAAAGCTCTTGGATCTTTCTCTCGGCGTCCTTCTGGTATTCCCCATACGTGACGCCGTCCACCCCTGCGCTGGCTTCCTTTCGTAGACTTCGAAACGCCGCGTACATCGCCTCGGGCGTGATCAAGTGAGCGATCGAGAAAAACTGTCGCTTCGGCTCCTCCTTGGCTAGTTCAGTTAGTCTGTCGAGTTTCGTGGACATAGCAGTTCGAGTTCTGAGTCTCGCCTATGTTTCCTTCGGCAGATACGTCCGCTTGTTCCCCCCTTCCCTCCAGTGGGTACCGTGGCCGCTCCTTGCGGAAGCCCTGGCGGTTCCCCACCTTCACAGGTACTACGGGGTCATAAGACTGCTCGTGCATCTTTCCCGGTCGCCTCCGGTCTCCCTTGGCGGTCGGTACCTCCCATGGTATGGAGGAGATGTCGGAGCTCTCCTGGGTTCCTGGGAAATCCCTTTGGAAGCATGCCCCGAGCTAGGGACTCCGGCGACCCCGTCGCGACCTCGCATTATCGGTCGTCCGAGTGCTGCCTTCCGCCTTGTTAACGGCGTCGGCATCGCAACCAGCCGAGTTTTCGGAGCTGAATCTTCACGGCCTGCTTCCTTGCTGTGTACGCTTCGCACCCACCAGTCGCCCGGTGAATGGCAACACTCGCTTCCGGCCTGTCTGCTCGACTCTGACCGGGCGGGACTTACACCCGCTGGATTCCATCAAGAAGTTTCACCGTTTCATCTTCGGTTCCTCCTCTTCCAGACTTTTCCCAGCGCGATAACAATGTCGGCGGTGTCAAGTTCTTTTCGAGCGTACGAACCCGTGCACTCGGAGGAGAGCGCCATTTCGCTGTGCTGTAATCAACCAAGGCTCGCTCGCAATCGTTTCAGGTGCGGAACTCAGTCCGACCCATCCATCTCTTCGGTCGCATGCGCGATCATGATTCCTAGTTCAAACTCCTCCGTGAAGAGGAGCGGGACGCTCAATCATTACGTCGGTGATTTACTTCACACCATGGCGATTTCCAAGCTGTCCCGTGTGCGAACCGAAGCCCTCCAGTTGCTCGTAATTCCATCCTCTGCGCCACATCCAGTACAAACGAATCCCCAGCCTTCGGGCCATGGCAACTTTGGCGATCTTTCGACCCCGGCGCTGTGCCAAGTGAAAGAACCGGTTGCGCCATCGCACATCGCTGCGCACCGTGACCTGCGCCGCTTCCACCAGCAGAAGACGTAACAGGGAGTTGCCTTGCTTACTGATGTGTCCCAATCGGCGACGTTCTCCGCTGGAATCTTCCTCCGGAACCAGACCGAGATAGCTCGCGATCTGCTTGCCGCAGCCGAACCGCTCCGTTTCTCCGACGATCAGCACGAAGGCCAAGGCCGTCAGAGCACCTACCCCAGGATGCGTCATCAAGCGCTGCGCCTCGGGACATTGTTTCGCTTCCTGCTCGATCGCGTGCGTTAGTTCGGCGATCGTCGGATTGATTCGATCCAAGACGTCCAACAGATCGCGCCGACGACGGCTCGCCCAGTGAGCCAACGGTAATGACTCCAGTTGCTGCCTTCCGGCTTCCCGCCACAACTTTTTCTTGTACCGCAAACCTTCGTTCAGCGCGGCCGCCTGCAATTGGTTCATGATTCGCGTGCGCGTCTGCACCATGCGATGGCGATGCCACAGCAGTTGCCGCACATCTCGATTCTCCCAGCTCGGCACCCAGATCTTCGGAAAGTCATCCTTCAGCATCAGCTTCAGAATATGTTGCGCATCCAGCCGATCCGTCTTCTGTTTGCGTATTCGCTTCGCTGCGATCTTGGCGGGGTCGCCCATCCACAGCTCGAAACTCAACTCCGCCAGCAGACGCTCGAACCATCCGGCATGGCCACTGGCTTCCATGCCCACGCGTACCTTCTGACCTTGCTCTTGCAGTTGGCGATAGAAGAGGAGAAGACACGAAGGGAAATTTGGGTCTGAACGAGAATCTGGATAAATGCGCATACTACGAGGCTTTCTGAAAGGAACCTATTTCCGCCCAAACAGCACGTTCTCGACAGAATGGCCGATAAACCGGGTCCTCGCTGTGGAAATGCCGCTCCGAGGGCGGGATGATGGAGCCTTAGCCACAACGGTTCTGCCCGCCCTCGGAGCTTGGGAACCCGCAAAGGGCGCGGATTTCCACATTCCCACAGCGACGGCGACTGCGGCTGTCAAATTGGGACAAACTGCTAAACCCGCGCCAATCGGACGATTCTACAGATTCTCGCGCAGAACCGGAAATTTTAAGCACGCTAAGCAGCGGCGGCTAAGTCGTGTGAACGGCTCCGGAGGGGACGGAACTGATCTGGCCCCAACGCCAGGGACGTTTCCCAGGAGAGCATGCAAAGTTGTGGAGTGATCAGGCTGCGGCTGCGACCGCGACTTGGGACCGATCCGCGATTGGCCGAAATCCCTGGTGCCACTGCCGGAATGCATTTTCCAAGCTGCCGTTCAGCACGTGAATCCGGAGGTCGAGGAAACTCTGGACAGTGTGCCGGTTCCATCTCATCTGTTGCTTCTTCACCATTCGTTTGGCGACAATCTCGTTGACTGCCGATTCGACGAACCCGGTTGAGATCCGCTGTCCTGCACGGTAGCGCTTTCCATAATTGGGCATGGAATCTGCGTTCAACTCTAGGTAGCGAACCATTTCCGAAAGCGCGTTGTCCAACTTCTTTAAGGAGGTAATGTGGTCGAAACACCGGGCGCCTGCCCATTGCTGCAGGTGCACCAGTCCGACAGTCCCCGTTCGGTTTCCATGATGGGCGTGATGCCTATCTGACGGCTGAATTTAGGCTCCTTGACGAAGAGCGCCGGGTTATCGGGAATGACCTGTTTGATCACGAGCCAGTTAAAGAGCCCGCGCAATGCTGCCAGATGCTGTTTGACGGAGGGAGCCGTCAGAGGCTTGGATTCGATATAGGCGGAGACGTACAGCTGTGTTTTGGACGTGAGTTCCAGGGCGTATTCCTGGCACCTCTCGATAAATTGCGCGGATGCGTTTAACATAAGCAGCCCGCGTATTGTTGTTGCGAATGGTAGCGGCGAAGAACTCCAGGAACTGTTCGCTGGCTTTATGCCCGGCGGACGTGATGATTGCAGGCACCGGACAATCCGATGGACGCACGGCGGGGATGATCTCGACACCAGGCTCGGTCACAAACTACATGTTTGAATGATTCCAAAGAAACCGGACGCACCATAGTGGAACCTGATTGAACGGTCAATCAGATTACGAACCATAACCTCTTTTATGGGACGTAATCCTACAAGACAGAACCGTTAATTTTCGTCAATCACTTTCAGCGTTGCGTTTGCGCTATTTCGTCACTCCGCCAGGCACCAAGGTTCGCCTTGCATTATCATGGGCGACGAATAGGTCACGGGGGCACTCTATGAAGACTCTCAGAGGCTGGAAACGCGTCGAGGCTCGCGTCTCGTTTGATATTTCAATTACGGCTGTTCTGATTTCCGCCGCTACTTTCTACTACACTACGTTTTATTACCGTCAAGATGTCATTGTGAGGCTCACGGAACATGACGAACGTTCCGTGAATCCACGACATCCTGAGGCTACCTTCTCCTTGTACACTTTCACGGTGGCAAACGTAGGAACGCGCCCTGTGGCGCTTACCCATGCAGCCATCGGTCTTTGGATACCCGACCCAAGGCAAAAGAGTGGCTTTAGCGTAGGAGAATGGAGTCCCGTCTATCTCGCTCAATCGTCACCACCTCTTGATCAGTATGCGGTAAAGCCGTTTCTTTTGATGCCTGGCGAAATTAAGATTGTGAGCGCAGCCAACGATGTAGCTCCGACCACGATGTTTAGGAACCAAAGCTATTCGGCAATCACGAACATCATGGGTGGGCAGCAGATAGTTGAAGGCTTGATGTTGGAGTTTGAAACGAACGATGGCCGCTTAATAACAACTGCTTTTCCAATCATGTATTCGATGAAGAAAGCAAATCCAGAGAGTTACGCCTCGTATTACAACCAAGGCCCATATCATGCGCCGTCGTCTGGCATTATTACACCCATCGTGTTTGACTACGCTCTCCAGTCGACACCCGATGATTTCTGGAGGCGCTTTTTCTGAGAAGAACCGCAAACCAACCGCTATCCAGCGCGCCGATAACAGAATTTATCAGACAGAACAACCCAAAAAGAGAAGGGCAATCGGGGCAATCTTGGGCTTCTGCCAGAAGTGAAACGCCAGTACAAGAAACCACTCTTATACTTGGAATTCTGGACACCGCGTAATTGCAGCGGGTGACCATTGCGGGAGAGTGTCGATGCGCCTATTTAAGTTTGTGGTATCCAAGAGCGCGGTATTGAACATGGCGCGGGGCTCGTTGAAGTTTACACCGCTCGACGAACTCAATGACTGTCGAGCTGTACTTAAAAGGAGACCGTAAAAAACCTGGGGGTCATGCAGCGATGGCGATGGGGTGAGTTGCTCGGCCTCTGTGATTTAAATCACTGCCATTGTTCAACGCCGACTTTAGACATCCCCTGTGCGGGATGTGTCAATTCCCCTGATCATGCGGAACCAGGACTATGGTTGAACCTGAGCTCTGGTTACCCGCGTTGTCTTGGGCAGTGACGGTAATTGTATACGTCCGCCCGTTCTTGTCAGTCCCCAAGCGTGAGGCCTGGAGCGCAATCGTAAACGAATAGGAACCGTTTGCGCCAAGAGTCACAAAGCCGCTAGGTTGGACACTCCCGTACTCGTCGACGACCGCAAATTTGGCGCTGTTCCCATTCACACCCGACGTGGCATCTGTGATTGTTCCAGACACGGTGACGCTCACCATCTTCCCATTCGGGGGCCAGAGTATTGATGGATTTGCGGAAACTGTAATCATAGGCGGCGTCGCGTCTATGTCAATCGTTTGAGATGGTCGAGGGGTCTCTACGTTTCCAGCCAGGTCTACACTGCCGAACGCGATTGTGTGGACGCCGTCGCCGGAAACTGTGAACGGAGCGGTGTAGTTTACTAAGCCACCTCCGTCTATGTTGTAAGAGGTTGAAGCAACATCGGAAGGGCCGTCAATGTCGATTGCGATGAGCATCACGTTCACTGGTCCGGTATACCAGCCGTTTGTACCTTGCTGACCCGACAGGAAGGCGGCTGTCATCGGCGGGTTTGTGTCGACATACGGGGTGGTCGGGATGCCTTGAACTCCCGCTTGGACCAGCAGCGATCTTAGCGCAGAAGGTAGTTCATCGTTCGGCACCACGCGCAGGCCGAAGATTCCTCCAGCACCCTGATCCGAAGTTAAACTATTGGCAGCCACGGTGATGCCAGCAATTCTGTTGTTAGTACTCCAGGTAAAAGTGGCAAGGTTAGTCGAGGAAGACAACGATCCGATGGGACCACTAACACCAACCAACGTTGTTGCAAATTGCATATAGTCTGATGACTGTAATGACTCAAAGTGCGGGTGATCTAAGAATTCAAGCGTGGTGCCATCGCCGGCAGACCGCACGGGCAAGCCCGAAGCATTGAGGATATAATTATTGAGAAAAGCCAGGGGATTGAACCCAGATTGTTCGTCTAAGTAGTACACCAGCAAATCGGCGCCTTCGTTATAGTTTTGGCCCCCTGGGCATGTCGCGGGGTCTCCTGTACATCCGACTTGATATGTGTAGCCCCCCGGGAAAGAATATGGAGGGTCGATGATCGGTCCGTTTAGCGTACTTAACGCGACGTTGGGGTTGCTTAGTGCACGCAATTCATCACCCGGTTGTACCGGTGGCAGGTACATTATGCTTGAAATCCAGTTGAAGTGGTCGTAGTTGAGCAGCGGATTTTGTGCTAGCTCAGAAAAGATAAACGAAGAATCGGGCGTAAATTTTGCCACTAGGGCATTGTCGACTGGGCGTCCTCCCGGCCATTGGATAAGTTGGGTGCAGGGCCCAATGCCGGACGCCGGGCAGCTCGCGGACGCAAAGTAGAATTGAAAAGACGTAGCAGTGTTCGAATTGTCCGACTGATTGCTCTCGCTCCCCTGATACGCTCGAACTCGATAAGATGTTGTAGCGAATGAAGCGGCATTCGTGTCGGGAAAAGCACAAGTTCGCGAAGACGCGCCAATCGTGGACGGCGTGCAAGCATCTGCCAGCGAAATGGTCGTTTCTGGTGGAACGGGAGGAAGCCATGATCCTAATGGGGTCTGCCTCTCAATGATGAAGCCATCTATAGAATCGCTGCCATAGTCCCACGTAAGCTGAATCTGATTTCCATTGAACCCAACCTGGGTGGCCTGAAGGTTTGTGGGAGAAGGGATGTTCCCCTGGAGTTGCACGTTCCACGTCACAAGTTCATGGAATGTGAAATTATCACTCAAGTAGCAATCAGACCCGGCGATTGCGACCGCTTTCCCGGGGCCAACAGTGATGCTTGCCGTTGCAGTCGAATTCGGGTTTGTTCGATCCAAGCTCCAACCCACGAAATCATTCTGAGGGTAGTTATAAATGTAGTCGCAGCCCGATCCCCCAAGATAGGGTACCTCTACAAGGACCGGTACAGACTGGGTGTGCTGTGTTGGCGGAGGCAAATACCAATCCGATGCCCACGTCGCTATTACGGTTACCGTAGCACCGTTGATATTCATATCAGCCGGAAGAATCACAAATTCATAACTCGACGAATCTGAGGGCGCTAGCACATCACCACTCAGTGTTGTTTGCGCTAAAGCTTTTGTGCCCGCAAAACATGCCAGTGCCGTGATGACCGCAGCCCTGATTCCCGTTCGACCGTCAAGAGACATGGTGATTCCCTCCTTAATCGCCCTCTCGCCAGATCGGAAGCCAGGAGAAGTCGGTCGTGACTTCCGATTTGGACCTCTGGCCGCGCACTGTACGCCTCTCCTGCCCTGGAGTCAACCCTCATTTTGCCACCAACGCCACCAGCGCAGGCTCCCTTATCCGTAGAAACTGATAATGCTTTGTGCAGCCAACCGGAGCAGATTCTGACGCGAATGATGCTCGTATATAATCACAGTAGCAATTCGACCTGCTGTGTTGTGTACAGTACGGCAACTTGAGCTTCGCCTAGAGACGCTATGTGGGTATTTAATTGGGGTGTATTTTGGGCTGTTCTGGCGGCGTCAGTCCCCATAAGCTTACTCATTATTTGGCTTTTTACAAATGCGTTAAAACTGATCCTCTCATATCTACGAAACAAGTCCACTTGACGACCTTCTTCCTACATCTAGTCCACGAGGCACCCGATACGCTTTTACCTGGAACTGGTAAGATGGACTTACCTGTTGAGATTACCTGCTTGTGTGATTGGGATTGAGAAGTTGAGGCAGTCAATGTTGTTATTTAGCAGTCTTTCTACAGCTTCTTTCGGCAACGTAAGTTCTACTCGTAAAGGGTAGACGCTGAATTGAACTTTACTTGTTGTGGAGCAGCCAATTATCTGTTTTTGATTGTCGGTCACATGAGCACTATACCTTTTTCCGCCGACTGACAACGTTGTTCAGTGCTTCTACGGGGTAGCGCAAAGATTCGTGCAAAAGCGGCCACAGAATACGCAACAGATGATTCGGCTACTTTTCCGGGATTAGCTCCACAATTCTTGCAAAAACGGACATAGCCTGTTACTCATGAAAATTAAGCTCCCTGCGCTATGCCTCTCCCGCAAAGGGAAGTGCCTGCTGAACCGCCCGACCGGGACTCTTGCGCGTGAGCGATAACTCGTGGGGAATGGGACCGGGCGCCAGCTCGGTATGTGTCGTTTTCTCTTATTGAGTAGACTATCCCATCCGCAAGTTATTGATTTTCTTGCCGGGTATTTTCAATCAATGAGTAGACTGGGACCGTTTCGAAGTTGGGGGTCTCTCATCGGACTTCGGGTACTTCTACGGCTGGAGGCATCTGGCCGAATCTCGGATACAACTCTCGAAACCTTGAATCGAGTTGGCGATTCAACATCGCGCACCTTACCTGCAGCAAAAGATGGGCACCCTCGATGGACCAGCACATCGGCTGTCGCTTTCCCATTCTTTGATTGACCAAGTGACTCATTCCCGATTCAGCCAGAGCGCTCGAAATCCTGCGTCCACGCCGATGTGCACGAGCGTAGTTGGTCAGGCTGCTCCGGTTGTTAGCAAGGTAGTCTCGCAAATCTGCAATATGCTGACGAAATCGCAGGACGTATTCAGTGTCTACGCTGCGCAGCAACTTTAGAGCAGTTCCGGTGCTGTAGTAGATCTCACGCATACGCTCGATCGCTGCTGTCCACTTCCCGTTCCACATTTGCCAACGGAGCCGTGGGAGCTTGTTCCGAATTGCTGCGCCCGCTATAGCGTTTGTCCCGCTCAGAACTTTTGCTATATTCGTGACCATTTGCTCAAGCGGTCGAAGGCGCATGCTGATGTGGAACCAGTCGAGAATGTTGCGGGGCGCTTGGCTGATCGCCCCGTGCACTACACTCTTGAGACCATCGGCGCCGTCGGCAAGGACTGTCACTCGGGACTGTTTGGTCCAGCCGTGATCATCAAGAGCTGCTTTCATGAATTCCTGCGCGCTCACAGCATCGCGAGCCACCCACGCGAAATGACCGCCCAGCTTCCCATCTCGCTCGATCCGACCCGCTGTTATGTAATGCTGGCTCAACCAAGAACTTGAGTTGGCCCGAATATAGGTTCCGTCGATCGCAACGGTCAGACGTTGCGCAGACGAAACTGGGAGGCGTCGCGAGTCCGGCCAATCGTATTCGTCGGGCTCCGTGACCCTCCGGTCGAGTTCCGTGCCGACGGAGAGAGTATGGCGCCAGACGGTTGCCGGAGAAATTGAGCCCTTCGACAGTGGCAGTATTTCGCTAAGCATCTGAGCCGCTCGTCGATACGGCATCGCACTTCCCCATTTCGCCAGAAGAAAACTCAGCTCCGGCAATGTGCGCCTGACTCGCATCCAGCGGAGTGGCCACTGGGCGCGAGGTTTGCCACCCCGGCAGGAACAGCGCAGGAAACGTCGACAGAACACATCGACCACACCAAAAATGGTACGCAGTTGCCGTGTGCGCAAGTCCTTCATCGGCTGGTTCCGGCCGCAACGAGGGCAAGCCGTAGCTGCAGCCGAGATAGCTTCAATCTGAATCTGCACGATACGTTCTTGAACCTGCCTCAGAACGATCTTGCCGTCCGCCAGCGTTAGACCCAGCTCTTCAGGAGCGATCCCCGTTGCATTGCGCTCCACTTTCGCGACTGCCTGGAACTCCAGCCTCTTGCCGCCAATCCGGGTTTCAACCCACACGATGAACTCCACAGTCATCCTCCTGGACCTTGTTGAGCTTGTGGCTCGACTCAGATTGTCGCAGTCTTGTGCTCAAACCCCCAACATCGAAACGGTCCCGTTCTCACCCGTGCAGACAACCGCGGAACCTTACTACGCTTACGCCCTGCGGCACGGCAATGAAAACTCGCGCCCCTTCGGGGTTTTGGACTCCTCCCCCTCGCTTGCTCCGGGTCCCCT
>Ga0075030_100003192_pt1 | contig 14940 bp, 10 predicted proteins | sample LitLauG_LLR_2012_FD_71393 | JGI IMG/M metagenome (GOLD analysis project Ga0075030, IMG submission 71393) | Freshwater sediment microbial communities from Pennsylvania, USA - Little Laurel Run_MetaG_LLR_2012 | ecosystem: Environmental > Aquatic > Freshwater > Creek > Sediment | place: USA... | reverse complement strand
TAATAAGGTGAGTTGTCGGCGATACTGCCCGGATCATTGGGGAAGAATGGCTGGCCAGCTGAAATGAAAAGGGAATCGCGGTTTCAACGTTCGCAACCAAAAACGCTGATGGCCCAAACATAGTATAGACCACGGAGGCAGAAGAGAGGAGGCGTATGGGCGTATGGGCGCATCTGCCGACGAGAGCGAGACCGGTTCAGTAACAGACTCTTTTTCTGCCGACTCATACACACACCTTGCGAAGACCTCGCTGGTTTTTCGATACACTTAGCCCCCCACTGGAGACCCAAGAGGCATGCACAGCGACCATGAACTGCGACATAATCCGGCATCGGCTGTTCTCAGGTCCGGTGTACTCGGACGTGGCACGTTCCTTGGCAACGCGCGTACTAGTGCGCAAAGTGGGTCGTGAAACATGACCTTGAAGGGAGGAGGAGCTAAGAACGATGAATTTCTTAGGATGGCTTTTTAATACGAACTTCATGGCGCACGTTTACTGCTATCGTCAGGATCCCGGTTTGGTACGCCTGCATTTCTGGTCCGATCTATCCATCGGCGCCGCCTATGTTGCCATTTCGTTGACGCTGGTGTACCTCGTGCGGCGTGCCAAACGCGAAATCCCATTTTCCTGGATGTTCTTGGCCTTTGGCACGTTCATCATTGCGTGCGGCGGAACGCATTTCGTGGAGGTGTGGACGCTGTGGACGCCTGTGTACTGGTTTTCCGGCCTGGTGAAAGCCTTGACCGCAGCAGCTTCGGTGACGACGGCGTTTGCGTTACCTCCGCTGATCCCGAAGACCCTAGCATGATTCAGGCTGCCGCAATTTCGGAGCAGCGGCGGGTGGAGATCGAAGAGACCAATGCCGCGTTGCAGAAGGAGGTTGAGGAGCGCAAGCGGGCAGAGGACGAAGTGCGGCGGCTAAATGTAGAACTGGAACTCCGGGTTCAGCAGCGAACGGCGGAGCTTGCCCAAGCCAATCAGTTCTTGGCGGAACTGGCAGCCATTGTCCTGTATTCGACTGACGCCATCATCGGCATGGACCTTGAGAACAGGATAACCAGCTGGAACCCGGCGGCCGACAAGATCTTCGGCTATCGGGCGGCGGAGTTGATTGGCAAGGACATCAATGTACTGGCGTGGGATGACCGGACGAAACTCGCCGCATTTTTGAATACGCTCTCGGAGGGTGCTGGGGCGGAACCAGTCGAAATGCCCTGTGGACGTAAGGACGGCGTCGTCATTATAGTGCTATTGACTGCATCGCCCATTCGGGATCAGGCGGGAAACTTCAGTGGCGTCTCGGTCATTGCGCGGGAAATCACCGAACGCAAACGTTCCGAACAACAACTCCAGCAGATACAGAAACTGGAGAGCCTCGGTGTGGTGGCAGGCGGGGTTGCCCACGATTTTAACAACCTGCTGGTGGGGATTCTGGGCAATGCCAGTCTGGTGCTTGACTCTTTGCCTGCCGCAAACCCGAATCGCCTGCTGCTCCGCCATGTGATTGACGCCAGCGAAAAAGCTTCCGCCCTCACGCGGCAACTGCTGGCGTATGCCGGCAAGGGCCGGTTTGTCATCGAGAAAATCAACTTGTCACACCTCGTCAGCGAAATCGGTACGCTTCTCCAAACGTCCATCTCCAGAAACGTGCAGTTGCGCACCGAGCTCGATTCCGGGATTCCTCCAATTGAGGCAGATCCCGGACAGATCCAGCAACTCATCATGAACCTGGTGATCAATGCGGCAGAAGCCATCGGCGACCAGGCCAACGGCACCGTACTCATCACCACTGGAGCACAGGACATGGACGAGGCATACATCGGACAAAACTTCGCCGGCGATTCGATCCTCAGCGCCGGAGGCTACGTGGCGTTGGAAGTGCACGATACTGGTTGCGGCATGGACGAAGCCACGCTCTCGAAGATCTTCGATCCCTTCTTCACCACCAAGTTTACCGGCAGGGGATTGGGGCTGGCCGCCGTCGTGGGAATCGTTCGTGGACACCGCGGAGCCGTCCGGGTCTATAGCATCCCTGGGAAGGGCACGACATTTAAGGTGCTGCTGCCCGCTGCTGAAGGGGTGCCTTCGCCGTCCGTGGTCGAGGACCGACAAGCTGATCTGATGGGGAGCGGCACGATTCTGGTAATCGACGACGAGCCCGCCGTGAGGCAAATGGCCACTGCGGCTTTGGAGAGCTACGGCTATACCGTGCTTCTCGCGCAGGACGGCGAGGCCGGGGTCGAGCTATTCCGTAGGAATGCCGAACGAGTCGCGGCAATCCTGCTCGACATGACCATGCCTGTCTTGAGCGGCCAGGAAGCTTTCCGGCGGATCAAGGCAATCAGCCCCCAAGCGCGCGTTATCGTATCGAGCGGCTACAACGAAGTGGAGGCAGTAAGGCGATTCACTGCCAAAGGCATGGCCGATTTTATCCAGAAGCCCTACACCTCCCGAAAGCTCGCGAGAATCGTAAAGCGGGCGTTGAGCCTGGACCAGAACGTCTGACATCAACGCAAGGAACTGCTCAAAGAGGGCCCTGGCGAGGCACGCTGAATGCCAACCCCGCTAACCGTGTCAGCTCTGCGTCAGTGAGGCCGGCGATTCACTGCTAGTCAGCCTCTCAACGGCATTTTGTCGAGACCCAGGTCACATCATCACTTCACGCATGATTTCATAATAACCAAGGTGGGTATTGTGTCTTAGTATCAGGTGATTTACTGTCTGAATAAGTTTGAAATGCTCAGATAGCACGTCGCAAACTTACTCCTAGCAGAGCGTATTCGATTGGTTCGAGGGGTTCCATGACCGAGCCGATACTTTTCGTTGACGATGATGTGAATCTTGTCAGTGCCCTACAGCGGAATTTGCGTAAAGACTACGGCATTGCAATAGCCACCAGTGCCTCTGATGCACTTGAAGCAGTCCGCGATGATGCCTATGCCCTGGTCGTATCGGATTTGCAGATGCCTGGCATGAACGGCATCGAATTGCTCACCCGAATAAAGGACTTCTCGCCCGAAACCGTGCGGATTCTGCTCACAGGACGCGCCGACCTGGAAGCCGCGATTGACGCCGTCAATGAGGGCTGCATCTTTCGCTTTTTGAGAAAGCCATGCCCACAGGGGCTCCTAACCAAGACCCTAGACGCAGGACTGGCTCAGTATAGGCCAACGGGACGTGCTCCAGGAGACACTCGTGGGCACCGTGGCGGTATTGGTGGATATCCTAAGCGCGATCCAGCCGGTCGCTTTCGGCCGCGCGGCTCGCCTTCGGTGGTGCATGCGAAAGCTCGCGGCGGAATTGAGAGTCCGCGATCCGTGGCAATTTGAGGCCGCTGCCATGCTCGCTCAAATCGGCACGTTGGTGGCGCCCGAAGTCCTACAAAGATACTTCGGGAACGATCTTTTGGACGATGACGGGGACCGCAGTCGCGCGGACGCCAAGGTCGCTCACAGGCTCCTGGAAAGTGTTCCCCGCCTTCGTACAGTCGCTCAGATGATCGACCGCCAGGATCAGGACCCCCAAAGTCTCGAAGGGTTATCGGCCGAGTCCTATGCTGTCGCGCTCGGAGCGCAGATGCTCCGCGTGGTCGGTGACTTCGACCGGCTGGTCGGCTCGGCCTGTTCGTTCCAGGCTGCCCTCGCTAGCATGCAACAGAACAGCGAGAGGTACCACTCGGAAGTGCTCGCGGCTCTGCGGAAGCTTGTCCAGGAGGCGGAGGGCGGGCCAGCCATGGAGCAGTACCTGTTCCGGCCGATTGCCGAACAGGTCCTGCGCTCTCTGAGAACTTAGGAACCGGGCCTGAATCGTGCCAAGTGAAAGCCTGCAACGAGCACCCGGCACGGATCGCGATTGGTGATTCAATTCCGGCAGAGATGCCGACGGGAGGAAGCATGAAACGGCCTGTGATGCTGGCCGGAATCGGCCTCGTCTGGGGAGCCCTGATCGCCTTCGGAACGCAAGTACTGTTAAGGTATGAGAGTTCCCCCGGCATGCCGGGGACCCCTCCCTCTCGGTGGCCGTTAGTCAGCATTCTCGTGCGGCCCAGTGACAAGTTCACGCTTGTCGTGCTGACACATCCGGACTGTCCTTGCACCCGTGCGAGCCTTGCTGAGCTTGAGACTCTGATGGCGCAAGCTCAAGGGAAACTCGTTGCGTTTATCCTGTTCAGTAAACCTGGAGCAAGCGCGGCGGAAGTGCGGTCCTCGGATCTCTGGAAGAAGGCAGCCATCATCCCCGGCGTATCCACCTTATACGACAACCACGGTGTCGCGACCGGGCAATTTGGAGGCCATGTCTCGGGCCAGACAATGCTCTATGACCCCGAAGGAAAGCTTGTTTTCAGTGGCGGACTGACGAGTGGCCGAGGTCGTCAGGGTTATAGTGCCGGGGCCGACGCGGTGCTCAAAAAAGTGAACGGAGGCCCGCGCGCGCCAGTCTCCACTCCGGTCTTTGGATGCGCGCTGCACGATCCGGGCGCTCTGGCCTTGAAAGAGGACCCGTTGTGGGAGCAGTAGCGAAGCCTCCCAGTCTGGGGAGTGCTGTCTTCTGGCGCAGTGTAGGACTGTTCCAGGAACACCAGATGTCCATATACCGTCGAACCGACGCTCTTTTCGCCCGGTTGATGCTGTGCCAGTGGTTAGTAGCGATCGCCATGGCGTGGTGGATTACTCCCAGGACCTGGGCGGGTCGGTACAGTCAAGTGCATGTGCATATATGGGCTGCGATCTTCCTTGGCGGCGCGATCACCCTCTTCCCCGTCGCGTTGGCTATTTTTCATCCGGGGCGGACTTCGACGCGACATGTCATCGCAGCCTCACAGATGCTCATGTCCGGGCTCCTGATTCACCTCTCGGGTGGCCGGATTGAGACCCACTTTCACGTATTTGGTTCCCTGGCAATCCTAGCTTTTTACCGCGATTGGCGCGTGTTCCTTCCCGCAACGGCGATCGTCGCAACCGATCATTTCTTGCGTGGCGTGTATTGGCCCCAGTCCGTTTTTGGCGTGCTGACGGCGAATCCCTGGCGTTGGGTCGAGCATGCAGGTTGGTGGTTTTTGAGGACATCTTTCTGATCCGATCCTGCTTCCTGAGCGTGCGGGAGATGATGAATATTGCCCGCCAGCGGGCCGAGCTGGAAGCTACGAATGAGATTGTCGAAGCAAAAGTGCTGAAACGGACCGCGGAGCTCCAGGCGAGCGAGGCGCGTAAGACTGCCATCATGGACTCCGCGCTCGATTGCATCATGAGCATCGACAGCGAGGGGCGCATCACCGAGGTCAATCCCGCCGCCGCGGCGACGTTCGGCTATTCAAGCGATGAGATCTTGGGCAAGGAGCTTGCCGAAATGATTATTCCCCCGGCCTTGCGTGAGGCGCATCGGCGCGGGATGGCGGACTTTCTGAGCACGGGTGAAGGCCCTGTAATCGGAAGGCGACTTGAGGTAACTGCCATGCGGGCCGATGGCGCCGAGTTCCCCGCTGAACTGGCCGTCAGTCGCGTCAATTACCTGGGATCACCGATCTTCACCGCTTATCTGCGGGACCTCAGCGACCGCAAGCGAACCGAAGAGCACGTGCGCATTCTTTCTAGCGCCGTCGAACAGAGCCCCCTCAGCATTATCATCACAGACTTGCATGGCGAGATCGAGTACGTCAACGCGAAGCTTACCCACTCCACAGGCTACACCCAGGAGGAATTAGAGGGCAAACCGATTTCCACGTTGGCAGCCGACGAAACCGCACCGGAAGATCTCGCGAGAATCTCCGAGGCCATCCGGGGAGGAGAATGGCGGGGGATCTTCCGAACCCGACGAAAAGATGGCGAGCTGTTGTGGGAGTCCGTCAGCATCCGGCCGATTCGCGATTCCTCCGGTAAGCCAACCCACAATATCTCGGTTGCGGAGGATATCACCGAGCGGCTGGAGATGGAAGCCGCCCTGCGGCTCTCTGAGGAGCGCTTCCGCGTCGCCGCTGAAAGCTCTGGGGATTCGATCTACGAGTGGGACCTGCATACAGACGCCATTACAGTTTTTGGCGGAAGCCAACAAAAGTTCGCGGATTCCGACTGGAAAACCCTGCGTACGGGACAGCAGTTTCTGGAACTGCTGCACGCCGGGGACCGCGAACGGGTGAGGTCGGCCCTCCTGCGCAGCATCCGAACCGCCGCACGATTCTCGGAGGAATACCGCGTCCTGGGGCCGGACGGAGAGATCCAGCACTGGGCTGACCGCGGAGCTGCGCTCCGCGACAAGGAAGGGCAACCCTACATGTGGATTGGCGTTTGCAAGGACGTTACCGAGGAGAAAAAGGTCGAGCGAGCTAACGCCGACCTGGCAGCGATCGTCGAGTGTGCCGACGCGGCGATCATCCGCAAAGATCTGGACAACAAGGTGATCACGTGGAACAGGGGTGCCGAACGCATGTACGGCTATTCCGCCGAGGAGGCAATCGGTCAAACTATGGCCGCTGTGGTTCCTCCGGACCGCGCCAGTGAGGACGCGGCCGTCAAGGAGAAGGTGCGACGCGGTGAAAGCGTCAACCACCTTGAGACTATCCGTCTCACCAAATCCGGAGAGCCCATCCACGTACTCATGACTATTTCGCCGATCCAGGACCGGAGCGACATTGTTACGGGAATAGCCCTGGTTGCGTGGGACATCACCCAGATTAAACAGCTCGAAGGCCGTCTCGCTCAAGCTCAGAAGCTGGAGTCCATCGGGCAATTGGCGGCCGGCATCGCCCACGAGATCAATACTCCCATACAGTACATCGGAGACAACGCCAAGTTCCTGGAGGATGCATTCCGCGATCTAGTGAAGTTTGCCGGAGCGCGGGAAGGGCTGGGAGATTCGCCCGGCTCCGTGCCATCAGCGTTGGAAGGCCTCACGCAGGAAGCGCTGGACGAAGGCCTCTTCGAGTACCTCCAGGGCGAAGTCCCCAAAGCCACCGCACAATTGCTCGAAGGGGTTGATCATGTCGCGCGCATTGTGCGCGCCATGAAGGACTTCTCTCATCCCGGACCGGTGGAGAAGATGCCCATTGATATCAACCGCGCGATTGAAAGCACGATTCTGGTGTCTAAGAACGAATGGAAATACGTGGCCGAGGTCACCACCGATCTCGACCAGGAAATGCCTCCCGTCCCGTGTCTTGCAGGCGAGCTCAACCAGGTGATCCTGAACTTGATCGTGAACGCGGCACACGCGATTTCCGATGTCGTCAAGAACACGGGCGCCAAGGGCGCAATCCACATTGCCACGCGCAAGGATGGCCCCTGCGTGGAGATCCGGGTCAGCGATACCGGTTGCGGCATTCCGGAGGCTATCCAGACGAAAGTGTTCGACCCGTTCTTTACGACGAAGCCAGTCGGTAAGGGGACGGGGCAAGGTTTGGCGATTGCGCACTCGGTGATCGTGCAGAAGCATAACGGCACCATTCAGCTTGAATCGAAACCGGGGACGGGAACGACCTTCGTCATTCAGCTTCCGTTGGCATGCGAACTGGAGGTAGCATGAAGCGAATTCTTTTTGTAGATGACGAGCCCCTCGTACTCGAGGGCCTGAAGCGGATGCTCTATCCCTATCGCAGCGATTGGGAAATGGTGTTTGTCTCCAGCGGCCAAGAGGCCCTACAACAACTAGCAGAATCCGAATTCGATGTCCTGATGACGGATGTCCGGATGCCGCAGATGACCGGAATCGAGCTCCTTGCAGAGGTGGCCAAGCGGTATCCGCAGATCGTGCGCATGGTGTTGTCCGGCACCGCTGATCAGGAGATGACCTTGCGCTCGGTAACGCTGGCTCACCAGTACCTGGTTAAGCCCTGCGATGCGAAGACGTTGCGCGCCAAGGTGGAACACGCGCTGAGCTTCCATCGGACGCTGGAGAATCCGGTCCTGAAACAGGTAATTGCCCGCCTGCATTCGTTGCCGAGCATTCCATCCGTTTATGTGAAGCTGATGGGAGCGTTGCAGGCGCCGAACGTCTCGATCCGGGAAGCCGGTGAGATCATCGCGCAGGACCTCGGCATGAGCGCCAAGGTCTTGCAATTGGTCAACTCCTCCTTCTTCGGTATGGGCCGCCGCGTCACGACGCCAGCCGAAGCGGCCGTTTATCTGGGTATCGACACGATCAAGGCTCTGGCCCTCAGTGTCTCTGCGTTCTCTCAATTCAATGCAAAAGCGCTGTCGTTCTTCTCCATCGAAGACTTGCAGGAGCATAGTATGGGAGTCGGGTTTTTGGCGCGAAGTATTGCCAAGTCCCTTGGACAGTCCCGCTCCGCCATCGACGATGCGTTTTTGGGCGGAATGCTCCACGATATTGGCAAGCTCGTCCTGGCTAGCAACTGTCCAGACCAGTACAAAGAAGTGCAACGGTTCGCCCGGGACAACTTAATGCGAATCTGGGAGGCGGAACGCACGGTCTTCGGAACGGCCCACGACGAGGTCGGCGGGTATTTGCTTTGGCTATGGGGCCTCCCGGACGCGATCACCGAGATCGTAGCGAGACACCATCGGCTGGCTGTGGAGACGGTGCTCACTGCTGCGCCCGTGCTGGCGGTCCACCTCGCCGACGAGTTGATCAGCGCGAGCCTCGGTCGCGATCTGGACCAGGAAGAACTGACCGCCCTTGGCCTGGCAGAGCATTTGCCCGATTGGAAATCGATGCGCGACGAAGTCATAGGAGGCAACAGATGCTGAGGCGCATTTTGTGCGTAGACGATGAGCCCAACGTTTTACAGGCGTTCGAGCGGCAACTTCGTAGAGAATTCGATCTCCAAACCGCCCTCGGACCTGAGCTCGGATTGCAGGCCCTCGCTGCCAACGGCCCCTTCGCGGTGGTTGTCTCAGACCTCCGCATGCCTGGCATGAACGGCATCGAATTCCTGACGCACGTCCGGCAAACCGCTCCTGACACGGTACGGGTCATGTTGACCGGGGATGCCGATTTGGGCGCCACGATCAAGGCCGTCAACGAGGGAAGAATCTTTCAGTTTTTTGACCAAGCCTTCGCACGCTGCGAGGCAGCATTGGTGTTCTGAGTGAGATTCTGAGCCTCGTGAATCCTTCCGCATTCAGCCGGGCCCATCGTGTCCGCCGTTACGTGCAGCAAATGGCGGAAAACCTCAATCTCCCTGACAGATGGCAATATGAACTGGCCGCCATGCTTTCGCAGATCGGGTGCGTCGTCGTTCCGCTCGAAGTGCTGGAAAAATCGTACAGCGGTCACCCCCTCAGTACCGAGGAACAAGAGATCCTTTCGTCGCAGAGCCAGATCGGTCACAATCTGCTGGCTAAGATTCCCCGCATGGAGAGTGTTGCCAGGATGGTGGCGGATCAGGGCTCATCCTGGACAGAGAAGACGAGCAGCCCGGATTTGGTCCAGACTGGCTCCCAACTGTTGAGAGTTGCATTGGACTTCGATGAGCACATGATGAAAGGCGGCTCCCCCGCGGCATCCCCACACGCCTCTACATGGACAACGCCAAGATCTATCGCTCGCCGCAGTTGGCCCGCATCGCCGCTTCTATCGGCATCCTCATCGTACACACGCCTCCCTATCAGCCCGACGGCCGCGGCGAGATCGAACGCTTCTTCCGTTCCGTGCGCGAGCAGTTTCTGGCCTCACTCGATCCCAAGGTTCTGCTGTCGATCGAACAACTCAACGAGCGCTTGTGGCACTGGCTCGATACTTAGCTACAGGTATTATCGTCATCTCTCGTGGGGTCGCGACATCCCCGTCAATTTGCGATCGGTCTGATGTCGTACTGGCACATTACCAACAGATCATCCAGTTGGCCGATCGACGCATCGACGTCGGCGGTTGCGACGGAGAGCCGCCACATCGACTCGGACTCCGTGTCATTGACGCTCACGTCTACAGTTGCCGTCCGGTGGATGAGAGGGCCCAGCGGCGCACCGGTACTGAACACGACCACCGTGTCGTCCGGCTGTCGTAAGTCTGGCAGCTTCGCCGGCTGCTTACCTGGGAGCGGGATACCGAACAGGTCGATCTGCCCAATATGCAACGCACGCCGTCTGAACAGCATCGGGAACCGGTCGGTGTTGAGTGCAATCGCGCTGACGTGTTCTCCCTTCAAGTCGACCCCTGTCCGCAACCGATACCACTCAGATGGAAACTCCTGCTTGAGGCTGAAGAGCCGCGACAGCGGTGCGCTCTCCGCGTCCGCGACGGCCTTTTTCCATTGTTCCTTCGACTTCTGGGCGAGCAGTTGTCCACCATCCCGGGCCGTGTACCTGATGTGCAGCACGATGTCCGAGACGGTCTCCAGGTCAAAGCGGTTGCAGTCTGGATCGATTTCAATCCGCCATCGACCGATGGCCCCCGCGCCCTCGAACGGTAGATATCGTTCGTCGTTCCCACCAGGCTCAAGGAGGCCGCTGTCGTTCTGGCCTGTGCTGGTGACAATTGCCTGTATCGGGGCGAAGTCGCTGACGAACCGCTCGTCATCGTTCTCCATGTCGCGCTCGAACTTGCCACCCCGGAGCGCGGCAGTGATGCGTGTCTCGTTCTTCAGCATCGTCAGTGTCGCGTTGAGCGACGTAAACGGCCCCGTCACTGCCGGGATGGTGATGCTCACGGATCTGACCCGCCGCATGTAGTGGCCGGGATAATCCATGTCGTAGAGAAGCTCCGGCAACTCGACCTCGCAGCGCCCCAACTGCTTGAGACGAAGCAGGGCAAGTGGCGCGTGCTGGCGCAGCGAAATGTGCTTCGTGATCTCCAACTCGCGACGATCCTGCGTCTGATGGGCGCGCTCAAGCTGCCGCAACTGGAGCTGCAGCGTCTCGCCGGCGAGGAGCCCCCCATGCAGGTTGTCCCACCCGCCCGAGCGAATGTAGTTGCTCGAGGTTAGACCGCGTTCGAAACGGTAGCAACGTTCAGCGCTCTTCGCCAGCTCCAGCGCCAGCTGATACGACTGAAAATAGAGACCGGTAATCTGTCCGTGCATCCAGCCGTAGAGTTCCGCGTTGGTGTACTTGCTTCGAAAGTGCTGCTCGACGAGTTCCGCCTGGGCGATTTCGGTTTCGAGGTGCATACACTCCAGAGTGGCCACTTGGGCGCGAATGGTTGCGGCGGTGATCTGCCTGTCGATGTGCATGATCTCGCGGGCCGCAAGGTTCGCCTGGAGCGCATAGTCCTGCTGCCGCCGCTTGTAGGTGGCCATCTTTCCCGCGTGCGAGGCGTCGTAAGAGTCCTGGGCACCGAGCATGCTCTGATAGCGGCCAATCGCTGCGAGGCCGGGTCCGATGTGCTGGCCGCCGAATGTCACCATCCCGAGAAGGGGTACCGTATACGTTTTTTCCGGAATTAGATGGGCTAAACTCGCGAGGATCTCGAACGTACCCGCGATCACCTGCCAATCACGCGCCGAGTGCGATGAATGGAGTTCCTGCAACTCCTCGTCAATGAGGAAGACACCACCCTCTTCCGAAGGCTTCGGATCGTATTGCACTTCCCCGATCTCGACAGCACCGATTGCCGGCTCGGGCGAGTCCAGACCCATCAGGCCGTGGAAGTGGCGCAGCCGCAACAGCGGTGCCGTGCGCGACGCCTTGAGGGCTTCGACTTGCGCCATCGCCTCCATCTCCTGCTGTTTGCGCGTTTGGCGCCACGCGGTGCGCAGCGTCACTTCCTGACTGGCTCTGAGCAGGGCCAGTGCTTCGGCATCTTTTTTCTCCAGGGTGGAAAGCAGGGCCGAACCGAGTGCTCTGACGTCGGCGCAGGCGTCCAACGCACGCTGGAACGTAAATCGGAAGCGGTGGTAGGGCAGTGGAGCGCCGAGATCGGCGAGCACACTGCCGATATCCAGACCCTGTGCCGTCGCCGCGACCAGCAACGCGGGGTCGATTTCCGGCTCCCATAGAGGACGTTGCTCGACAACGCCTGCGAGGTTCATGCAGTGCCGCACCTTGAACAGGCGGTCGGCGACGGTGTCCCAGTAGGCCAGGAGGTGGTCGTTAGGCGGCAGGCAGAAGTAGAGTGACCGACTGACGCCCAGCAAACCAACGGTCTCCGGCGCAGAAGCCATTGTGGTGGCGCTCAGGAAAGGTACAGCATTCTCGAACTCGGTTGCCCAGTTGCTCAACGGATCGAGCTTGCCCCGCATTTCGGCGAAGGTCACGGGCCTTGGATCGCCGCGCGGCAAGATGCGCTCAGGCCTGTCACCGAGGAGGTCAGATGCCAGCACATAGAGTTGCGTGGCGGAATTGATGGACTCGATGGTGTCGAGCGCGAACAGCGAGTCGCCCCACGCAATCAGGTTGTCCAGGTACTTCATTACCACGAATTTCTTGTACGCCGGCAGCCGCATGCGGGCGATGAGGTGAGGGTCGAACGGGTGGTCCTTCCATTCAGCAATCTGTTGCTGCAGGTCTTGGTCACCAGCGTTGAGTTGCTTCAGCCAATCTTCGATGCTCTGTGGAGGCGTAGCCTGCAGTGGGACAACCTTCCAATAGCCCCCGGTTCCATCCGTCGGATTGAAGACGTAATGGACCCAACGCCTCGCGTCCTCAAACCGCCGGTTCTGCATGAGCCGATCGGCGACCAGCATGGGCAAGTGGAAGAACAGCTCCCAGTTGTACTCAGAATAGGCACTGCTGCGATAGACGCCGGACTTTTCCGTCGCGCCGAAATCTACGCCGCTCGCCGGGTCTGGCCCGGATACGACCGTGCGGTCGGGTGCATAGCTCGCGAAGTCCGTGCCAAGCAACTGCTGGTTGGGGAGGGTCAGAACCCCCTTGACGCCATACTGGAGCAGCGCCGTGATCCACTTGCAGACGAACGGGTGAGAGAGCGGTTCAAATTGCACCCGCACATTGGGTACGACGGGGATTGTGGCTGTAACCGGCTGGTTCAAGTATGGCACCGAATTGACTTGACCCAACGGCGGGACTGTGGTTTCAATCGGCTGGTTCACGAATGTCCCCGAATAGGCCTGACCCAACGGCGGCAGAACACTCAGATCAATCGGATGATCGGTCACGGGACGCTGAGCCAACGTCATGCCTCTATCCGCCATCACAATTGTGCTGGACGCTGGCGCGATTGAGGCCAGTCCTGCGCCCGCGAGCGACACAGCAGCCGAAGTCCAGGGGCTGCGCGCCGCCTCCGCACGCGTGAGGCTCGCTATGAGTCCCGTTCGGTTCTTGATGGCCGATACTTCGCCTGTGGAAGATTCCGCTGAGCTGCGGCTCAGGAGGGCGCGAGCCGGATGGTAGAGCACAGGCGGGTTCACAGAGCGCGGGGTTGATGCGGCCGCAGACGCGCTGCCGGGATGGTAGACCACGGGGGGATCGTTGCCCACAGTGGTGCTTACGTGCGTCCCGGAGGGATGGTAGACCACGGGGGGATCGTTGCCCACAGTGGTGCTTACGTGCGTCCCGGACGGATTGTAGACCACGGGGGGATCGTTGCCCACAGTGGTGCTTACGTGAGTCCCAGAGGGATTGTAGACCACAGGCGTGGATTGAGGCGTGAAGTAAAGGGAGATTCGAGCGAGGAATGCTCGCTGATCGTCCTCGAAGCTGAAATAGCCGCCGTCCCTTTGGACCCAATTGCCTTCCACCATACGGGGTCGAACAACGCTAGCGCCAAGGACCGTCGCAACGGGAGGCTCCGGCGGGTCGCTGCTAAGCAGTTTTGCCACCAGCGTGCCGTCCTTTGCGGGAGACATTACCACTCCGGAACTCTCTTCTACATAGTTCCCCTCGTCTTTGTGTAATTGGCCTTGGCAGCCACTGAGCAGGAAAGATGTCTCCCACGCCGTGAAGGCCCGATTGGATCCATTGGGCGGACCGCCTGTGATAGTTGCACCTGCGGCATCCTTGGGCGCACCTGTGGCGCCGTGTACACCTTTCGTTTCGTCGCCCCTGGTGAACTGCCGTGTCGAAATGCAGAGAAGCCTCAGCTTGTCGCCCTCCACCCGCGCTTCCAGCCGCGCATTTGGTGTCAGGAATTGAGCAGCGTTGATGGCCTGGCTATCATCGGTCTTATGCACCGGAGACCACGCACCCTCCCGGTACTCCGACCAAGCGAGCCCGAAAGCCCCGGGGGGAGGGGCATCCGCCGGCGTGACCGTGAGCCAGAAGAAATAGAGGCGGCGGTTGAAGGTAACAGGGGCGACCCAAACGCCCTCAACGCTAACGGGCATCGACTCCCACGGAGTCCATAGTCCGGTGCCGTTATGCGTGACGACGTAGCGGCGGTAGTAGTTCGCATACGGCAGGTTCGCCGTGCGTCCGAAGATGTGTACAACGGTGCGGAGCTTTTCGTCTGGCTCGAATTCGTGCTCGCCCTCCTGCACGTGCAGCGCGAAGATCACTAGTTTCGCTACAGCATCGAGCTTGCCAAGATAAGCGGAGAGAGAGCGCTCGACATTCGCGTCGGATACGTCATTCTGAAGCAACTCCGACTCGAGCTCGCGAAAGAATGGGGTCTTGTCATCACGCAGCTCGGGTACGATCCAATTCTCTGGATAGAGCAGCACCTTACGGTTGGCTTCCCAGACACGGTAGTCTTTCATCCATTCCCAGTGCTGGGGGTCAATAGCGGCCGCGGGAACGTCTGGTTCTTCCAGGTTCAGCAGGCAGCGCTGGACGAACAGTTGAGTCGCCGAGATGGCTTGTTTGATGCGCGACGTGGTCATGCAGGGGCTCATCCCGACATCAATGAGAAGGCGCTGATAGAGGGCATTCGCGTCGCGCTCGCCGAGGCGCGGCAACAGATAATCGACAAGGGCGCCACGGCGCGCGTCGCGTAGTGGATCGCTGAGCGTCCCTGCGACCTCAAGCCATGCGGGATCGTCGTACTTCGCCTTGACGGCACGTCGCGTCTCGTCGGCCGCTGCCTGCGTGATCGGGATTCGCGCCCAGGCGGCAGCCTGCCCCACCGAGACACCGAGCTTGATGACCAAGTCC